>Ga0302200_10002153_pt1 | contig 17639 bp, 12 predicted proteins | sample II_Bog_N3_1_FD_194585 | JGI IMG/M metagenome (GOLD analysis project Ga0302200, IMG submission 194585) | Peat permafrost microbial communities from Stordalen Mire near Abisko, Sweden - II_Bog_N3_1 | ecosystem: Environmental > Terrestrial > Soil > Wetlands > Peat | place: Sweden: Abisko... | reverse complement strand
CTGCGCAATGCGGATCAGATCGTCAGCCTCGGCCAGCGTAGCTGCCAGTGGCTTTTCGACGAGCAAATCGAGGCCCGCATCCAGCAGGGCCGAGGCCACGGCGTGATGGTGCACCGTGGGGACGGCAACCGTGGCTGCGTCAAGCTTTAAATCCGCGGCCAGCAATTCGTCCACCGTCGAGAAGACAGGGATTGCGTACTTGGCGGCGGCATCGGCGGCGCGGGCGGCGTCCGGCTCGACGGCTGCGGCCAGAGCAATGCCTTGCCCGGCCATCTCCAGCTCGCGATAGACACGGAGGTGGTTGCGGCCAAAGGCGCCGGCTCCCGCAACGGCAACGCGCAAGATAGGTTCGCCGGCTATTTAGAAGCCTCGATTTCTGTCCCCTTGCCTTCAACAGCCTTCAGGCAGCGGCTGTAGAGTTCGAGTAACTGGGTCACATGCTCCTCCGGCTTGGGCGCCGATGCGCCGCTGAACCCGGTTGACGGTGCGGCGGGGCGGCCTACGCCGGCCGTGGCAGCCACAAATTTGAGCAGATCGAGTGCGATATCTTCGTTGCGGCGGGCGCCAAGGCCCGCACCCGTAAGAGTGTCCATCCTGAAAAGTCTCCAATGGGGATGCTAGCAGAAATCGCCAGGACTCTTCCCGCCAGGCGACAAACCGCAGTGCAGCGGCCGCTGGAGACCTTCGCTCCTCATTCGGTTGCCCGCTAAACTTTCACTTGTGCGAGAGGAGCCGGCCCTGCTTGTCCGATGCGGCTTGGCACAACCACAAGTCCCAACCGCCGGCCAGCCAGGCGGCGTTTTCCACGGGACACAAACACCGTGATATAACATGGTTCAAGAATTCCTTTTGGCTTTCGCTTGCTCCATGCTTCAACTGTAGGACTGCGCGCTTCTCCCCCTGCAAATCCCTTGTTTTCCGGGAGTAGTCTGCGTGTGCGCCGACAAGCCCAGCCTCTCTCATCGCTCTTATCGTCCCGATATCGACGGCCTCCGTGCCCTGGCCATCCTCAGCGTGGTGTCCTATCACTCTGGAGTGCCTGGAATCACCGGCGGTTTCACCGGCGTGGACATCTTCTTCGTTCTTTCCGGCTACCTCATCGGCGGACAGATTTGCTCCGAACTCCGCGCCGGGGACTTCAGCTTTCTGCGCTTCTATAGCCGCCGCGCCAAGCGCATCCTGCCTGCCTTTTTCGCCGCTCTGGCTTTCATCCTACTGATTGCATTGGTTTTGCTTTCACCCCTAGAGTTCGCTCAAACTGCGCGCTCGGCCTTCGCGGCCACGGTCTCGGCTTCCAACATCCTATTCTGGGCTACCGTGAATTACTTCGCGCCCAAGACCGAATTGAATCCCCTGTTGATGACCTGGTCTCTGGGTGTGGAAGAGCAGTTTTACGCCACGATCCCTTTGCTCATGGCTGTGCTCACCCGCTGTGGCCGCAAATGGCTTTTGCCCGCGATTCTTGCCACCTGCAGCCTGTCGTTCCTCTTGGCCTGGAGCCTTCTCGACCGCGCTCCCATGCAGGCGTTTTATATGCTCCCGGCCCGCGCCTGGGAACTGGGCGCCGGCGTCGCTCTCGCTGTGACCGAATTGAACCGCAAGCGTCAATCGATACCCGCCCTGCTTGCCGAACCGATGAGCATGGCCGGCGTAACCCTCTTGCTCGCGCCAATTCTGTTACTCACCGCCGACACGCCGTTCCCTGGCCCCGCAGCCTTGCCGTCAGTGCTGGGCACAGCCATAGTGCTGGCCGTCCCGGGCAGTTGGATCAATCGCCGCCTGCTATCACTGGCGCCGCTCACTTTCATCGGCAGGGTGTCCTATTCCTGGTATCTCTGGCATTGGCCAATGCTGGCCTTCTTGCGCATCGTCTATGGAGGAGAAGCGCCGCGCGCGGCTCTCCTGCTTGCGGCTGGCGCGTCCCTGTTTCCCGCAGTTCTCTCTTACTACTTCATCGAGCGGCCTTTCCGGCGCTCTAGTCGGCCGCCGACGCCTCTGCTCATCCGCTACGCTTGGGCCGGCTTCGCCGTTTTGGCCGCGTGTGCCGGGGCCTGGCTAACCCATGGGCTGCCGCGGCGGCTCCCCGCACTGGCCCGCATGGAGTCCGCAGAGCAAACCCTCAAGGCCGATCCATGCCTTGTCGGGGAGAAAGACCAGCCCGATCTCTCCGCACTTTGTTACGACGTTTCGGCGGTGAGGCCCTCGGTCGCCATCTGGGGTGACAGCCATGCGGCCGCCCTAGCGCCGGGCCTGCGTTCTGCCGCTGACGCCCAGGGGTACGGTCTTGTCGAACTGGGAAAGAACTCCTGTCCTCCGCTCATCGGCGCAACCCACTACCTGCCACTTGCGCCTCTCTGGGCCGCGGGGTGCGTCCGCTTCAACCGAAAAGCCCTCGCGCTGCTACAGGCCGACCAGCGCATCCGAATCGTGATTCTGGCTGCTTCCTGGGCCTCTCCGTTCAATCGAACCCGAAGGGATGGATGGCTCACGCCCGACCTCGCCCCGCAGTCCCCGGCACCCTCGCTGGAGGCTTCGCGCCAACTCTTCACCGAGTCGCTGGCAGCGTCGATTCGCGCCCTCCAAGCCTCCGGCAAGCAGGTCGTTGTCCTCGAGGACACTCCCAACTTCGATTTCGATCCTATGTTGAAGGTCCGCACCTCCAACATCTCCGCACGGCGCACACTCGCACTCTGGCTGGGAGTACCGGACAGTGCCGATCCAGGCTTTGCTCCTCCTGTCGCCACACCAAGCGTTCTGCTTTCCGCCACCCTGCTTGAGCAGACCGTTGCGCATTTTTCCGGCGTCAGGCTGTTCGACCCAAGGCTGGCGCTATGCGCCAGTTCCTTCCAATGTGCCTATCGTGCGGGCGATAGCCTTCTCTTTATCGACAGCAGCCACGTTTCCCCGGACGGGGCACGGCGCGCCCTTCGCGACCTGAGGCTGCCCATCCCATCCGCTCTTGACCGCTATCCCCAGAAATGAGCGAGCGCCTCCGAGCAGTCGAATCAGGGATTCGTGAAATTGGTGGCTGGCCAGAGCTTCACCGCCATCTGGGAACGCAACGCGGGCCATGCCGTTGCGCGTCAACCGATCAAGCGGTCCGCCCTCACCTTGGGCGCGGGTACTCTCGTTTTCGGCTCGCTTCAGTACCCCGCAAAACGCGTGAAAACAAATCCACCGGCGAAGATGCTCTCAAGCCTTCTTCCCTATTGCAACAGTGATCGCGCCTGCCAACTGGCTACTTGCACGAACTGGTGGAAGATACTGTGATTCTGACAACGTAATGCAGCCAGGAATTGGCGCTGGACCCTCCGGGGTTCGGATCGCCGCCCACAGCGGCTCCCTCTCCAGCAGCACGCTCAACTTTGAATTTCGTATCGACCGCGGTGACAGCATGTGCCCCGTCGTAAACCAAATTCAGCTTTGGCCGGGCGCCGCTCGGGTTGGCACTGGTAACTTCAATCGACGATGAACAGTATGTTGTTCCAATATTGAGAGAGCATCGTCTTGTGCCCGATCTCGCAGCGCCGCTATTCTCGGGTGGAACATCCCATTCACAGAACTGATCCTGAAAGTGCCACGGGCCGAACACCGCACCGGCAATTGTCGTCACTACGCCGGATGGAGCGACCTCACGGATATTGTCTGCTTCAAGCACAAGCACATTTCCTGTGCTATCTGTGGCAACAGCCACGGGTTCCGAGAATCGCGCCGCCCCGCCAACGCCATCGTATTCGACACTTTCGCCTGCCAGGCCGGCGATTGTCGTTACCACCCCAGCCGGGGTGACCTTGCGGATGGTGTCGTTGCCAAAGTCTGCCACAAAGACGTTGCCCGCCTTGTCGGTTGCCACTCCGTGTGGGGCATACAAAGTCGCATTCGCGCCAATTCCATCGGCATGACCAGTCTCGCCTGCCCTCCCGGCGATCGTTGTCACTACCCCTTCCGAAGTGATCTTGCGGAGGATATGGCTGGACATCTCAGCTACGAAGATGTTTCCAGCACTGTCAGTGGCGATGCTGTAAGGCGCAGTGAACCTTGCCGCCCCGCCAATGCCATCGGATTCACCTGTTTCACCTGCCAGGCCGGCGATGGTTGTCACCGCGCCGGTTGGAGTGACCTTACGGATGGTGTTATTGCCTGTGTCCGCCACATAGATATTGCCCGCACTGTCGGTGGCAATGCCGACCGGACCCAGGAAACTTGCACTCCCGCCAATTCCGTCTGCATGTCCGGCCACGCCCGCAGTGCCGGCCACGGTACTTACCGCCCCAGTTGGCGAGATTCTGCGGATGGTGTTGCAGACCTTGTCCGTCACGTAGACGTTGGCTGCGCGATCGGTGGCAATACCAATGGGGAATACGAAACTTGCCGCGGAACCAATGCCATCGGCGTGCCCTCTCACGTCCGGCTTGCCCGCGAATGTCATTACTACCCCTGCCGGCGTTATCTTGAGGATGGTGTTGTGCGAGTTTGCCACATAGATGTTGCCTGCGTTATCGGCGGCAATGCCGGTGGTGAGGTTAAAACTCGCGGCAACAGCAAAGGCGCTAACTTCCTGTTGCGCATTTGCAGATTTACCCGACACGAAAGCCGATACGATTCCCATTAAGGCGAAGGCACTGACCCAGAATCTGCATTTCACCTTCATCTTGCTTGTTCCTTTCCCGCTTGGACTTTCGTTTCCCGATCGCGCCGTTTGAGAATTGAGCAGTTCTACCGTTGGATTCTGAACAGGCACGATAGCTTGCTTCAATCTAGCCGCCATCCACGCAGCCTTTTCCTTCGATATCGGCACAACCCCCCTTTGCGGCATCGGAAAAGCATAGCTGTTCACCGCATTTTCAAAGCCGCAAAGGCCCACAGGCATTGTGGACCTTCTGCGCGACAAAGCATCTTGTTCATTGGCGAACGCCGCCACCGGGCCATTCCTTTCGTCATGATAGCAATGCCTGCCCGAGTTCCCGGAATCGAGAACTCGGGCGCCCGGCATCCCGTTGCAACTACACAGCCCGGTGTCACCCCCGCCATCTCAGAAGATCAGCTTCAGAGCCAGTTGCACTTCGCGGCTAGGAAAGTAGGAATTCACGACGCCGTAACTGGAAACGGGGTCGGTTGCGACGCTGTCGGGAGCTTGCGCGTTGGGATGATTGAATACGTCGAAGGCTTCAGCCCGGAACTCAAGACCAACTTTCTCAAAACCCAGAGGAAAGCGCTTGTGGATGCCGAGATCCAGGTCAGCGTAGCCGGGGGCGCGGGCGACATTGCGGGGGCAGTTGCCATAGGGCGTGTTGGCCGCGGTGGGTATGGAGATGGCCGACGCCGCCAGGGCGAGATATTGATACTGTCCTGCCGCGGTGGACGTCCGGCTTCCCTTGGCCAGAACCGGCGTTCCAACCAGACTCGGGCGGTAGAGAAAGCTTGTTTCGGTACTCAACTGCTGAGCTGTGGTTGGCGAATAGCTGATGTTGATGGGAAGGCCGCTGATGTAGGAGTTGAGAGCCGTTAACTGCCAGTTGCTGAGAGCGAATTGCAGGGGCGCGGCGCCACTCGAGCCGAAGCGCTTGCCCTTGCCGTAAGGAAGGTCCCAGACGACCGCAAGGGTGTTGTTCAGCGGCCGGTCATAAGCCGAGCGTGTGTACGACCCCATCATGTTGTAAAGGTCCACAACAGGACTGTCGTTGTTATCGAGTTCCTGATTGGCGGCGGCCACGTCCTGCGCGTGCGACCAAGTGAAGGAGTTGGCAATGTAGATTCCATTGCTGTAGCGCTTTTCCAGCTTTGCTTCCAGGGCGTTGTAGCGCGATGGGCCCTCATTGAAGGATTCCTGGATGGTGCCGTACGACTGGATGGGGCGGCGTGCCTGCAAGCTGAGCGTACCGCCGGCCGCGTTAGGCAGGGCCTCGTTATAGTCCTGCACAATCTCCTCGTGGACGCCATAATTGCCGACATAGCCCACATCGAGATAAGTGCTTCTGGCCAGTTGTCTCTGCACAGAAAATTGATAGCTCTGCACATAGGTGGTCGGGGTTCTCGCGGGATCGTAGGTAGTGGTCGTTGACAAGGGGGAGGAGTTCGACGACGAAAGGAAGTTATTCGCATAGCCAAGCTGCGTGGGCTGGAAGCAACTGAGCGGGGCAGCCGACAGCGAGGTGCAGACCGCCTGGGGCGAGGTCTTCGAAATCAGCGGGTACTGCGTGATCAGGTTATCGACACTATACGGGGCGTTCTGCGCCAGCTCATTCACCACTGCGGCGCGCAGGAACTGCTGATAGCCGATGCCGTAGGCCCCGCGCACGACCGTCTTGGAATCGAGGCTGAAAGCGAAGCCGAACCTGGGAGCGAAGTTAAGGTTGTTGCGGTTGATGAGGGCGCGATTGTAAATGGAACCGCCGCTGGCCACGACCAGTCCGCCGGTGGGGCTGGTGGCCGGAATGAAGTTTGAGAGCTGATTGTTGCTCTCGTAAGGCGGCGTGGCCAGTTCGTAACGCAGGCCCGCATTGAGAGTAAGCTTGTTCGATATGCGCCAGTCGTCCTGACCGTAGAGGAAGTGCATCTGGTAGTTGTATTGCACCGAATGGTGGGCGCTGAGTTCGTATTTGCTGCGTGCGCCGAAGATGAAGTCGGCCAGGTTCCAGGCCAGCGCATAGGTGGGGTCGGCGTTGCCATTCGACAAGAGCGGCGCTTTGGCCGTGCCCTCGGAAAACTTCCCGCCGTAAGTATCGGAGCCGAAAACCGGCTTGAAGTTGCTCACAAACGAGGATTCATGCAGATACTCGTAGCCGAATTTGAAGCTGTGGTGGCCTTTGAGCAGCGAATAGTTGACCTTGGGATCGATGACGGAGGGGTTGATCACGGTGGGCAGTTGGGTATTGCGTCCGAACTGTGCAAAGCCAGTCACGGTAGCGGTGTTCATGCCGCTGGTGTAGGAGGGATCGGATGGAACGTTGGGCTCCCCGGCAGCCACCAGCAGGTTGGTTTTACCGATCGAGGTCGGGTTCTGCGCTCCGCCGTTCCAAGTGTAGCCAAAGCGCAGATCGAGCGCTGAGGCAGTGTTGAGCTGGAAGGTATATCCTGCCGCCAACTGCTTGTTGTATTGAAAGATGTTGCCCTTCGCGGTGGAGTAGATGGGGGCCGGTATGGGCGCCGGATCGAGTGCATTGAACCTGCGCTGGCTGTAGCGTGCAAATGCGGTCTGGTGGGGCGTGAGGTTGTCATCCAAGCGTAGATCGCCCTTGTCGGAGTCCTCCGTTCCCAGCGGGAACGAAGTGTAGTTATTGCCTGCGCCCGAGGTCTGCGTGGTCAGCGAGCCAGTCGGCAGCAGGCCCAGGACGGTCATATCCAGGGAGCTGATCTGCGGCGTCGTTGTTCCCGGCAGGTTGGTGGCCTGAAGCGCGGCGATGGGAATCTGGCCGTTCGCATAGATGGCCTTCGTGTAGGGATTCGTGATGGGAATGGGAATGCCGTTCTCGTCGACGAATTGTCCCGTGGCCCAAGCGGCAGAGGGCAGGGTCGCCTGCAGGGGCGCATGCAGGATGCGGCGGAAGCCTTCGTAGTCGCCGAAGAAGAAGACTTTGTCGTGGAGTTTTTCGCGGAGGATGGGACCGCCGAAGACGGCGCCAAACTGATTCTGGATCAGGGTCTGTTTCTGGCCGTTTGTCGGCGGAATCGGTCCGTTGGCGTTCAAGACCGTATTGCGCAGGTAGTCCCATGAGGCGCCGTGGAACTCGTTGGTCCCGCGTCGCGAGACTTCGTTCACCAGGCCGCCGGCCGTCTGGCCGAACTCCGCGCTCTGGTTGCCGGTAGTAAAACGGAACTCGGAGAGAGCATCTGGGCTCAACTGAGTCTCCTGGTTGGAGAATCCCAGATCGTTCAAGTTCCAACTATTGTTGTCCAGGCCGTCGACGAGGAAGGAGTTGACCTGGTTGCGGAGTCCGTTGACGTTATATGCTGCCTCACGGCTGGTCGCCCCTTCGATTTCCAGGTAGGACTTGTTCACGCCGGGGACGATGAGCGCCAGATCGGCAGCGTCTCTTCCATTCAAGGGCAGATTGACGACCTCGGTGGGATTGATCACCATGCTGCGATCGCTAGTGTCGGTTTCAAGCAGAACCGCCGCCGCCGCAACCACCACCTGCTGGGAAACGCTTGCCGGGAAAAACACAAGATCGACTCTCTGGCGCGCGCCCACCGTCACAGTGAAGGCCGAGGTGGACGCGTCCTTGAAGCCGGCGTGCTCCGCCTTGACAACATAATCTCCGGCCAGAACGCTCGAAAATGTGTAGTCCCCCACGCCATTGCTGACGGTTGTTTTCAAGATGCCGGTGCTGAGACTCTCAAGTGTAATCGAAACTTCGGGCACCACTCCGCCGTTTACTTCTCGAACGGTCCCGACGATACTTCCGCTATCGAACTGAGCACTCAGGACGGTTGCGGCGCAGAAGAGAAAAAGAACGCAAAACAGGCTTCTCACAGACGGCATAGGACTCCCTTGGAATGATTTTTTGGGTGGAGCGTCACTTTCTATCGAAGCTAAGGCAACAACGTGAAGAAGCGATGAACAGCAAGCGGAGCGATCACCGAGCGTGACGGCAGTCACACGCGCTGCGCCGACATTCAAAACCCTGAGCAGGCTACTCACAGAAGACATACGACTCCTTTCGCAGGACTTCCCGAAAACGGACAGTCCCCACCCAACACACACCTTGGTACTCGGTGAATAATACACCATAGTACTCTTTTTAGCACTCACCATAGTACTCGATACGTATGATTTTGCAAGGGAAAAAGTGACCTATCCATGCCCTTTTTTGGGAAACGCCATTTATTTCAAGACCTGACGACCGTTTAGGGGGCAACGATTGACTCTCGTATATGCAACACTTTGCACATAGTTCGAATTTGATCTGGCTGGAACGAACGATCACGCATGGGCGACTCGGACACGTCAGCGGGCTCCCCGGACCCTTGGGAGGCACTTTGCCGGTAAAGAGATCGTTTCTGGTGTACTTGCGACTGGGGGAACAAATCACCCCGTAAGCCGACTCGCGAAAGCCGTGGCAGCGTCAGACGCCCCATTGGATGGATTGCATTCGGCTCTATATCCAAAGTAATTCAATTCACGTTACCAACAATCGCTGCGATACGTGTTGCCATCCAGCGCAGGGACCGTTTATGCCGGCCATAATTGCAACGCGTGTTACCAATAAGTACTGGGAAGTGCGTTACCAATAAGAGATGCGATTCTTATTACCAAGGTCGCACCGAACTAGCCTGAAACTGGGATTGTCCTCGCGGAAGCATATGCAGCACAATGTGACATTGCTGCTTGCGTTCGAGCGGCGCGCATCGACTCGGTGAGGAGTTATCCAATCATGATCTACGCGAATGAAACCAAATTGGAAAAGATTGTGATCCGGTTCGGGATCGGAACGATCATATTCCTGGTTGCTTTGGCCGTGCTTGCATTGGCGCCATTGCCTGTCTCAGCGCAGCAGAACCCATCTATCGCCGGAGACTACTCGGGAACCCTCGGCCCCCTGCACGTAAAGTTGCATCTGAAGGTTGACGCCGCGGGCGCCGTGAAGGGCACTTTGGATAGCCCCGATCGAGGCGCAATCGGTATCCGATGCGCCAACTTCAATGTGGATGGACAGTCAGTCACTTTCACTGTTCCTGCCGTGCAGGGAACCTGGAAGGGGACCGTTGCCGCAGATGGAACCCTCACTGGAACCTGGGATCAGGGAAATTCACTGCCCCTCAACTTCGCCCGCGACGTTGCCGCCCCGCCAGAGAAAGCCGCGAAGACCTCTGTGGGCGACAAGAAGTCTCAAGTTCCCTCTGTTACTCAACCGTCGGCGTAACGGTTGTCGATTGCATTAGCGCGCCCAGGATTCCCCTCGCCGTCACAACACAGGTATGTGGCGGCTTGCACGAACCCTTCCCTGCAAGTAATCCCATCAGACCTCGGCGGCGCGTCAGTCGCATTGTCCCTTCACAAAGTTTAGCGGAAACTTGTTCTTCAGTCCCAAACCCGCCCAAACGATGCGGTGAACAATTGCGAGAATCTTCAAAGCCTCAAAGCTCTTCAGGGCAGTCGCGCCAGTTCTCCGGAATTGTTGATTGACGATCGACGATGCCGCTTCATTGCACTCGGTGCAATGCAGGGATTTCCCGGTGCTTCTCAGTCTCGCCATCGCCTGCGACTTTCCTCCAGTCTGCCGCATCCCATTAAAGTACGGCGGTATACTTGGAGTTGCGCTCATGCCGCAAGGAGGATCATGACTGGATTGGGAGTCTTTGAAGTCAACGATGCATCGTTCGATCAGGAAGTGCTGCAAAGCGAGCAGCCGGTTCTGGTGGATTTTTGGGCTGTTTGGTGCGGTCCCTGCAAGGCCATTGCGCCGATCGTGGACAGCGTAGCCGCAACATTCGCAGGCAAGTTGAAGGTGGCCAAGGTGAATGTGGACGAGAACGGCGCAACCCCGTCGCGTTATGGGATTCGCGGGATTCCCGCGCTTCTGTTCTTCAAGGACGGCAAGGTCGTGGATCAGATTGTAGGCTACAAGCCGCAGGACGAGATCGAAGAGAAGGTCAAACGCATGCTTGCTTAGTCCCGTCCCGGAAAATCCGGGGGGCAAGAATAAGGAAGGCCCGGCAAGTCTGCCGGGCCTTTTTGCTTCGATCCGTAGCTCAGTCGCTCTTTCCCGAGTTCTTTTCCAGCCCGGAAGGCAAATCCAGCGCCACAAGGGCAAAGCCGGTTTTGCCGTCCTTGGAATCTTCAAAGCCAACAATATGCTGGTGCCGCTTCGATCCGGCTTTCAGCAGCAGGCCATCCTTGTTCACTCCGTAGTCTCCCTGACCGATCCGCACTTTGCCGTTCTTGTCGTCCTCGCAAGTCAGCCCCTCAGAGGTCGCCGCGGGAGAGCCTACCGGGGAATTGCCCTGGCAGGTGATCACGTCGCCATAGCGGCCCAGAGCCTTCTTGTAGAAGGCGGTCACCTGCTCCTTGCTATCGGGGGTGGCGTAAGAAACAGCCCGCACACGCAACTCCCATTCGCCAAAGCCCAGTTGGACGTCCGCGGACTTGTGCTTGTCCTTATCCTTCACTGGCTGCGCGCCGGGATAAACCGGCAGTCCAAGGTCCGCCGCCGTGGTCTGGTCGGTATTCACATGAATGCCTCCAAAAGGTGTATTTACCTGGACGGTCTTGTCCTCACCATTCGAGTCCTTGTCCACATGTACGCTGCATCCGGCAAGTCCGGCAGCCAACGCCAACCCAGCCACCATCCCCGCCGCATTCCACATGCTGTTCCGCATCATGGCAATCGTCCTCTTGCCCTCTAATACGTCTGCACGCGCGCAAAGGTTCCGGAATTCGCCGCCGGCCGGCATTCTCACGCGCAGATTGGCGGGCAATCGCCAGGCCGGTCTGGTTCTCGCCAACAGGCTCGCAACATCCTATCTTTACCTGTACTTGCGCAATACTCCCAGCACCCGGCCCTGAATGGCCACTTGAGCCGCCGGCACGTAGATCGGTTCCATCTCCATGTTGGCCGGCTGTAGCCGCACCACGCCGCCCTCGACATAGAAACGCTTCAGCGTAGTCTCGGCGCCATGCACCAGGGCCACCACGATCTCGCCCTGCCGCGCCGTCCGCGTGCGCTCGACCAGCACGTAGTCGCCGCTGATAATGTGCTCATCGCGCATCGAATCGCCGCGCACTTCAAGGGCAAAGACGTCGCGGTTGCCCACCACGTCGTGCAGCGAGATGCTCTCAGAGGTCTCGACGGCCTCCACGGGCATTCCGGCTGCGATCCGCCCTGCCAGCGGCACACGGTCGCTCGTCCGGGAGCGCGTGCCTGGCGGCAGCACATCGATGGAGCGGCTGCGGTTGTGAACGCGATCCAGCAGCCCTTTTTTCTCGAGATTGGTAACGTGCTTATGCACGGTCGCCAGGCTCTTCAGCCCCATTCCGCGCGCAATCTCCTCAAACGACGGGGAATAGCCGTTGCGCGCCACAAACGACTCGAGGAAATCGACAACTTCTTTTTGCCTTCGTGTAACAGCCATGGGCGCATTATAGCGAATAAAAAGCGAATTGCGCAATTCTTTTTTCTATTGGGGTTCAAGATGGAAAATGGCCCTTACCGCGGATGCGCCGGATGGCCCGCTTCCATTGATCGGGGAAACCAGAGTGCGTTGCTGAATCCCTCGATTCGGCGACGCCCTGGCGATGCTTCCGTGCCAGGAGACTTGGCTCCGTTATAATCTGGAGCGCATCAAACCGTCGTCTTTCGCAACGGCCCAAAGCTTTCGAAACAGGGGTAAGGAGCAGGAAAAGATCGATCCGGAAAGAGTCTCGCCGCGTGGAAATCGATAACTATCCGATCGCAGAAAGCGCGCAAAAGGCAGTTGAAGGGGCGAAGTCCCCGTCGCGCCTTGCTGTCTTTCTTTACGCATTCACCGCGGCAACATTTTTCGGCGCCATCAATGCGGTGCAGATTATCAGCGTGGACAACGGGCAGCAAGGATGGGGTGAAGTACTGGCACATGCGCTCCTTCTTTGGTATCTTTTTCTTCCCATTGTTCCATTGGCCATCGTATTGACGAGAAGGCTGCCGGCGGCGCAGGGACACAAGCTGCGCAACCTCTGCATTCATTCCCTGATCGCGCTCGCCGTCGGAGCAGCCCATCCCTACGCCTACTTGCTTGTGTACTCGCTGGCGACGCAGCCGCGCTGGGCGATTGAGGTGGTCCGAACCTCCTTGCCCTATTTGCACCTCTGGTATATGCAAGACCTTTTGACGGCTGTACTCGCTTACGCCGTGACCGCTGCGGCAACCCATGCCTTTCTTTACTATCGGAGCTTCCAGGAGGGTCAGTTGCGGGCCGCACAGTTGGAAGCTCAATTGGCCAATGCGAATCTGACCGCGCTCAAGATGCAGCTTCACCCCCATTTTCTTTTCAATGCGTTGCACTCGATCTCCTCCTTGCAGATGATTGACAGCAACGCGGCGCAGAAGATGACAGCGTTGCTCGGTGACTTTCTGCGCATGACGTTGCGCGATGTTCATCAGCAGGAAGTTCCGCTCCGGCAGGAGTTTGAGTTCTTGCAGCGCTACCTTGCCATCGAACAGATGCGCTTCGGCAGCCGGCTGTGCTTCAGGGTGGAAGCAGCGCCGGAGATTCTCGATGCCGCGGTGCCCCAACTGATTCTCCAGCCTATTGTCGAGAATGCAGTGCGCCATGGCATTGCACCCTACGGCTCTGGTGGAGAGATCGTTGTCAGCGCCGTTCGTGACGGCAAGCGTCTCTTGCTGACAGTGCAGGACAGCGGACCAGGGATTCTGGAGGACCGTCTCAACCTTCCGGCCGCTTCCGGTCTCGGCCTATCCAATACGCGAGCCCGCCTCAGCCAGATCTATGGCCCGGCGCAAAATCTGACTCTCGAAAACGTCTCCCTATGCGGATTCCGCGTCCAGATCGAGATTCCATTTCATACATTGACCGAAAGGAGTCATCCCGCGAATGGATCCGCATCGGATACGCACGCTGATCGTTGACGATGAGCCGCTGGCGCGCGCAATGCTGCGCACTTTTCTCGTCGAAGACCCAGAGATCGATGTGATCGGCGAGTGCGGTGACGGTTGTACAGCCGTCGAGATGATTGAGTCGGCTGCGCCCGAACTGGTCTTTCTCGATATACAGATGCCCGATCTCGACGGCTTTGGCGTTCTGCGCGCTCTTGAGCCGTCCGCCATCCCCAACGTCGCGTTTGTCACGGCTTACGACCAATTCGCTTTGCAGGCATTCGATGTTCACGCCATCGACTATCTTCTGAAACCATTTGACCGCGAGCGCTTTCAGCGGACGCTGGCCCGGGCCAAGCAACAGATAACCTATCAGAAGCGGGAAGAAGTGAATGCGGCGCTGATACGGATTCTCAACGAGCAGTGTGCCCGCCCCCGGCCTTTGCAGCGCATCCTCGTCAGGTCGGGCGACAAGACCTTCTTTGTGCGCCCCGGCGAGATCGCATGGATCGAAGCGCAAGGCAACTATGTCGCATTGCATGTTGGCGAGCGGTCTCTTCTATTGCGTCAGACGATCGCCACCCTTGAGAAGCAACTCGATTCGGCCAGATTCCAGCGCATACAGCGCTCCACGATCGTCAATCTGGACTCAATCCGCGAGATGCATCCTGCCGGACGAGGCGAGTACGAGATTGTCCTCAAGGATGGCGTTACGCTGAAGCTCAGTCACACCTATCGCGAGTCGTTCGTCCGCTTCGCCTCTGGCGCAAGGTAATCGGAATCAACCTCGGCCAAGGCGCCTTCGTCCCTCGAAAGTCCGTCTTCGTCACAAACTTCAGGAAGATCGCCCTGGGCCCATGAATAATCGGTGCTGTGTGCAGATGAATGTGGCGTCTGCGAGGCGCTCGACAATGAGAAGGTTTTTCGGATTCGTCATCGTGTTCGTCATCTCCGGGTTGGTGGGCTGCGGAACTGGCTACCAGGCAGCGATAGGCACTCAGTCGACGGGTTCCGTTGCAACCCAGCAGGTTCCGGCCGCACCCACCGCGTTGACGGCCTCGGCCGCAGATGCACAGGTTTCGCTCACTTGGAGCGCCAGCGCAAATGCCAGCGGTTACCATGTCAAGCGCGGCATGGCTAGCGGAGGTCCGTACACGCTAGTGGCTTCGACCGCTTCGGCCTCCTTGAACGACACCTCGGTAAGCAATGGGACGACTTACTATTATGTCGTTACCGCGTATAACACCGCCGGTGAGAGTGCCAATTCGAACGAAGCGCCGGCTACGCCCGCACACCTGTCCGCCACCTACTATGTCTCGCCACTCGGCAACGATTCATCGACGGGTACGCTGGAGCAGCCATTCGCCACGGTCCAACATGGGCTGAATCAGCTCCTGGCCGGGGACACGCTGATCCTGCGCGCGGGCAACTACCATGAGAGCGTAACTGTCGCGCGCTCCGGCACAGCCAGCGCGCCCATCACGCTGGCGGATTATCCTGGCGAAACCGCAACTCTGATCGGCGCTCAGCCTGTCACAGGACCGTGGGCGATTTATGCCGGGTCGATCTACAAGACGCCGTGGCCCTCGCAGCCAATGCAAGTCTTTTCCGACGGCCATCTGCTCAACGAGGCGCGCTGGCCCAATTCGCCCATCGAGAGTCTTGCGGGCATGACCTATTCCATCGCCGACGCGGGCGACGAGACCTCGCTGACCAAGGCCAATCTGCCGCCCGTGGATCTGACCGGCGCGTGGCTCCGCGTCATGGCCGGTGAGGCCTGGGTGGGCTATGAGCGCCAGATCGTTACCGACGACCAGGCCACCGGCAAACTCACCTGGAGCGAGCCCGTCAACCAGCTCTCGATGCTGATTCCCCGGCGCGGCAACAAGTTCATTGTCTTCGGCAAGCTGAATCTGCTCGATGCGCCCGGCGAGTGGTATTGGGATCCGAACGCGCAGATGCTCTACGTCTGGACGCAGGACGGAGCCTCGCCGGCTGGCCGCGTCGAGGCTGGAACCGCTCCCGCTGTATTGAATTTGAGCAACCAATCATTCATTACCGTCAACGGACTGCATGCCCGCGGCGGATGGTTCAACCTGCAGAACAGTTCTTCCTGTACGATCAAGAACTTTCTTCTCTATGCGCCCAACTGGATTCGCGGCTACGACGGGTACAATGTTTCTCCTAAGTTTTATGGCGGCATTGAAGTCTCCGGTTCAGGCAATGTGATCAACGGCGGCCTGATCGAGTTCGCCGGACGCGCCAGCATCTACCTGGCCGGCTCCAACAACACCGTCGAGCAGGTGACGATTCAGGATTCAGGACTAACCTGGAGCAACGATGCGGGCATCGTCGCATCGGATGGCACTCAGAATCTGATTCAGAACAATACCATTCAGCGCACCTCGCTGGCAGGCGCTACCTTAGGAAGCCAACTGAAGGTCTTCAACAATCTAGTCACGACCCCCTGCCTCTTCATGGAAGACTGCGGCAACCTCAACGCCTGGAGTGCGGATGACCAGGGCACGGAGATCGCCTACAACATCCTCAAGGACAACCAGGTCCGTTGGGGCGCCGCAATCTATCTGGATGCGGGAAGCCATAACTTCTATCTCCACGACAATCTCGCGCAGCAGATTCTTTGGAGCGGAGCCAACATCACCGGCATAGACACCATCGAAAACAACACCTTTCTCGACGTGCAGCATCAGGGAATCAACTTTGTTCCGGGCGCAAATGTGATCGGCGCGGATTGGTCGGCGGGAATTGCCGAACACAACCAGCTTGGCGAACCTTTCCCCATCGAAGTCGCGCTGGTGCAGCCCACCAGCATCATTCCCGACTACGCCTATTACTTCGCCTATGTCACGCTGACGCCCTCACCCGGCCCGCGCCGCGTCGAGGTGGATTTCTCGCAGATGGCGCAGCCAGCCTGGAGCCAGAATCAGTTGCCGATGGATATCTCCCAGGTGTGGGCGATCACCTTTGCCCTGGATCCCATCGCCAACGATTTCAATTACATCGTCAGTAACCTTCGCCTGCTGCCGGCCGGCGCCACAGGCGATGCCGGCGCGGTGGCCGTCAACGGCGGCGACTGGACGGTGAGCTGCAATGGAGGTTCGACCTGCGCGCTAACCAATCCCTCGCCGAGCACCTGGGGCGACACAGGCAGCAGCGTCTTCGACGGGCAGAATGTGCTCACCGCGCCTCTGCAATCGAGCCTGACCAACTTGAATGCATATCGCGGACTCGCCTTCGAGATCGCCGGCTCGGCGTCGAGAACCTACAATTTCCAGGGCTATCAGGATCTGGACAACGGTCCCAGCGCGGCTGCTGGCCGCGGCGCAACCCTGCCATCGAACATCGGCGCAGACCCAAACTATGTTGCACCTTAGGACTTATCCGTAAATAGGTAGCGCCGACCTCCAGGTCGGCTATCGTGCGGGCCTTCTGGCCCGCGCTGGGATGCTGGCGGCGAGGACGCCACCAGTACAGCCGCTCTGGAGAGCGGCGTTACTCAAATGCGCCGGGCGCCCCATCCTTTCCACAGTCTCATCGTGGAAAAGGTGGGAGAGCACATATCTCGACGATCCGAAACGGGTATCAGACCTTGTCGAATCCCACCCTCGCGACAAAATCGTCGATTGGATCGAGACATCGATTCCCTGCAATCTTCGTCTATTGCCTCAGCTCCACCAGCGTCGCCCCCTGGCCGCCTTCGTTTTGGGGGGCTTCGGCCAATGTGGCTACGTGGGGATGGCCTTTCAGGAATTCGCGGACGCCGCGGCGGAGAATGCCTGCACCGTGGCCGTGGATGATGCGGACGCGGGGCAGGCCGGCGAGGAAGGCGCGGTCGAGATACTTTTCAAGTTCTTCGGTGGCTTCGTCCACGGTGCGGCCAATGAGGTTGATCTCCATGCGCATCTCGTCGGTGTTGGCGCTGGTGACGGTGACGTGGATGTTCTTTTGCCGGCGAGCGGCTGCGAGCGGGTCGTACTTTGGATTTGCCTCGGATGCACAAGAAGGCTGCGGCTCGCAGAGCTCGTCGCGCTTGACGCGCATCTTGATGGGGCCGAGGGCAACTTCAAAGATGTCTTTCTCCACCTC
>Ga0302200_10002148_pt1 | contig 17658 bp, 13 predicted proteins | sample II_Bog_N3_1_FD_194585 | JGI IMG/M metagenome (GOLD analysis project Ga0302200, IMG submission 194585) | Peat permafrost microbial communities from Stordalen Mire near Abisko, Sweden - II_Bog_N3_1 | ecosystem: Environmental > Terrestrial > Soil > Wetlands > Peat | place: Sweden: Abisko... | reverse complement strand
ACCACTCGTCGCCATTACCGCCTGCATGCGCAAGCTCGTCATCCTCATGAACCACCTGCTTAAAAAACCAAACTTTTCCCTTGCACACTGAACACCGTTGCTTTGTATTAAGAAACCAGCCCTTAATCCTAAGAAAAGGTGCCGGGAACCAAAAGCTTGGGCCAAATGTCCTGTTTATTGACACCGCTAGAGCGGTTCGCTTTCCGGCAACGCGCAAACGTCGCGCAGGTGTTTGGCCATGACGCGGCAGGCGGGTGCGGCCGGCTTCACTGAAAATAGCCCAGCAATTTATGGCTGGGAACAACGCAATTCGATTTTCAAAGTCCCGTCAGGGACGGCAGAACATTTCTTTCGTCCCTGACGGGACTTGTGACGATTCCAAACCGTGAACCCAGCCATAAATGGCTGGGCTATTGTCAAAGACGGGGAAGATGCGGCGGCCCATGTCGCCGACCTGCACCTTGTTGGGGATGCCGCCGAGGGCGATGACGGCCCAGTTCTCAAATTCAAACGGCGGGATTTCGCGCAGCTTCTCCACCGTCCACGGCAGGTCGCGGACGACGAAGCCGCGTCCGGCGCGCCAGAGCGGTTCGCTTTCCGGCAACGCGCAGACATCGCGCAGGCGTTTGGCCATGACGCGGCAGGCATGGGCGAAATATCAATGCCATCCCACGCGCGGATTTTCAATGGGATGGCGGATGATTCCAATTTTGGGAAAAGCCCGTCAGGGCTGACATCTATGTAGTTTGGCGATTCAAGAATGAACCAAGCTCCGTAGGAGCGACATCGCCGGAGTATGCCGCCCCGACGGGGCTTGAGATTGTTTTGGTGCTGGGTTCTACAAAGATGCCGCGCCTACGGCGCTGGGGAAGATGAGGTTGCCCGCTGCGCATCTCGGATTTGTTTTTCCAAATTTGAATTCACTGCTTCGATGAGTTTTATCGTGCGCGAATGCAAGCGGACGGCAATCCACGGGACAATGAAAGCTGGCAGTAAAAGCACCCAAATCCAAAATGCAGATAGTTGCGAATCGGGATGAAAGCCGCCGTAAAACATGAACCCTAACGTAACCATGGAAATCAATAGCGACAAACGCGAAAGAATCCGTTTGTGACTCGGATAGGTTGATGAAACCACAAAGCCAATCGGATAGACTTCATAGTTTTTAGTCAGTTCAATTTTTCTGTCTGCCAGTTTTTGATGTTTGTCGGCCAATTCTCGAATTCGCGTCTCTGTTTGAGGAACAAGGTCAAATGCGGAAACAACGCGTTTAATCCGAATGCAATTTGGAGAACACTGTTAAAATCCGCAATTTTGATCATATCCATTTACACCAGTTTTTTCGCAATGTACTCGTCCAGGATTTCCTGCACGGTCAGGGCGACGATGACTTTGTGGCTGCGCTTGAAGAACGATTCGATCTCCTGCAACGCGTCCGACGAATAGCCGCGTTGGTGACAACGCGGAGGCTTCGGCTTTGGATTTCCGCGCTTTCACAAGCGCGGCTACGGGGACGGCTGCGGGCGCGGAAGATTTCTTTGCCATGCGCGGAGTTTGCGCGGGAAATTTGCCAGCGTCAATTCTGCGTTCACCAGCAATTCAATTTCCATGGGTGTTTACCACATTCTTATCGGGTCAATGCGCGGATACGCCCACTTCCGCCAGCAACGACTTGACGCCGTTCCAACTGATGCCCACCCCGATGCACACCATGATGAAGGCCGAAAGCCGCACCACCACCATCATGCCGGTGTGCCCGATCCGTTTGCCACCGCGCTGGGCATAGCGATAGGCCAGCAAAATGGCCAGCGCGATGATGCCGGCACCAATGCCGGAGGCGAGCACCTGAATCATCGCATGCTTGAAAGTATGCGCGTGATTCGCCCCGACGGTGATGGCCACCGAAATCACCCCGGCATCAATCGTCAGCGGCATGGTCAACGGTGCGAACGCCCGTCCCAGCGCGATGGCGTTGGCATGCACTGCGTCGAGTGCCACGTCAGCAGGTTTGGGGTTGTCGGTCAGCAGTTTCCAACCCAGGGCACAGACAACTGCCCCGCCCGCCACCTGCACCACGGGGATGGAAAGGCCGAACATCAGGAGAACGAACGAGCCGAGCAGCATTGCCCCAAGCAACAGAAAAAAAGAATAGATGGCGATGCGTTTCGCCAGATCGGCTCGGGTCAATTCATCGCAGCCCGGCGTCATGGCCAGAAAAATTGGCGCATCTCCCAGCGGATTCACCACGGGCAGCAACGCGCCGACCATTAACAGGATCGCTCCGGTGAGCTGGCTTAAGTCGGTCCAGAGCATCGTAGCATTCACGCGGCAGACTTTTCCAGATGCCCGCCGAATCCATAGCGCATGGCCGAAAGCAGCTTGTCCTGAAAATCGGCATCGCCGCGCGAACTGAAGCGCGCGTAAAGCGCCGTGGTCAATACCGGTGCGGGCACGCCCTCATCAATGGCCGCCTTGATGGTCCACCGACCTTCACCTGAATCAGAGACTCGTCCGGCAAATCCGGCGAGATCGGCATCTTTGGCCAAAGCATCCGCCGTCAAGTCCAGCAACCACGAGGCAATCACGCTCCCACGCCGCCAGACTTCCGTGATATCGGCGAGGTTTAGGTCGAATTGATAGTGTTCGGGATCGCGCAAGGGCGTGGTCTCGGCATCGCTTTCGCCGTGCTGCTTGCCGATATTCGCGCCGCGCAAGATGCCGAGACCCTCGGCATACGCGGCCATCATGCCGTATTCAATGCCGTTATGAACCATCTTCACAAAATGCCCCGCACCATTTGCGCCACAATAAAGATAGCCGTGCTCGGAGGTGCCTCCGAGCTTTTCGCGGCCCGGCGTGCGCGCGATGTCGCCGATGCCCGGAGCCAAAGTGGCGAAAATTGGATCGAGACGCTTAACAACCTTTGAATCGCCGCCAATCATCATGCAATAGCCGCGTTCAAAACCCCACACGCCGCCACTGGTGCCAACATCAACATAATGAATTTCTTTCGACGCGAGTTCCTTGGCGCGCCGGATGTCATCAATGTAATAAGAATTGCCGCCGTCAATGAGCGTGTCGCCGGCTTCGAGCAGCGGCACGAGGTCGGCAAGGGTTTGATCCACCACGGCCGCTGGCAACATCAGCCAGATGGCGCGAGGTTTATCGAGATGTTTGACCAAGTCAGCGAGTGAGGCAGCACCAACCGCATGGTCTTTTGCAACATCATTTACCGCTTCTGGGGAACGGTCAAAGACGACGCAACGATGTCCGTCTTTGAGGAGCCGACGCACCATGTTCGCACTCATACGACCCAAGCCAATCATGCCAAGCTGCGCCGAAGTTTTTTGATTCATGTCAGGAATAGAAGCTTTGACGCGATTTCAAAAAATGCCGCAAGTTATGCCGTCATCACCGCCGCCTCATTGCTGATGCGTTTGGGTTGATGTTCCGCCAATGAATCATGGTCGGTATGCTTGAGGATTTCCCGCGCGTGGATTGTTTCCATATCCGAACCGTGGGCGATCAAAACATACTTGCCGCTTTTTACCGCTGTTTCGTATTGGATGATGCTGTTCTTGGGAATGCCCAAGCTGTAAAGCCCGGCACCCAGCGCGCTCAAGCCGCCCACGATCACCGCGCCTTCCAGCGCGCCGACGATATAAGTCACAATGGGTCCCGCAAACAGCAGCGGGCCAACCCCGGGAACAAGAAAGAAGGCCGAGCCAAATAACAAGCCCCAGAAACCGCCCCAGAACGCGCCGAGTTTGCCCCAGTATATCATGCGGTCGCCGGCATTGTAATAGCCGATCACATGTTCATCGGTGTGATAATCGCGTCCGATGATGGAAAGTTTTTTCATGTCAAAGCCGGACTTGTTCAGTTCGTTGATGGCGGCTTCGGCTTCGGTATGTAATTTGTAAACCGCCACCACGCAATTGTTGTTGTTCATAATGTTGGTTCTTTCATTTTGCATTTATTGCAGTTGTCATCTTATGCCGTTGCTGGAATTGTGAAATGGGGTGATCACCCCATTGTTCACGGCGACGAAATGGAACAGTTTCTTCATGGCAAAATTATGAACACACCTGATCTATTTACTCCCGTTCGACTAGGCGCGATTGAAGCGCCAAACCGCTTCGTCATGGCACCGCTAACGCGGATGCGCGCGGGGACTTGCCGTGTGCCGACGCCCTTGATGGCGGAATATTATTCACAGCGTGCGGCGGCGGGCTTGATTGTTAACGAAGCCACGGCGATTTCCCAGCAAGCCACCGGCTGCCCCAACTCACCGGGCATTTACACTCCAGAACAGATTGCCGGCTGGCAGAAAGTCACCACGTCGGTGCATCAGGCGGGAGGGCGAATTTTTCTCCAACTCTGGCACATGGGCCGGATCTCGCATCCGAGTTTCCAGCCGGACGGCGGGTTGCCGGTCGCGCCCAGTGCCATCGCTCCGCGCACTGGCGAAGTGCTCACGGAACGCGGGATGCAGCGTTACGTTACGCCGCGTGCGTTGGCCAAAGAGGAGCTGCCGGGCATCGTGATGCAATATGCCGTCGCGGCGGACCACGCGAAAACAGCCGGCTTCGACGGCGTGGAAATCCACAACGCAAATGGCTACTTGCTCGACCAATTTCTGCGCGACGGCACGAACCGGCGCACGGATGAATATGGTGGTCCCGTGCGGAATCGCGCCCGGCTCACGTTGGAAGTGACAGATGCCGTCACTCAGGTGTGGGGTGCGGATCGCGTGGGTATTCGTTTCTCGCCAGGTGGAGTGTTTAACGACATGCACGATTCGAATCCGCTGGAGACGTTCAGCCATGTGCTGCATGAGTTGAATCGGTTCAAACTTGCTTACGCACATGTAATCGTATCCACGAAAGATGATTTGGAGCATGGCGCGGTGCCCGTGCCGTTGGCTGCGCTGCGCAAGGAATTTCACGGACCATTGATCGTCGCGAATGGCTTTACTTACGCGACGGCGACTCAAGTTTTGGAGGATGGCTTGGCCGATGCGGTCGCGTTTGGCCGTTTGTTCATCGCGAATCCTGATTTGCCCGAGCGCTTTCGCTTGAACGCGCCATTGAATCCGCTCGACGAAGAAAAATTATACGGAGGCGCGCGGAAGGGATATACGGACTATCCGGCGATGGGGCCGCAACTTGTCGAAAGATGATGAAGGATCAAAGCGAAGCCATATCGACAAAGCCTTTGAAACGTGTCGGCATCGCCGCCGACCACGGAGGTTTTGAATTGAAGGAGTTTCTGGCCGGAAAATTGCACGAAGCCGGTTATGAAGTCACCGATTTCGGCGACCGCCTGCTGAAGTCCGACGACGATTATCCCGATTTTATCATTCCCATGGCGCGCGCGGTGGCGGCGGGGTCGGTGGATCGCGGCATTGGCATCTGCGGCAGTGGCGTGGGCGCGTCCATCGCTGCGAACAAAGTCGCGGGCGTCCGGGCCGGCTTGATTGATGAAAACTTTTCCGCGCATCAAGGCGTGGAGGACGACGATTTGAACATGATCTGTTTTGGCGGTCTCGTGGTCGGTCACGCCCTCGCTTGGGAATTGACTCAGACGTTTCTCGCCGCGCGGTTTAAAGGCGCGGAACGCTTTCGTCGACGGCTGGAAAAAGTCGCGCATATCGAAAGTCCAACCCTAATTAAAAAACCATGAAGATAAGTCCGCTGGCCGGAAAACCGGCGCCACTCGGCATTCTCGTCAATGTGCCGAAACTCGTGACGGCGTATTACACCGGCGTGCCCGATCCCAAAGTGCCGGCGCAGCGCGTGGCTTTCGGCACTTCCGGCCATCGTGGTTCGTCGTTTAATCTGGCTTTTAACGAATGGCACATTCTCGCGATCACGCAGGCGATTTGCCTGTATCGTAAGTCGAAGAACATCGTCGGCCCACTGTTTCTCGGAATCGATACACATGCGCTTTCTGTTCCGGCCTGCGCCACTGCGCTGGAGGTGTTGGCGGCGAATGGCGTCGAAGTGATGCTCGCCGAGAGGGACGAATACACGCCGACGCCGGTCATTTCCCACGCGATTCTGACCTGCAATCGTGGTCGCACTACGGGACTGGCCGACGGGATTGTCATCACGCCCTCGCATAATCCGCCGCATGACGGCGGTTTCAAATATAATCCGCCGAGTGGTGGGCCGGCGGACGCCGCCGTCACCGGTTGGATTGAAGCCAAAGCGAATGAATTGATCGAAGCCCAACTCAAAGGCGTGAACCGGATTCCGCACGCACAGGCTTTGCGCGCCGCCACGACCCATCGGCACGATTACATCACCGCCTACGTCAATGACCTTGGAAGTGTGATTGATATGGACATCATTCGCGCCGAAAAACTTCATCTGGGCGTTGATCCCCTCGGCGGTGCGGGTGTTCATTACTGGGCGAGAATCGCCGAGCAACATGAGTTAGACCTGACGGTGGTCAGCGAGGTGGTTGATCCCACTTTTAGTTTCATGACGGTGGATTGGGACGGTCAGATTCGCATGGATCCTTCTTCGCCTTATGCGATGCAACGACTGATTGGCATGAAGGATCAATTTGATCTCTCCTTCGCCTGCGACACCGACCATGACCGGCACGGGATTGTCACTAAGAGCGAGGGCTTGTTGCCACCTAATCACGATCTTTGCGCGGCGATTTTCTATCTGTTTCAAAACCGTCCAAGATGGTCGCCATCGGCGGCGGTCGGAAAAACCATCGTGAGCAGCCAGATGATTGACCGGATCACGGCCAAGCTGGATCGAAAACTTTTCGAGGCGCCCGTGGGTTTCAAATGGTTTGTCGCTGGCTTGTTAGATGGTTCGCTGGGATTTGTCGGCGAGGAAAGTGCGGGTTCGGTTTTCTTGCGGCTGGACGGCACCGTCTGGACGACCGACAAAGATGGCATTGTTCCATGTTTATTGGCCGCCGAAATGACGGCGCGAACGGGTTGCGATCCCGCCAACATCTATCGCAAATTCAAAGGCGAGTTTGGTGAGTCGTTTTACGAACGAGTGGATTCGCCAGCCACGCCGGAACAAAAAATAAGTCTGGCAAATCTCTTGCCCGGCCAAGTCAAGCAGACCGAGTTGGCGGGTGAAAAGATCCTGACCATGCTCACGCAAGCCCCCGGCAACGCTGCGCCCATTGGTGGATTAAAAGTCATTGCCAAAAGCGGCTGGTTCGCGGCACGCCCGTCCGGCACCGAAAACATTTATAAAATTTATGCCGAGAGCTTACAAAGCGCGGTTCATCTGCGCCGCATCTTGGATGAAGCCCAGACGATTGTCAGTGATGCCTTGGGGGCAGAAACCATGACGGAAAGATATTCCGCGCCCTTGCCACCGCACCAGATGACGGTCCAAGAAGCCGTGGCAGTGTGGCGGAATGAGGGCGACCCAAACTAATACCCGCGAGAAAACAATTTCATTCTAATTTAAAAATCCATGAACGAACCAAACCCGGCGGCCAAACCAAACTATAACGCTTTACACTCGGACATCGACGGCTTCGATTCGCTGGCGGAGCTGGCGTTGGATCTGCACTGGTCGTGGAATCATTCCACCGACGAGGTGTGGCGGCAGCTTGATCCGGTGTTGTGGCAATTCACGCAAAATCCCTGGGTAGTCTTGCAGACGGTCTCCCAGGACAAACTCAAAAGCGTGCTGGCCAATCCGGCTTTCCGCAAAACCATCGACGCGCTGCGGCAAACCAAGCGGCAAGCGGCGGAAGCGCCCGCGTGGTTTCAAAAAAACCATCCGCAGTCGCCGCTGAAGTGCGTCGCGTATTTCAGCATGGAATACATGTTGAGCGAAGCGCTGCCGATTTACTCCGGCGGGCTGGGCAACGTGGCGGGCGACCAACTCAAGGCGGCGAGCGATCTCGGCGTGCCGGTTGTCGGCGTCGGCTTGCTCTACCAACAAGGCTACTTCCGTCAGGTCATTGACAAGGACGGCGCGCAACAGGCGCTCTATCCGTATAACGATCCCGGCCAGTTGCCCATTACACCGCTGCGCCAGCCGAACGGCGAGTGGCTGCGACTGGAAATAACTTTGCCCGGCTATTCCGTCTGGTTGCGCGCGTGGCAGGTGCAAGTCGGTCGCGTGAAGCTTTATCTGCTGGACAGCAATGACGCGGCGAACTTCCCCGCGCATCGCGGCATCACTAGCGAGTTATACGGCGGCGGACCGGAGCTGCGCCTCAAGCAGGAGACGGTGCTGGGCATCGGCGGTTGGCGGTTGCTCACGGCGCTGGGACTCAAACCCGATGTCTGTCACTTAAATGAAGGTCATGCGGCTTTCGCGGTGCTGGAACGGGCGCGGACTTTTATGGAGGAGAACAAGCTGCCCTTCGAAGTGGCGCTGGCCGCGACGCGGGCGGGAAATATTTTCACCACGCACACAGCCGTGGCAGCCGGGTTTGATCGGTTTCCCCCGGCGCTGATCGAACAATACCTGGGCCATTACGCCATGGATAAGCTTGGAATCTCACTCCACGATTTACTCGCGTTAGGCCGACAAAATCCGAACGATCCGACCGAGAGTTTCAACATGGCGTATCTCGCCATTCGCGGCAGCGGCTCAGTGAATGGCGTCAGCCGCCTGCACGGACAGGTCAGCCGCCAATTGTTTTCGCCGCTCTTTCCGCACTGGCCGGTGGATGAAGTGCCGATTGGCCACGTCACCAACGGCGTTCATCATCCCACCTGGGATTCGGCCGCCGCCGACGAGCTTTGGACAAGGGCCTGCGGCAAAGACCGCTGGCTCGGTATGAAGGAAAATCTGGAGCAGCAGGGAATTCGTAGCGTCCCCGATGAAGACCTCTGGCGGTTGCGCACCAATTCCACCGCCGGCCTGGTGGATTATGCGCGCGAGCGCCTGGCCCGGCATTACGCCGCCGCCGGCGCTCCACCGGAAACGGTGGAGCAGGCGAAACATCTCTTTGATCCGAAAATTTTAACGCTCGGCTTTGCGCGCCGCTTCGCGACTTACAAGCGACCGAACCTGCTGCTGCACGATCCCGAGCGATTGCTGCGATTGCTTTCCAATCCGCAGCGGCCGGTGCAATTGATGATTGCAGGCAAGGCGCATCCGGCGGACAAGGAAGGCCAGGCGCTGATCAAACAATGGATTCAATTTATTCGCCGGCCGGAAGTGCGCCCGCACGCGATTTTTCTCAGTGACTACGACATGCAATTGACCGAGCGCCTGGTGCAAGGCGTGGACGTCTGGCTCAACACGCCCCGGCGGCCGTGGGAAGCCTGCGGCACGAGCGGCATGAAGGTGCTTGTCAATGGCGGCTTGAATTTATCCGAACTGGACGGCTGGTGGGCCGAGGCGTTCGTGCCCGATTTGGGCTGGGCCCTCGGCGACGGTCAGGAACACGGCAGCGATCCCGCCTGGGACGCGGCCGAAGCCGAGGCGCTCTACCAGAAACTCGAGCACGAGGTCATCCCCGAATTCTATACGCGCAACGACCAAGGCATTCCCGTTGCCTGGGTCAAGCGGATGCGCGAAAGCATGGCGCGTTTGACCCCGCACTTCGCCGCCGACCGCACCGTGCGTGAATATACCGAACAACATTATCTCCCGGCGGCGCTCGCCAGCCAGTCCCGCGTGGCCGGCCATGGAATCATCGGCAAGCAAATCCTGGATTGGCGTCACGGTCTGGATCAGAAATGGGCCGCCCTGCACTTTGGCCCCGTGAAAGTAGAGACCAAGGGCGGGCAACAGATCTTTGAGGCTCAGGTTTGTCTCCATGGCCTTGATCCGAAGACCGTGCGCGTGGAACTCTATGCCGATGGCCGGAAAGAAAGTGCCCCGGTGCATCAGGAAATGACCCTGCTGCATCCGCTGGCGGACGAAGCCGGCAGCTACATCTACAGCGCCACGGTGCCCGCCAACCGATCCCCGGCGGACTTCACGGCGCGCGTGCTGCCGCATTACGACGGCGTGGCGATGCCGCTCGAAGACCCGCGTATTTTATGGCAAAGGTGATGCCGGCTCCTCCCGAACTGGAATAATTCCCTCCCGGCAGCCATTGGACGCGCCGGATTTTGGCGTAGCCAGAAACATCCGTCGAACGGTTCGACGGCAATTTTTAGGGCGTCAAAAACGGGCCGGAACGCTTCTCAACCACTCAATTTGAGCAATTTATGCCTCAAAAGGCATTTTACAGCTCTTTTTCAAGGCTGCCATTCATTTGGTTTCGTTCGTATGCTTCGCGGTTTAGCTCCACGTCTCTGCGTCTTTGCAATTTCCATTTCATGGGGTGTTCACCCCATAGCCGGCAGCCCGGGGTTTCATTCATATTTATTGAGGAAATGATGCCATGACGAAAGCCATTCGACCGGTTTGCCCACCGCCAAACCCATGAAAAAATCTGCTCCGATCACGTGTCTGTTTCTGGACATCGGCGGCGTCATGCTCACCGACGGCTGGAATCATCAGGTCCGCCGCCGCGCCGCCAAACACTTCAAGCTGGACTGGGACGAAATGGAAGCGCGGCACAGCCTGAACTTCGTCGTTTACGAGACGGGCAAACTCACGCTGCAGGAATATCTGGGCTGGGTGATCTTTTACAAAAAACGGCCGTTCACGCGGGCGGAATTTTGGCGGTTCATGTGCGCCCAATCCAATCCGTATCCGGAGATGATCGCGCTGATGCGCCGGCTGAAGGCAAAGTATGCCTTGAAGGTCATCGTACTCAGCAACGAGGCGCGCGAGCTCAATGATTATCGGATCCATAAGTTCAAGCTCGATAAATTTGTGGACGTATTTGTTTCATCCTGCCTGGTCGGGCTCCACAAACCCGACGCGGCGATTTTCCGGCTGGCCTTGGACATCGCGATGACCCCGGCCCGGCAAATTGTTTATGTCGAAAACACCCCGATGTTCGTCGAGATCGCGGACGGCCTGAGGATTCGCGGCCTGTTGCATACCGACTACGCCGCCACCCTCAAAAACCTCGCTGCGCTCGGCTTGACGCCCGACTAGGCATCGCCGATGAAACCCGCGGACGTGCAAATCCTGACCATCAACGGCGGATCGTCGAGCATCAAGTTCGCGCTGTATGCGGCGGTCAAACCATTGCAGCGCGGGCTTCACGGAACCGTTGACCGCATCGGTTTAAGCGGGACGATTCTGAAATTTCACGCGAGCGATGTCCAACCGGAGGCCAGTTGCGAACTCAAAGCCGCCGATCACAAATCCGCGGCGAATGCGCTGATTGACTGGCTCGAAAAGCAAATTGATTTTAAATCGGTGCAAGGTGTGGGCCATCGCGTGGTTCACGGCATGAAACATACCGAGCCGGAAATCGTCACGCCGGAGTTGTTGGCGGAACTGCATCGCATCAGCCCTTACGACCCGGATCATCTGCCGGGCGAGATCGAATTGATCGAAGCGTTTCGCCAGCGGCATCCGAAGCTGCCGCAATTGGCGTGTTTCGACACGGCGTTTCACCAGACCATGCCGCGCGTGGCCAAGCTGCTGCCAATTCCGCGCCGCTTTGATGCCAAGGGAATTCAGCGCTACGGTTTCCACGGTTTGTCTTATGCTTACTTGATGGAAGAACTCGCGCGCCTCGGCGATCCGGCCGCAACGCAAGGCCGCGTGATCTTGGCGCATCTTGGCAACGGCGCGAGCCTGGCCGCCGTGCGCGATGGCAAAAGCATTGACACCAGCATGTGCTTCACGCCGACTGCGGGTTTGGTGATGAGCACGCGCTCAGGCGATTTGGATCCCGGTCTCGCGCCGTATCTCGCGCGCACCGAAAAGATGACCACGCAACAATTTTACGACATGGTCAATCACCAGTCGGGCCTGCTCGGCGTTTCGGAGACCAGTTCCGACATGCGCGATTTGCTCGCGAAAGAAGCTGCGGACGTGCGCGCGGCGGAAGCGGTGGCGTTATTTTGTTATCAGGCGAAGAAGTGGATTGGTGCGTATGCCGCCGCGCTGGGCGGATTGGACACGCTCGTCTTCGCCGGCGGCATTGGCGAGAACGCTTCGCCGATCCGTTCGCGCATCTGCGACGGTTTGAATTTTCTCGGCATCGAACTGGATGAAGCAAGCAACAACGAAACTGCGCCGGTGATTTCGGCACCAGGCAGTCGGGTCACGGTGCGCGTCATCCGCACGGATGAAGAATTGATGATTGCCCGCTCGGTTCTACAATCATGTCCGACCGACAACACAACTTAAAATTCATGAAAACTACCAAAGCTCTCACCCAAAGACCCAGTTGGAAGGCGCTGGCCGCGCATTACCGGCAGATTAAGCATCTGAACCTGCGGAAATTATTCGCCGATGATCCGAAACGCGGCGCGCGCCTGGCCGCTGAGGCCGCCGGCGTGTATCTGGATTATTCGAAGAACCGGATTAACGACCAGACCATCAAATTGCTGATGCAGCTCGCCAAGGAATCCGGTTTGCGGGAAAAAATTGACGCGATGTTCAGCGGCGAAAAAATCAACACCACGGAAAATCGCGCGGTGCTGCACGTCGCTTTGCGCGCGCCGAAAGATGAAACCATTTTGGTGGACGGAAAGAATGTGGTGCCGGAAGTGCACGCCGTGCTCGACCGGATGACGGAGTTTTCCCATCGCATTCGCAGCGGCGAGTGGAAAGGTCACACGGGCAAACGCATCAAGAACGTCATCAACATCGGCATTGGCGGCTCTGATCTTGGTCCGGTGATGGCTTACGAAGCCCTCAAACATTACAGCGATCGCAGTTTGACTTTCCGCTTTGTGTCGAACGTGGACGGCATTGATTTCGTGGAAGCGACGCGGGATCTGGAGCCGGCGGAAACACTCTTCATCATTTCCTCCAAAACTTTTACAACGCTCGAAACCATGACCAATGCGCAAAGCGCGCGCGACTGGCTGCTGGCCGGTCTCGGCGGCGACACCAAAGCCGTGGCGAAACATTTTGTGGCGGTTTCGACGAATGCTGAAAAAGTCTCCGCGTTCGGCATTGATACGGCGAACATGTTCGGCTTCTGGGACTGGGTGGGCGGACGTTATTCGATGGATTCGGCCATCGGCCTTTCGACGATGTTGGCGGTCGGCCCGGATAATTTTCAAGCGATGCTCGCCGGCTTTCACGCGATGGACGAACATTTCCGCACCACGCCGTTCGAGAAGAACCTGCCGGTGCTGATGGGGCTGCTGTCGGTTTGGAACAACGATTTTCTGGGCGCGCAAACCGTGGCGGTGCTGCCCTACGAACAATATCTGAAACGCTTTCCCGCGTATCTCCAGCAGTTGACGATGGAGAGCAACGGCAAACATGTCACCCTTGCCGGAAAGAAAGTGAACTATCAGACCGGGCCGGTTTATTGGGGCGAACCGGGAACCAATGGCCAGCACTCGTTTTATCAACTGATTCATCAAGGCACACGGTTGATTCCCTGTGACTTCATTGCATTCGGCCATTCGCTGACGCCGCTGGGCCGGCACCACGACATTCTTCTGGCGAATGTTTTTGCGCAGGCCGAGGCGCTGGCATTCGGCAAAACCGCTGACCAGGTCAAAGCCGACGGCACACCGGCCGGACTGGTGCCGCATCGGGTTTTCGAAGGCAATCGTCCATCCAACGTCATTCTCGCCGACCGGCTCACGCCGGCGGTTCTCGGCCAGCTCGTCGCGCTTTATGAACATAGCGTGTTTACGCAGGGCGCAATCTGGAACATAGACTCATTTGACCAGTGGGGCGTCGAGCTGGGCAAGGTGCTCGCCCAGCGGATTGTTCCCGAATTGGAAAGCATGGCCGCGCCAAAACTCAAACACGACAGTTCGACCAATAATTTGATCCGCCGATATCGGGGAATGAAAGACGTGAAATAAATGCCCTGAGAAAAGTCTGGGTTGCAGTTGTCGTTGTGAATTTCTCGGTAGGGTTTTACCCCATGGTGTAAAAAAGCAAACGCCTCCATTTTAAATACTGGAACGCGTGCCAAGAAAACACATTTATTTCAACCTCGTTCTTCGTGCGAAGGGCGAGCCATTTATCAACTCTAAAGTATAAAAATGAATACTCTTACACTAGATTTGTTGCAAAAAATCAACGCCTACTGGCGGGCGGCGAATTATCTGTCGGTCGGGCAGATTTATCTTTACGACAATCCGCTGCTAAAGCGCCCGCTGAAACTCTCCGACGTTAAGCCGCTGGTGGTCGGTCATTGGGGCACCACGCCGGGGCAGAATTTCATCTACGTGCATTTGAACAGGATGATCAAGAAGTATGACCTGAACATGTTTTATATCGCCGGCCCCGGTCACGGCGGTCCGGCGATCGTCGGCAATGTTTATCTCGAAGGCACTTGGAGCGAGGTTTATCCGAACGTCACGCAAGACGAGGCCGGGCTGAAAAAACTATTCACCCAATTTTCATTTCCCGGCGGGATTTCCAGCCACGTGGCGCCGACGACGCCGGGTTCGATTCACGAAGGCGGCGAGCTGGGTTATTCGCTCAGTCACGCATTTGGCGCTGCGTTTGATAATCCCGATTTGATTGTCGCCTGTGTCATCGGCGATGGCGAGGCGGAGACCGGCCCGCTGGCGACGGCGTGGCAGTCAAACAAATTTCTCGATCCGATCACCGACGGCGCAGTGCTGCCGATTTTGCATTTGAATGGTTTCAAAATTTCCAATCCGACTCTGCTGGCTCGCATTGAACCGGATGAATTGGAACAATTTTTCCGTGGCTGCGGCTGGACACCATATTTTGTGGAAGGTGATGATCCGGAAACCATGCACGAACTCATGGCCACGGTTTTGGAAAATGCGATCGAGGACATTCGGCGAATCCAAACCAACGCGCGCGACAAAAAAGACACGACGCGTCCGCGCTGGCCAGTGATTGTGCTTAAATCGCCGAAAGGCTGGACCGGACCAAAAGAAGTGGATGGCCTGAAAGTCGAAGGCACCTTTCGCTCGCATCAAGTGCCGCTCTTGGTGGACGCTGACCATCCCGAACATGTTCAGCAGTTGGAAAGCTGGATGAAAAGTTACAAGGCCGAGGAATTGTTCGATGTGAATGGCCGGCTCAAGCCCGAACTCCAAGAGCTGGCACCCAAAGGAAACAAACGAATGGGTTCCAATCCTCACGCCAACGGTGGACTGTTGCTGCGTGATTTGCGGATGCCGGATTTTCATGACCACGCGGTGACGGTGCCGTCGCCAGGCGCGATGGAAGGTCAGGATACGATGGTGTTGGGGAAATTTTTACGCGACGTCGCCAAGCTGAATCCAAATAATTTCCGCATCTTTGGTCCCGATGAAACGCTGTCGAATCTGCTCGGCGCAGTTTTTGACGTCACCAATCGTCAGTGGGACGCGCGCGAAGTCAAGAACGACGAATTCCTCGCACCCGCCGGCCGCGTGCTGGACTCCATGTTAAGCGAACATCAGTGCGAAGGTTGGTTGGAAGGTTATTTGCTCACGGGCCGGCACGGACTCTTTAACAGCTACGAAGCGTTTATTCGTATCGTGGATTCAATGTTCAGCCAGCACGCCAAATGGTTGAAGGTGACTTCTGAGCTGCCTTGGCGGCGCCCGATTGCGTCGCTGAACTACCTGCTCGCCTCGCATGTGTGGCAACAGGATCATAATGGCTTCACGCACCAAGATCCCGGCTTCCTCGACCATGTCATCAACAAGAAGGCGGACATCGTGCGCGTTTATTTGCCCGCCGATGCCAATTGCCTGCTGTCCATCTTCGATCATTGCCTGCGCAGCCGGCATTATGTCAACGTGGTGGTCGCCGGCAAGCACCCGCTGCCGCAATGGCTGACCATGGACGCCGCCGTCGTGCATTGCACGCAGGGCATCGGCATCTGGCAATGGGCCAGCAACGACCAAGGTTCCGAGCCGGACGTGGTAATGGCGTGCTGCGGCGACACGCCCACGCTGGAAACCATGGCTGCCGTTTCGATCCTGCGCGAACATCTGTCGGAGCTGAAAGTCCGCGTGATCAATGTGGTTGACCTAATGAAGCTCCAGCCGGCGAGCGAGCATCCACACGGATTAAGCGAAGCCGATTACGATTCGCTTTTCACTCAAGACAAACACATCATTTTTAACTTCCATGGTTATCCCTGGCTGGTTCATAAGCTGACTTATCGCCGGACGAACCGGAATCTTCACGTCCGCGGCTACAAAGAAGAGGGCACGATCACGACGCCATTTGACATGCGTGTGCAGAATGAGATTGACCGCTTCCATCTCGTGCAAGACGTGGTGGACCGCGTGCCCAATTTAGGCTCCAAAGGTTCCTACTTGAAACAACAGATGAAGGACAAACTTATCGAGCACAAGCATTATGTGGACAAACACGGCCAGGACTTGCCGGAAATCCGCAACTGGAAATGGGGTGCGACCGCCGCCGGCCAGCCGCCGGTCAAAAAATCCCAAGATGGAAAAAGGCTCGTCCCCGATTTGACCCGCACGCCAGATTCCAAAACGCCGGTGAAGCAGCGTGAAGATCACGATGGAGTCACGGAATTATTTGGCGGAAAAAATACTGATGAATGAAATGAAACCAGTCCACCACCGGTTTGAAAATCCCAACGGCGCTGAACTTCACCACAGCCATGGCCCATACTGGAAACGCGCGCACCGCGACTGGCGCATCTGGTTTTGCGTGATCGCGATGTTGGTTGCCATGTTCGTTTATTTGGCGACCGGCGACTTGCGCTGGCGGCTACAAGCGCAACCGCAATCGCCGCAACCGATTTCCGCCCCGGCCGGCAACTAAAAGCTGACATAGATTTTTGCCACAAGAAAATGTAATTATGAATCCGCAAAGTCTTATTGATACCGCCCGCCAGCTCTTTGCCGACCACAAAGGTTTACTCGCGATGGACGAAAGCGATCCCACCTGCAACAAGCGTTTCGCGAAGCTCGGCATTCCGCAGACCGTGGATGCCCGGCGCGCGTATCGGGAATTGATCATCACCACGCCCGGGCTTGGAGAGAGTATCAGCGGCGTGATTCTTTACGATGAGACCATCCGTCAGCAGAAGAAGGATGGCACTCCTTTCCTTAAAATCCTCGCTGACGTGGGAATTATTCCCGGCATTAAAGTGGACACCGGCGCAAAGGATCTAGCCGCTCATCCCGGCGAAAAAATCACCGAAGGGCTGGACGGCTTGCGCGACCGACTCAAGGAGTATTTTCAAATGGGCGCGCGTTTCGCCAAGTGGCGCGCGGTGATTACCATTGGCGATGGCCTTCCAAGCCGGAGCGGCCTAGAAGCTAATGCGCACGCGTTGGCGCGCTACGCCGCGTTGTGTCAGGAAGCCGGACTTGTTCCCATCGTTGAACCTGAAGTGCTCATGGACGGCGATCATACTTTGGAGATCTGCCGCAAAGTGACGGAAGAAGTTCTGCGCAATGTCTTCATCCAGCTCAATTGCCAGCGCGTGCTGCTGGAAGGCATGATTCTAAAGCCGAACATGGTTCTTCCCGGATTGACCTGCCCGCCGCACAAGGAAGTGAAGGAAGTGGGCGTTGGCGAGCAGCAGTATCAGGTGCGATTAAAAGACCGCCAGCCAGACGAATCATCGGATGTGGCTGAAGTCGCAGACGCCACGGTGAAGTGTCTTTTGCGCACTGTTCCCGCAGCCGTCCCGGGCATT
>Ga0302200_10002147_pt1 | contig 17660 bp, 15 predicted proteins | sample II_Bog_N3_1_FD_194585 | JGI IMG/M metagenome (GOLD analysis project Ga0302200, IMG submission 194585) | Peat permafrost microbial communities from Stordalen Mire near Abisko, Sweden - II_Bog_N3_1 | ecosystem: Environmental > Terrestrial > Soil > Wetlands > Peat | place: Sweden: Abisko... | reverse complement strand
CGATGAAGGCTGGCCCGACGGCCGCTACGTCATGGTGGGCAACGCCACCGGGGTTTTGGATGTCATTGCCGACCCGCTCGAAAACGCCGAACCCAAACCCGACCAGTGGTTGAACAAGGATTTCCTCAATGTGGAAAAGCCCGGGACCATCGCCGTGGAATTCCCCGAGCCCACCAATTCCTGGCAACTCACCCGCCCGACGGAAACCAACGACTGGCAGTTAACCGGCGCGGGGCCGAAGGAAAAAACTGATCCCGACAAAATCTCCGGCGTGACCAGTCCGCTCAGTTCCGCGAGCTTCAGCGACGTGCTGCCCCCGGACATCCGGCCCGAAGCCGCCGGGCTGACCAATGTCACCCGGCTGACCGTGACCACCCTGGACGGCTTCACCTACACCGCGCAGATCGGCGCCAAACAAAGCGAAAATTATCCCGTCGCCTTCACCATCACGGCGAATCTCCCGGCGGTCACCGCCCCCGCGACCGGAACGAACGCCGTGGACCAGGCCAAAGCCCGGCTGAAGACCCTCACGGATAAACTCGCCCGCGAGCAGCAATACCAGCACTGGACCTACCTGGTGCCAACGTATATTCTCGACCCGCTGCTCAAGCCCCGCAATGAACTGCTGCCGGCCGAAACCAATGCTCCGACCGCGCCGGTGACGCCGCCAGACGGGAAATAACCTTCCTTTAGCCGCCCATCCGCTTCACCAACGAGCGCCAATTTTGACAAGACCAGATAAGTGAAGGGCAAAGCGGCGGCTCCGCAGCCCCCGATTTGCATCGTTTCGCCAGTTCCCGGGCGGCTTCGGCAACCGGTCGGCCGGCATTCAGTCTCGGAGCTTCCTGTGATTCATCCGTCCGGCCCGAGAGCAGGAGTTGAATCCAGTTCTCGATTCGATCCTTGGCAAAAGCGAAAATGACCTGATCAAACTCTTGTTTTGAAATTCCATCCGCTTGCGCCACCGCCCAAAATTTCGCTTTCAACTCGTCGCCATTAGCCATGTCATGGTCCAAATCGGCCCAGACCATGAGCGTGGTGTTGCCGCCCATCGCCAGGCAGAGTCGTAGTTCTGCGGGCATTCGGTTGATCAGAGTGGTTCGACCACCACAGTCAACGGGGCGAATGATGCCACTCGTACAAGGGCGAATCCATTTGGGATCCAGCGCCTTCAGCAGCGTGCGGATAAAGATCGGGTCAATGCTCCGCTCCCCCTCATGCAGGCAAACGATCTGAGTGCGGTTAGCCACGGACCCACCCCCGGGCGATGGCCTCGCCCGCGCTGAGTCCCGCCGGCACCTTCAAGGGACCGATGCGGGTGGGCGAGGAATGATTGTCCCGCCATAGGTAGCGGCCAAACTCCTCGCCGGCGGTGCTCAGGATTTCTGGGTGATGAGAGATAAGAATGGCCTGATGATTCTCATCCAGCAATTCCCTCAGGGACCACACCCATGGTTGCAGCTCCGGCAAGCCGACAAAATTATCCGGCTCGTCAATCAAGACCGTTTGCAGCGCTCCGGTGGCCAGTGCCGCCCGCACCATATACAGCCCCACGAGTGCTTTCTCACCATCCGAGAGCTGGCCGAAGAACAGAACCATATTGTCAAATCGGAGTTGCAGCGCCTTGGTATTCAAACCCACATCCACCAGGCGGAAGGAGGTGAAATCAGGCCAGACCGCTCGCAGCGAGTCCCGCAGGGCATCCGTCCATTCCTGTTCCTGTGACAGGGAACGATACCAAGAAGTGAGATTGCGCATGTGAAGCCCCAAACGGCCGGATTCGCCCTTGCTTTCCTGCTCCATGCCCCGCGGGCTCGGCCTGAGGATCAACAGTTTGGCCATCGCCTGCTGTAGAATCGTGATTTCGTGACGATCTGGGGCCGGTTGAATCGCTGCCAACGCGGTCTGTCGTAAGTCCAAGGGAAACCTCCATAGGACACCGGTTGCTTTCTGGAAACGAACCCCCTCCAGATCACGTTCGAACACCATTTGAGTGTCGCAGGTAGCCCGTTCCCGAATGATGCGCGGTTGCTTGTCGCTGCCAACCTGTTCGATATGCAGGAGGTATTCAAAGGCATGCCCTTCCGCCGTCACCCTCAATTCAAATTCCTGAATGGGGCTGGCGAGCCAGTTCGTAAATTCCAGGCTTGAGATACATCGTTCACTCTCACCGCCCAGAAAAACCTCCCCGGTGGCCAGATCCCGGACGAGCTTGAGGGCGTCAAACACCGAGCTTTTCCCAGCGCCATTCGGACCGCAGAGAACCCCAAACGACTCAAATTGCGTCTGGAAAGCGACCAAGCACCGGAAGTTGTTGACATAAAGCCGCGTTATCATGAAAAGATATTAGCGGGGCAACGCCGCACGTCAATCTTCCCGGTGACTGCGACGGTGACTTTGGGCGTTGCCGGCCGGCGGGTGAACCCCGTCGGCCGACGCCCGGTTCAACTCTTGGTGGTCAACACCTGCTCCAGCAATTCGTTGAGGCGCTGGAGCATGAGGCGCGGGTCATCCAACAGACCGGCGGCCACGCGGGCGTTGTCATAAACCTGCTCGGCCACTTTGGCGGCCAGGGGTTCGTCGGTCTGCCGCATTTGGTTGAGCCGTACCATCACCGTGTGGCGCGGGTTGATTTCCAAATCTTGTTTGCTGTCGGGCAGCGCGTCCTTGTCTTTCTGGAGGGACTTGAGGATGCGCTTCATGCTCGAGGTCAGGTGCCGGTCGGATTCCAACACCACGGCGGGACTGTTCACGAGGCGCTTGGAAACGCGGACGGCCCCGACGCGGTCGCCCAGTTTTTCCTTGACCCAGACGGCCAGGGCGGTGGCGTCGGCATCGGAAAGCGCACCGTCGGCGGCGGGCGGCGGGTTGATGTCCAAATCGGCTTTTTCGGCGGCGCGGAGCGGTTTCTGCTCGAATTCGTGCAGGTGTTCCATGACGAATTCGTCCCACGGATCCTGGAGGAACAGGACTTCACAACCCCGCGACTTGAAGACCTCGTAGTAGGGGCTGCTTTCGGCGGTTTCGCGGTTGGGCGCGAGCAGGTAGAAAATCTCCTTTTGTTCGGAACCCATGCGCTTCACGTAATCGGCCAGCGAGGTGAGCTTGCCTTTTTCGGTGGTGGAAGACTCGTACCGCAACAGCCGGCCCAGGGCCTCGCGATGCGTGTAATCACTGGCCACGCCCTCCTTGAGGCAGCGGGCGAATTCAGCATAGAACTTCTCGTAGAGGGCCGGGTCTTTCTCGGCGGTTTCCTCGAGAAATTTCAGGAACCGGGTGGTCAGCACCTTGTTGAGCTTTTGCAGCAGGGAGGTGTCCTGCATGGTCTCGCGCGAGATGTTGAGCGGCAGATCCTCGCTGTCCACCACGCCGCGCAGAAAGCGCAGCCATTCCGGGAACAAACCCTTGGCGCGATCCTGAATGAGCACCTTCTTGCAATATAAATTCACGCCCGCTTCCATGCGGCCCAGACCGAGGTTCTCAACATTGTGCTGCGGCACGAACAGGACGGACTGGATGGCCAGCGGCGCGTCGGTGTTGAAGTGCAGGCGCAGGAGCGGATCCTCGTGGTCGTGGCCGACGTATTGGTAGAAGGCGTTGTATTCCGCGTCCGTGATTTCGCTTTTGGACCGCGTCCAGAGGGCCTGGATGGTGTTGAGATGCTTGCCGTTCAGTTCAATGGGGAACTGCACGAAACTGGAATAGCGCTGGAGGATGCGTTTGAGCGTGTCCTCGTTGGTGAAGTCCTTCGCGTCGTCCTTGAGTTGGAGGATGATTTGGGTGCCGCGCGGGAGATCGGCGGCGGGCTCAATTTCATACCCCCCGGCATTTTCGCTCGACCAACGCCAGCCGGTTTCCTCCGGCAGATGCGATCGGCTGAGGACGGTCACCTTGCTCGCCACCATGAAGGCGGAATAGAAACCCACGCCGAACTGCCCGATCAACCGGGCGTCGGGTTTCTGGCTTTCGGCGAGCTGTTTGAGAAACGCCTTGGTGCCGGAATGGGCGATGGTGCCGAGGTTCTCCACCAAATCCGTCTTGGTCATGCCCAGGCCGGTGTCGCTGATGGTGACCGTTCCGGCGGCGGCGTCGGTTTTCACGGCGATGGTCTGCGCGATGTCCGGCTGAAAGACGGCCTGGCCGGAGCTTTGCAGGAAGCGCAGCTTCTCGCAGGCGTCGGCCGCGTTGGAAACCAGCTCGCGCACAAAGACCTCGCGGTCCGTGTAAAGGGAATGGATGACGATGTCCAGCAACTGCTGGATTTCGGCTTGGAAATGATGTTTTTCGGTATTGCTCATAGGCTATCGTATTAAATCGAAGCTAACAGAAACGTCAAGTTCGATGATATGGGTGAAACTACGGATGGCTCACTCGGCCAGTCCCAGCGCCCATTTGATGCCGCCCAGCAGGTGCTGCTGGTAGGCCAGGCTGATTGCCGGCGAATTCTTCCGCCCCTTTATGTCCGGGTCTGTATCCCAAATGTCTTCGCGATGACCCAGCGAGGTGTAGAAAACCCGGCCCCGGCCATACGACTTGGACCAGGCGACGCCGAAATGTCCGGGCGCGCCGGTTTCCGGGTTTTTGTCCAGAATGAGCAGGTCGTGAACTTTCGCCGGGTCATAGTTTTTGAACTGGTAAATTTCCTCCTGCGAAAGGGTCCAGGATTTGCCGAGGTGCGCGGTGGCCGGATTTTGCGGGTCTTGGTTCAAACAGTCCACGCTCACCTGCCGGCCGTGATGATCAAATTCGCCGCCGATCATGTCAATATAACCCGGCCAGTGGTGAAACGTGTCGCTGGCGGCGTGGATGCCGATGAACGCATGACCCGCTTTAATCCAATTCAGGAAACCTTCGGGATCCGGAATGGGCAAATCACCGGTCGTGCTGCAAAAGATCACCCCGTCATAATGTTGCAACGAGGCGGGCGATAGTTTTTGCAACGCCGTTTTAAGGGTGGTTTCCCACTGGTCTTCGGCGGTTTGGAACGCGGCTTTTTGCTCCGGCGTGGCGTCCGCTTTCAAGGCGGCCGGCTGACCGGGCGGCTGGTGGATAAAATCCACGGTGAACGCGCCGCTCTCGCGCGCGAGTTGGGCGAGGATTTTTTCCGCCGTGGGAATCGAGCTGTGCCGGAAAGCGGCGGTGGTGGTGACCACGAGGACTCGTTTCGGGCCACGGGCGGACGGGGTGGAGGAACAACCGGCCAGGAGGACGGCGAGCAGCAGGGTCAGCGTTATTTTCATCAGTATTTGAAAAACATAAATCAGTGCAAGGTGCAGGCTCAGGGATCATTCACCACCGGCACGGGGCGCACCCAGATGTTGCGGAAAGCCACGGCGTTGTTGTGGTATTGCAGGGCGATGGGCCCGGTGGGGCCGTGCGGTGTGTATTTGCCGGGGGAACGCCAGTTGGTCGCGCCGCGAATGGCCTGGTGATTTTGCGCCACCACCCCGTTGTGAAACACGGTGACATAGCCGGGGGTCAATAATTTACCGGCGGCGTCAAAATGCGGCACGTTGAAAATAATGTCGTAGGTCTGCCATTCGCCGGGCGGCCGGCAGGCGTTCGCCAGCGGCGGATGCTGGCCGTAAACCCCCGCCGTGGCGCCATCGGCATAGGTCTGGTTCTGGTAGCAATCCAGGACCTGAATCTCATACTGACCCATCAGGAAAACCCCGCTGTTGCCCCGACCCTGACCGTCGCCGCCGGCCGGAGTCGGCTCGCGGAATTCCAAATGTAACTGGAGGTCGCCGAATTGATTCGTGGTCTGGATGTCCCCCCGGGCGGAAACCGCCGCTCCGTCCACCACCTTCCAAGCCACCGGTCCGCCGGTCCGCTTGTCACGCCATTGCGACAAGTCATGGCCGTCGAATAACACCGTCGCGTCACTGGGCGGCGTGGCCTGTTCGCTGAAGGAGCCGGGGGTTACCACCGGTGGCTGCGGCCGTTCGGGATCATGCACATGCCACTTGCCATCGGGTTGCATCGGGGTGTCCTTGAAGCCGGCCACGCCGTTAAACGTCACCTCATGGAAGGGGGCGGCTTTGGCCTGCGGCGGGGCGGGCTTCGGCGCGGGAAGCTGGGCGCAACCGGTCAGCAGCGCGGTGGCCAGGAGGGTCGGTAGAATTTTTTTATACGGCATGATGGGGGGCGGTTGCCGGGTTATTTGTAATTTACGAAGGGAGTCCATTTCACTTTGGACTTGGCGGACTTGACGGCGGTTTCCAGAAACGCCATGCCATAGACGCCATCGTCCACCGTGGGAAAATCATAGACGCCGGGCCGGCCGGCCGCGTGATCCCGAATGGCGGCGGCCGCCTCGAGATAGATATTGGCAAACGCCTCGATGAACGCCTCGGGATGACCGAAGGGCAGCCGCGTGAACTTCTTGGCCGCGTCGGAAACATAACCATTCCCCCGGCGCAGAATGCGGGCCGGTTCGCCCTTGGGCTGGAACTTCAATTCGTTGGGATGTTCCTGGTGCCACGCCAGCGCGCCGAGCGTACCGTAAACCCGGATGTTCAGATTGTTCTCCTCGCCGCAGGAAATTTGCGAGGCGTGCAGCACCCCCTGCGCCCCGCCCTGGTAACAAATCAACAAATTGGCGTCATCCTCGAGTTTTCGTCCGGGAATAAACGTGGTGAACGATGCGCAGAGCGACTCAATGTGCAGGCCCGTGATGTAGCGGCCCAGGTTTTCGGCATGGGTGCCGATATCCCCCAGACAGCAGGTGGCCCCTGCTTTCTTGGGGTCGGCCCGCCAAGCCGCCTGCTTGTGGCCGTCGGCTTCAATGCGATCCAGCAACCAGCCCTGGGGATACTCGGCCACCACCTTCAATATTTTGCCCAGCCGTCCCGTGCGCACCAACTCGCGCGCCTCCTTGACCATCGGATAGCCCGTGTAATTATGGGTCAGGGCGAACACCCGGCCGGTCTTGCGCACCACCGCCCGCAGGGCTTTGGCCGCCTTCAAATCCAGGGTCATGGGTTTGTCGCAGACCACATGGAAACCCGCCTTGAGGAACGTCGTGGCGACCGGGGCGTGCAGAAAGTTGGGGGTGACGATGGTCACAAAATCAATCCGTTCCGCCGCCGGCAGCGCCGCCTCGCGCCGGGCCATCTCGGCGTAACTGGCGTAGACCCGGGCGGGGTTGAGGAAAAGTTGTTCCCCCGTCACGCGCGAATTTTCAGCGTCCGCCGAAAAGGCGCCGGCGACCAGTTCCATTTGACCATCCAGATTGGCGGCCATGCGGTGGACCGCGCCGATGAAGGCGCCCTGGCCGCCGCCGACCATTCCATAGCGAAGTTTGCGTTGGGCCGACATAAGATCAATTGGGTGTTGCGAACCTCAGCCTACGAAACTGCCCGCCTGCCGACAAGGGTGGAATCCAGCCCCCTATCGCTGCAAGTTGCCATTCAGCGACCGCGCGCGAAGTTTCGAGGTCCATCAGGCTTTCCTGCCTGATCGCCCCGTTAAAACTTCGTCATGGCTTCCAATTCCCGCACGCGCCGGTTGATGTCGTCGCGCTTGGTTTTGGTGGTGCGGGTCAGGCCAAAGCCCTCGCAGCAGAAGGACGCCGTGACACTGCCGTAAATCATGGCCCGGCGGATATTGGCCTCCACCGACCCGCCCGCCGCCGCCAGCCAGCCCATGAGGCCGCCCACAAACGAATCGCCCGCCCCCGTCGGGTCCACGACCTTGCGCAAAGGATAGGCGGGACAGAGAAAATAGCCCTTGGGGCCGGAGAGAATCGAGCCGTGCGACCCCAGCTTGATGATGACGTATTTCGGTCCCAGTTTGTGGATTTTCTGGAGCGCCACGAACACGTTGTCCTCCCGGGTCAACTGCCGGGCTTCGCTGTCGTTGAGCACAAAACCGTCAATGCGTTTGAGCAGCTTCACGAGGTCGTTCAACGCCACGTTCAGCCACAAATCCATCGTGTCCGCCACGACAAATTTCGGCCGCTTAATCTGATCCAGCACATGATGCTGGAGGGCGGGCGCGATGTTGGCCAGCAGCACATAAGGGGTGGCCTGGTGCAACGGTGGCAGCACGGGGGTGAACGTCTCGAACACCCCGAGCTCGGTCAGGAGCGTGCGCCGGTTGTTCATGTTCAATTCATACTCGCCGGACCAGTGGAAAGTCTTGCCGGGCAGGATTTGCAGGCCGGCGACGTCAATCTTATGCCGCCCGTAGAGCTGCAAATACTTCTTGGGGAAATCTTCGCCGACCACCCCGATCAATTTAACCGGGGCAAAGAAGCTGGCCGCCACCGCCGCATGGCTGGCGGACCCGCCCAGCAGGCGCGGATTTTCGGCCGTGGGCGTTTTAATGGAATCCAAGGCGGTGGAACCGACGATGAGGATACTCATGAATTATAATGGGGAATCAACAGGGTTGGGGTTAAGGAACAATGGCGGACGCGGCCTTTTGAATCAGTTCGATCTCATACCCCTCGGGGGCATCAATGAAGGCGAAGGTGGTGCCACTGGAACTGGTGGTGGGGCCGTCGGAATAGGTGAGGCCGAATTTTGCCAGATGCCGGCTGAACTCCGCCAGATTCTCCACCTCAAAGGCCAGGTGCGTGAGATCCGGCTGCACCTGCACGGAACCGCTGCCGGGGTAACAGGTGATTTCGATGAGTTCTTCGCTGCCAGGTGTCTGGAGAAACACCAGTTCGGAACCGCGCGGTGATTTGTGCCGTTTGATTTCCTTCAGCCCGAGCACCTCGCGGTAAAAGGTGACCGTCCGCTCCAGGTCATTGACCCGGTAGCGCGTGTGCAACAGTTTGGTGACCAGACTCATGCCCGCAGGATAAACAGATATGGTGTCGGCGCAATTTTTTTTGCTCGGGCGGCCTCTTTGATCTCGGGGTGGACGCCCGCAGGAGGCGCTGCATGACGGTCAAAACACCACCGGCACCCCCTCCTCCAGGATTCTTACCTGCCGCGTCAGGTGCTGTTCGGCGGCGATTTGCCGGAGCCAGCGCGGCGGCTCGTCCAAATCCTCGAACGATAGCTTGAACGTGCCGTAATGCATCGGCACCAGCCATTTGGCCCCCAATTCCTTGAACGCCTTCACGGCTTCATCCGGCCCCATGTGGACCCGCCGGAACGAAGCCGGATGATACGCGCCAATCGGCAGCAGGGCGATTTCCGGCGCGAGCCGCTTCCCGATCTCCTTGAACCCCTCGAAATAAGCGCTGTCACCCGCATGATAAATCTTTCGGCCCTGGTGTTCCAAAACAAATCCGCCGTAACCCCGGTGCAGGTCATGCAACATCCGCGCCCCCCAGTGCTTGCTCGGCGTGAACGTCACCTTCCACTTGCCCTGCGCAAAGCTCTCCCAGCAATCCAGTTCGATCACCCGCGAAAAGCCCAGGTTGTGCGCCAGACTGCCCACCCCCCGCGGCATGATCCCGATTTTCGGATACGGCAGCCGCCGCAGCGTCGGGCGGTGAAAATGATCAAAATGCGCGTGCGTCAGCAGCACCACGTCAATGGGCGGCAAATCCTTGATTTTCAAACCCGCCCGCTTGATGCGCTTGAGCAAAAACAGCCAGTTCGCAAAATTCGGGTCAATCAACACGTTCAAATCCGTGAACTGAATCAGGAAGGAAGCATGCCCGATCCACGTGATCGCGACCTCGCCCGGCTTCAGCTTCGGAAACACCGGCTGATGCGTCTCCCCCCGGCGCGGCGTGAGCAGCGCTTTCAACACCAGTTCGCGGAAGAATTTGGCCGGGGCGAAATGCTTCGCCGGCGTCAAATCCTTGAAAGAACGCGGCAGTTTTGGTTTCGGCGCGACTTTGGTCGGCTTGTTCATGCGCGCACTATAAACCATCCCCGCCGCCACCGCCTTGAATAAAAGCAAAATTGACTCGTCCAATGAGTGCGAGAGGAACCGGGATGAACCCGGCGGATGTCCGGTCCGCCGGGTTTTTCCTTGGCGGTTGGATTTTTCCGTTTGAAATTTGAAGTTTCCCTTCCCTGTGGTATTTATCGGCCATGAGTCATCTGACCCAACAGCTCGACACCCATCTGCGCCGCACCCCCAAACTGGGCCGGGGCGTTTACCTGGCCCGGGGCGCGGTGGTCATCGGCGATGTCACCCTTGGCGCCCATGCCAGCGTCTGGTATAACGCCGTGCTGCGCGGCGACATCAACCGCATCGTTGTCGGGCACCATTCCAACGTCCAGGACAACGCCGTCCTCCATCTGGCCGATGATTTCCCCTGCGTGCTGGGCAACTGGGTCACCGTGGGCCACGGGGCCATCGTCCACGCCTGCAAAATCGGCGATGAAACGCTCGTGGGCATGGGCGCCGTGATCCTGGATGGCGCGGTGGTGGGCCGGCAATGCCTGATTGGCGCCCGGGCGCTGGTGACGCAGGGGATGAAAATTCCCGCCGGTTCACTCGTGCTCGGCGCGCCCGCCAAAGTGGTGCGCAAACTCTCGCCGGACGAGCGGGCCAAGCTCAAATCCTGGGCCGAAAAATACGTCGGCAACGCCGCTTACTGCCTGGAACATCAAATTCATTTTTAAAGCCGGAACCGGCCACTGTGGCGACGCCGATCCGACCGAACGGTTCGGAGGTTGGCGCGCACCACGAGGGGTTGCGCGCCCGCCTCCGCCAGGGATTGGGCCAAGGGTCAGGGAAATAAAAACCCCTGCTTACACGGGGTAAGCAGGGTGGTATAAATCCTATTTCGATTCTCTACCTGCTCACCTCCGGTTTATCCAAATTGGCTAACTGATCAGCAACAACCGCGCGGGCTGGCCGGGGAAAGTTTCCGGCGCACGGTGAATGCAGGGCGGCACGGGACTGCCCGGCCACGCCACGGCGATGCGCCAAAGATTGCCGCAGCCAAAGGCAAATGGCCGGGCCTCCGCGAGGGGCTCGTAGTGGAGATCGTAGCAGTGCTCACTCAAATAGGAGCGGAAGGCTTCATTATCCTCCCCGCCAAAACCCCGGAGGAGTTCCGCGCGGGTGGCGGGCACGTCCACGCGCCGCCGCGCCTCCTTGTTGCGCAGACCCTCACTGGACGGCCCGTAATAGGTGCACAGCCAGGTGTCCGTTTCCACCGTGGCGCTGTCGGCGTGGAAGGAAAATACATCCGTGGCCACCGGCTCATGGGTCTCGTCCCGCGGATAGCCGTGGATGCAGTTGAGCGCCGGGTCCAGGTTGAGCCCCCGGAGCCGTCGCTGATCGGCCAGAAGATTCGCGATGGCGACGCGACCCGCCGCACTCACCGGCAGCGCCAGCAGTCGGGCGTCGTCAATGGTAGCAATCGCCTCGCCCGGGCCGAGTCGCTCCACGACCTCGCCGAAATCGCCCTCCAATCGGCGTTCCCAGCAGAGCGCGTTGACGCCATTGGCGAAGCGTGTGGTCACCAATTCTTGAAAATTATTCACTCGCAGGATGCGGGGATAATCGGAGGGCAGCGTGAATGGCGGCATGTGCGCAAAAAGGATAAGCTGATGCGCTCCTCGTTGTCGAGCGATTCAGCGGCCACTCATGGGCACATATCGAAATTATGCGCCAGTTGAATCTGCCGAAATGCCGGGCTTTTCAAGCATGAAAGCCGTTCATTTCGGGGCCGCCCGAATCCTGAACGCCGGTCGGGCCGATTTATCGGGCGGTGGCGTCCAGTGTCGCGACCAGGGTTCGCGCCTGCTCGCGCACCTGGCGCAGATCCAGCTTGCCCGTGCCCAGCAGCGGAAACGCCGCCACGGGGAAAAACTGGTCCGGTCGCGGCTTCCATAAATTTGGCAGGTCACACGCCGTCAGTTTCTCCCACACCGCCGGCAATGTCCCGGCGGGTAGTTTGTGCAGCACCACCAGGCGTTCGCCCTTTTTCTCGTCCGGCACGGCCGTCACGACAAAGGTCTGTTCGGTCACGCCGGCCAGTTCATGCAGTTTCTCCTCCACTTTGATATGCGGCACCATCTCGCCGCCGATCTTGCTGAACCGGCTCAGGCGGTCGGTGATTTGCAGAAACCCGTCCTCGTCCTGCGTGGCGACGTCGCCGGTGACATACCAGCCGTCGCGCAGCACTTCGGCGGTTTTGTCCGGCCGCCCCAAATAACCGACCATCACGTTCGGACCGCGCACCAGCAGCAACCCCGCCGCCCCCGGCGGCAGCGAAACCCCGTTGAAGGGCTCGTTCAGGTCCGCCACGCGCACCGAAACCCCGGGCAGCGGATGCCCGATTTTCCCGCGCTTGGCCCCGACCTGATGCACGCCCGCCGCGCGAAAATCCGGGGTGTTCACCGCCACCGCCGGCGAACATTCCGTGCAGCCATACGCCTCCAGGGGCCGCACGCCAAAACGCTCCTCAAACGCCAGCGCCACGCGGTCGGGCAGCTTCTCCGCCCCCACGGCCACGATCCGCACGCTGCCGAACTGTTCCGGTGCGCAACCGCGCATATACAGTTGCAGGAACGTCGGCGTGGCCAGCACAAAGGTCACCGCGTGCGACTGCACCAGGTGGCCGATGGATTTGGCGTCCAGCGGATTCGGATGGAAGACCGCGCCCACCCCCAGCGCGCCGGGCAGCGCCAGCGTGCCGGTGAAGCCGAAGGAATGAAAAAACGGCAGCACGCCCAGCAATCGGTCCCGGGCGTTCAGGGCGAACACCTGTTCCATCTGCTCGATATTCGAGCCGATGTTGTAGTGCGACAAGATCACCCCCTTGGGTTCGCCCGTGCTGCCGCTGGAGAAAATCACCGTGGCGGGCGCGTCCAGGGGATTCTCCACCGCCGGCGGCGGACTGGTGCGGAACGAGGCCTCGATCCAGCGCGCGGGCAGCAGCCACGCTTTCAACAGCGCCTTGATTTTCTCCGTCGCCGACGGCCGGGCGGCGGCGTCCTCCAGATAAATCACCGTGCCCGGCACCGTCAGCTTCACCTTCTCCAGAAACGCCCGCGAGGTGACGACCGTTTTGAGGTCGCATTGCTGGATGCACGAGGCCAGCGCGGCTTCCGACAACGTATAATTTAAATTTACCGGCACCTTGCCGGATATCAACGCGGCCCAGTTCACCAGCGCACCCGGCACGCTGGGCGGCAGCAGCAACCCGACCATCGGCTGGCCCGACCACGCGGACTTCAGGCGCTGGGCGAGAAACAGGGTTTTGACGAGGGCGCCGCCAAAACGAACGTTCGGCGTTTGGGCGTCGGCCATGGCGAACCGGAATGGAAAGCGCCGGGCGGTGCTGATGAATTTGCGGGGCAGCGTTTTCATCCGGTCGCGGCGATGCCGCCAGGCGGAGGCCATCAATTCCTGCACGGCCGCCCGCGCCGCGAAGGCGGTGGTGGTGGCGGGCAGCGGCCGGCCAAAACTCACCGTCACGGGGTGTGGAATGTGCGCCGGCAGCCGCCAGACGAACCGGCCCTGCTTGAAACTGGACGGGCTGCCGGACACCCCGTCCAGCGCCACGGGAATGACCGGCGCCTCCGTGTCCTTCATGATGCGCTCCATCCCGCGCCGGAACGGCAGCAGTTGGCCGATGCGTGTGATCTGCCCCTCGGCAAAAATGCAGACGACCTCGCCGTTCTGGATGGCCGCGCCGGCCGCGTGCAGGGATTGGATCAGTTCGCGCGGGCGCTGCTCGGAGGAGATCGGGATGACGCCCAAAATTTTGGCAAAGGGCTTCATCCAGGGCTGGTCATAGATGTCCTTGAACATCATGAAGCGCACCGGTCGGTCGGTGGCGGCGATGAGGAGCAGGGCATCCATCCACGAAACGTGATTGCACACAAACAGCGCCCCGCCCCGGGCCGGGATGTGGTCGCGGCCGTCCACGCGGATGCGGTATAACGAATGGGTCACGCCCCACAGCACGAAGCGCAACAGCGAATCCGGCAGGAGCACGGTGACATAGACCGTGGCCGCCAGCGTGGCCCCGGCCAGGATCAGGAAGATGTGGGCCGGGGTGAATTGGAGCTTCGCGGACAATTCGTAATAGACGCCGGAGGCCAGGGCGATGCCCGCGAAGGACAGGACGTTGGCGGTCGCCAGCACGCCGCCTTTATTGTCCGGGGCCGGCCGGTGTTGCAACAGGGCCGCAATCGGCACGATGAAAAACCCGCCGAAAAAACCGAGCAACGACAGCTCCACCGCCGCCGAAGTGTAGGAAAGCCCCGGGCGGCCGAGCCGGGCGGCACAGACCGTCAAGCCCACCGAACCCAGCGGGATCAGGCCGTATTCAATTTTCCCCCCGGAGAGATACCCGGCCGCAAAGCTCCCCAGGCCGATGCCGATGGCGGTGGCCGCCTGAAGGTAACTGCTCTTTTGCGCATCGTTGATGCCGAGGGCATCGGCGGTGTAAGTGACGATGAGCAGTTGAATGAGGGCGGCCAGGGCGAAGAAGTAGGTGTTGCCCACCATGGCGAGCCACAACACCCGGTCCCGGCGGATTTTTTGGATCTGCCCCGCCAGATCCACCAGGATGGGTTGGCAGGACTTGGCCGGATTCGCGGCGGGGATTTTCGTGATGCCCAACGCGGAACCCATCCCCAGGACCGCCAGCCCCATCAGGATCAGGCCCGGCCAACCCTGCCGCCCCTTGAAGTGTTCGTATAGCACTCCGCCGGTCACCGTCCCGCCGATGATGGCGACAAACGTGCCGAGTTCCAGCACGCCGTTGCCCCAGGACAGTTTTTTCTCCGGCAACAATTCCGGCAGCAGCCCGTATTTGGAGGGGCCGAAAAAGGCGCTGTGGATGCCCATTAAAAACACGCAGGTGAGGGTGAGGTAAAGGTGGTTGGCGGCCAAACCCCACATCGCCAGCGACATCACCAGCAGCTCAAAGCCCTTGACCCCGAGGGTGACCGTGCGTTTGCTGAAACGGTCGGCGAGAAACCCCGCGGGCATCGAAAACACGATGAACGGCACGGCGAACAGAAAGCCCACCACGCTCACCAACTGGTCGCGGTCCCCTTTGGATAGGCCCAGGCCGGTGACCAGATAAATGGCCAGCCATTTCAGCACGTTGTCGCTGAAGGCCCCCTGGAACTGGGTGATAAAGAGCGCCCAGAACCCGCGGGTGGATTCGGATTTTTGACCAACGTCATTCCCATTGCTTGCGTTCATGCCTCCACCTTACCAAGCCGCCGCCCCCGGCGTGAATCGAAAAACTTTGCGGTCGCATCGCCTGCGACAATGCCGGACGTCGGAACGAAGCGAAATCGCGAAGCCACCGCATGACCATGGAAACCAGCAATGGAAACCGGCGTAGTTGACAACAGATGATATCTATTCCAGCTTAAACCCGATGAACATCGCCTTGACCAAGCATTTCGAAGAAATGATCGAACAGTTGGTGTCGAGCGACCGTTACCACAACTCCAGCGAGGTGGTTCGCGCCGGCTTGCGCATTCTGAATGCCGAGGAAAAGTCCCTGAGCGCCGCCTCGTTTCCACCCGGCTCGTTGCGACATCTCTACACCCCGACCGGAAACCGCGCCGAGCGCCGCACCGCCCGGGCTTCCACTTTGAAGGTCGAGGCGGAATGAAGTTTTGGATTCACGCTGGTCTGAACCATCCTTGAGCGGTGACCAGCGCCACGACCGGCCCGGCCCCCCAATAAAAAAGGCGTCCCGAAGGACGCCTTGTGGAAATGTTGCGGCGGCCGCTTAAGCGGCGGTTTCGCCCACTTGGAACCGCACGAACCGGCGGATGGTGATTTCGTCGCCGAGCAGCTTGGCAACCTGGGCGACATGTTCCTTCACGCTGACTTCGGAATTCTGCTTCACAAAACCCTGGTCCACCAGGCAGTAGGTCTGGAAAAACTTGTCCAACACCCCGGCCAGGATTTTTTCCATGGCGGCGGCGGGCTTGCCTTTCAAGCGGTCCGATTGGGCGGCGATTTCGCGTTCCTTCGCGATCACTTCCGCTGACACGGCTTCGCGCGAAACGACCTGCGGATGGCCGGCGGCGATTTGCAACGTGATGTCCTTGACGAGTTGCTTGAACTCATCGCGTCCGGTCGTTTCGGCCTTGCCGGCGCCGACTTCCACCAGCACACCGACTTTGGCGCCGGTGTGGATGTAGGCGGCCACGAGACCGTTGCCGGCCACGTCCAACCGGGCATGGCGCGTGATCTTGATGTTTTCGCCGATCCGGCCGACGGCGGCTTCCCGGTCGGCTTCCAGGTTCACGGTGGGATCCTGGGCGATTTTTTTGGCGAGGTCATCGCAGAAGGCGCGGAAGGTTTCGTTGCGGGCGACAAAGTCGGTTTCGCAATTGACTTCCACCAACACGCCAGCCTGTCCGCCGGGCAGTATGTATTGGGCGATGAGCCCCTCATTCGCGTCGCGCGAGGCTTTTTTGGCGGCACTCGCGGCGCCCGATTTGCGCAGAATATCCACGGCGGCATCCAGGTCGCCCTGGGCTTGGGTGAGCGCTTTTTTGCATTCCATCATGCCGGCGCTGGTCATTTCGCGCAGCTTGGCAACGGCAGCAGGTGTAATTTCAGCCATATAATTTAAAATAAAGGGGAAGGACGGCGGCGGAACCCCGTTCCGCCGCCTAAATCACCATTTAGACGGTCGCGGCGGCCACGGGCGCTTCCGGGGCGGGGGCCGTCACGGGGGCGGCCACGGCTTCGGGCGTCACGGCGGGCTGGCCTTCCGTCACGGGGGCGGGGGCGGCGGCGGGATCAGTATCCGGCCGGCGGGCGCGTTTGGATTCAAACTCGGCGTTGGCCTGGGTGATCGCCTGGCCGACGGTGGCCATGATCGTGCGGACGGAGCGGATGGCGTCGTCGTTGGCGGCGATGGGATAGTCCACCAAGTCGGGATCGCAATTGGTGTCCACCAGGGCCACGATGGGGATCTTGAGCTTGACGGCTTCGGCCACGGCGTTGTGCTCGCGCTTGATGTCCACGATGAACAAGGCGGCGGGGAGCTTGTCCATCTGGCGGATGCCGTCAAAATACTTATGCAGCCGGGCCACTTCGCGGCGGATGACCGCCTGCTCCTGCTTGACGTAATTGTTGATGGAACCGTCGGCTTCCATCTTCTCGATCTCCTTGAGGCGCTTGATGGAGGTCTTGATGGTGTTAAAATTGGTCATGGTGCCGCCGAGCCAGCGTTCCGTGACATAAAACTGGCCGCATTCCTTGGCGGTGTCGGTGACGCACTGCTGCGCCTGCTTTTTGGTGCCCACAAAGAGAACTTTGCCGCCTTTGCGCACGGTGACATTGAGAAAATCCACCGCCTTTTCCAACTGGGTGAGCGTCTGGCTCAGGTCAATAATGTGAATGCCGTTGCGCGCATCAAAGATGAAGGGCTTCATCTTCGGGTTCCAACGCTTCGTTTGGTGGCCGAAATGGACACCGGATTCCAACAGTTCTTTTACGCCAATACTTAACACGTTTTTCCTTTGGTTGAGACCCCGCAATTTTTCGGGGCATCCCGCGGAACACGGGATTGATTATATGTTATTGTGACCGCTCCCCCCTCACCCGAGGGCGGAATTCAAGGCCGTTATCCCCGGACCGAAACCGGTCAAGAGAACTGACAGCATAACAGAAAAAGCCCCGGGGGCAACAGCTAAATTACCGCTAAATTATTACCGCAGTGCGTATGCATGAAGGGTTCAGGCGAGTTTAGGGTGACGGTTGGTGACAAAGGCGAAAGCCTTGGCCAGATTGTCTTC
>Ga0302200_10002140_pt1 | contig 17688 bp, 10 predicted proteins | sample II_Bog_N3_1_FD_194585 | JGI IMG/M metagenome (GOLD analysis project Ga0302200, IMG submission 194585) | Peat permafrost microbial communities from Stordalen Mire near Abisko, Sweden - II_Bog_N3_1 | ecosystem: Environmental > Terrestrial > Soil > Wetlands > Peat | place: Sweden: Abisko... | reverse complement strand
TTTCAAACGCTTGTTCATTAACGCTTTTTCAAGTGCACGACTGATAAGCGGGATAATTTTATTGTTGTCATCCCCTTTTGTGATATAGTCAAAAGCTCCATTTTTAATTGCCTGAACACCATCCGGGATATTCCCGTGTGCTGTCAGCATAATGATTTCAGTCAATGGATTAGCTTTCTTAATCTTCGCAATTAAATCAACACCGCTCCCATCGGGCAACCGCACATCACAAAGTATCACAAGAGGTGAAAAGGATTCGGCCTGTTTCAACCCGGTACGGCAATCGGAAGCCTGAAACACTTCGTACCCTTCAAGCTCCAGTAAACGCGATAATAACTTGCGTATTTGAACTTCATCATCGATAATAAGAAGTTTATGCATCATTTATAAGATTCAGTTGATCTTTAAACAGATATTTTTTTGCAAAGATAGTTTATTCATTTTAAGTTTGATATGAAACTCATATTTATAACTAAAAACTACCGGGAATTTATAATTCTTAGAGGTTATTTAAAAGTCAATATAATAATTATTCTTTTTGTTAATAATGCAATCACTTTACCTTTTTTTGTGCGAGTATAAGTAAAACGAAAACTTTTTCCGGGAATCCGAAAAGTAAGTACCTTTATAATTTTGTCAGTTGCAAACTTCATTAATTTCATCCCGGGTTACACTTCTATAAACACGAACTTTACACTTTGCTGTTTTGAACTGACTTGAATTATGAGGGGATCCCAATATATCGGCTTTTAGGACTATACGATTTATATTTAAAACATTATAACTAAATAAAAAAACACTACTTTTGTAATCAGTAGTATTCATTTAGAATTGCTCTATTTTTATAAATAAAGGTAAAATTCGAATGTCGGTTAAGGAGATAAATGAAGATGTAATAATGAAAATTTCTAAGGGCGAAGAAAAAGCTTTTTCTTTACTCTACGATTGCTATTACACATACTTAAATACTGTCGAACTTTGCTATATTTTCAACAAAGATATTGCAAACGAGATAGTAAATGATGTATTTATCCATGTTTGGCATAAACGAAGCATATTGTCATATCCTATACATTTCTATCTTATTCAATCGGTTAAAAATGGTTGTTTAAACCACATTCGATCGAAACAAACAAATGAACGTGTATTGACTGAACATAAAAAACAGTTACTTGACTTTCAGGAAGAGTATATATTATCAAATCCAACACCATTGCAATATGTGGAAACGCAAGAAATTGAAAAAGAAGTCAGATGTGCAATTGCACAATTGCCTGAAAAGTGCAGGAATATTTTTGAACAATACCTGTTCTTAGGAAAATTACCGGAAGAGATTGCCATGGAGCAATTAATAACCGTTAGTACAGTAAGGGTTCAACTTAAAAACGCACTGGATAAACTAAGGATTTCACTGAATCATCTTATATGTGTTTTAATACTTATTGTCTAATACATTCACATTGACTCCTACATCAGAATGCAAAACGAAAACAAGATTTTTGATGATTTAATGATAGACTACCTTTCGGGGAATATTTCCGAAATGGATAAGCGTAGACTTTCTGAACTTTTAAAATCGAACGTTGATTTTAAAATGGAGTTTGACAAGATGATAAAATTACGCGCAGTATCGTTTGTCCCTCAAATTGATGCAACAAAAGAGGCAAATTTCAAACGCTTGATGGAGCAACTCAACGAAAATGTTCCTGCTTTTAGCATGTCCCGCACTTGGAATAGCCGTTTACGACAAATTGCAGCAATAATAATTTTTGTAGTTTCTGTTTCTGTTTCTTTATTTTATATTTACAGAGATATTACTACACCCGGTGAATCAACAATTTGTTATGAAACAGTTGCTCCGATAGGTTCTCAAACTAAAATCATTTTGCCTGATAGCACTATTGTGTGGCTCAACTCGGGTTCGTTTTTGAAATATAGCCAGTCATTTGGAAAAAAGAACAGGGAAGTTGCACTTTCAGGTGAAGGTTATTTTGTAGTAAAAAAGGACAAGTCAAAACCATTCTTAGTTCATACTGTTAAATTAGATGTAAAGGTGATGGGAACAGTCTTCAATGTAAGGGCATATAATGAAGATGAGGATGTGGAAGTAAATTTAATTGAAGGAGTTGTCAACGTTTCTTTTCCTGAAAATAAAAAAGCCGGATCGCTCACTATGAAGCCTAATGAAAAATTAGTTTTCAATAAACAGTCAAAACACGTGGAATCTTTTCAAACCGACGCATACCGTTCTGCATTGTGGACTTCCGGCAAACTTTGTTTTGTAGATGCTACCATTGAACAAATATCGAAAGACCTGGAACGAAAATACGAGGTGAAAATTCAAATTGAAAACAAGCTGATTAAAAAAGAACTTTTTTCAGGCAGTTTAAATCTGAATCTTTCGCTAAAAGAGATTCTTTCATATATTGACGTTGATAAGAAATTTAAAATATCACAAGTCGGCGATACAATAAAAATCAGATAATTGATTTTTATTGCGTCACCTAACAGACTTTGATTCTTAGTTTCCAGATAATTCATTGCACAGTTGGCTAAAAGCGGTGAAATGAATTGCAATTGAGTTAAATTCATACCATTAGAATTTAGCTGTTTTCCCTCCGTTTTAAAATATCCGGTTTGTTTTTTGAAAAAAAATGAAAAAGATATTGGGTTAGCCTAAATGTTTTCTTGTCGAGATGTGTATATAGTTATAGATTGCGATAGACAGCAATCAGACAAATCAGAATGCAAGACAAAAATAATCAATTTGAATATCTAATGAACCAGCATTTATCAGGGAATATTTCTGATGAAGAAGAACGCGTTTTATTAGACATTCTACATTCAGACCCCAAATATAAAATTTTATATAGTGAAATGGCAAAAACCAGAGCTATTTCATTTATTCCACTGCTTGAAAAAGAGAAGGACTCAAATTATAAAAATTTTATTCAAGTTATAAATAACGGATTTGTATTAAATGAAAGATCAACCATCTTCCGTAACTTTCTAAGAATTGCTGCAGTAATACTATTTGTCTTATCAACCTCCATTGCTTCCTATTATCTTTTTACGAATAACAATAGTGCGAATAAGGTGGCAAATTGCGAAACCATCGTGCCATTTGGCTCCCAGGCCAAAATAATTCTACCGGATGGCACAGTTGCATGGTTAAATTCCGGTTCAAAATTAAAATACAGTAATTTATATGGTAAAAAATTCCGTGAAGTCCAACTGACAGGCGAAGGCTATTTCGAGGTAACCAAGGACAAGAGCAAACCATTCCTGGTACATACAAATAATATTGAAATTAAAGTGTTGGGGACGGTTTTTAATGTTCGTTCCTATCTCAACGATCCAACAGAAGAAGTTGATCTTTTAGAAGGGAAAGTTGATGTTACAATGCTGAATAAGGATAGTTCAAAGAAACTAACATTAATCCCGAATGAAAAAATGATTTACAACAAGATTACAAAAACAATGTATTCACGGAAAGCAGATGCTGCCAAATCCGCTCAATGGACAACTGGAAAACTCTGTTTTGTTGATGAATCTCTTCAAGATATTACGAAAGACCTGGAGCGTAAATATAATGTGAAAATTATACTGGAGACAGTAAATATGAAAAATGAACTCTTTTCAGGTAGTCTTAATCTAAATCAACCGCTTAACATCATATTGGATTATCTGGATGTTGATAAGAAATTTACTAAAATATACAATGGACAGACAGTATTTATAAAAACCAATTAATAAAACAGAATATGAAAAACTTAACGTGACTTTTGACCGAATTGATTCCAGAAATGGATATACGCAATTAATAATTTTATAATCTTAAATAATCACAAATGAAAAACAAATCACAAAAAAAAATTCATAACACGATGAAACCTTTTGTTTCGTTCAGATTATTGGCTTTGCTTTTTAGTTTTCTTTTTTCTTCTTTTGCATTTACTGCTGTAGCGCAAGATGCAAAAATCACATTAAGTATTAAAAATAAGCCCCTCATTGAGGTTTTAAATGCAATTGAAGCCAAAAGTGGCTATTCTTTTTTAGTGCGAAGTAACGATGTGAATTTAAAAGAAATTATTTCCATCGATGCTGAAAACAAAACTGTACGTGAGGTTTTGATTCAATTATTCAAACAAAGCCAGATCGAATTTGAAATCAAAGGTAAAAGCATTTCCATTTTCAAACCTCAAACAAAGCAAAAGCAGGACCCGGCGACGAAACAAGTCCGAAATATAAACGGTGTTGTTACTGATAAAAATGGAGATCCTGTCATTGGCGCTTCTATTCTGGTGAAAGGCACAAAGTTAGGAACTATAACCGATTTAAATGGTCAATTCTCTGTCGATGTACCTGATCAGTCAGTTTTGACTGTGTCTTATATTGGATATACTTCATTAAATATTGTCGTGGGAAATCAAAAAAAACTTATTGTTAAAATGGTGGAAGTTTCAAAAGCACTTGATGAGGTAGTGGTAGTTGCTTTTGGTGTACAGACAAAACAGACCATGACTTCATCGGTTACTCAAGTGAATTCCAAGGTGCTCGAAAACAGACCCACAACGAATGTATTAGCGGGGCTTCAGGGTCAGGTTGCGGGTGTAAACATCACACAAAGTTCAGGTCAACCCGGACAATCGCCATCAATAAGTATAAGGGGTATCGGTTCGATAAACAGCGGAACTTCCCCATTAATTATTATAGATGGAATACCCGGTTCATTAAGTCTGATAAGTGCCGATGATGTAGAATCAGTTTCGGTGCTGAAAGATGCTGCAGCATGTTCTATGTACGGAGCCCGGGCTGCCAATGGTGTAGTTTTGGTTACTACTAAAAAAGGGAAGCTTGGGAAAATGAGTGTCAGCTATTCCGGGTATGTAGGTTATCAGAAACCAACCGAACTTTTTCAGGAAGCTGATGCTTATAATTACGCAAATGCTTACAACACAGCCAAGATGGCCGATGCTATAACTCCAACCAACACAACTTATGATCCTTCTAAAAAAGTATTTACCCAGGCACAATTAGACGATTGGAAATCGGGTAAAGTACCAAGTACAAATTGGAGAAGCAGCTTGTTTAGTGAAAATGGTTTCACTCAATCTCATTCGGTTAATATTGCAGGAGGTATAATCAACGACAATGTATCGATAAAAAATAACCTGTCATTTAATTACCTGCAACAAAAAGGGAATGTAGTGAATACCAATTACGACCGTTATAACGTTCGTGAAAATGGAGAAGTTAAATGGGGTAAATTTACTACCGGGTATACAGTAGGATTGTCAAACGCTGAGACAGATGCACCTAACTCAACTATTGGAGATTTAGGTAGCATAATCAGTGCAGTAAACAGACAACGTTCAGTAGATCCGATAAAAATTTTTGGCGATTGGAATACTCCCGGAACCAAAGATACACGCAACCCTGTAAGACAGGCCCTGGAGGGGGGAACCAGTAAAACTAATCTTTATAATGTCATTGCGAATGTTAATCTGGCCTACGAAATTATTCCCGGTTTAATTGTAAAATTCACAAATGGAATTAACTTTAATGATTACACAAATGACTCGTTTGTTAATAGCTTAGAGTGGGTTACTGCTCACGACGCCAATGGGATTCCTACTCAGACTGATATAACAGGCCCGAATTCAGATACCAGAACTAACTATCAGGATATTCATTACTTACAACAACTTGATGTGAATTATAGAAAAAGTTTTGGTAATAATAATTTAGCCGTCTTAGTGGGCGGACAGCAAGAATATCATACATACAACGAACTTGATGCAAAAAGAGTAAATTTTATTTTAAATACATCACCCAGCCTTCAATTAGGTTCAGCAGATGGTTCAACAAACCTAAGCACTTTTTATGATTGGGGATTAATGGGTGCATTTGGTCGCATTAATTACGATTACAGCAAAAAATATCTCTTCGAAGCAAATTTCAGGGAAGATGGCTCGTCACGCTTATCTCCCGGTAAAAATTGGGACTTTTTTCCATCACTTTCAGCAGGATGGCGCATTACCGAAGAGTCGTTTATGGAATCATTAAAACCCGTACTTTCGGAAATGAAACTTCGTGCCAGTTATGGTGTATTAGGAAATCAAAATATTCCCGGAGCCGACAATAATCAATTGTATTATCCTTATCAGGCAATCATTGGGCCACAACCATACACCTATTATACGTTTGGAAGTAATCTGTACAGTCCAATGACTATCACTCAAAGCCCGAATAATACCTTTACATGGGAAAAAACAGCCCTGACAGATATTGCTGTGGAAGGTAATTTGTGGAAAGGACTTGTTACCTACAGTTTAGGTTATTTCAACAAGAGAACAACTAATATGTTAATGTTGACACAGGTGGCATCTGATAATGGTGGGCTTCCTTTCGTGGCAAATGTCGGATCAATGCGTAACTATGGTTATGAGTTCGAATTGGGCTTTAATAAAACTACCTCAAGAGGCATTACTATTAGTGCCAACGGGAACCTGACATATATGACTAATGAACTTACAGATTTGGGTGGACAAGACCTTGCTGCATCAGGTGTGACAAGGGATATGGTTGGACATCCGTTAAATGCCTTTTATCTTTATAAAAGCGATGGATTGCTTACTAAATCCGAATTTGAAAATCCGGCAACTGCACTCTTGCCAGGTCAAAAATGGGGAGATCAAAAAATAATGGATGTCTCCGGTCCAAATGGTGTGCCGGATGGCGTAATTAGCGCGGCAGACAGAGTTATATCTGACAAATCGTCAACTCCAAAATGGTTTTTCGGACTTAATTTTGATATCTCTTACAAAGGATTTGGTATAGCGGGCATGCTTCAGGGAGCTGCTGATTATTATGAATATTTAGGTGGAAGCGTTGGTTACGGTTTTAATAGCGGTTATAGCACTACACAATGGACTATCGAAAATTCATATAATCCTCTGGTGAATGAAAGTAATTACAATACCCGTTTGCCAAGACTATCTACAACAAATACGATTAACAATAACTATCCTTCCGATATGTTTTTATTCAATTGTTCGTATGTCAGACTTAAAAACCTTCAATTCTATTATACTATTCCAAAGGAATTGTGTAATAAGATAAATATAAACAATATAAAGGTTTATTTCTCTGGTCAAAACCTATTCACACTTTCAGCTTTACCTACAGCATTGGGAGTTGATCCTGAAATTGGAAGTGCTACAGGAGGTTATCCTTTAGTAAGGATTGTTACTTTAGGTTTAAATGTTAATTTTTAATTACCAAAAATGAAAGTGTTATGAAAAAAATAATCATAGTTAGTCTTCTGTCAATGTTTTTCTTTTCTTGTATTGATTTAGAAAGAAATCCTGTTGATGCTTATTCCTCAACGACATACTTTGTGTCAAGAGATGCTGTAATTTCGAATCTTGCAGCAGTATATCAAAGCACTCAAATGAGTGGATTTTTTGAAGATGGGAACACCATTTTTATGGATGATGTCTCCGATAATGCTTATGATCAATTTCCAAATCAAGGGCCATCGTATATGGCTCTTGGAAATGCTACAGCTTCGACAAAGTTTGATTACGTTGATTTGTACCGAATGTATTTTAAATACATTGGGATCCGTAATGCAAATTTCTTTCTGGAAAATGTGGATAAAGTAACAATGGATAAATCGGAAAAAGACACTATGAAAGCAGAGGTGCGTTTTTTAAGGGCATTTAATTATGCCCGAAAAATGATGTGTTTTGGTGGCGTGCCTTTAATTACAAAAGTATTGGATTATGGCCAGGAAAAAACAATTCCAAGAAGTTCCGAAGCTGAAATTGCTACCTATGTGTTAAACGAACTTAAAGATGTCATTTCTATTCTACCTATAAAACAAGATAAAGGTCGAATTACGAGAGGTGCTGCTTTAGCATTAAAAGCACGGGTTGAACTTTTTGAAAAAGACTATGTCAATGCTGCTATAGATGCTAAAGCTGTGATGGACTTGAATATTTACGATTTATATGCGAATTACGAACATGTATTTTGGGAAAAATATCAAAGTGATCCGGCCAGAGATAAGGAAGCAATACTAGAGGTCTGTTATTCTCCGCCTACATACTCATCAACTATAGATCCTTTTTATACAAATCCGGAAGGTGGATGGGTTTCATTAGCTCCCACACAGAGTATTGTAGATGCCTACGAAACTATTAACGGTTTAGCCATTCAGGATGATCCGACATATAATCCCGATCAACCTTACGCAAACAGAGACCCTCGCTTCTATGCTTCAATTATTTATCCCGGTGTAACCTGGAATGGTCGAATTTTCAACAGTCTTCAACCTGTTGGGCCTGATGAATATTACAATTCTTCCAAAGGTAACCTATCGAGAACAGGTTATTGTATGCGTAAATATTGTCCACAATTGGTAGATGAGCCAAGTGGTGATCCTTCGGCTGAAATAGATGGAGTGAGCTTTATTGTATTTCGTTATTCTGAGATTTTACTTACTTATGCTGAAGCATTGATTGAACAAAACAAAGATCTTGATCTGGCTGCCGCAGCAATTAACAAAGTAAGAGGCAGAGCAGGTATGCCGGCACTTACTGAAACCGACCAGGTGGGTTTGCGTAAACGGGTGCGTAACGAACGTCGTGTGGAACTAGCCTTTGAAGGTCTGCGTTGGTACGATATGAAACGATGGAACATTGCTGGGACAGTAATGAATGGCCCGGTTTACGGTGTCAGACCCGGAACAATCGATATGACTACAGGAGTTGTAACCTGGACAAGTCCAAATCATATTATTGTTGGTGATGTTAGAGTATTTAATGTAAATAAAGACTATTTTTGGCCTATACCACAAGAAGATATTGATTTAGCTCCTGCTTTAATTCAGAATCCAGGCTGGTAAAAACAGTTATTGTTAAGAGAGGGGGATTTCCCTCCTCTCTTTTCTAAATGGTTTATCTTTTGTTCTAAAATTAATCTGACTAGCATGGGAGAGGGCTTCTCCTACTTGAAATGTAAAGCACAAGTGTCTCGCAAAAACTGATGGATTGTACATTTTGATCATTATTCCGATCTGCTTTTGGGATTACAAAATTTCAGCAACTTAGTTTTAATAAGGTTTCACAGATAGTTAAATGAACTGTTTGTTAATCTACAAAAGCATAAATTTCAATATCCTGGTAATTATTAATTGTTAATTACTTAATTGTACGTTGATTGTCAAATCTGAAATTAAATCATTCTTAAATGTACAACTTATTGATTCACTAATTATAATAATGCAAAAAAACTCTCTCTCCATCCTTTTCTTTTTGCTGGCCGGAATGGTACTGCAATGTGCAGGGAATACAATTTCTGCTCAATCCAATAAATCTACATCGGCTCTTTCTTATGCAACTAAGGTAAGCCATTCGGCGAGAGATTACCAGACTCCTATCAATTGGCCGGAAACAGTATTGCCCGGGATTGCACTTGCCAGCCTGAAAAACGGTCAGATTAAACTCTGTAATCAATTAATTGAGGCATCGTGGGCTATTAAAGATAAACAACTTCTATTCATTCGATTTACCGATCTTAAAACAAATCAATCCCTCGATTTTGAAGGCTTTTCCGGATTTGTTTTTGATGCAGCTTTATTCGGAAGGATTGATGCCAAAGATTTTATAATCATTAAAAAACCTGAGCTCTTCAATCTGTCTGTTGATCCCAATGGAGCTCGTGTGGCAGATCACATTGCAGGGAAAGCTGTTCGTGCAACCTTATTTCATGAAAAAGCCGGTGTTAAAATCAATTGGCAAGCTGAGCTGCGTGATGGTTCAAACTATATCCGCCAGACTTATTCCATTAGCCGTCCGGGACAGGCTAAAAAGGACGTATTCACACGTATAGTTATGTCCCGCTTACCGGTGCCTTACGTTTCAGCTAATTCGATTGGGACCGTTCCGGGTTCACCTTATGCTGTTCCGGGAACAAATTTCATTGCCGGGATTGAACAACCCGGATATTTGGCCATGGCCGACCCTCTTAATGGCCAAATCACAGAGCTTTCAATGCCTACCCGTCTGACATTTGAGAAAGGTGATCAGTATCAAATAAGCACAATGATCGGGTATTTCCCTGTAAAACAACGTCGCAGGACTTTTCAGTATTATATTGAGCGTGAAAAGGCTTCCAGGTCAAGAACTTATCTACATTACAACGCATGGTATGATATTGCTGAATTATCGGAAGAAAAGCTTACAAAAGTCGCTAATAGTTATTACGAGGAATTAGTAAAAAAACGTGGGGTGAAATTAGATGGTTTTGTACTGGATGATGGATGGGATAATTATAACTTAAATTTATGGGTCCCGGATAAAACCAGATTTCCGAATGGTTTTGCCGGATTACAGAAACTATTAAAATCCACCGGTGGTGCAAAGTTGGGTCTTTGGATTTCACCCTGCGGTGGTTATGGCGGACAAAAGGAACGATTGGAATTAGTAAAAAAGGCAGGAGCCTTGCCAACTGATGCCAGCACATTCGATCTGGGATATCCCGGCTATTATACCCTTTTTAAAAATCTTTGTTTAAACTTTATGAAAAAATATGGTATCAATTATTTTAAATGGGATAATGCAGCACCATACGAAAATGAAGGCCGTACATTTAGCAATTTAAATTCAACGTCTCATTTTATGCGGCTTTGCCAGATTTCTGCAGAGTTACACAAAGTAAATCCGGACTTATTCATTAATGCAACAGTGGGTACCTGGCCTTCTCCTTTCTGGCTTAACCATGTGGATTGTACCTGGCGTATGGGTGCAGCCGATGTGAATTGGATTGGGAAAGGAGATAACCGGGAAAGAGGCATTAATTATCGTGATGGAGAGGTGTATAGAATGGTTGTTAAGCGGGCACCCCTTTATCCTCTTAATAGTATGATGTTTCATGGCGTTGTTTTAGGTCATTGTTATCAGGCTGAAACAACTTCAAAAGCGGGAAATAATATGACCAACGAGTTCCGTAGTTATTTTGCGTTGGGAACCAATCTTCAGGAGTTATACCTGTCGCCGGATATGATGGATGCCAAAGCCTGGGACGATTTGGCGGTTTGTGTTCGCTGGAATAAAAAACACGCAAAAGTTTTGATCGATTCACATTGGGTGTCAGGCGATCCCTATAAAAGTGAACCCTATTGTTATGCCTCATGGCGTGCCAACGAGGGTGTGATCTGCTTTCGCAATCCCGATGATAAACTCCGGAATATCACTATTGATATTGCCACAGCTTTTGAATTGCCCGACGGAGCCGCCCGTAATTATGTGTTAAATGCATCTTATAGCGATCAGCGAATTCAAAAACTTCAGGCTAAAGCAGGGATTCCTGTTACTTTTACATTAAAGCCTTTCGAGGTGCTTGTCTTTGATGCTACACCGGAATTGTTATTGTCAGGGACCTGATAAATATTTTCATAGCAGGTATAATTGAACAATAAAAAACAGTTCAATATTTATTGAACAAAAAGAAATACAATGAAACGTACGTGTTTAATCGCCATATAAGGATTACAAAATAAATAATGTCGTAAAATATTTTAGAAATCTTCAGCCTTGCTAAGCTCTGTCACCCTCTTTTACTGCTTCTCCATCTGGAGAAAGTTGGTGTGAAGATGGAGAGTGTTGGGGAGAGGTTGGAAAAGGGCAGGGGAAAAGATCTGTTTTTAAGAAGAATAAAAAATGACAATCAATTTTTCCTTCTACTTATCAGGTATTAACATCAGTATGAATATCTACTAACTCATCAAATATAATTCATGAAAAAACTATTTTTATTAATCTTTCTTATTACTTCTTTCTATGGGGTTAAAGCCCAAAAAGTTTCAACTAAAGTCTTCTGGAAAGAAAATTTTGATTCAGGGAAATTACCAGAAGGTTGGAAATCGGTGGCTTTAAACGACAGTAGTTCGACCTGGTTTGTTACCGATCAACCTTATCCGGGTTCACCGGGGAGGAATTATCAAGCACCTCCTATTGCTTCTGTTAGTCGTGGCTACTATTTACAAATAGCTCCCGGTGTACGGGTTGGCAAAAATATACGTAAATGGAAAAAAGCAGGAATTCAGCCCAATGCTTATATTCAAACAAATGCAATAGATTGTTCTAGAAAAAAATCAGTTGTACTTAAATTTCAGCAGAACTTTTTTTGGGGTGAATGGGAACAACCGGATCAGGTACCGGGACTCATTGTGGGAGTGAGTAATAATGGGATAGACTGGAAAGAATACGATGTACGCAACGGTGTAAATCCTGCTGAGGATTGTCCTAATCCGATGAATATAGAATTGAACATCACCAAAGTTGCCGCTGGTCAAAAAACGGTATATCTGCGTTATTGGTGGCGTAATATGTACCAATGGTATTGGATGGTTGATGATATTCAGCTTTCAGAGTCTTTCGATGCCGACCTGCAAGCATTGGATGAGGTTTCGCATAAGACGGAAGGCAATGTGTTCAAAAAGAATGAAACTATAGCTTTCCGGGTTGTAAATTTGAGTTCCAAACCATTGACGAAAAATGTAGATTGCTATTTACAACTGGATAAACGTCCGTTGATTAAGGTTACTATTCATGCTTCTGCTAAAAAGCCGATTGGCATTATTGACACTGTTAAGGTAACATTTCCGAATCTGGACTTAACTGACATAGGCATTCACAAAGTAAAATTCTATACCAATCTGGAAAACGATTTGCGTCGCTCAAATGATACTTTATCGATGGAATTGTATTCAAAAGCCTGCGATTTAGGTGACATAACTAATTTTAAAGAAAATAAGAATGAATATCTGATTTCGTGCAACAAAGCTCAATTGAAACTTCAAATATTGCGCAATGATATTTTTCGTATTTTACTGGCCTATGATGGCGAATTTACCAATCCTGCCGGAAAAGATATTATTATCTACACGCCTAATACTCCGGTCGATTGCAAGTGGAACGATCAGGGAGATTATTATTTGATGAAAACTCCTTCTATGGCTATTCGTGCATACAAAAAGCCACTTCGTTTTGCACTTTACCGGGGTGATAATTCCACTCTGGTTTGGGAAGAAATTAAAGGAATTACCTACGGTAAACAAACTGTACAATACCTCAAACGTGGTAAAGACGAACAATTTTTTGGAGGCGGTATGCAAAACGGACGGTTTTCTCACCGCGGGAAAACCATTAAAATGACTATCGACTACAATTGGGAAGATGGAGGAAATCCAAACCCGGAAACTTTTTACATGAGTACAAACGGATATGGCGCCGTACGCAACACCTATGCTACAGGTGAATATATTTTTACTGATACCGTGAAATTAGCACAGGCCGAAAGCCGTTTCGATTGTTATTATTTTGTAGGTAACTCATTGAAAGAAACATTGGGAAATTATACCGATTTAACAGGGAAGCCTTTTTTGATGCCTCTCTGGTCCCTGGGTATGGGCGATTCGAATTGTTATAATCGTGGAGCAAAAGCAGGAAATACCGTTGGTACAACCACTACAGGATTTGCAGGGTTAACACCAAGCGTTATCGGACTTATTGCAGATAAATATATTGAACATAATATGCCACGCGGATGGATTTTACCAAACGATGGCTATGGTTGTGGCTATACCGATCTGGGCTTTGTTGTGAAAGAACTTAAAAAGCGCGGTTTCTATACCGGACTTTGGACAGAGAACGGAGTTGAAAAAATGGCTCGTGAAGTGGGTGAATATGGTTCGCGTCTGGCTAAACTGGACGTGGCATGGGTTGGTCCGGGTTTTAAATTTGCATTGGATGGTGCTAAACAAGCTTACGAAGGAATTGAAAATAACAGCGATGCCCGCGGTTTTGTCTGGTCGGTTTGCGGCTGGACCGGTTCACACCGCAATTCGGTATTATGGACCGGTGATCAAAATGGAAGCTGGAATTATATACGCTGGCATATACCTACTGTTATTGGCTCAGGACTTTCAGCTCAAAACTGTGCAACAGGAGATGTAGATGGAATATTTGGCGGAAGTGATTCTACCTATGTTCGTGATTTGCAATGGAAATGTTTTACACCGGTATTTATGACTATGTCGGGTTGGGCTAAGAATGACAGACAACCCTGGATATATGGTGAACCATTTACCAGTATTAATCGTAAATATTTAATGCTGAAACAACGCTTTACACCTTACATGTATACTCTTTGTAATGAAGCTTATCAAACAGGTGTACCTGCTGTTCGAGCCTTAGTGCTTGAATATCCTCATGATTCGATTACCTGGGGAAATGCCACAAAATATGAATTTTTATTGGGAAAAGATTTATTGGTTGCCCCTGTTTACAAATCGGAGAATAAACGTGACAGCATTTACCTTCCCGAAGGTAAATGGTTCGATTTCTGGGATGGAACTGAATTTAAGGGAAAAACAACCCTGAATAATTACTCAGCACCATTGGATAAATTGCCTCTTTTTGTCCGTGCAGGTGCAATTCTTCCAATGTATCAGCAAATGATGTATGATTGGCAACGTCCGACTGATACACTTACCCTGAAAGTTTACCCTTCAGGAAAATCTTCATTCACGATGTACGAAGATGATGGTTTGACTCGTGAACACCGCAAAGGTATTTTCGCAACGACCAGATTTGAAGTTTCGGCTTTGGAAACAGGTGCAATTTCTATAATAATCAATGCTGCCAGAGGCAATTTCAATGGTCGTTTGAAAAATCGTACTTATTTAATTGATATACATACATCTTCTTTACCAAAAGTAATCACTTTCAATGGCAAAAAACTTCAAAGAGTAAAAACGAAAAAATCTTTTGCAAATAAGCCTTCAGCATGGTACTTTGATGGCACTACTCAAAATGGAATTTTACAGATAAAAACAACAACAGTTTCAACAGATGTTAATTCTTTTATTGAGATAAAATAAAAAATAAAATGAACAATATCAATGTGATACATGATTTGTATTAAGTTTATTCTTTCGATCAATCCCTATGTTCGTTGATTTATTTCCTGATACATGCTTATTATCATATTATAGATTTCGTTTTTTACAGTCTTAAGGGCTTGAGGAATTAAATCAATTAAAACAAAATATTTATACAATTCATATGAATCAATTATTTAAAGTAACTTCAAATTTTCATTTATTGGGCGAGGTAAGTGAAATTGCCCCTTTCGGCGAAGGAATGATTAACTCTACCTATCGTGTAATGCTAAAAGATGCTCCCACACAGTATATATTACAAAAAATCAATCACGTTATTTTTCAGGATATAGAAATGTTACAAAGCAATATCAAACGCATCACCGATCAGATTCGTCGTAAACTCACAGAAGCGGGTGAAAATGATATAGATCGCAAAACGTTGACCCTTGTTCCTTCTTTGGATGAGAGATTGTATTATTTTGATGGCGAAGACTATTGGAGAATGATGGTATTAATTCCTGATTCGTTTACTTTTAATGCTGTAACACCTCAATATGCCTATCAGGCAGGTAAAGCATTTGGAAATTTCCAATCGATGTTGTCCGATATACCCGGTGAGCCATTGGGTGAGACTATACCAAATTTCCACAATATGGAAAACCGTCTTGATTCATTTCGTGTAGCAGTAAAAAGGAATGCGGCCGGTCGTTTGGCAGAAGTGACTGAATTAGTAGCAGAAATTGAAAAACGTGCAGATGAGATGTGCCAGTGTGAGCGTCTTTTCCGGGAAGGAAAACTTCCAAAACGAATTAATCACTGCGATACGAAAGTGAACAATATGCTTTTTGATAATGAAGGGAATGTGTTGTGTGTAATTGACCTTGATACAGCTATGCCGGGTTTTGTAATGTCCGATTTTGGCGATTTTATGCGCACAGCAGGAAACACAGGAAAAGAAGATGATACAAATCCGGATAATGTGAACTTCAATATGGAAATTTTCAAATCGTACACCAAAGGTTATCTTGAATCCGCTAAGAGCTTTCTTACTCCAATTGAAATTGAATTACTTCCTTTTGGCGCAAAATTATTAACCTATATGCAATTAGTCCGCTTTCTTGCGGATTATCTCAACGGCGATACTTATTACAAAATAAACAACCCTTTGCATAACCTTCAACGCTCTAAAGCGCAGTTTAAACTTTTACAAAGTATTGAAACCAATTATCCGGAAATGCAAGCCTTTATTTCCACAATTATTTGATTTTAAGTGTCAACTAAACAGATATATAAAAAATGACAAATACAGAACTCTCAAAAAAAGAAAATACCCTGGCAATTCCATTACTTATTGTAGGGGTATTATTCTTTGTTATTGGTTTCGGAGTTGGAATCAGCGGATTTTTGACTCCGTTTTTGAAAGATGCACTGCATCTCACAGTTACTCAATCTTATCTGGTAACGGCTGCTATTTTCTCGGCATTTGTCGTTTTTGGCTCTCCGGCAGGTTGGGTTATCAGGAAAGTTGGTTATAAAAAGAGCATCATCTTTTCATTATTAATAATGGCTCTTGGAATGGTATTGTTTGTTCCATCAGCCAACATGGCAAGTTTCCCGGTTTTTCTACTGGCACTTTTCATTGGTGGAATAGGAAACACACTATTACAAGCCTCTGTTAATCCGTATGTAACAATCATTGGCCCGCATGAAAGTGCTGCTATGCGTATGTGTTTAATGGGAATTATGAATAAACTGGCATGGTGGATGGGACCTGTTTTTCTGGGTCTGTTTCTGGATCTGAAAAACGTACATTTAAATCAGGTTTCGTTCCCGTTTTATATTGTTACAGCAATTCTTGTAGCTTTAAGTGTATTCATATATTTTGCTCCTCTACCGGAGGTAAAAGCCGCAGGAGAAGATGAAACTGATCAGAGTGTTGCAAGCACTTATGCTAAGGGAAAAACAAGTATATTTCAAATGCCGCATTTATTATTAGGTGTTTTAGCATTGTTTTTTTACGTTGGAGTTGAAACGTTGCCTATGGCTTCCATTATTGGTTTTGCTAAAGCAGTTTTTGGTGAAAACGTGGTTAATCCTGAAGGATACGCAAAGTATGTTCCGATTGGAATGTTTGTTGGTTATGTTTTTGGCGTATTGATGATCCCAAGAATTATTTCTCAAACAAATGCACTCAAACTATTTGCAATCATTGGACTGGTAGCTTCACTCTGCGTTATTTTCCTGCCAGGGGAAATGGGAATTTACAGTCTGATTGCCATTGGTTTTGCCAATTCAATTATGTGGGGTGCTATCTGGCCTCTTGCCATCGCCGATTTAGGCAAATTTACTAAAACAGGAGCTTCCTTTCTGGTTATGGGGATAGTAGGAGGAGCTGTTATTCCATTGATTTTTGGCTTCTTAATTGATCTTTTTAAAACCGGGGAAGTATCCACAATCAGTGATTATCAGCATGCATACTGGATTTTTATTCCAGCCTATTTATTTATCCTTTATTTTGGCACATTAGGGTATAAAATACGAAAAAAAATAAAAGATTTCAATTAAATGTTTTACTTTTATGACACCTTAAATTGTCTCTTTAAGTTTGAAACTAATTCTACTTTACTAAAATAAAAACAACAAGAGAAAACAATAGAAAATAAAATACATAACCATCCCGATGGCTATCGGGATCACAATAGTACACAATAGAAAGACACAAAAACAAAATA
>Ga0302200_10002138_pt1 | contig 17693 bp, 22 predicted proteins | sample II_Bog_N3_1_FD_194585 | JGI IMG/M metagenome (GOLD analysis project Ga0302200, IMG submission 194585) | Peat permafrost microbial communities from Stordalen Mire near Abisko, Sweden - II_Bog_N3_1 | ecosystem: Environmental > Terrestrial > Soil > Wetlands > Peat | place: Sweden: Abisko... | reverse complement strand
CAAGGGCCGCCCCGAGCCCATCGATTTCGACGAGCCCCGGAGGGTCGCGGAGGCAGTGGCTACGTTAGGGCTGCTCCACGCAGTGGTCACCAGCGTCAATCGCGACGACGATCTCCTCGGCGGAGCCCGCGCCTTCGCCCTGGTCATCGCGGAAATTCGCCGCCAGGCCCCCAACTGCCGCGTCGAGGTCCTCATCCCCGATTTCCAGGGCAACCCCGACGCCATCCGCGCCGTCGTCGACGCCCGCCCAGACGTCCTCAACCACAACATCGAGTCAGTCCCGCGCCTCTATCGCACGGTCCGCTCCGGCGCGCGCTACGAGCGTTCTCTCGAGTTGTTGAACTATTCCAAAACGCTGCGTCCCGAAGGCCTCACGAAATCCGGCGTCATGGTCGGTCTCGGCGAAGAAACAGCCGAACTGCTCGCCGTTTTCCGCGACCTCGCCGCTGTCCACTGCGACATCCTCACCATCGGCCAATATCTGCGTCCCTCGCGCGACCACCTGCCCATGGCCCGCCTCTACACCCCGCGCGAGTTTGCCGAACTGAAATCCGAAGCCCTCAAGCTCGGCTTCCGTCACGTAGAATCCGGCCCCCTGGTCCGCTCCAGCTACCACGCCCACGAGCAAGCCGCCTCAACCGGAATGGTTGTGATCTAAAAACTGATCTCTGAGTTCATTCTGGATAGCCCGCTTCTCGTCCGTGGCGTAGGCTCTGGATGACAACTTCGTCTCCGAGATACCTGTACAGAACCACGTATCCGCTCTTTCCAAAAGGTATATACCACTCGCGGTATCCATCGGGCAGCCAGGGAATTGCGATGCCGGCCTCCGGGGCTGTCTTCAGTGTCTGCAATCCATGGCGAATCTCCTGCACGGCGCGGGCAGCAGCTTTGTCGCTCTTCGGGGCAAGAAAATCCCGCAGCCTGAGCAGGTCAGTACGGGCTTTCCGGGTCCAAACTACTTTTGCCATGGCTAAACGTGTAGTGCGGGCAGCGTGGCATCCTTGCCGACTTCCAGTGCCGCAAGCCAACTATCAACCTCGTCGTCCTCCAGGTGGAGGCCTGTGGTCTGGTAATGCTCCCAGTCAGCCAGCAGTTCGTTGCGCAGATCTTCACGATTCCGGCTCCGAGCTTGGGAAGCGTCCGCAATCTTGCCCAGCAGCCGCTCGACGTAGGTTTCGGTGGGCAGGCCGATTGCCCCCGCCTGGGTGGCCAGCACTTCGGGGATAGTGATGGTTATTTCCATGCTCAAACTCTACCACGCCTTCGACTTTAGTAGAATAGCCGTTGGGAATCTGCACAACGAGGACACGCCCTATGGCACTCTCCATCATGGCCGGTATTCCGGCGCTCAAAGAACTCAACGCCGACCTCCGCCGCCGCATGGATGGCGCGGTGGCCACCTTCCAGGCCAACCTGGCCGCCACCCGCACCGGCCGCGCCAGCGTCCACATGCTTGACCAGGTCAAGGTGGATTACTACGGCACGCCCACCCCTCTCAACCAGCTCGCCCAACTCGGCGCGCCCGAGCCGCAACTGATCGTCATCGCGCCCTATGACCCCACGGCCCTCAAGGAGATCGAGAAGGCCATCCGTGTCGCCGATCTCGGCTTCAACCCCATCTCCGACGGCAAGGTGCTGCGCGTCCCCGTTCCCCCCATGACCGAGGAGCGCCGCCGCGATGTCTGCAAGCACATCAGCCGCGAACTCGAGGAGCATCGCACCGCCGTCCGCAACGTCCGCCGCGACGGCAACGAAGCCCTCAAAAAAATGGCCAAAGAAAAAAAGATCAGCGAGGATGAGGAGAAGCGCTCTCTCGAAGAGGTCCAGAAGATGACCGACGAGGAGATCCGCCGCATGGAAGAGCTCTCCCACAGAAAAGAAGCAGAAGTCATGCAGGTGTGAGAACGGTAATTTGAAATGTAGTCCCACGACGACTGGAGTATGCTCAGTAGTGTCAGGGCGCAACTTCACAGCTTGCGGAATAATACATTTGGAGTTGCGAGAAGCGTCAGGGCACGACTTCAGTCGTGCCGCTAATGCAAAAATAAGAACATTGGGCTTTAGCCCCTGAGGGAATACTGGGGCCCCACTTTCGCCAATTCGTTTTTTGCGAATTGGTTAAGGTGGGATATTTATAACTACAGTTTTTTATCGCCTCCGCTCTCAGCAACGATCTCCTCTGTGGCAATCTCGCCCTCTTGAGCTGGCTCTTTGGATAGCACAATATAAAAAAGTAAACCTATAATGACCAAACCAAGGAGCCATTTGCACACCGTAAATGTATTGAGGCCACAGTAAATACAGCGGATTTTATAGTGTGTATACCCATACCAACTCAGCCCAGTAGTAAAGAGAATAAGAACCCCCGTCCCCACGATTACTCTCTGCCGAAAATTTCGAAGGCTCTTTCCTGACTCATAAATGTTAAGCGAAAGAAAGCTAAAAGTAAGAATTAAGCCCCCTATCAATTGAATAGTTAGAGAGAACTTCACGTAAGTCGTAAGAGATTTGCTGAGAGTACGTATGGCATATTCGTCGCCCTGATCCGCTGCCATGCGGAACCAGCGGTTCGCCTCGGCGCGGTCCTGAGGTACTCCATAGCCATACCAAAGCATAAATCCGATTCCGGACTCAGCCAATGCGTAACCTTGGTCGGCAGCTTTGCGATACCAGCGGGCTGACTCGGCGTAAACCTGAGCCACACCCTGGCCTTTGTAATACATTACGCCGAGCGCATTCTGGGAAAATGCATCGCCTTGATCTGCGGCCTTACGGTACCAGAGAAGGGCCTCGGTGTAATCCTGCGGAACTCCCTTGCCCGTTTCGTACATGAAGCCGAGTCCACTCTGTGCATATGCATAGCCTTGATCCGCTGCTTTGCGATACCAGCGAAGGGCCTCGGCGTAATCTTGTGATACTCCCTTGCCGCGGAAGTACATAGAGCCAACTTCGAATTCCGCCTTAGCATCTCCTTGTTCAGCGGCTTTGCGGTACCATCGAAAGGCCTCGGCGTAGTCCAGTGGTACTCCTAATTTGTGGTAGTACATATGGGCAAGGTCGTACTCCGACTTAGCGTCTCCCTGCTCGGCTTTCACGCGGCAAACGCGCGCCGCCTCAGCCAGTTTCGCCTTGGCTTTGTATAAATGCCGTGCAACCGCCGCGCCGCCGATTATGGCCACGCAGAAAACAGGAGTGGCAATCTTCCAGAACAGCCGCATAGCGTCTAACTCCAGGCAAAAAGTAGATTTCTGCGATTGTAACTCTAAGGACTAGCTAAACAACCCGCTACGCGTGTGCCCCATACATCGCGTATTTTGCGATGTGTGGGAATCACCCTATTTCTTTGCCCTCTTATAAAACGGCGTCGTCACCTGCTTCGCCCGCACCCGATTCGCCCGCACATGCACCAGCACATCCGCGCCTCCAGCAGCCACCGCCACCGGCAATAGCGTAAACGCAATGTTCGTCTTCAAAAACGGAGCAGGCGATCCGGAGGTCACCGCGCCAATCTCTTCACCATCCAGGGCCAGCACCGGGTACCCGTCGCGCGCAATCCCCCGCTCCACCATCTCCAGCCCCACCAGCTTGCGCTTCGGTCCGCCCGCCGCCTGCACCGCCAGCAACGCCTCGCGCCCAATGAACTCGCCCTTCTCCAGCTTGAGCCAGCGCTCCAGCCCGCCCTCAAACACGTTCACGGTGTCGTTGATCTCATGCCCGTAGAGCGGCATGCCCGCCTCCAGCCGCAAAGTGTTGCGCGCGCCTAGCCCGCACGGCCGAATCCCGAACTCCTTGCCCGCCTCCAGCAGCGCGTTCCAAACTTTTTCCGTCGTAGCCACATCGCTCGTCAAATAAATCTCAAAGCCGTCCTCGCCGGTGTAGCCCGAGCGCGCAATTAGTACGCCAGCCACGCCCGACACCTCGCCCCATGTGAACCAATAATTCTTGATCCCCGCAAGCTCCGTCTTCGTCAGCTTCTGCAGCGTCTCCAACCCCCTCGGTCCCTGCACGGCAATTTGCGAAATGCTGGCCGAGTCATCCGTAATCCGCACCGCCGGCCATCCACCCACCTGCTTCATAATCCACGCAAAATCCTTGTCCGTGTTGCTCGCATTCACCACCAGCAGGTAATCGTTCTCGCTCATCCGATGTACCAGCAGGTCATCCACAAAGCAGCCCTCCGGCGTCAGCAGCGCGGAGTACTGCGCCTGCCCATCCTTCAGCCGCGACGCGTCATTCATCGTCACGTGCTGCACGGCGGCCAGCGCGCCCGCTCCGCGAAACCAGATCTCCCCCATGTGGCTCACGTCGAACAAGCCCACGCCGGTGCGCACCGCCATGTGCTCCGCAATCAGCCCTCCACCCTCGCCCGGATACTCCACCGGCATATCCCACCCGCCAAAATCCACCATCTTGGCTTTCAACGCACGGTGCGCTGCGTTCAGGGCAGTTTTCTTCAACGGAGAGACAACAGGCGAAGCAGATTCAGTCATAACTTTTCCTTTCAATTCAGGCGCATCTGTAACGATAGTGACGCACCAGCCCCGCGGTCAATCCGGGCCTTCCGCCCTGGGATCAAGCGGTCAAGCCGGTATGCGGTTTAAATGATTCTGGCGTAAACTGTCTTCATGGCCGTCCTGAGCAAAACAGAAATCTCTGCCCTCTCCCCCCAGGAGCGTCTGGCTCTGATTGACGACCTGTGGGAGAGCCTCGAAGCAAATCAGCCCGCGACCGCGCCAAGCTCCGTGCAAGTTCCAGACTGGCAGCGCCGGATTCTCGATGAAAGGCTGCTAGATCTTGAAATCTGCCCCGGCGACAATCTCAGTCTGGCGGAAGCCCGCGGTCAGTCGCTCCTCTGATGGACAGATTCTCGGTTCAGCTTCGCATCAAGGCGCTCGACGATGTGAGCCGAATCAGAACTTGGTACAGGAAAATAGATCCTCTTCTTGAAGACGGTTTCGTCCATGCCCTGAATGTTGGATTAGACCGGATTGAGGCTCACCCCTTCGGCTATCAGGTCGTATACAGGAATTCCAGGCGCGTCATCCTCGACAAGTTTCCCTATGGAATCTACTACCTGATCCAGGACGCGACCGTCATTGTGCTTGCAGTCATTCACCACAAGCGCAACCCGGAATTAGTGCGAGGCATCGCAGAGTAGAGTCCGCCGCCCTCACCGCTTTCGCGCCCGCCAGAACGAGCTCGCGCCCAGGTAGAAAAAAACCACCATAATTCCGACGGCGGCCAGAAAGCTCTTATCATACGGGCCATTGAGGTGGCTCGGCTTATAGCGCCACGCCGCCGGCGCTGCGGCCACCACAAACAGAAAGAAGAAGGCGCCCGTCATCTCCAGCCACAAAATTCCGCCCACTCGCCGAAAGGGTTTTAGGAATCCGCCCACTCCGCGCGCCACGCCCTTTGCCGTCCGCCCTGCCGCCTGCCCTTTCACCCGCGAGTCTGCCGCGCTAGCCGCTTGCTCCCGAGCCGTAGCGCCCGCCGCAACTTGCCCAGCTTGTCCCGCGCCCGCCTGCTGCGCTCCCGCCGTCTGCGCTTCGCCCATCAGCTTCTCGCCGGCCATCCGCCCGGCAACCCGCAGCCCGATCCCCAGCGCCCGCCCTATATTCTCTGCTTTCATTCCGCTATGATGGTAGCAGCGGAGGTGTTCCCTCCGCTTTCTGGCCTGCTTTCGCACATGCCCACTTGCTCCGGGGCGGCAACGGAAGTAAGGTAGATAAATCCCATGCCGCTGCCCCCGCATCCCCCGCGTCGGCCGCCGCCCCTGGAGGTGCCTGTGACAACACGTCTGCGTGAACTCATTCAGCAACTGGGCGAGGCCATCAATGAGGCGGTCACCGAGAGCGAGCACATCGCCGGTGTAGTACAGGACATCCGTCGTCACGGCTTCGATGTGATGCTCATGCTTGAAGCCTCCATCGCCCTCAACGACCTCTCCGCCAAAGAGGACGCGCCCGTCGAAGTCCCCGCCGGCCACGGCGCCCAGCAGTCCTTCACCCAAAACGATCTCAGCTTCCTTCGCCAGTTGCGCATCTCCGTAGACGGAGAGAACCTGACCAGCGGAAAGCACGACGACCCCGGCTCCGACGCCCTCTAGCCCTTATCTCCGGCGGGCGCACTCATCTTCATCAGCGCCGCATACACCATCCCCGCTGTAAAAAATCCCACGAACCACGCGTAGTCGTACAGAAAGTGCAGCGGCCTCACCGCCAGCCCCACCAGCGCAAACGCCACGCCCGCCGCCATCGCCACCATCGACCGCGGATTGACGCCTTTCGTATAGTGATACGCGCCCTCGCGGTGATACAGCGACTTCACATCCAGCTTCGTCTTGCGCACCAGCACATAATCAAAAATCATGATTCCCGCCACCGGCCCCAGCAATCCTGAGTAGCCGATCAGCCACCCGAAGATATAGCTGTCCGGAGAGGCCAGCAGCTTCCACGGGCACATCGCCAGCCCCAAAAATCCCGTAATCAATCCGCCCGTTCTGAAGCTGATCAGCCGCGGATACACATTCGAAAAATCATTCGACGGCGAAACCACGTTGGCTCCGATGTTCAGATTCAACGTCGCAATCAGAATCGCAATCAGCGCCACAAACGCCACCACCGGCTGATGAAACGCGCCAATCAAATCGATCGGATTCCAGATCGGTTTTCCAAACAGCGCCGCCGAGGCCGACGTCACCGAAATCCCCACAAACGTATACAGCGTCATCGCAATCGGCAACCCAAACGCCTGCCCCCACGCCTGCGATCTCTGCGACTTCGCGTAGCGCGAAAAATCCGGAATGTTCAGCGCCAGCGTCGCCCAGTAGCCCACAATCGCCGTCAGCGACGGAAAAAACACCGTCAGAAACTCCGCCGTCGTATGAAACTGGCTCGGCGTCGAAAGCATCGTCCCAAAGCTCCCCGCCTTCATCCGCACCCAGATCATCAGCGCCGCCGCCATCACAAACATGAACGGCGCGCCAAAGGCCTGCAGGTGCCGTATCGACTCCACCCCGCGCCACACCACCACCATATTCAGCAGCCAGAATCCCATGAAGCACGCCCAGCGCACCCCGTCCATCGCCGCCGTCGCCGGCCAAATCACCGCCAGCATCGAGTGAATCGCCATCCCCCCGATCCACGACTGAATCCCGAACCATCCGCACGCCACCACCGCCCGTAGCAACGCCGGCAAATTCGCGCCCCGCACCCCAAACGCCGCGCGAATGAACACCGGAAACGGAATCCCGTACTTGGCCCCCGCGTGCGCGTTCAGCAGCATCGGAACCAGCACAATCAAATTCCCCAGCAGCACCGTCCCCACCGCCTGCTTCCAATCCATCCCCTTGGCAATCAGCGACGAGGCAAGTTGATACGTCGTGATCCCCGCCGACATCGAGAACCACAGCGCCATGTAGTTGTACGCGCTCCACGTCCGCTGCGCCGGCTCGGTCGGCGCCAGGTCGCGATTCTCCAGCGTTGGATCGTATCTGCTCAATCCCCCTCCTTCACCTCATCGTTCCCGTGTTCTGCACAACATGTCGCGTCTTCTGCATCAATATGTATTGAAAGATAAGATGCTCTTGTTGAAAGATAAGATGCTCTTGTTGAAAGATAGGATGCCCCAGCCTCGAACAAAGCCGCATTTCTTGTGTTGAATAAACTCGTTGCTCATGGATGAACGAGGAGCGTGAAACTGTAGCGCCGGCCTCCCGGCCGGCTGTAGCGTGGACCTCCCGGTCCACGCTAGTTTCTTTGTAGGAATAAACTTGTTGTTTTGGATGAATGAAGTGGTAATTGTGCTGCTTAAGAATACAAGGTTTGGGTGCCCCAGGTCCGGATTTTCGGACCGGGGATATTTATAGCTTGTCATCCTGAGCGTAGTCGAAGGACATGCGGTTTATCGCTAGCTAACCGCGAGACTGCCGCTTTTATCATTCACAGCTACTGGGCCGCTCAGCAGATTTGAGAGCCTTGTACGGTCACCCTCCCGCCATGCTTCAATCAGCAGCTTGCCCTTTTCGCTAATATTTACCGCGTATGTAACGATGAGCCAATTATTATTTGCTTTTCTTTCAACCGATGCTAAACCCGCAGCAATCAACCGAGAGAAATGAAGAAGTCCATCTCCTGAGACGATAAGGAAGTCTTTCGAAAGCTGGTTTAGGAATAAAAGACTATCTATTGCTTCAAGATCGAACGCTCGGCTTATGGCGACCAACATCGCCTTGTATGCGAAGATTGCATCTCGGGAAATAGTGCCGCGATGATAGAGGGCGTGGCAGGTGGGGCAAAGGGCGATCAAATTGGACGGATCATCTCCCCCGTCATCCTTTACCTGGTAGATGTGGTGCAAGTCTAGTGCAAGGATCTGACGGCAGGTGGGGACTGCACAGCGGTATCCAGCCTCGGTGAGAACAGCCGTCCGTGTTTGGACCGAAAGGTTCTTACGCTCGACCGGATTAGTGCGGTTTGTTCTACCAGCCACCGGCGCACCTCCGAACAAAATAACGGTAGAAGCGACCTTCAATGCGCCGCCCGGGCGACGGCCCGCTTATCAGACTAGTCCCCCAATATCTCCCTCAGTGCCTTCTTGGGGAGCCGCTTAAATAGATTGCTCCATACAAATGTCTGTGTGCCCACATCATCGAGATACTGCCGGATCAGGTCATCCTCGCGCAATGGACCAAGGTGGTAGTCGAGGGCCTGCGCACTCGCAAAATGCAATTTCGAAATGAGCTGCTCCCGTGTCTGGGGCTTCTCGCACGATTTCATGATCAACTTGCCCTTCGCCGTCGTAAGATGACCTCGAACATATTCCTCAACGACGGTCCTGTTGGAGATGCTCGCAATGGTCTCCAGCGCCCCTAGGCGTTCCTTGATCTCTATCAACTCCGCCTTAAGTTGGTCGGATGAAACCTCAAGCTGATCCTTTTGGCTTGGCTTATCGTTCATTGTTTTACCCGCTCATCGGATTTCTCTTCATCGTTAACCAAGCCAAAGTCTGACAGGTCAAAGAGTCTCACACGCTTCTTGTCACTTCTAACTTCCATCAGTCCCATCGCGGTGCACCGCTGTGACAGAGTGGCGATAGTGTTCGGGCTTATCTTGCAGGCAATGCGGATTTGTTCTGTGGATGAGGCTCCGTCCAACATTTGGTATGCGGCGCGGGATTTCGCGTCGGGCAACGCTTCTTCAAGCAGCTTTTTAACAGAACTGAATGACGCTGCACGGGTCCAATTGCGGATGTCCGTCAAAATTACAAGAATCGTTTCATCACTCATTGCCCGACCCGCTTTCAAAAAAGTTGGCGGGGATTGAGATAGTGAGTTTTGGCTCTTTACCCGTACCTGTGAGAAGTCCACTGCCATTAAGCAGTTTGACAAGCGTGCTCAAGTCACCCTTGTTGATCCCGGTTTCCTTTTGAATGGCAGCTTGGATACGATTGCCGTTCATAAGCAATACAGCTTTCGCCTTGGGGGCACTTTTCCCAACAATTCTTCGGAGTTCGGTTCGACGGCTCTTGTCGCGCTCTGCAATCGCGGGTTCAGCCATGAGATGCACAAGGTCGCGGATCTCGCGAACAGCGTTCAATAGTTCGGTAGAGAGATCATCCATTTTGCTTCTCCGAGTTCTCGAAGAAATTTGGAGGAATGGAAATGACAAGCTTCGGATGCTTCTCGTCAGCGTCGATCAATTTCTTTGCGCGAAGGGCCTTGATAACCCGGCTCAAGTCTCCTTGATCAATTCCGGATTCTTTACAGATCGTTATCTGATTTTTTGAACCGTTCATCAGTGGAATTGCCTTGGCCTTGGCTTTGCTCTTCCCGACAATCTCTATAATTGATGCTCTTATCCCTTCGTCGCGCTTTGCCAAAGCAGGCTCAGCGATTACGCGAAGAAGACCGCACATTTCACGCAACAATTCGGTTTGTTCGTCCATTGTTAAGCCCCATTCCGTACAAATATTGGAACGCTATCAGGTTATGACCGAAATATCCCTATGTCAATAAGTATATGTAGCCTATGCTTTTGGTATCAAATTGGTTATGGGATCATTGGCGATGAGTTCGTACCGTTCAGAATGTGAGTCTTCGACTTTGTCAACTCAATTACAATAAAGACGGGAACTCCCCACGAGGAAAACCATGCCGCTCTCCGGAGAAGCCATTCGCCAGATGAACTATATGGTCGACGTCGCCGCTATCCGGATGCATCCTTGAGCCGCATCTTGAACTTGCAGGAGGACGGTGCTAAGTTCTATGTGTGACTTAAATGTCACACACTGGAGTGGCCCGTGAATGCGTCGGAAGCCACTCCACGAGAGATTCTGGTCTGCCAGGACGAAACAATTGTGGAGGGCACATGACGATCAAGACTAGCTCCTACCGCCAATCTTTTTTGGCTGCCCTGCTGGACCCGGTTGAGGCCTCGGCCTACCTCAACGCCGCTCTGGAAGATTCTCCAGAAGCCTTTCTCAAAGCCTTGAAGAATGTTGCCCAGGCTCGGCCAATGGCCAAAGTCGCCAAAGATGCCGGCGTGCAGAGAGAAACCCTCTATCGTTCCTTCTCCGAACAAGGGAATCCCACCTTTGAGACGCTCTCCTCGGTACTCGGCGTATTGGGAATGAAACTCTCGATTGCTCCCAACGATTCTGAATCGACATTGAGCCTTACCGGCGCAGCGAGATAAGCGGGCCAGGCAAGGATTGCGGAAGATACGATCCTCCTGCCTTCCCCTACTCAAATACAATAAAGACGGAAGTCCACCACGAGGAAAACCATGCCGCTCTCCGGAGAAGCCATTCGCTTGATGAACTACATTGACGACGTCGCCGTAACCCTGCGTCGCATCCTGGCCACCATCCCCACCCTCACCGCCGAGGAGCGCGCCCGCGTCGCCGAGCACCTGCTCAACGCCAAGCCCAACGCACAGGACGTGGCCGAGGCCCTGATCGGTCGCGGGTAATCCTTTTGCCTGTCACCGTCGCCATTATCGGAGCAGGGCCCCTCGGCCGCTGGCTCGCCCTCTCCGCCGCCCGCGCCGGTTTCCCCGTCCTGCTCGAAGACGTGATGCCCGCCAACCTCCACCACGCCCAGGAGGCCCTTCGGGCCGTTCTCGGTCCGGATGCTTTTCGCGAAAACGCGGGAGCGGCGCCAAACGTCGCCTTCGTCTCCACCATCGAAGAAGCCGTCCGCAACGCCGATCTGGTCATTGACTGCGTCCCCGACGAGCTAGAATCCAAGCTGGAAATCCTCTGGCTCCTGGACCGCATGGCCCCGCCGCGCACGGTCCTGGCCACGCCCACCACGCGCCTCTCCATCGCCGACCTGGCCAACTGCACTTACCGCCCAACCAAGTGCATCGCCATCGCCGCCGAAGCCAGCACCCTCACCGGCAAAACCGAGGCCGCCGGAACCAGCCCCGAAATCCTCCTCCGCACCACCCCGCAAACAGCCCCGGAGACGGTAGCCCTCCTCGACCACTTCTGGCGTCAGCTAGGCTTCGCCCCAATCTTCGCCCCCGACCCCGCCAGCCAGCCGTCCAACTGACCCCAGATCCGCTTCCCAAATAACCCAATTTTGCGCAAAAAACCTCTACTTCGAAGTAGAGGTTCTTATTTCACGTTTTCTGCGCAAATATTCGCCTTATGTTCACTGGTCCCTAGTCCCTAATCCCTTGTCCCTAGTCCCTGCCCTTCAAGCACCTGCTCGTAATATTTCACGTACTGCGGCACCACCAGCGACGAGCAGAAGCGCTTCTGCGCCGTCTTGCGTCCCGCCTTGCGCATGGCCTCCAGCCGCCCGCGATCCTTCAGCAAACTCACTGCTCCGGCGGCCATATCTTCCACATTCCCAACGGGATACAGCAACCCCGTCACCCCATCGTCGATCAGCTCTGTCACCCCGCCCACCCGCGTCGCGATGGACGGAACCTTGCACGCCATGGCCTCCAGGGCCGCCAGCCCAAACGACTCCAGCTCGCTCGGCATCACCATCAAATCGGCCAGCGGCAGCAGCTCGTTCACCCGCTCCTGCTTGCCCATAAAGTGAACCTTTTCATGGATTTGCAGGTCATGCGCCAACCACTCCGCCGTCGATCGGTCCGGCCCGTCGCCCACCAAATACAGTTGCGCCGGAAGCTCCCGCGCCACCCGCGCAAACATTTTCACCACATCCACCACGCGCTTAACTGGCCTGAAATTAGAGAGATGCATCAGGATCGCCTCGTCCGGAGCAGCCAGCTTCCTGCGTGCCTCAGCCCGCGCTGCCTCATCCTTGATGGGTGCGTACTCGTCGCAGTTCACAAAGTTCGGAACCACTTCGATGGGCTTCGTGATGCCAAAATGCTTGACCGTTTCCTCCTTTAGATAGTTGGAGATACAGGTGACCCCGTCGCTCTCCTGAATGGCATAGCGGGTAATCGGCAGGTAGCTGCGGTCCAGGCCCACCAAAGTAATATCCGTGCCGTGGAGCGTAGTGACAAAGGGCAGCCGCCGCCCGCGCGCAGCCAGCATCTGCCGCGCCAGCAACGCGCTCACCGAATGGGGGATGGCGTAGTGCACATGCAGCAGGTCAAGTTCATAGAATTCAGCAACTTCCGCCATCCGCGAAGCCAGCGCCAGGTCGTAGGGAGGGAACTCGAAAAGCGGATAGCTGGAGACCGGAACCTCGTGATAGAAGATGCCGTTGTCTCGTCCGCTCAGCCGAAAGGGCTGTGAATACGAAATAAAATGTACTTCATGCCCCCGCGCCGCCAATTCAATGCCCAGCTCCGTGGCCACCACGCCCGAGCCGCCATAAGTGGGATAACACGTGATGCCGATGCGCATAATTCCTTCTTATTCAGTAATTTTGATTCCGCAACAAATCCGCAAATGAGATCCGCTCAATCCCCGGAAACTGCTCCACCGCGCTGAGCGCCTCCCGCTCAGTCTCCCGCGAAGCCAGCAAGCGGGTGTGGGCCTGGGCAAGGTCTGTGTCATTGTAGCCGGGATGCGTAACCAGCTCCCACGTGCCTGCGGGCAGACTCTGGAGCAGCGAACTAACTACTTTTGAGTCAATAGTTCCCGTCGCCAGCACGCCAATCGCTCCATCCGTCGTCGTGAACCCCTCTTCAGCCACAATGCGCCGGAAGGCAGGCTCCAGCAGCCGCAGCAGGCGCACTTCTGCGTGTCGAATCCACGGTGCGCCGTGCGTAACGCGACGGCTCCACGCAGGTTCAAAGGGATTGCGCACGGCTCGAATTCCCGCTGCCCGAGCCGCGCGCAGCACCGGTCGCAGTACTGCGGGAAACATATGCGCGTGCTTATGTGTGTCGATGTGTGTCAGCCGCAAGCCCTTTGCATGTAATAAGTTAATCTGCGCAGTAGTCTCTGCTTCGATCTCAGAGGAACGGATGCGTCCGGTAAGCAATAGTTTGAGGAATACGCCCAGCGTTGGATGGAAGCGGCCCGTTCGCAGGTCTAAAAGTGTGGGAAGGTTCTGCGCGCCAAGCACTGGCTTGCCGTCCACCAGAACCACGTGGCAGCCGACTCCCAGCGAAGGCTTGGCGCGAGCCAGTTCCATGGCCTCATCGGTGGCCGCGGCTCGGGCCATCAGAGAGGCGCTAGTCAGCACACCGGCTCGGTGCAGTTCGAGAATGGCACGGTTGACTCCGGCGGTCAGCCCAAAGTCGTCGGCATTGAGGATAAGACGCCCCACGGGGTGAGTCTATCAACTCGGGGCGCGCCGCTCCAGAAAAGAAGCTGCGGTCAGTGCTCAGGAGGACAACGCCTCTGGCCGATCACAACCGCGCTGCTATGATGAGAGCAGGCCGCAATGGTCTATCCAGCCCGCGCGGGCGGTTAGCTCAGTTGGTTAGAGCGCCTGCCTTACAAGCAGGAAGTCGGGGGTTCGAGTCCCTCACCGCCCACCATCAACTTGTTTCATGACATCCCGAGGCATCCAATAAGCAACCAATATCCTCTGATAACACCTGCGAGCCCAGGTCTTCTATGAGACGGCTGGTGTTGTCAAGGTTTCTGTCTTTGCATTTGCTTTTTCCATAGTGGGTTTTTTGCTTTTGCTGTTGCTTTTGCTTTTGCTTTTCGTGGGGTGCATTCATCTCGGGCTTCTATTCGCACTCTGGGTGAACCCGCTGTGGGGTTCGGTGCATGGTGGTGTCCGATGACGATGAAGGGGCGCTGCTATCTCAAAAACGGCCTCTGAGGCCAAGACCTGGGTCGCAGTCGCCGCCACGCGAGGTTGATGATGCACTTGGGCAAAAGATTATCTCCTGGTTGCTTGTCGGTGGGGTTTAGGCCGCACACGCTTCCCCTCTGGCGGGCTTGCGGCTGGCGAGCGGGAAGGCTTGCCAGCCGTTGCCGGTTTGCCAGATGCGATGCAGGATCACGGCCAGTTTGCGGGCCACAGCCACGATGGCTCGCTTCTTACCGCGCTTGCCGCCCGACCCGGCCAGCTGCAAGCCCCAGCGGCGCAGTTCGGAGTCAGGTCCGAAGCGGCCCAGTACGTAGTGTGCCGCCTGCACCAGCAGGCTGCGCAGATACGTGTTGCCGGTCTTCGAGATGCGATGCTGCGGGTCCGAGTCGCCGGACTGGCTTTGCCGCGGACGCAGGCCGAGAAACGCGCCCGCCTGGCGGCTGTGCCGGATGGCATCCGGGCGGTCCAACGTGAGCACGTAGGCGGCGGCGATCAGTGGTCCGACGCCGGGCGTGGTGCGTAACAGACGGATCTCCGGATAGCGATTGCCCAGTTGCTCGATGCCGCGATCCATCTCGTGGATGCTGGCGTTGAGCGCGGCGATCTGGTCGAGCAGCGGACGCGCGGCCGTGGCCAGCGCTGGCGGAATCGAGGCTGCAACACGCGCTTGAAAACCCTGCGGCGAGCAGGCCGGCAGCCGTCCGCCCGCGCTTTTGACCAGGCCGCGCAATGTGTTGACGATCATGGTGCGGGCGCGCACCAGCGTGGAGCGCGCCTGGATCAGGTTCAAGTCCTGTTGCCGCTCCGGGCGCCGATGGCGAATCGGTGAGAGCAGCCGCGGATCGCACAAGGCGAAGCGGGCCAGCTTCTCGGCGTCGTTCTTGTCGTTCTTCGATTCGCTGGCGGTGATGGCGCGAATTTTGCGCGTGTTGGCCACGATCACCTGATGGCCAAGCTGTTCCAGCAAGCGGCTGATCCAGGGCGAATGGGCGCCGCATTCCAGGGCAATCCGCATTCTTGGTTCCCCCTCGAAGTGGCGGCGCAAAGCCTCCTCGGTGGTCTGAATGCGGCCGGTTTCGATGGCATCGCCGTCCTCGTTGAGCATGCAGTAATGGCTGAAGCGGTCTCCAAGATCAAGACCGACGGTGATCTGAGGCTTTTCCATCCGTGTGGCGATTCTGCTAACCTTCTTCATTGGCTGGTCTCCTTTTGCACTTCGAGTGCGCTGCGGACAGACTAATCTGTTCCGCGAGACCAGCCGTCTCATCCCATCTCAAAAGCGAGACCTGGGGCACCTAATTATTTGTGGATGGTCAGATGCGGGCCACCCGCACTGGAAATTGTTATTTTTTGTCTGCCGGGGGCGCCTTCTTGTGCTCCACGAAGGTGTGTGCTTGATGACAGCTCACACACGTCTTGCCTCTCATGAATGGATCAGACTTCAGTTGTGCCACCTGATCGGAGTGACAGGTGTCGCATGTGCTTAACGCCGGCCTGCCCGCGAAGTCCGGTGCTGTTGTCTCGCCATGGCACACGGTGCATTCGACACCGTTGGTGGCATGCGGGCTGGCTTTCCATTGGTCATAAATCGCCTTGTGGCAACTGGAACAGGTATCCCCGGCTGGAAGCAGCCGATGGTGAATATGCTTGGCTTGATCCTGCTGAGCAATGGCAGGTTGGACGGCAGCAGCCAAACCGAAAAGAACGAGCAGGGCAGAACTGAACAAAAGTGCGCGGAAACTATTCATGGGCAGATCTCCTGAGTAGGATGTCATAATATGGGACCGGCGATGGCCGCCGTCAGTGATGCCGCTCACATCTCGCCGTGTATTGTGTCCGGGCTGAGTTCAGTCTCCGGTAACAGCTTGCGCGGCGGGGAGAACGGCGCGGAATTTGACGCGAACATCAACTCGCGAGCCGAGGCGGTTGATGATGGAGAGCAGGCGGTCGAGGGTGAAGCGGCCCAGGTCGGCATTGCGGATGCGGGAGAAGTCGGCGGCAGCGATTCCTGTTTGAGCATGGGCTGCTCGGACGCTGAGGCCCTGACGGTCGAGCATCTTGATAATCTCCGAGGCGAAGATAGCCTTCAGTTGCTCCACATCAGGGCTGGCATGTCCCAGGTCGCGGAAGATATTGCCGCTGCCACGGACGACTTCAATTGGTTTTCTCTTCATATTTACATTGTAGTCATATCTGACAACATTAGATCAGGTTTATGGTATCCCACCCTATTCACAAAGTACATGAAAAGGATGGGGCACCCATCCTATGTGGTTAGTTTAAGGGCGGGCCACCCGTCATGATTTTGAAAATAAATCAGAGATCAGGAGTCAGGGTTCAGGGATCAGTGCCTAGTCACCTGCGATGGTGCCAGCGGTGCTTTTCGGTGTATTCTATTCTCAGGAAAGGGGCTTTCATGGCAAAGGCTGAACTGTATATCGAAAGGCGTGAGCAGGGAGATTATGCGGTAAGAAGGCCAGGTTCGGAAAGGGCCAGTGCAATCGTCCCGACCCAATCTGAAGCCATTGAGCGGGCTCGCGAGATGAACCCGGATGCAGCCGTTCACGTTGAGCGCGTCCGTGACACCAATGTTGGGGGCAGAGACAAATGGCGGAAACCCTAACAGCTAAATGCGTCACCGCGTCATTTTAAAGACCCGAACCGTTCTGCCGCTTCGCAGTGTCTCGATTTGAATTTCCGCCATTGGCGGTTCGCAAACTAGTTCTCAGCCGATGTCCTACTTCTTCTTGTACTGATTTTTGATCCGGGTTGCGGCTTTGTCGATCTCAGGGAAGAGTGTGCTTTCACTGATGCCAATATTCTCGAGCGCTTTTCGGATAGTGCTCTTCTCATCCATAGGAACAATGAACGGTTTTGGGTCGATCCGGATTGGGGAGTAAATCTTAGGTTCATCTATGCCGTAGAGAATGAATGCGCCGGATTGCGCCAGAATTCGTCTGTTGCTCATTTTGGGATGAACATAATACGGTTTAAACAAATCTATGGGGTCGATAATTGGTAGGAAGTATGGTTTTTCAGACCGGATAAATTGATGAAGTCGTTGAATAACGTCGTACTTATTGAATTTCTTGATGTTAACGGCGCTCGATATATCTCCTTTCAGATCCTTCACCAATCGATTGATCTCGGTCTTCTCCTCGGATGTCATATTGGCCAAATTGGCAAGGCAACTTACTGAGTCGCTGTCAAAATATTTCTCGCGATCCGGTTGAATTGCGAAAGCGGTCACTTTGCCGTCACTCGGTATGTCGCCACGAGGCTCCGGTTCGGTGGCAAAATAAAGCGCGACCAGCGCATTTCGCGAAACATCCAGCAATCGAGTCGGCAGTCCAAAATGCTGCATCCGGACGAGCTTATCGAACATGGTTTCGTCTGTTGCAAACTCGCTAGGATGAACTGAGATCAGATCCCGAACCGCCCTTTTCTCATTCTCAAGAAGCTCTTTGAACTCAGAACGGAATAT
>Ga0302200_10002126_pt1 | contig 17782 bp, 12 predicted proteins | sample II_Bog_N3_1_FD_194585 | JGI IMG/M metagenome (GOLD analysis project Ga0302200, IMG submission 194585) | Peat permafrost microbial communities from Stordalen Mire near Abisko, Sweden - II_Bog_N3_1 | ecosystem: Environmental > Terrestrial > Soil > Wetlands > Peat | place: Sweden: Abisko... | reverse complement strand
GACGGCGGTCACGGAGTCCGGGTCGCCGATGATCGGAGCATCCGTTAATCCGCCACTACGGCCTGAGGCGTCCGAACCGGGCGGAGCACTCCAGACGCGGATGGCGAGGTTGCCGGAGAGGCCAGAGGGAAGGCTGAAAGTCTGCGAATTTGGGAAAGCGGGCCATGATGCGCTGGGAGGCATTTTGCCATATTGGCCGATGAGGGCGCCGTTCCAATAGACCTGGTAGGCGTCGTTGACTCGCGGCATCAGGAGTACCAGTCCGGGCTTTATATCCGGATCAGGCGCCACGGCGAGATGGATGCGATACCAGGCAAAACCGGTGTAGGCGAAATGACCTTGCATTCCCCAGGGCAGGTCGCCCCGGATTTGCTCCCAGGACGAATCATCGAAGTTTTGTGCGGACCAGGCGAGGTTGTCGCCCAGATGGAATTGCCATGGACCTTCGAGCGGAAGTGTGCCTTTTCCCAACTGCTGTACGCCGGTGGTGGCGGCGGATTGCGCGCAAAGCACCGCGGCACAGTGGATCAAGAGAGCTATTGGGAAGAGAGCGCGAAGCAGTCGACCGCCAGCAAACATGGGACAAGGATACGCTGGATCACTGGGAATAGTTCAAGGGACGGCCCAAGACGTTCAGGCGGCGGAGGCGATTGCGGCGGCGCGCTGGATGGCGACAACGGTGATGTCGTCGGATTGGCCGAATTGCCTGGCGGCTTCAGCGATGATGGCCGCGGGCATGGTGGAGATGGCGCGGGCGCGGGCGAATCCGAAGAGCTCGCCGGCGGGATTCTGGGCTTCAACGACGCCGTCGGAGTAGAAGGTGAGACGGCTGCAGGGCGCGAGGTAGAACTGGGTGATTTCGTAGCAGGCGTCGGCGGCGAGGCCGAGCGGGAGCGCGCCGGAGAGCTCGATTTCGCGGCCGTCGAGGTAGGGGGACAGGTGCCCGGCGGAGGCGACGGAGGCCCAGCCGTCGGACGTAATATGCATGGCAAGGGCGGTGGAGAAGCCGCCGTTGGCTCGGCCGAGGAGGCGGTTGTTGAGCTTGCGCAGCATGAGCGAAGGGTTGTTGGAGTCCTCTGCAGCAGTGCGGATGGCGCCGATGAGCACGGAGACGAGCATGGCGGCGGGTAAGCCCTTGCCGGCGACGTCGCCGAGAACGATGAGAAGGCCGCCGTCTTTGGCGGGGAGCACCTGGAAGAAGTCGCCGCCGACCTGCTGAGCCGGCTGGTAGACGGAATCGACAGCGAAGCCGGGGATGGATTCGACATTTTCCGGGACGATGAGCTGCTGGACTTCGCGGGCGGCGGCCATCTCGCCTTCCAGAACGGCCTGCTGGCGGCTCATGCGGGTGGATCGCAGCACGATGATGATGACCAGCGAAAAGTAGAAGCAGAGATTAGCCACGTCAGGAAGCCCAAAGTTGAATACGCCGATGGGAAACGCATTCGCGAGCAGGGTGAGATGCGCCGCGAATCCCCGGAGCGGCGGTACAAGTTGCAGCAGGCCCGTTGCGATTTGCTCGTAGATCATGAGGGAATAGAGGAGGAAGGGAATGAGGAGAAGGCCCGCCTCTCGATCGCCGCGCCGCCATTGGCGGAAAAGCAGGACGGGGATGACGCCGGCAAAGACGACACCGATGACGATGGTGAAAAGGGCGTCGTAGAAGCTGGGAATCAGACCGTAGAGGAAGAGCACGTCACATACGCCTGCGGATAAACAGGCAAGGGTGAAAAACAGCCAGAGGGCCCGGCCAAACTGCCTGCGCAAAAACGCTTCAACCATGAACAGAATGGACATGAGCGAGGCGAACAGGACAACCTCGTTCACGATCCAAAGGCTGACGGGAATATTGCGAAGGATGGAGAGGAAGAGCAGGGGTAGGAGGGCGCCGTTGAGAGCGCCGAGCATGAAGATCCAGAGATATTCCTTGCGCTCCCGCTGGCCGAGGAAGAGTGCGAGCGCCACCAGTCCGACCCCGAGGGCAAAAAGGCATTCCACAAAATTTGGGACGTTTTCGCGGACCAGGCTGAGCGTTTTCCGGTTGGTGAGGTCGGATTCGTCTCCCAGGATGAGCATGGGTCCGTTGAAAGCGGGAGCGGTGCTTTCCCAAAATGTGCGCGGAGCGCGAGCGCGGATTGCAATGACCAGGGAGCCGGTGCGGAGTTGAGCTGGAGGAATGGGGACAATGATGCGGGCGTTGCGCGTGTAGGCGACATAGGGCTCCACGCCGCCGGACTGGATCAGTTTCTGGCCGTTGACGTAGACCTCGAAGGCGCGGGAGATGAAGTAGGCCTGCAAGGCGATTTGCGTTTCGGCTGGAGCGACATGGACGTGGATGCGGCGCCAGATGACGGGTGTGTTGGTGTGTGGGAAATACTCGTTTGGGTGTGATTTGGCGTTGACTGGCAGCCAATGGGAGTCGTCGAAATCGGGCTGGGCGAAGGCGGGATTGTCGCCGGCCTGGACTACGCCGGCGGTGCCGATCTCAAGGGGTTCGCGCAAGCTGGTGGCGTCGACGGTTTGTGCAAGCGCGCGTGTGCCGGCGAAGGCGAACCACGCGGCAAAGAAGAAGGCTGAGAGGGATATGGAGGTTCGATAAGGGCGCATGTTGCCTCGGGGTGTCGCGAGCAAGAGACCTTAAACGGGGACAGGTTCAAGCTAACACCGACTGTGTGAGAAATCCCAGATGATTTTTTGGCGGGTGCCCTCAGGACCGAGGAGGCGCATCTCACTTCTCAGGCACTTTTACACTCCAGCCCCGAGAGAGATCCACGATGAACCCCACCGCAGCCCCAAACATGCTTACACAGCTCTGGCTCATCACCGTTGCGGTTCTCGCCATCGCCGTCCTTTATCTGGCCAAGGTGCTGCTGCTGCCTCTCGGGTTCGCCATCCTGTTCGCCTTCCTGCTTGCGCCCGTGGTTGCAGGTCTGGAGCGGTTTCGGCTGCCGCGGCCGGTCGCCGCTCTGTGCGTCATTCTTGCGTTTGCTTCGCTTCTCCTGGTAGCCACGTGGATGCTGTTTACCCAGATCGTCGCCATCGCGAACGACCTGCCCACTTACCAGGGCAACATCGCGCAAAAAATGCAGGCTCTCCACAGTCCCAGCAACTCCGCCTACAGCCGCGCGCAGGCCCAGATTCAGACGATCGTTGAGGAACTTGGAATCGCCAACTCCACCGGCGCCATCACCGCACCGAGCCAGGCGGAGGCCAATCCGATCGGCACCACGGCCGACCACCCCATCCATGTGCGTGAAGTCGGCCGCCCCACCGGCCGCCTTGATCAGCTCGGCGGCATTCTGGAGCCACTTACCACCGCGCTGCTTGCCGTCGTCTTCACCTTCTTCGTCCTGCTGCAGCGCGAAGATCTCCGCAACCGCCTCATCCGGCTCTCCGGCGACCACAATCTCAGCCGCATGACCCAGGCCATGGGCGACGCAAGCCGCCGTATCTCCCGCTACTTCCTGCTTCAGGTGACCATCAACGTCACATTTGGGATTCTGGTCTACATCGCGCTCTATATCATCGGGCTTCCTCACGCCGGATTCTTCGCGGCACTCGCCATCCTCTGCCGTTTTGTTCCGTACATTGGCACGCCCGTTGCCGCTCTCGCCCCTACCCTGCTTTCGCTCGCTGTATTTCCCCAGTGGGAACCTTCCGTGGAGATCTTTGGCTTCTTCCTGATCCTCGAAATCATCACCGGCAACTACATTGAGCCGCGCGTCTACGGCAAACATACCGGTCTCTCCTCGCTCGCCGTCCTCATCGCCGCGGTGTTCTGGACGCTGATCTGGGGACCTATCGGCCTGTTCCTCTCTATCCCGCTGACCTTATGCCTCATCGTCATGGGCAGCCACATTCCGTCGCTTCAATTCCTCGCCGTGCTGCTTGGCGACCAGCCGGTCATCCCGCCGTACACGCAGTTCTTCCAGCGTATGCTGGCGCGCGATGAACGCGAAGCGGCCGACATCCTGGAGTGTTCCCTCAAAAATGAATCCCTCGCCGCGGTTTACGACTCCGTCCTCATTCCCGCTCTCACCCTGGTAGAAATGGAGAGGCAAAAGGGCGAGCTTGAAGAATCCACCATCCGTTTCATTCGCACCAGCGCTTCTGAAATGGTGGACGAGTTAGGCTTCCGCGCGATTGAAGAGAAGAACGCACGAAGCCAGGATGCAGTGGACTCCCCGACCTTGACGAACGCCGCTAACATCCTCGTCATCCCCGTGCGCGACGGGTCGGACGACCTGATTTCGACCATGCTCACACAGGTGCTGGACCAGGCTGGATTCCGCACCACGTGCGTCCCCATTCAGCGGATCGACGAAACGGTTTCGAACGTCAACGGTCAGAAGCCTGACCTGGTTTTTCTTTCCGGAATGCCGCCGGTGGCGATGGCCCGCGCGAATCGAATCTTCCGGGCGCTGCGCTCCACTAATCCGGCACTGAAAATTGTGATGGGCATCTGGCACTACAACGAAGACCCGGGCAAGGCGGCGCGGATGATCAGCCGCACAGGCGAACTGCACATCTGCACATCACTCGCCGATGCCATCGCGGAGGCCCACCTGCACACAGCAGCCAGGCCCGCCGTTCCCGAGCCTCTGGACGAGTCGCCGCAGTTGGTGGCGGTACCGAGTGATACGGCGGCGTGAGGAGCGGAAGATTAGTTTATTCGCGCACGCCTTTCGAGTATGTCGCTCCATTGCCCCCGGAGAAATGCGCCGTCAGAATATCGCGACGCATAGCGGGCGCGAATGAAAGATGGACCCACGTGCCCTCCTGGATAATCTGGTCAAAGTCGAGACCCGGTTCATCGACCACGCGCCTTACAATTTCGAGCGGCGTCCCGAACTGCGGGCAAATGAAGTCAGCGGCATATCCGCTGATATGTGCCGAATTCGGTGCGCCGTTCACCTTTCGATTGAGTTCGGGCGAGCGGTATCCGCTATTAATATGCATCGGGGCGTTCAAGATTTTCCGCACTTGCTCCAGGCCACTCGATAGCACTCGGAGGTGATCGACCACTTCTGCGGACGGAGTGTTGTCAATATCGAGCCGCACAGCCGTGGAGCTGAATACCAACTCCTCAAGGGTAAAGTGTTCAGAGAGATTCATGGTTGCCCCCGCAGCGACAAACGTAACATGATCAACCGGGGAAAGATTGAGGATTGCTGACTTTCTTAAAAGTTCCCAAGGCCTCCAAGCAGACCCAAGAGAGTCGTATCGTAGTTTGTCCCCTAGGACAAATTGCGAGCCGACCCCGCTGAAGCCATCTACAGCCGAACCGCGACCCCGATCCCCGTTTCCTGTCCATTGCTTTACACTCCTGCTTATGATTCATGACGGCAGGACGAGAAAACTCCCCTTCGACCCCGAGGAAGCATTGGCGCACTTGAAGGCTGCGGACAAGAAGCTCGCGGGATTGATAGAGCGCGTCGGGCCGTTCACGATGAAGCTGGATTCGTCGGCTTCGCCCTTCGAATCGCTTTTGGAATCGATTCTTTACCAGCAACTGAACGGGAAAGCGGCGGCCACGATTCATGGGCGGGTGCGGGCGTGTTTCGGGGGCGACCCCGCGCCGCAGTTGATGCTGGACACGCCGGACGAGCGGCTGCGGGCATGTGGGGTTTCCGGTAACAAGATCAAGGCCTTCAAAGACCTGGCCGCTAAGACCCTGGACGGGACGGTGCCGACCCATGCAGCGATCAAGAAGCTCTCCGACGCCGAGATTATTGAACGGTTGACGGCGGTGCGGGGAATCGGGGCGTGGACCGTGGAGATGCTGTTGATCTTTCGGCTGGGGCGGCCCGATGTGTTTCCGGTGACAGATTACGGAGTGCGCAAGGGATTTGCGCTGACGTTTCAGAAAATTCCGAAGACGCGCGCCTTGAAGGCCGAGGATTTGCCAAAGGCCGACGTGATGCTGAAGCGCGCGAAAAAGTGGTCGCCGTATCGGAGCGTGGCGACCTGGTATATGTGGCGGGCGTGCGACCTTAAAAGCAGTGGATAGTGATCAGTGGTTAGTGGTTAGGGACCAGGGATGTGCCGACGGCTGGCGCCGGTTACACTTATTCTTTTCGGCGGCTGGCGAAGCGGCACGGTCGAAGCAACGGCATCATAGAAATAACGCGGAAACAGCGCGGAACATGTGCACAGGATCGGAAGAATCATGGCTCCCAGTAAACGTTTCATCTGCATTCATGGACATTTTTATCAGCCGCCGCGTGAGAACCCGTGGCTGGAGACGGTGGAGACGCAGGACTCGGCAGCTCCGTATCACGACTGGAACGAGCGCATTTGCGCGGAATGTTATGCAACGAACGGCGCGGCGCGGATTGTGAACGTCCAGAACAAGATCATGCGCATTGTGAACAATTACGCGCGGATCAGCTTCAATTTCGGACCGACACTGCTGAGCTGGCTGAAGGACAACGCGCAGCGTACTTATCGGATGATTCAGGATGGAGAGCGCCGGAGCCGGAAGAGTTTCAAGGGGCACAGCTCGGCGATGGCGCAGGTGTACAACCACATCATTATGCCGCTGGCCAGCGAGCGCGATCGGCTGACGCAGATTCGATGGGGCATTGCGGACTATGAAAAGCATTACGGCGCGCGGCCGGAGGGGATGTGGCTTGCGGAGACCGCGGCGGACAGCCGGTCTCTTGAATTGATGGCGCAGGAGGGGATCCGGTTCACGCTGCTGGCGCCCCACCAGTGCAAGCGCATTCGTCCATTAAAGGACGTGGGGGACGCGCAGGAGGCATGGGTTGATACGCCGGGGGCCGGTGTGGATACGACGCATCCTTACCTGGTGCGGTTTGCCTCGGGAGCTTCAATTGCAGTGTTCTTTTATAACGGGGCGGCGTCGCGTGCGATTGCGTTTGAGGGGCTGTTGAACTCCGGAGAAAACTTTGCGGGGCGCCTGAAGGCTGGATTCAAGGAGGGCAACCAGCCGCAACTTGTGCATGTGGCGACGGACGGCGAATCGTACGGACACCACCACAAACACGGGGAGATGGCACTGGCGTATGCGTTGCGTCTGCTTGAAGCGGACAAGACGGTGAAGCTGGCCAACTACGGAATGTTTCTGGACCAGTTTCCACCAGAGTATGAAGCGGAGATTGTGGAAGACACGTCGTGGAGTTGCGCGCATGGGGTGGAACGGTGGCGTTCGAACTGCGGTTGCAATGGAGGCAAGCCTTTCAATCAGCTATGGAGGGCTCCACTGCGCGAGGCGCTGGACCAGCTGCGCGACTCGATTGTGCCTCTGACTGAGGCGTTGGGCGAGACGCTTTTCAAAGATGTGTGGGCGGCGCGGGACGGCTATATTGACGTGGTGCTGGAGCGCAGCCCGGAGACCCTGGACAGATTTCTTCGGACACATGGCGTTGCGGAATTGAGCGACGACGACCGGGTGCGTGCGCTGGAGTTGATGGAGATGCAGCGCCATGCACAGCTGATGTACACGAGCTGCGGATGGTTCTTCGACGACATTTCCGGAATTGAGACGGTGCAGATTATCGCCTATGCGGCGCGGGTGCTGCAGTTGGCGCGGTGTTTGTTCGGCGCGAAGGCGGAAGGGCTGGAGCCGGCGTTTCTGGCACGGATGGCGGATGCGAAGTCGAACCTGCCCGACGCCGGGGATGGTGCGCTGATTTACAGAGCGTGCGTGGTGGGAATGGAACTGGGCCTCGAGAAAGTGGCAGCCCACTATGCGATCAGCTCGGTGTTCTCGTCATTTGGCCAGGAGACCCAGTTGTTCTGCTACAACGTGCGGCGCATTTCCTACGACATTTACAACTCGGGACGGGGACGGCTGGCGCTGGGCCGGGCACACATTGCGAGTGCGATAACGGGCGAACATCAGACCTTCTCGTTTTCGGTTTTGCATTTCGGCGACCAGAACATTACCGCGGCGGTGAAGGTTTACCACGAGGCAGATGCGGCGGAGTTCGAGGAGTTTGCGAAGAAGGCCGCGGAGCTGGTGCAGAAGGCGTCTTTCCCGGAGGTGATCCGGCTGCTGGATCGCGAATACGGGAAGGTGGATTACTCGCTGACCTCGCTGTTTACGGACGAACAGCGCCGCATTGTCCAACTAATTTTGAACTCGACCTTGTGGGACATTGAGAACACGCTGACCACAATTTACGAAGATCACGCGAGCCTGCTGCATTACCTATCGCAGGCAGGGCTGCCGAAGCCACCGGCGCTGACGCTGGCTGCGGGGTTTGCGGTGAATGCGGGACTTCGGCGGGCTCTCGAAACGGACCAGGTGGACCAGGCGCAAGTGCGGTCTTACCTGGCGATGGCCAAGCAGGACATGGTTCAACTGGAGACGGCGACTCTGAGCTACATTGCCGACCAGCGGATGAAGCGGGCCATGGTGGAGCTGCAGATGTCTTCTGGATCACTGGAGATGGTGGAGCGCGCATTGGCAATGGCGCGAACACTGGTGGAGCTGCCATTCGAATTGAACCTGTGGCAGGCGCAGAACATCTGGTATGAGGTACTGCGCAGCTCGAAAAGCAATCAGAATGCGCTGACCGCCGAGGATCTGGAGAAGTGGGAGAAGAAGTTCAACGATCTGGGGAACTGTCTCTCGGTCGACACTGCGGCGGTCAACGCTCCGGAGCCGGTGGCGGCGGGAGATTGAGAGGCAGTTCACAGTTCGAAGCTCCTAGTTCACAGTTCATAGTTATCAGCGCTGTGTCCGCTTGAGGTGAGATGCTCCTTCCGCGCTTAATCATGGTGAGCTGGTCGTCTGTGCCGTTAACATGAATGCGGCAACCAAATGAGAAAGCTTCCCCTCTTCGTCTTGCTGCTTTGTTCGCTCACATGCGGGGCGGGTGCGGCTGCGCCTGCGCCGGTCGAGATCACGCATTGGCGGTCGGGGCTGATTGAGATCGACGATGACTGGGCCGCGCATGAGGGCGACGATATGGCGTGGGCTGCGCCGGGCTTCGACGATCGCAACTGGCAGACTGTGGATTTGGAAGAGATGGGCAGTGCGCAGCCCGGCTGGCACTGGTACCGCAAGCATGTAACTGTGGGGCCGGATTATCCCGAGGTGAAATTGCTGCTTGCCGGCGGCGTGGGAACCTATGAGCTGTATGTGAATGGGCAGCGGATGCAGGGCCCGGAGATTCTGAACCAGCTTGCGCTGAATCGCCCTGTCGAGCGCGTCTTCACCCTCGACGACGGCAACGGCGATTTCGAGATTGCATTGCGGACACACGCGGAGGGCGGCTATGTTGCGTATCGCTTCCCACTGTTTATTACCGCAACCCTGGGTAGACAGACCGTGATTGAATATGAGCGGCAGGCGCTTGAGAGCGAGCGCATGTACTCTGTTGCGCCAACGGTTGGGATCAATCTTCTGCTGGTGCTTGCGGGGCTGGGAGCGCTGGCTCTGTTCGCCAGCCAGCGCACGCAGCGCGATTAGTTGGCCAAATTTTGGGTTGACTTGTCCTCGATGGAACGCTAGAGTGGTCGTGCGTGACCCATTCTAAATCAGAGAAGAGGAAAGCAGATGGCTAACATAGCAAGTGAGGACATCTCACCTAGTCCCCTTTTAGCAAAGTTGCTCGCGGATGACTCCGGGACCCCCAAAAATCCACAGCAGAACACCCGCGAGGTCGGACGATTGCGCCTTAAGCTGCGTACTTGGCCAGACACAGTTCCAGGTATTCCAGGTAATTGCGGATACCGTTGCCAAACACACCCGACGTGCGACTAGAGTTCTGCACATTTTTTGGAGAGGCAGTACCGACCCATGCTCTGGTAGTGTCTCTCTATGAATTTTCCGGTTTAATTAGCTTTTGAGTGCGTGGCCTTGAAGACCGGCATGTTATTCGAAACATTCGACAATGAATTGTTTCCGTCCGCGGGAGCCGAGACGCCGCCGGAACGAAGCGTAGTAATGGCTGCGCGATCAGAGGTTGCAAAGGCCGTGATTGATGATGATTTCTTGGCCGATTGCATCCTATTGGAGCTCCGCCGACTCCAAGCACATATTCATGGGAACGGGTTAGTTCCCTTCTTCACGATACCCCGCACGGGAGTGCGATTCGCTTTTGGCTATTGGCCTCCAGGCGGGACGCCGGGCCCGCATGAGCACTCGGATTGGACCATCACAGCTGTCTGCCGAAATGAATTGGATGTGCTCACGTTTGATCGCGATGAGTCATATCGTTGTAGGCAGCTTATCCCGAAAAATCGATTTCATGCTGACGCAGGACGAGTGGGATTTATTTATGAGCCCTGTATCCATGAACCAAAGAATTTGTCACAAGAATGGTCACTCACTCTTCACGTGCGCAGCCCTCGGGATGGCGAGACGATTGGTGATTTTCAGGCCTGTTTCCCTTCGTTAGCATTGACCAAGCAAATGGACTCAGATCAGCAGCATCCTTATCTGTCAGTCATTACCGCACGCCAGCGACACCGATTCACTACCTTATTGATGCGTACCGTCTCTCAAATGAAGATTTCGCGAGTTCCGGAAATCCTTAACCGGTGCGCGGAAATAGGCTCATCGCCCACTCGAAGAACGATTCAGGAGATTTTAGGAACTCAACAGGATCCGAGTTTCAAATTGCGTCACCGTCTTTTCAAAACCAACTCTGCCGTACGCCTCGGTCATCGACTGGAGGGCGACATGGTCGCGCTGGACATCGAAACTCCAAACGGCCGGGAAGAGGAATTTGCGATTCCTGTCGAGTTTACGAAGGCAATGGCATTTATTGCTGAAGAAGAAGCCTTCGAAGTTCAAAGGATTCCAGGCAACCTAACGGACGACGAAAAACTCGCCTTGGCAGACGTGCTCGAACAAACTGGGATTTTTACGAGGTTCAATCAATGACGCAGGCATGCCAGAATGCAATTGAACAAGAATTGGTCCTCTGTTACACCGCTCCCTTTCTCATTGACAAGCTACTAAAAGACCATGTTGTAGATAGCACGGAGGAGGCGGAGGTCCTTTTTTCTGAAGTGAAGAAATACCTACTGCTGGCATCCTCCGATCGCGAAAAAATATGGAAGATGTACTCGTTGCGTGTTGATGAGGTTTGGCATCAGTTCATTCTATATACGCGCGAATACATGAACTTCTGCGACCGATTCTTTGGCCGATACATTGCTCATAGTCCCAGCAATGCGCCTAAACCGGAGGGTTTGGACAAGGCTGAGGCTACATCATTTGTACAGTTTGTGAGCAAATATGAGGAATTATTTGGAAGTTCCCTGCCCGACGTATGGTATGACGAGAGAAGCGTGAGACCATGGCGTCGCATATTTAATGACCAAGCTGGAAGCCTCAAAGTGCTTGATAACGGCGATTCAGTTGACCTAATCGATTCCGCTGGAACGAGCCTGCTCTCTGTGAACCAAATGGCGCATAGCGCGCTTGTGTTCATTAGCAAACATGCCGCTTTTTATGTTAGAGAGTTGCCAGATGATCTTGCAGACGAAGAGAAGGTTGGTTTGATTTCGGCGTTGGTGGAGGTGAATCTGCTTCGCGTGGCTAGTTGAATTTGTTGGCGGGTCCACTCGAGGATCGAGCTATTTCTTCACCTCGGCGACCGGCTGACTCTGCTTTCGGACGGCGTGGTGGAGGCGATGAACGCGAAAAAGGAGTTGTTTGGATTTGAGCGGACGCGGGCGATCAGTGGGAAGTCCGCGGATGAAATTGCGGCCGCGGCGCAGGCGTTTGGGCAGGAGGACGACATCACGGTGCTGACCATTCAAAGGACCGCGAGCGCTCAGCCGATCCATCCAACTGTGCCGCTCTCTCTTTCGCAGATTTGAAGCAATTAGACCCTACACTTGTGGCTCGCTTGACATGGTTGCCAAAGAGTTGCATTCTTCTATAGATATCTAGGGGAGTGCCCCGATGACCCGCGCGAAAAACGATAACTTGCAGGGAGCGTTGGTGCTGTTGGTTCTGAAGAGCCTGGAGCAGGGGCCGATGCATGGCTGGGGAATCACTCTGCATATCCAACGGATTTCGAACGAAGTTCTACGCGTGGAGGAAGGCTCGCTTTACCCGGCTCTGCACCGCCTGGAGCAGGAGCGATGGATCTCGTCCGAATGGGGTGTGAGCGAGAACAATCGGCGCGCGCGGTTTTACAAGCTGACGGCATTGGGACGGAAACAGTTGGCTGCGGAGAGAGAGAATTGGCGGAGAATTACCGACGCAGTTGGGCTGGTGCTGGGTTTTGGCGAGGCGTAAAGACCGAGGGACTAGGGACTAGGGACCGGGGATATTCGGACTTAGGGGGTTTGGCGCGGGTAGTCACTGGAGGTTCAGTATGGCTTGGTTTTCGCGGCTGCAGGGGCTGTTTCGAAAAGAAGAGATGGCGCGGGAGCAGGACGAAGAGCTTCAGTTCCACTTGGCGATGCGCGAGCAGTGGAATGTGGAGAAGGGCCTGAACGCTGAAGAGGCGCGGCGCGATGCGCGGGTGCGGCTGGGAAATGCCCGTGTGTGGCGGGAGCGGATGAGCGAGATTGATCTGCTGATACTGCCGGAGACGCTGCTGCAGGATGTGCGCTACGGCGTGCGGATGTTGTGGCGAAACGCGGGATTCACAGCCGCTGCTGTTCTTGCGCTGGCGCTGGGCATTGGAATCAATACGGTCGCGCTCACGGCGTACAACGCTTTCGTTGGCAAACAAATCGACGCGCGGAATCCGGAACAAATTGTGGACCTGGGATTGATGCGCCACGGGGGCTACATCGATTCCAATTTCAGCTATCCCGACTATGAGGCTTACCGGGATCAATTACATTCGTTCACCGGGGTGATTGCAGCGGCGGAGGGTGAGAACCTGATTCTCTCCGATGCCGGCGCCGTGGTGAGCCAGCGCGATGCAGCGGAAGAGTCGCTGGCGGGAAAACTGGGGCTGCTGCCGCCTGGCGCGAGCAACAAGGAATTTGCCGGCGTTGCGGTTGTCTCGGAAAACTACTTCACTCTTTTGGGAGTGGAGCTGCTTCGTGGGCGCGGATTTGGAAGCGCGCAGAATCTGGCTGCGGCCCCCGCGGTTCTGGTGAGCGAAAACTACTGGCAGAAGCGGTTTGGCGGCGATCCGGCATTGCTTGGGAAAACCGTTCGCCTGAATGGGATTGCATTCACCGTAGTGGGTATTACACCTCACGATTTCGCCGGTACGGAAATGAGTGTGCCGGATTTCTGGCTTCCTATGAGCCTTCTGCCTCTGCTTCATCCGGATAGCAACCCGCTGCGGGACCGCGAGAGCCAGCGCCTTAAATTGTTCGGACGGCTCGCGCCCGGCGTGACCATGAGCCAGGCGCAGGCGGAGATGACGCTGCTTGCCGTTCATCTGGACACTCTGCACGCGCCACACTCGATTTGGAACAAAGCTGACAGCGCGGTGCTGTGGCCCGGTAGTCCGCTGGGCACGCCAGTCGACTCGGCCCGGGGGTTCAACTACACCATGCGGCTGATCATGGTGGCGGTGGTGATGGTGCTGGTGATTGCCTGCGCCAATGTAGCGAGCCTGCAATTGGCGCGCGCCACATCGAGACAGAATGAGCTGGCGATGCGGCTCTCGATGGGCGCAAGCCGGATGCGGCTGATCCGGCAACTGCTGACGGAATGCGCTCTGTTGGGCATGATCGCGGGCTTGGTGGCGCTCTTATGTACCTGGGCGATGATGAAGATTCTGGTTACGCTGATTGCCGAAGCGTTTCCGCCGGAGTATGGGACAGTGATCTTGAGTGTGACTCCTGATCCCAAAATTTTTGCATGCGTTTTTGGGCTTTCGCTGGCCGCTGGCGTACTGTTTGGGCTGGCTCCGGCTCTGGAAAGCTCCGGCGCCGCGTTTGCCACGGCACTGAAAGTGAACAAGGGCACTCCATCGGCGCGCAGCCGGCGGTCGCGCGATTTGTTTGTCGGCGCACAGGTTGCGGTGTCAGTAGTGCTGTTGATCTCCGGTGGCATGCTGATTCACAGTTCGCTTCATGCTCTTCGGACAGACCCGGGATACGATATTCAACACGCGATTCAACTGGACCTCCAGCTTCCCGAGACTTTCGGCTATTCCATTGACAGGAGGGCCGCCGTTGTCCGCGAGGTGCGCACACGGCTTGCAGCACTGCCCGGAGTTGGCGAAGTGACGGCGGGTGATGCGCCTCTTTTCGGCTATCGCAAAGCGACTGTTTCGCTGAACGGAGAGAGGCCTTCGCAGAAGAATTCCGCGGGAGAAGTCTTCTACAGTTTTGTCGAGCCAAACTACCTTGAAACCTTGGGAATCCCAGTACAATTCGGGCGCGGTTTTGCGCAGCAGTCCGTGAATGCGGAGCCGGCTGCGATTGTCAGCGAATCGGCAGCCCGGCTGATTTGGCCCGGACAGAATCCCATTGGGCGCAAGGTGCGCTTGGAGGCTGACGGATTCCATGCGAAGAGCGAATTGGTTCCGAACGGGCCGTCCTATGAAGTGATTGGCGTGGCGCGCGACGTAATGAGCTTTCTTCCGGATGGCAGCGACGTGGCAAAAGTTTACGTGCCGCTGCCCGCGGACCGCGGAAAGTACTACCCGATCCTGATCCACACGCAGGGCGATCCAAAGCTGCTGCTTGGCGCAATCGACCGGGTCGTTGCATCCATCGATGGAAACATGGTGGCGACCTCAACCAACCTGGGTACGATGTTTCGCTTAACAGCGCCGGTCGCCATCCCAGGCGCTGCAGCGGGGGTTGCGATGGTGGTTGGCATGCTGGGTCTGCTGCTGGCTTCCATGGGGATCTACGGCACGGTGAGTTACATGGTGGTGCTGCGGACGCGGGAGGTGGGCATTCGCATGGCGCTGGGCGCGCAGAAGCGCGATGTTCTTACGCTGATGCTGCGACAGGTTGCGCGGCCGGTGCTGGGAGGATTAGTGGCGGGGATGATCCTGGCGGTGGGAGCTTCCTACCTGCTGCATGGGGCGCTTCACGGCGTGGGCACGGTGGATGGAGTTTCGTTTGCCGGCGTATCGGTTTTGTTTCTGGCAATTGCGCTGATGGCGGCATGGCTCCCATCACGCCGGGCTATGCGCGTGGATCCCATGGTGGCGCTGCGGTACGAGTAGATTCGTTCAATAGCTCGGTCGGGATCTCTGGTTAGGCAGTCTCTGGATTACGCTTCTGATCCGGGCTATTTTCGGCCTTGCGTTTGCCGTTCTTGACTGCGTACATCGCGGCGTCGGCGGAGCTCAGCAGGCTGTCTTTTGTGGCGCCTTCTTCCGGGTAAAGAGCAAAGCCAATGCTGGCCGTGCCATTCAACTGATAACCTCCCACGGAGAACGTACGGTCGAAGCAGTGATCGAGCCTGGCAACGATTTTGTCCAGGTCCGCGAGGCCGTTGTGGAGTGAGACCAGCGCGGCGAATTCATCACCACCCAACCGCGCCAGCATATCGCGGCCCAGCAACTGGTGGCTCATGCGACGGGCTGCCTCCTGGAGGTAAAGGTCCCCCACGTGGTGGCCGTATGTGTCATTAATCAACTTGAATTTGTCGAGGTCGATGTAGATGAGTGCAAGGAGTCTGCCGGATTGGCGTGCTTCATCGATTTGCAATTCGATGAACTTTTCCAGCGCGAAGCGGTTGGGAATATCGGTGAGGAGGTCGTACTCGGAGCGCCTGCGCAGATCGGCGTAGAGCCGGCGGGTTTCAATGGCCAGCGTGGCCAGCCGCGCCCCATTGTGCAGAGCTACAGTTTCACGGTCAATCGGCGGGGAATTCGGATTGAGTCCCGCGAAGAGCGTGCCGAGCGCGGGACCGATACGGGCGTCAATGCTGGCGCGGACGATGCGCAGGTTATCCAGCTTCTGTGGACGATCTCCAAGGCTCTCTCCGTCAGTGAGTTCACACCAGCATGCGGCGCCCCCCAGCTTCGAAGAAACCATTGCGGCAATTTGCATGAGGATTTCGGGGAGGGGCCGCGACTCGTTGATGTCCTCGAGAATGCGGCTGCGCTGCCGCTCGAGGTCGGCTTCGACCTCTGCGCGAGCCGACATGACAGCGGTTTGCCGCCGAACCTTGCGTTCCAGGACCCAGCCCCTGGCGAGGACCACGAAGACCACCATCAGGAGCACACCAAGGACCAAAAGGAGGTTACGTGTGTTGAGCAACGAGGGCCTGGCAACGACTGAAACATCGTCGAAAGAACGAAGCAGAATGTCGAAGGGCACGGAGCCGTTCCGCTGATTGGAACTGAGTTCGACGCAGATGCCGGAGACTCGAACAATGGAGCCTAAGGGAATCTGCTTCATGGGCGGAAGCGGAATGAGGCTGGCCTTGTCAGAGTGGTGATAAATCGCAGTGAAGAGGTGGCCATTGGTTTCCAGCACATACTCGTCCTGCTCCGCTTCGCGCGTCTCCGTCACAACCTGGCCTTCAATGGAGACCAGATCGTAAATGTGGCCGAACTGGACATTGTTGCTTGTGGAGAGGTCCTCCCATGTTTCCGGGCGCGGCTCAATGGGCGCCGGCGTTTGGCTATCCTGGATTTGGGCGCGCACCAGGTTGAGAAAGCCGCTGTGAACATCGGGGAAACCGTAGGCGTCGGCAATGTCGCCGACCTGCAGGGGGTCGCTTGTCTCGGTCGAGATCCAGACGCTCCTGGAGCCATCCTGCAGCACGACGGCCGCGCCGGGTTGGTAATACGTGATGGTTCCGCGAACCCGGACTCTGGACGTAAGGTCGCGCACCCGGTATTCGGCGAGAATTGTGTCCATGGGAGTGATGGGAAGGGTCCACGGACTGGTGCCGGCGGGCTTGAGAACCTTCACATCGGCCAGGGTGTTGCAGTGAAGCATGACGCCGGTCTGCTGCATCTTGCTGTCGAAGATCGCCGAGTCGACCCCAGTGACTTCCACTTCGGCATCCAGCAGGTTTTTGAGGCCCTCCCTGTCAACGCTCTGGATGGAGGCGTCCACCGTTCCCCCGTCGGCAAGCATGTGGAGATAGGTAAGGCGCCCACTCTTGCTAATGACTACGTCGGCGGACCGGACCACGGCGCTCACCGTAACCAGCATGGCATCGTGCTGGATGCGAACCAGTTCGTCGTAGGTGGCCGGAGCGGGTTTGGGCAGATCGCCATGGGAGAGCACTGTGATGTCGTTGGTCTCCACAATGGGGCGAAAGCTCGGCTGGGTAATTCCTCGCACACGAATGCGATCACCGGGGGCCAGTTGCAGGCTCCTGGTAGTAAACAAGTAAATGGCCGTATCGCCATCCTGCACAAACAGCGTTCTATCGCTGGCGCGGAAGTAGGTCACGGTGGCCTCGAAGTCGACAGGATAATGATTGCCGGCCTCAGCGTTGCTGAGAGTGTGGATGGCACGCAGCGAGGTTAGGGGGGGCGATGGCGCGGCACCGGCTGCCAGGGCCCATCCGAGAATGATTGCGAACGTTAGAACAAATCGTTTCATCGGAGCGACTTCAGCCAAACTGGCGCTAGACCTTTCATGTGTCTGTGGAGTCTATCGGCAGGATCGGTCAAATAGTCCACTGCGGCGCACAGCAAAGCCGGATCAGTGCATATCACCCAAGATGGAGAGAATCTGCGACCTTATCGTATGCTCCCAGGAAACACGTTGAGGAAGCATGCTTGTGGATGGCAGTTGGATGCTCTAGCTGCGCCAGTGGAGGTCGACTGGGGCGTCGATGGGGTGTTTTGGGGGGAGGGTGGTCTGGGCGGAGTCGAGGCGGGCCTGCTTAAGGGCGAAGTACCACTTGGCGGGCTTGTCGGCGTCGTCGATCAACATCAGGCTGGGATTGTGG
>Ga0302200_10002113_pt1 | contig 17889 bp, 6 predicted proteins | sample II_Bog_N3_1_FD_194585 | JGI IMG/M metagenome (GOLD analysis project Ga0302200, IMG submission 194585) | Peat permafrost microbial communities from Stordalen Mire near Abisko, Sweden - II_Bog_N3_1 | ecosystem: Environmental > Terrestrial > Soil > Wetlands > Peat | place: Sweden: Abisko, Stordalen... | reverse complement strand
GATTCGTGCCGGCCCATGTCTGCATCCGCCCAATCGCCGCCGCGTCGCCATAAATCAAGTAGGCGTTCTCGGGAATATAACTGACAATCCGCGCACCGTGCTTTGCAAGCGCCGCGAGCCATTCCGGTTTGGCAGGCCCGGCGAACTGGACGAGGTACAGATGACTGCCGGAAAAATTCCCAGCGGCTTTCCGCAACGCCACAACTCCCGCCGCGCAAGTGTTCAAGGATACTGCGTTAAGTTTGATCTCGTCAAAATCGTCCGACCATTCGAGATGGCGCGTGTCGAGATTGGTTAGAATGGAATCATCGGCTTCGACTAGTTGAAAACCTCCGTAATCTGCGATGAGTCTTCCACCGCGCGCGACGAGCGATTGCGCCTGGGCCGGGTCACTGATGCGCAATTTGTGCGGCGCGGCCCACGCGGAGCAGGCGAACATCAGCAGTAAAAATGAGGTTGCCGAAACCCGGCGCAAATTCGTCACGTTTAAATCTTATCTCAGCCGGCGGACGAAGCACAAGGCGCGGATGCTTTGATCCCTGTTCACGGCGTTGAAAGCCGGTAAAACTTTACCTTTGAACCCTGCGTGTTTGTGTCCATGAACTGGAATAATCCGGTTGCGTCAGGAATGTTGGTGACCAGAACCTGCCAGTTGATCAGGTTGGTTGATGACCATACTCGGTTGGTGCTTGCCGGCGCGGAGGCGAGATCGAGCGTGAACACCCGGTTTGTGCCGAGCGAAAATCCGTATAGGTTCGGCTGCAAAAGCACCGTCAATTGATCCACCGCGCTTGTCGCGCTGCCGAAACTGTTGGTGACCACCAGTTGATAATTTCCAGCCTCATTGGCGGCAACAGGGTTGAACGCCAAAAGCGTGTTGGTGGCTCCGCTGGCGGGCGCGCTGTTTAAATACCATTGATAGGAGAATGGCGGCGTGCCGCCGACGGACGATGTGAATGAAGCGGCACCTCCGATGACAACGGTCGGGTTTTGCGGCGAGATGGTGACGGAAGGAAGCGACGGCACCAGGAATGAAGACATTGTGTAAAACTTGTGACTTATGCCGGCGGTGTTGGTGTCAATGAACTGGAACAAACCATTGGTCCCGGCGGTGACGGTGCCAATCAACTGCCACTGGCTGATGGGCTGGCTAAGATTAGTGGACGCCCACAGCAGATTTGTGCTTCCCGGCAAGGATGCCAGCAGCAGAAGCTTCGGACCGGCGGCTCCATTGCTGACATTGTTGACGCCATAGATATTGGGCTGTATCAAGACGGACAATGTTGCGACGACGCTTGTGGTGCTGCCATAAAGGTTGGTGACCACGAGCTGATAATTTCCAGCCTGGCTGGACAATATGGGTCCGCCAACCAGCGTCGCGTTGGTTGCTCCTGCGTATAGGGCGTTGTTGAAATACCATTGATAGGACAACGGCGGCACTCCAGTAACATTCACGGTGAACCTGGCCGTGCTGCCAATCGCCAAAGTCTGGCTTTTAGGCTGGATGATGATGAGCGGATTTTGTGAATATACCGTCACGACAACCACGCTGCTTGTGACGGCTCCGTAAGCATTGCTGACGACGGCAAAGTAACTGCCGGTTTGATTGGTGATGGCGGGAGCGAATGACAGCGTGGCGTTGGTGGCGTTGGGTAACGCCGTGTTGTTGTTATAATACCACTGGTAACCGATGGGTGTCGGACCGGCGGCGCCTACACTGATGTTGGTGGTCGTGCCGGCAAACACGGTCAACGATTGCGGCTGGTTCGTGATGTCAGGCACGGCTGCTGGAATGGAATAACGCAGCAACATGATCTGGTTCGCCACATTGCCCGAACTGGCGCTGGATCCCACCACGAAAAGATTCGTGCCGTCGCTGTCAATGCCCGTTGCCATGCTGACGGAAGCGCCGGTAAATGTCGTGCTTGAGATTTGATCGCCCGTCGCCGGGTTGATTTCCATCAGCACAGCCTCGGCATTTCCGCCCGTCCCGGCGTAAGTATAGCCGACGGCAAACAGCCGGTTGCTTACGTTCACCACGGCGGTCAGCAGGCTTTGGACGGAATTTGTATAAGTGCGGGTCCAGATCTGATTGCCGTTCTGATCCCATTTCTCAACCAGGAAAGCCGACAGATTGGGACCTCCGCCATACCATGTGTCTCCGCCGATGCCGTTGCCTCCCACGACGTAAATGTAATTGCTGATTGTGGTGATGCCATTGTATGCGGCGGGGCTGCTGTCAGTTCGCTCCCAGACGAAGGAGCCGGATGAGCTGTATTTCCACAACACCGGATACTGCAGTTGTGAGGCGCTCGCATAGAAACCGCCGACATAGACATTGTTGTTCAAGGTGACAATGGACTCGCCGGCGGAGTTATCAGTTCCGGGCGTGGCCTGCGTCTGCGTCCACAACACGGTCGAATCCTCGCCCAGTTTCGACAATGTGAATGCTCCATTTACGTAAAAGCCAGGCTGGCCGTTGCCGGTCGTATAGATGTAATTGGTTCCGCTTTCCGCCGCCAGGGTCAGCGCGATGAGGTTTTCGCCGCCGCCGTAAGAATAAGCGCCGGGGGGCGCGGGCGTCTGCCGGTCCCAAATGTCGCCGTCATACCCGCCACCCGTGGCACCCGTGAACGGATACTTCAGCACCAGTCCTTTCTGTTCCTTGTCACCGACGGTATCAGAGGTGCGCGTATAGTCCGGACCGGCTGCATAAATTCCGGAGCTGGAAGCGGTGATGCCGAAGAACTGGTCGCGATATTGTGTATCCGGCCAGGTATTATCCCAAACAGGGACTGCTCCCGCCTCCAAAGGTGTGTTATAGCGGGCAATGAGGCCGCTGGATATGGAGCTGTTCCCGCAAATGTAAAGGGCGCCTCCAAAGTATTTAACACCCGTCCCGCTCAAGTTCGCACCGCCCGCGCCAAGATACGTGGCGGCAAACAACACCGGACCGCTATTCGTCGGCTGGGCCGCCGCCTGCACGACGACCGTGAAGTTGTTGGTCGCCGTCAACTGTGGATTGATCAAATCGTATGGATTGGAATTCGTGACCACGGTCGTGACGGTGTTGGTGCTCGAACCTTGCGCCTGGCTTGGTGTCCAGGAAATGATGCCGCTGGAGTTGATGCTCATCCCGGCTGGCGGGTTGACCAGTCCATAACCCGTGATGATCGAATGTATGTTTCCGTTCGTCGCCGTGTTGGTGACGGTGAGCAACACCTGTGCATTGACCGTTTGCGTCGGGATGACAGGCAAGACCGGCGACGTGTTCACTTCCTTGACAACCACCGTGAATTTGTTTGTGGCAGTCAACTGAGGATTGATGGTGTCAAAGGAATCGCTGTTGGTGACGACCGTTATGATGTTGTTGGTGCCGGGGCTTTGCGCCTGACTCGGCGTCCAGGTGATGACGCCGTTCGTGCTGATAATCATCCCGGCGGGCGGACTGACCAAACCGTAGCCGGTGATGGTCGCGTGGATGTTCGACTCACTGGCGGTGTTCGTGACGCTGAGCACGGTCAGTTCGTTCACGTTCGTTGGAGCGATGGCCGGCAGCACGGGCGCGACGTTCGACTCGTTCACAAACACCGTGAAGCTGTTGGTCGCCGTCAACTGCGGGTTGAGCAGGTCGTAAGGATTGGAATTGGTGACAACGGCGGTGATGAAGTTGGTGCTCGGGCTTTGAGCCTGTCCCGGCGTCCAAGTGATGATGCCGCTGGAATTGATGCTCATTCCCGCCGGCGGGTTCACCAGCGCATAGCCGGTGACGGTCGAATGAATGTTGGCGTTCGTTGCGGTGTCGGTGACGGTCAGCAACGCCAGCTCGTTGACATTCGTCTGGCCGATTACGGGCAATGACGGCGCGACGTTCACCTCGTTGACAATGACGCTGAAACTGTTGGTTGTTGCCAACTGCGGATTGACCAGGTCAAAGGCATCGTAGTTGTAGGCAACAGTGGTGATGACGTTCGTGGTGGGACTCTGGTTCTGTCCCGGTCTCCAGGTGATGACGCCATTCGCGCTGATGAACATTCCGGGAAGAGGATGGAGCAATACATAGGCGATGATGGTCGCGTGAATGTTGGCGTTCGTCGCCGTGTTCGTGACTGTCAGCAATGAAAGCTCATTCACGTTTGTTGTGGCTACGGAGGGCAGCGCCGGCGCGACGTTCATCTCGGTCACGTTCACGGTGATGATGTTGGTCGCGGTCAACTGCGGATTGACCAGGTCATAGGGATTGCTGTTGGTGACAACTGTCGTGATGACGTTGGTGCCAGGACTTTGCGACTGGCTTGGCGTCCAAGTAATAATCCCGCTTGCGCTGATGACCATTCCGGCGGGCGGATTGACCAGTCCGTAGCCGGTTATGACAGAATGAATGTTCGAGTTCGTCGCCGTATTCGTCACCGTCAACAAAGTCAGTTCGGCGACATTCACTGGTGCAATCACCGGCAGCACCGGTGCTGTGTTCACTTCCTGCACCACCACGGTAATGATGTTCGTCGCCGTCAACTGCGGATTGACCAGGTCGTAGGGATTGCTGTTGGTGACAATTGTGGTGATGACGTTGGTGCCCGGACTTTCCTCCTGGCTCGGCGTCCAGGTGATGATGCCGCTCGCGCTGATGACCATTCCAGCCGGCGGGTTTACCAAGGCATAACCGGTGATGGTTGAATGGATGTTCGAGTTCGTCGCCGTGTTCGTCACCGTCAGCAACGTAAGTTCGGCGACGTTCGTTGGCGCTATCACCGGCAGCACCGGTGCCGTATTAATCTCCTGCACCACCACGAAAAAGCTGTTCGTCGTGCTCAATTGCGGATTGACCGGATCAAAGTTGTTCGTGCTGGTCGCCACCGTGGTGATCATATTTGTGCCGGGACTCTGCCCCTGGCCCGGCGTCCACGTGATGACTCCGCCGGCATCAATGCTGACTCCGGCGGGCGCATTGAGCAGCGTGTAACCCACCGTAGAATGTATGTTGGAATCGGTGGCGGTGTTCGTCACCGTCAGCAACGTCAGCTCGGCGGCATTCGTTGGCGCAATCACCGGTAGCACCGGCGCAACATTCACCTCCTGCACTACGACCTTGAAACTGTTGGTCGCCGTCAACTGCGGATTGACCAGATCGTAAGGATTGTTGTTGGTGACAATGGTCGTGATGAAATTGGTGCCGGGGCTTTCCGTCTGGCTCGGCGTCCAGGTAATGATGCCGTTCGTGCTGATGACCATGCCGGCGGGCGGGTTGACCAATCCATAGCCGGTGATGACGGAATGAATGTTCCCATTCGTCGCCGTATTGGTCACGGTCAGCAATGTCAATTCATTGACGGTCGCTTGAGCTATGGTCGGCAGCACCGGCTCCATATTAACTTCCTTCACAATCACCGTGAAGCTGTTGGTGGAGGCTAGGCTCGGACTGACCAGGTCGTAAGGGTTAAAGTTAGTGACCACCGTGGTGATGACGTTGGTGGCGGGACTTTGCGCCTGGGTTGGTGTCCAGGTGATAACGCCGTTCGTGCTGATGACCATTCCGGCGGGCGGATTGACCAATCCGTACCCGGTAATGACGGAGTGGATGTTCGCTTCGCCGGCGGTGTTCGTGACGGTCAACAAATTCAGCTCGCTGACATTCGTCTGCCCGGTCACCGGAATTCCCGGCAGCACCGGGGCCACGTTCACTTCCTTTACAACCACTTTGAAACTGTTTGTCGCCGACAACTGCGGATTCGCCAAGTCATAAGGATTGTAGTTGGTGACGACGGTGGTGATGGTATTCGTGCCGGGGCTTTGTGTTTGGCTAGGCGTCCAAGTGATGATGCCGCTGGTATTGATGACCATTCCGGCAGGCGGGCTGATGAGCGTGTAACTGACGTTGGTGGAATGGATGTTGAAATTCGTCGCCGTGTTGGTGACGGTCAACGGGTTCAATTCGTTGACATTCGTCAGGGCTATGACGGGCAACGTCGGTGCGACGTTCACTTCCCTGACGGTGATGTTGAAAGATTTGGAATCATTCAACGGCGGAACGCCATCATCCGTCACGCGGACGGTGACAGGATAGACGCCAGGACTCTGCGTCTGGCTTGGCGTCCATGTGAAAACTCCGGTGGCGGGATCAATCACAGCGTTCGTCGGCGCGCCCGCGTCGAGCGTGAAGGTCAACTGGTCGTTGTCCGATTCCACGTCGGTGGCGGCGTTGGTGAACGTGAGCGTGACCAGCTCGTCATTAGTCTGGTCGGCAACCGCCGCCAAGACGGGCGCGTGGTTGCCGGGCACGACGCGGAAGGAATAATTGTAGCTGTTGGTGTAGTAACCGTTGAGAACCAGCAGGTAACCGGTCGTCAAAGCTGGATTTGCCACAGAGAAATCGTAGCCAATGGCATTGCCCCCCAAGTTTTGGTTGTTCGGGTCGTAAAGATACCAATAACCGGAATAGGAAGTGGAAGCCAGCGTATTAAAGAAGAGTCCCATGTGTGCGAGGTCGTTGACTTGGAATAAAGCCGCCGCCGCTCCCTGCGGGAATGTCAGGTTGTTCGTTGAATCAAAGTTGAGGAATGGCTGTGCGGCGACATCCAGCACCCTGAAGCTACAGGTCGTCGGCGCATCCACATTGTTATGGAAGCGCAGGGTGTAAGTTCCGTTTTCGGTCAGAGTGATCGGGCCAAAATCATTGTAACTCGAACCATCTCCAAATGCGGTGACGCCTGAAGGCGAAACGAGTCGGACATAGACATTCCCGACACCGTATTGGTCGAGATCGTCGTAGTAAATCCGCTGGCCAGCCGTGGCTGTGAATGTGTAATAACTGTATGCATCGGCAGACAAGATGTTGGTGACGGTGTTACCGAGCGTAAGCAGATTGGTTACGGATGCAGGCACAATAACATTGAAGCTGTAAGGCTGGCCACTGCCCGTAGTGTTGTAGATGATCAGCAAGTTCGTGCTGGAAACAGGCGTGCTTGATTCAAAATTACCAAGAATACCGCTGCCAGAAGCGTAGTAATCATTGCCGGGCGCATAGTGATACCAATTCACGCCGCTATCAGATTGGAAGCTGTCAAAAAACAGCGGGCCGGCACTGGCATCAAAGCTGAAAACCTGGGTCTGGTAAGGCGCTAGATTATAGCCGTTGTCCCAGAGCAGACCCATGTTGGCGGCATACGAACCTGCATCATATTGGATACGGATGTGATAAGTGCCGGGTTGCAAAGGCGGCGAGGATGGGCTGACGGAATAGGTGTTGCCCCCGCCCCACAAGTTACTCGTGATTTCCGTTGTGTCGAACACCGAGTCGTTGTTGAGGTCAATCCACATCCGGCTTGTCCCGTAATAATTGTTCAGGTAAAGACGCGTGTTGGCGTTGGTGATGGTGACGGCGCCATCCCATTGGACTGAAAAGTTCAGCCAGTTGGCGTCGCTTGTTCCACCGGTGACGCCCACACTGGCGCGGGATCCCCAGTTGGTGACAGCAAAGTTGATGGTCGCATCCGGGCGCGTGCCGACGATTGTCTGGCTGCTGCGCCAGTCGAGCTGATCCACGCCGTCGAGATCTGCATTCACATAACTGCCGGTCACGCTCAATGAACCTGCCGGAACAGGCACGAGTCCCGTGCCGTTGGTCGTGTTAAGCGTGACGACCTGCGTCGGCGGCTGCGCCAAATCCAGCAGGCGGAAACTGTAATGGTTTGTATTCGCTACATTGCTCATGACGGCGAGATAATAAGTGCCGGATGCTGGCAATGTGTAAGGCCCGAAATCTCCGTCGGCGTTGTAGTATCCATAATAATAATATAAACTGCCGAAAATTGTAGAATAATTATCAGCACCATTCGCCCCAACACTGTTTGGCCCGAACAACATTACATAGACCGGATCGTTGTCGCCCTCCAAACCGTCATACAGCACCCGCTGCCCCGCCGTGCCAGTGAAGCTATAAATTTTTGTCAGAAACGCATTCGTCAGCGGACTTGAATAAGTCGTGCCAAGGGTCAACGGCAGCGAATCGTTTGCAAGGTTCAGGATGCGGAAATTGTAATCGCCGCCTCCGGTGCTTTCGACTTGCACGGTGTAAGTGCCGGTGCTTGCCGCAACAAAGAAGCCGGGGTCCAAATAACTGTAATATCCGTAGTAAGTAAAAACTTCAGTGCCATTTGGATCAATAACATGCAAATCAACAGTTGTAGTGTTGGTCAGATTGTCAAAATAGACGGTCGTGCCTGCACTTGCGTTGACATAAATAATATTCGTGGTGCCTGCCGCGACCGTGCCGGAATAATTGCCGAAGCCGGACGAAGCGATTGTCGCAGGCGTCGCGTTGGTGACGAGAACTTGATAATTGAGCGCTCCGGAATCCGGGCCGGCACCAACGACTTCAAGAGCGTAAGTTCCCGTTGTTGGCAGGAAGACATTTCCTGGGCTGCCGGTAATGTTGGCAGAAGCGATGATGTTGTTCTGCGGGTCGACTAGATACCAGTTGGCGCTGCTGGAATCGGCAAAAATGGTTTGGAGATTGAGGGTCTGTCCGGCGGTGCCGATGATGCGGTAAAGATGGGTTTGCGTGAGTGGGACAAGCTCGTTGGTGACGGTCACACCCAATGTGATGGCCGGCTGGCTGGCGAGATCAAGCACCCGGAAACGATAATCCGGCGAGCCGTCGGTGCTGTTGTGCTGCACAACCGTGTATGTTCCGGAAATAGTGAGTGTAAAAATGCCACCGTCATAATCCGAGTTGTTGCTCCAGATGCTGTTGCCATCGGGGTCAAGAATGTTGACGGTCACGTTGTCGTAATCTTGGTCAAGCGCGTCATAGTAAATCCTCTGTCCCGCAGTGCCGGTGAAGGTGTAACGGTGCTCGTCGCCGGGATTGACAAACGCATTGCTCACAGTCACGCCCAATGTCATGGGATTGGTGATGGTGACGAGGTCGCTGATGATGCGGAAGGAATACTGCTGTGCGTTGGTCACGCCGGATTCAATGACCAAAATGTTTGTGCCAGTCACCGGCAGCGTCACTTCAAAATCCGAGCCTTGCGCCGGAGTGCCCCAGTAAGCACTGTTGTTCGCCGCATAAAGCGTCCAATTGCCAACGTCATTTGTGAGGCTGTCCAGGAAAAACCGCTGCCCGCTCGTGCCGTAAAAGCTATAAATCGCAGCCATCAGTCCCGGGTTGTTTGTGCCGCCGACGACCGTGTTGAAAGGAACCGCCACGGCTGGAGACTGGTTCACGTCAATCAGGCGGAAACTGAAAGTTCCGAGCGAGTCGCTTTCCCCGCCGACGATGAGCGTGTAAGTGCCGGAAGACAGCAGCGTGTAAAGGCCGTATTCGCTGTCGGCGTAGCCGTTCAGCCACACGACGGTTCCCGACGGGTCAAGCAGACGGACATTGATGTTGGAATACGTGTTTTGGAGTGAATCGTAAAACAGCCTCTGTCCCGCCATGCCGGTGAAAGTATAGTAATTCTCCTGACCGGCCGACGTGAGCGTGCCGCCCGTCACCGCGCCGAGCGTGAGCGAAAAATTGGTGATGGCAGGCGTGATGACATTGAACGAATAATCAAAGGGCGTGCCGCTCCAGTAAGAAGAATTGTAACCGCTTTCTCCGAAAACCAACGCATATTCGCCGTTGTGTTGAAGCGTTATCGGATAGTCATACCCTTCTGCAGCATATGAATTGTAAACGTTGCCGTTCAACGGATCGTAGAGATACCAATAGGCGCTGTAATCCGTACTCAAGCCGTCAAAGAACAACTGTTGTCCGTTCGTGCCGTTAAAAGTGTAGATAGCCGCCGCTGTCCCCAGGCTCAAATAGTTTGTAACAACGGTGTTGAAGGCAAGCGAGGTGGCCGGCGGTTGTGCCAGATCAAGCAGGCGGAAACTGTAATCGGCTGTGACATTCGTGGACTGGCTGGTTACAAAAAGATAATAAGTGCCGGGCTGGGTCACCGTGAACGGGCCATAATCACTTACGTCTTGTCCCGACCAGCCGGTCCAAGCCGTGCCGGGAGTGTAAATATACCAGGCAACATTTCCGTTGTCATAATTCGTGTCGAGCGAATCAACATACAACCGCTGCCCCGGCGTGCCGGTGAAACGATATACATCCGTGCGAAATACCGGATTGTTGAGGTTGGCGGCGTTGGTGTTCCCAATTGTGATCAGCGGCGCGCTGGTGTTGCTTGAACAATTGATCAGGCGGAAAATGTAGTCGCCGCCCGTGTTGCCGGTGATCTGCAACGTGTAACTGCCGGTTTGCGGCAGAATGACCGGGCCGGAATAATAGGGAACACTGTCATACGATGCAGGTTGGTTGACCAGCACGGTTCCGTCCGGCGCAATCAACTGCATGGTGTCATCGTTCGCGCCGTTGTTTGTCAGGCTGTCATAATAAACCACCGTTCCGGCGGATGCCGTGTAAATGAAACTGTTCGTCACGCCCGCCACCACCGTGCCGCTGTATATCGTCCCAAAACCGGTCGCAGTCACCGGCGCGTCGCTCACGTCGCGGGTGCGAAAACTGAAATTCACCGGCGGCGTCCCGGCGGCGTCCACAATCCCTTGCACGACGACCAGATAAGTGCCGGTGGTGAGCAGCAGATTCGTGCCGAGATCATTTTCGGCACCGACTTCGGAACTAACGATATTGTTTGCCGGGTCAACGAGCCACCAGTTCGCCGTGCCGGGTGTGGACACAATCGAATCAAGCGCGATCTTCTGACCGGCCGTCCCGGCAAAACCATAAACCACCGTCGCGCTTGACGGATTGAGCGTTACGTTATTTGTCGGCCCTGCCGTCGCCAGCGGCGCAGCCCCGGCATCCACCAGGCGAAAATTGTAGCTGCCCGTGGCCTCCGAGCCTGCGCCGCTAACAATCAGCGTGTAAGTGCCCGACTCTGTAAGATAGAAAGGATTGCCGTCGTAATAAGTGGGTTGATTGTTTATGACCGCTGTTCCACTGGGCGCAATCAGTTGGACGTAAAGATTTTGATTGGTCAAATTCAGCGCGTCGAAATATATCCGCTGACCGGTCGTGCCGGTGAATGTGAAACGATCCTGATGGCCGGGCAGCGAGATCGCGCCAGTGTTCGCATTTCCAAAGGTTAGATTGACTTCAGCCAGCGCCCCGTGAGTGACGGCAAAAAATCCAATTACCACCAACAAGCAATGAAGTTTGTTTTTCATAAAATCAAGATGTGATGGCCTCGCACGGACGACGCTGTTCTGATGGATGCCATCGTATGCCTTATCACCTTTAATTGCAATCAAAATCGCAATATTTGATGCGCAATTCAGGGTGGGCTTTTGGCAAGGAATGGAGAGCGGTTTTTGAATGGTTATGATGACATTGTGACGAAGCAAACCAACAAACAGAAACAAACCAACTGATAAATTAAAATTATGTCAGATTTAAATGATCCGTTGAAGGAAAGCTACATCGGCAAGGTGGGCAACGCGCTCAACCCCTATGCCGACGAACTCAAGGCCGGTGGTTTCGATGCCTCCGCCCTCATCACACAGCTCACGGGTGCCGGCAAGGTGATTGAAGCCGCCGACAAAGTCCGCAAAGATGCCGAGAAGGCGGCCACCACCGCCATCATCAATGAACACACCATTCGTGAAAACTTTTATACGCAGGCCACCGGCACGGTCAGCCTCGTGGAGGGTGTGCTTGGCAAAGACCATGCCTTGACCGTCAAGCTCCGTGGTTTGCGCGCCGACTTGATCGGCAACCAAGGCTCCGGCGATACTCCCGAGCCACCCACGCCGACCAAAACACCCTGACTTCCGGCCAGCCGGATTATTATCGTGACGGCGTTCTGTTGACCGCCGGTCATTTATTGGAAGGTAGGGCGGTCAGTCCGCTGACCGCCGAGGCGTGGGTTGACAACCGAACGGCGCGCACGGAGTGTCGCGCCCTGCCTGTAATCCTGATTTTTGACAAAAAACCATGTTTTTGTCAAAAATGGCAGGTCGCCGACCATGTCCGGCAGGTATTTTGCCATTCTACCGAGGTCGTTTATCATCTCCGGCAGGTCGTTTTGTAAAATACCCAGGTCGTCTGCCATCTCCGGCGGGTCGTTTGTTATCTCCGGCAGGTATTTTGCCATCTCCGGCAGGTCGTTTGATAAACGACCTGCCGGATTTGACAAAATACCGGGGTCGTTTAACAAAATACCGGGGTGTTTTGATGAACAACCGAGGTATTCTCGGATGGACGGATTGAGGAGCGCGCGCGTCCCGCGTGCTGTTCCGGGCGTCACGCCCAGAACAGCGTTGAGCAAATTAGTTTGGGAGACGGGTTTTCGGCACGCCGCCGAAAACGGCAACCGGGACAGTCGCGCTCCCCGTTCACTGCGCCTGTCTGATGCGGTAGAAGCGCTGCTGATAATTGGTGGCCTGACCGTCGTTGAACTGCCAGGCGCCGCCAGCGCCGATGGTGTTGGTGGCGATGGCCTCCCAGACGCTGGTGGGGGACAAATCTGATTTTACTTCCAGCACATAGGTCTGCCCGGGCGTGCCGCCTAGGCTCAGATTGAATCCGCCGCCGGGAACGGCTGCGACGTTGCTGAATGTGGGAGGCGGCAGGTTCACCGTCAGCGTGACGACGGCGCTGGTGGTGGAGCCGCCAAACGCGCTGGCGACGACGGAATAATCCCCGGCGGCGTTTGTGCTGACGTTATCAATCTCCAGCGTGCTGTTGGTCTCGTTGGTCAACGCGGCGCTGTTGTAAAACCACTGGTAGGCGAGCGGCGTGCAGGCGATGGCGGCGACGTTGAAATCCACCGTGTCGCCGACGGTGTTGGTCTGGCTTCGCGGCTGGCACAGGATGACCGGCGGCGTTTCGTCCTGGACGACAATCGTATTGGTGGAATAGGCGTCGTTGCCGGAGGCGTCGGCGACGGTGATGACAATGGTGTTTGTTCCAAGCTGCAGGATGGAATTGTTCGTCGGTGTTTCGGAAATGGTCAGCGACCCGGACAAGTCGGTGGCCAGAATGTAATTGGTGCCGGTCACGTCGGGCATTGACGCGGTGCAATTCGTGTCTGCGGCAAGGACAAGGTTGGTGAAGCTCCACAGGATTGTCGGCGACGTGGTGTCCTGCACGATGACGGTGCGCGTGGCGGTGGCGATGTTGCCGTCGCCGTCATCCGCCGTGTAGGTGACGGTGTTTGTGCTGACAGAATTGGTGTTGACCGCGCCGCTGGCCATGATGCCGATTATTCCGGCGCAAAGGTCGGTGGCAGAAGCGCCGGGATCGTTGAACGCACCGCCGAGTTCGATGAACAGAGGATTGGTTCCGTTCAAGGTGATGACCGGTGCGAGTGTGTCTTGAACGGTCACAACGGCGCTGTTGGTCACGCTGCCATAAGGATTCGTGACGACGACGGCGACGGTGTGGTTCGGCAGGTGGAGATTGGTCAGGAAGAAACCGGCGTTGGTGGCGTTGGGAACCGGCTTACCGTCGAGGCTCCATTGAATGTTCAGCGGCGGCGTGCCGGCGGCGGTGATGACAAAGGAAAGGTTGTTGCTGCCGCATTGGACAGTCTGGTTTGCGAGCGACGAACCGGTGATGGACGGCGGCAGCGTGACTGTCAGGGCGGCGACGCTGCTGGTGGCCGCGCCATAAAAGTTGGTGACGATGACGCTGTAATTGCCGTCGCTGTTTGTGGTGACGGCGGTGAGGGTCAGAAGGTTGCTGGTCGCGCCGAATATTCCTGCGCCGTTGGAAATGTTCACACCATTTTCCTGCCATTGATAAATGAGCGGCGGCGAACCGGTCGCCGTGGCGCTGAACATGGCGCTGCCGCCGGATGGAACTGTCTGGCTGGCCGGCTGGGTGGAAATGGCCGGGGCAAATCCCACGCTCAAAACGGCGATGCTGCTCGTCACGGAGCCGTAGCCGTTGGCCACTGCGAGGCTGTAGTTGCCGGCGTTGTTGGTCGTCACGGAGGTGATGGTTAATGTATTTGTGGCGGTGCCGGAAAGGTTGCCGCCGGCGGGCAGGTTTGTTCCGTTGAACAGCCAGCGGTAATTGAACGGTGGATGACCGCCGATGCTGGTGGTGAAGGTGACGTTGCCGCCGGCGGCTGCGCTCTGGCTGATCGGCGGTGTCAGAACATAAGGCGATAACTGCGGCGCGAGGGCGTAAATGAGGTTCGTGCCGTTGGGCGTGCCCCAGCCGGTGCAAAGGTCATAGCCGGAAACGGCGTTGAAGAGTCCCGGCGTATTGGTGCCGATGTTGCTGCCGGTGTTGATGTCGTGAAAACAGGCGGCGTAGTTGGTGGCGTTGCCGATGGCATAGAGCGCGGGGTTCAGAAAACCGACGGTCGTGCCGCTGAACGTGACGGACTGCTGGTTGACAAGCGCGCAAAATCCCGCCCACAACGGCGCGGCGCAACTGGTGCCGGCCAAGCCGCCGGAACTGCCGTTGTTGTAGGCCACATAAACCTGATCCGCCGTGAGCGCGACGTCGGGGACGTTGCGGAAGGTGGTGGAGCCGGAGTTGGCCGTCATGTTCACGTTCGTCTGCCAGTAGGGAATCGTGTAATAAGTGCTGATACCGCCGCCGGAACCTTCGTTGGCATATTGACCGCCATACTGATTATAATTCCAGACGGTTTCCGAAGACCATGAAGCACCGGAGCCGTTCATATACAAGGTCGTGCCGCCGACGGTGGTGATGTTGGTACTGTCCACCGGCGCGGTGGTCTGCCCGGAATTGTCCAAAGCCTCTCCGCCAGTGTAGGCATCGCTGTCGCCCGCCGCCTGAAAGAACGACTGTCCTTGAACCGCCATCTGCCGGAACGTGTTGTCAATCGTCGTGGTTGGGCCGCCGGTCCAGGTCCAGGAACTGCTCATTTGTTCCGCCAGATTGTCGCTTGCCATGCGGCTTAAGATCGTGCCGGGTGAGCCGGACGAACCGATTTCATACACAATCACGTCCGACAATCCCGGTGCCATCGCTATGGCCATCTCGATGTCGAGGCAGACCTCGTCATTCGCGGGACCGGCACCGCCGTTGTAACCGTTCAACTTCACATTCGTCAGCGGGACAAGATTAGTCATGCCGATGGTGTGCTCGTAATTGGTGATGTCCTTTGTGTGATAACCGTCAAACTCCAGCAGCCCGACCGTCTGCCCCACGCCCGTGAGCGCCGTGCCTCGGGCATAGGCGTTCCTAAAATCCTTGCCAGCGTAATAACCGCTAGGACCGGAACCTCCAAGCGGTTGCGTTATCAAAGGAACCGCCGGATGCGACAGCGGATGCGGCCGGCCATAATCGCTCAATCCCCAAACATCCGCCACACGCACATCCGCTGGCACGGATGGCTCGGTGTCCGGCGCAAAAAAGTCGCGGTTCTCCGTCGGATGCCGGTAAGTGCGCAGTGTGACCTGAAACGTCCGCTCGATGTCCCCCGCCCTGCCCGTCACGTCCAGCACCATGCGGTTGCTATATGTGTTTGCCACCGTGAAGCCGTTCGTTTCCGCAAATGCCATGACCGACTGATAATCCTGCTCCGTAGGACCGAAGCGCGCCGCGAATTCCGGCGGCTTGAGAAACTTGTGGTAGTTGGTGCTGTTCGGATCATAAAGCTGCGCGAGCAGTTCATTCAGCGCGGCCTCGTTCCGCAGCGGCAGGCCGATGGTGAGGGACAGATTCGTCGTAGCCGCCAGACGGCCAGACGGAATCAGACGCGCCACAACCCCCGGCACATGGCCGCGCAACACCTGTCTCGGCGCAGTCTGGGCAAATGCAGGAAAGGAGAAAAGCAGTGCAACGGCAATGATTGCCGGACAATAAAACTTCTGATTTTTAAACGCACCGCCGTGAATCACCCTGTTATTTTCGCAGACTTCCCCTCAACCGTCAAATTGCAGCCAAATAAATTTGCCCGCGCACTTTCCCAACATTAACTTCCACCTGTGTCCGTCAAATTCACCATCCTCGGCAGCGGCTCCTCCGGCAATTGCGCCTACATCGAGACGCCCGAAGCCCGCATCCTCGTGGACGCCGGCTTTTCCCCGCGCCAGATCCGCACACGCCTCGCCAGCATCGGACGCACGCCGGAAAATCTCTCCGCCATCCTCATCACCCACGAACACAGCGACCACATCGCCGGGCTGCTCGGCATCGCCGATAAATATCACATTCCGGTTTATTGCAACCGCGACACGCAGGACGCCACCATCTGGACTTTCAAGAACAAATGGAGCAAGAAGACCAACGCCGCCCTGGAAACCGCCGACACCTTCAAATCCAAGATCAACTGGCAGTTGTTCACCACCGGCGCGGGCTTTGAGATCGCCGACGTTCTCATCGAAACCTTCTCCATCCCGCACGACGCGCAGGACCCCGTCGGATATTTGCTGCGCACCGCCGCCGGCAACATCGGCTTTGCCACCGACCTCGGCCATACGACCAGGCTCGTGCTCGACCGCATCCGCCACGCGAACGTCCTCGTCCTGGAATCCAACCACGACGTGAAGATGCTGCAGGAATGTCCGCGCCGCTCGTGGCCGCTCAAGCAGCGCATCCTCGGACGCCACGGCCATCTCTCCAACGTGGCCGCCGCCGAAGCCGCCGCGCAAATCATGTCCGCCGGGCTGCGCCACCTTTACCTCGCGCACCTGAGCCGCGAATGCAACAAGCCCGAACTCGCGCAGCACGTCATGGCCGAGCAGCTCCATCACATCGGCGCCACGCACGTCCAAATGCAAATCGCCGCGCAGGACGTGCCGTGTGAAACGTTGGAGCTTTGAAACAACGAAGCTTTGGTTCTAATCTAATTTAAGAGAAAAAATCATCAACAGGATTTGTTCCTGCGGTTTTTATGGGCGGATTCAAGGTGGCAATAACCCTCTATGCGGCTGATGATCGCGTGCCCAGCGAACCAAAGAGGCGTCGCTGGTGTCTTCAAAAAGAAATTTCAACGTCGGCGTTTCGACATGACCATCGCAAAATACCATATTGGCTTTGCCTTGATGGCGCGCATTGGCTCTGGCAGTGCTTCCGAACAATTCTTCCTGTGCAGGTATACGCCCTATAAACCATTGTCCGTCTAAAATAATGGGACCATTTCCAACAAATCCATCCCCAATGGCCATCATTTCACTTGGATTAACTACGGATGATTCATTGTTAGCACGTATGATTTTTTTACTGTTATTATTAACAAATCTACCCAATCCGAATTGTCCATCTATTCCCCAAACATTGTAACCATATGAACAAAAACCTTGGACTTTAAGAACCTTCCATTCCTTTGGCATGTTGAGATTTGGACAGAGCCAAACCCCATTAGTTTCAAACATGGCATTTTTTCCGTAGCCAGGCTGCATTTGTTCTTCAAGAACTTGCATCCAACCTGGATCTTGTTCAGTTTGACCTTGCCCGTAAGGATAAACATTGTTTTCTGTGACGAATTCCTGCAAAGCCAATCCAAGTTGATGCACATTTTTTACACATTGAGTTCGCTTCGCTATTGCTTTGGATTGAGAAATTGCCGTCATCAAAAGCGCGGCTAGGATTGCGACTATGGCAATGACAACCAGCAGCTCGATCAAAGTAAAGGCGTCTCGATTCGCTCTTCGCTTATTGATTGAACATTTGCAAAGATTGAATTTCACAAGTGCCTACTAGAATAGTGAATTGAAATATCGCTGACTATTTAAAATATTGGGTGCAATCGGGCCGCCTCCTCCAGCGCCGTAGGCGCGACATCTTGTAGCCACCGCGCCTTCCAAAACCAAAGCTCCGTAGGAGCGGTATCTTCCATTTTGCAGGAGTCGAGGTGACGAGACTCATTTCAAAATTGATTATAATTTGAGACTCCTCACGTCGTCTCCTAGGGAGTTTTTCAGCACCGCAAGGTGCGTCTGAAAACAACC
>Ga0302200_10002112_pt1 | contig 17890 bp, 10 predicted proteins | sample II_Bog_N3_1_FD_194585 | JGI IMG/M metagenome (GOLD analysis project Ga0302200, IMG submission 194585) | Peat permafrost microbial communities from Stordalen Mire near Abisko, Sweden - II_Bog_N3_1 | ecosystem: Environmental > Terrestrial > Soil > Wetlands > Peat | place: Sweden: Abisko... | reverse complement strand
CTCGGTCATCAGCGAGAGGCCGGGCCCGGAGGTCGCGGTCATGGAACGAGCGCCAGCCCAGCCAGCTCCCAGAACCATGCCGATAGCTGCCAACTCGTCCTCGGCCTGGATCACGGCAAAGGTAGCCTTGCCCTCGGGGGTAACGCGGAATTTCTTCAGCAGGTCGGCGGTTGCTTCAATCACCGAGGTCGAAGGCGTAATCGGGTACCAGGCAACCACCGTGACGCCCGCAAAAACCGCGCCCATGCCGCAGGCGGCATTGCCGTCCACAATGATCTTGCCCGCCGTCTGGTCCATGCGTTCGACCACGAACGGGTCCTGCTTGGGCAGGTTTTCGGCAGCATAGTCGAAGCCCGCCTTGACCGCGCCAAAGTTCAGGTCAAAGACCTTCTGCTTGCGTGCGAATTGCTTGCGCAGGCCACTCTCCACCACGCTCAGATCGATCTCGAGCAACTGCGAAACCACGCCCACGTAGACCATGTTCCTCACCAGCTTGCGCAGCTTGGCTTCGGGGCAAATGGAAGCGGTGAGCTTGTCAAAAGGAACCGGATAGCAGAAGACATCGTCGCGGTACTGCTTGAGGTCCATGTTCTGCTCGTAGATGGCAGCCCCACCGGGGGGGAGTTCCAGAATGTCCTGCCGCGCCGTCTCGGGATTGAGCGCCACCAGGATTTCCGCCTCGCGCCTGCGGGCCACATAGCCATCTTTGCTGGCGCGGATGATAAACCATGTGGGGAGGCCGGCGATATTGGAGGGAAACAGATTCTTTCCACTGACGGGAACGCCCATTCCGAAGATGCTCTTCAACAAAACGCTGTTGGCGGATTGGGAGCCGGAGCCGTTTACTGTAGCTACGTTAATACTGAAGTCGTTTGCAATGCGCTTGCTCGTACTCAGTGCGCCCTGTTCTTGACCGAGGGCCAGATTGCCTGTCGCCATGGGGCGAAGTCCCTTCCGATGAGCTCTCAAAAACAAGAGCCGATCACTCACTCAGGTGTGATTATAGTCACGGGCAAGCGCATTCGTCCCTGCCCAGGACGCAAGGATAACTCAAGCGACTCCGGGAAAAAAGCAGGGCGGAAGCGGAAGCGCATGAAATTGGAGTGTTTTAGCCGAAAAAGCATTGCAGACAACGAAACTCACGCGTGCGAACGTGCAGGAAGGGGAGGGAGTGCGTACCCTCCCCCGATCCTTTGCTTACTTCGAAGTTGTGGTTGTCGTGGCAGGCGGGTCTGCGGCCAGCGGCACAAGAACCAGCGAAAGCGAGTAGCCAACATAAACGCTGTCGTGGAATGCCGTGACGCCCAGCGCCTCATTCAGCGCCGAGGCCCCGGCCGGATCCAGGTTCCACGTCAGGCCCCCAAGGAAGAAGTCGCCGCTCTTGGGTACGATCGGAAGCGTCAGGTCGCTTGGCAAGGTGATGTCGAAGACGTTGACGCGGCCCACCAATCGGCCGTTGGCGATGACCAGAGCAGAAACGTACGCCTGTTCGCCAAACGTAGTCAGGATGAAGCTGTCCAGCGTGACCTGTTTCGCGCCGGCGGTGAGAGTGATTCCACCATTGTGGACGATCTGACCCTCGGCGTTGGCCAAATCGATCTCACCGGTGCTCAACCCAAAGCCGATCTGATTCCCATCGAGCTGCGCTCCCGGCACCGTTGAAACGGTGGCTTTAGCCGCCGTGATCTCTGCCAGGAACGCCTTTGATAAGGTCAGCGTGGTTCGCCCGCCCTCGGTCGGATAGATACTATTTGTGGTCGCGGCGAACGTTGAAGTGGCGAGGAGCAAAGCAGCAGCAGCGGGAGCAGCCAGGGATAGCTTTCTGAGCAATCGATTCACAATAAACCTCCTGATACAGCTAAGTTGTGCCGCCTGAGCCGACGGAACTGTTGAGGGGGAAAATCTCCACTTCGACCTCTTCGCGCGCGCATACCCCTCGGTCTTTCGCTTGGGAAAGGTCCGGGACACACGGACGAATTGCGTCTTGCTTGCGAATGCCGAAGACGAAGACTTGGGTTCCTGGAATGCGGATGCAACCAGATACCCATTACAACCCAGCCATAGAAAAAGGTTGTGGCATAGTAAGACGTGTTTATCCCTTTTTAATCAGGGGCGTGTTCGGGCAGACCATTCTTCTATTTGTCCATTCCTTGGAATCAGCGGGGTTTTACAGGCTGCGAATCATCGATTGTCGCTCTTATGAGCGCCGGCGCCAGGAAACGAGCCTCGAAAAGATCGAGCGAATAATAATCTGAAGCGCAAGAGCAAAACGGGGATGACACACACTTCCGCCAATTTTACCGGCCAAATTTATACACTTTTGAAATAATTACATAGCCAGCGATCTATGGGGTTCCCGAAGTTGCACTCATCCAACTCTACCTCTCTTTCCTAAGCCTAACAATCTAAGCAACGTGAATGTCTCGCCTGCGCTGCAACACTTTGGCATGAGAATTGCCTATAAGGCGCTTAGTCAGGTAGACAGAGAATCCGGCCAAAATGAACTGAGTCCGCTCCCCGTAAGCGGTGATTCTCGATTGGTAAAGCGACGACATCTCCGCAACCGTAAGTCCGTCAGAACGCCAGAGGGAGCAAATATGAGTTGCTTAATCTGTAGTTATCTGGAAAATGTTCTCGAGTCCAGGCTAAGCGAGTACATCGAGGTTCGTTCCTCTGCGTGTTATCGGGTCTGCACCAAGCCTGCAGCCTTTATGAATGTCGATATGGAACGCGCCAAGGAGGAACTGGAAGCACACAAGTCCTTATGCGCCTCTGCCGCCGGGGAATTAGTACTCGTGCCAGCAACGGCTCTGCTTCGCAGTTCACCGGATATAGCACTCCAGGGCTATCTTCATCGATAAACCACCAGATCACCGCGCCAGCCGTCCCTGAGCTGGCTGCTATAGATTGTGATTGCGGTAGTTCATCAGCCTTCTTCTCGTCTTGAGCCTTCAACACCTTGCTTCAGGCTGGCATCGCTCAAGCAGACAACAGATCGACGGGAGCTGCGATGAGTTTCTCCAAGAGAAGCAATGCAAAGAGTCGGCAATCTGCCAGTCAGACCGTAGGTCAACTTTCGCTCAGACCAGTGGGTCACGCCGAGCAAACTCGATCTTCAGAGACGAAGTCGGGTTTTACAAACGGAAATCCGCAACGATTTGTCGAAGACTTCGGCTTGGAACATTCTTTCTCACGCGTATCCACGGCCCACCTGGCGATACTCGCACGGTCAGGCATTAGGAAGTCCGAAACACCCGGATACTCCTGCGCGAACGATGAGAGTTGGCCGAGTTGTGTATACATTGGGTAATTCCGTTGGGAATTACTGTCACCTTCAGGATCAAATGGCGCAGTTGACGACCGGGTGACCCATCACTCGCTTCTTTCTGGTTTCCCACCGGCTTCGCCGACCTACGGGGGAATGAAACCTGCGGCAAGTTGGCGACCGCTCGCCAACTTGCTAACCCGCGCAGCGTGGCTCCTTTTTGGGCAAAAACTCCGCAAATCGCTACCAAAATGTCACCATAACCCGTCTGGGGATAATTCATCCCCGCAATCCGATGGACCCCATCAGGCGGGAAGGGTCAGTCGCGCGGAGTCGCGCTGCCAGCGGGCAAGCAGGGTGCAGGCAACCACGATCAGAGCCAGGGTAATGCCGATCCACAGGCCGTAGATGCCCCAATGCAGCAGGAAGCAGAGGCTCAGTCCTAGCGGAAGCCCGAGAACCCAATAACCCACCAGGTTGGCCAGCATGGGAATGCGCGTCTCACCCAGGCCGCGCAGGGCCCCGGTCGAAACCGTCTGGATGCCGTCGAAGATCTGGAAGGCCGCGGCCAGGGCAAGCAGTCCGGGGGCGACGGCCATCACCCTGGGATCGCGGGTATAGAGGGCGACCAGAGGGCCCGGCACCGTGATGAACGCCACGGCAGCCAGCAGCATGAATCCCGTGCCCAGGGCCAGCGCCAGCCAGCCCGCACGACGGGCGCGGGCGCTGTCTCCGGCGCCGACGGCGTGGCCCACGGAGACCGCGGCGGCCGAAGAGATGCCCAGCGGCACCATGTAGGTGAGGCTGGCGTAGTTGAAGACGATCTGGTGGGTGGCCAAAGCCACCGGGGTGAGCCAGCCCGCGGAGAGGGTGGCCAGGTTCCAGGCGCCCACTTCCAGCAGAATTTGCCCGGCGGCAGGCGCTCCCAGCCGCACCAGTTCCCATAGCTTGACCAGGCTTGGCCCCGGCCAGTTGCGGAAGAGCGGATGACCCCGCCGGCGCTCGTAGCGCCACGCAAAGCCCAGCAGCGAAGCGGCCATCAGGATGCGCGAGAACACGGTGGAGAGCGCCGAACCGTTCACGCCCATGGCCGGAAAGCCCCAATGGCCGTAAATCAGCAACCAGTTTCCGAACCAGTTGAGCAGGTTGGCAGCGATGTAGGTGGCGGTGATGACCTTGACGTCGCCGACCGCCTGCAGATAGCGGCGGGTGCCCCCATAGAGCAGCAATGGCAGCGTGCCCCAGTTGAGAATGCGCAGGTAACCGGCAGCCGGGGTAGCCACCTCGTGCGCGATGCCCGAGGGCGCAAAGCCGAAGCTGGCCGCGCCCACCAGCAGCATCAGCGGCAGCGTCAGAATGCAGGCCAAATAGACGCCCTGCGCCAGCCAGCGGTGGCAGTCCTCGTGGTCGTTGCGCCCGTAGGCCTGCGAGACCAGCGTGTCCAGTCCCAGCAGCAGCCCGAACCCGCACAGCGAAGCGGTGTAATAGACGGCATTGCCAAGGGCGACCGCGCCAATCGACGCCGGCCCCAGCTTGCCCACCATGATGGTGTCGACGATGCCCTGGGCCACCCAGCCAACTTCGCTCAGTACCACCGGAACGGCCAGCGCCACCATGGCGCTCAGCTCCGGTTTCCACTTGGCTTCCACTTGCCCCATACTCTTAATCTACAGGGCGAGGTGGACCACGCGGCCGGTCCAGCGCTTCCCTGCGCTCATCGGCTTGAAGGGCGCATGAACGGTGCGCCCCGTGGACCGTCAAGTGATACAGCGATCACTCGTAGTGCAGGGTCTTCGCCAAATCCAGCCGCAAGGCGCGCCGCGTGGGTAACAGAGCCGCCAGGACCACAATGGCTCCGAGCACGCCGATGGCCGCCACATAACTGAGCGGGTCAAGATTATCGACTCCGTAGAGAGCCCTGCGCAGGACCTTCGAAGCCGCAGCGGCAATCCCCGTTCCCACCCCCATGCCAATCACAATGGGCCACGCGAATTGGCGCAGCACCGCGGCCAGCACCTGGACCTTCTTTGCCCCCAGCGCCATCCGGATGGCGATTTCCTTCAACCGTTGCGACACCGAGAAAGAGACCAGCCCGATGATCCCAACGCCCGCCACCAGCACCGCGACAAAGCCAATAAGGCTCACCACCATCGCCACGCGCTCCACGCCCAGGACATTGTCGTGATAAAGCATCTTGATCTGGCGCGTCTCAGGAAACAGCTTGGGATCGAGGCTTGCGCTGATGGACTTCACGATGGGCGGCAGATTTCCAGGCTCACCGGCCTCCTTCACCATCACCACCATGTCGGCCATGTCCGCGAGTTGCGCCGGCCAGTAGACCTCGACCGCGTCGTCGTCGTTGATGGCGTTCACCCGCGCGTTTCCGGCCACACCCACCACCAGGAAGCTGTCGTCCCCGTTCTTGAACTTCTGCCCGATCGGGTTTTGTCCCGGCCACTGTTTGCGCGCCAGAGACTGGCTCACGATCACGGCATTCTTCTCGCCGGCATAGAAGCTGCGCCCCAACACCAGAGGAATACCCATCGTCCGAAAGAAGCCCGCATCCACCCAATTGGGGTAGATGGCTACGGGGTGCCCGTCGATCTCCGTATCCGCGCGTGAGACGGTGTGTCCCAGCGGCGGCAGCTTCACCAGCGAGACCGACTTGACGCCCGGCACGGCGAGCAGCCTGCTCTGCATCTGGGTTAGAAACGCCTGCGCATCGGCCGGAGTGTAACCGTGCTGGCCAAGTTCCGGATCGATCGACACCAACTGCTGATACCCAAAGCCCGGGTCGGTATAGAGCGCATGGAGCGAGGCCCGCACCAGCAACCCGGCCACAATCAGCAGCACGCAACTGGCCGCCACCTGCGCGCCGATCAGAACCTGCCGCGCAATGGTCTTCCGCTGCCGCTGGCGCGCAATCTGCAAGGCCGGCGTAAGGCCGAAGAAGAGCGCCGCCACCACTGAAATGCCAATGGTAAAGAGCAGAACCCGCCAATCCGGCGTTGCCGTCACCCACTTGGGCGCGCCCAGCCGGCTCAGGACCACCTGCATCACGGCATAACTCAGCCCCAGGCCCGCCGCCGCTCCCAAAAAGGCCAGCAGCAGGCTCTCCGTGCACAGTTGCCTGAAGATGCGGCCCCGGCTCGCGCCAATGGCGATACGAATCCCCATTTCATGCTCCCGCGTGACGGCGCGGGCCAGCAGCAGCCCGCCCAGGTTGGCGCAGGCCACCGCCAGAATCAGCAGCGTCAGCACCGCCACCATGGCGGCCACGCGATACATCTCCGGCTGCATCACCTGCAGATGCGCGCCCGGCTTGATGTCGATGTACTCGTTATCCCAGATGTCCTTGGGGTGCTGGCGGCGCAGTTCGTTGGTCAGCGCCAGCAACTCCTGCGCGGCCATCTTTGGGCTCGCGCCCGCGGCCAGCCGGCCCCACATTCTCACGCTGCCTGCCGAGGGGTCGGTCAGCACCTTGCTGCCTTGAACGAAATACGGCTGCTGGGCTATCGGCAGCCAGATCTCGGGATGCTGGCCGCCGAGGGTCGGGAAAGCATCCGGCGTAATGCCGATCACCGTGGCCGGCTTCCCGTTCAGATGAATCGTCCGTCCCACCACCGAGGGATCGGCGCCAAAGCGGCGCTGCCACAACCCATAACTCAGCACAGCAACCGGAGCCGAGTTTGCCGCCCCTTCGCGCACCCGGTCGAACATGCGGCCATAGGCGGCCACCGTTCCCAGCTCGGTAAAGTAGTTCGCCGTGGCAAAGCTGGCGCTGGTGGGCTGTAGATCGCCATCGATCTCCATCGGCGGCACGCCCAGCACGGCCATCATCGCCGACAGCGACTTGGCGTGATCGCGGTAAAAAATCGCCGAAGCATACGGCATCTCGCTGGTATAACTCTGCGGGGAACGCCGCTCCAGACGCACAATGGAGCCCGGATCGGGCACCGGCAGGGGCTTCAACGCCACCATGTTGAATAGGCTGAAGGCGGAAACATTCACGCCAATTCCAATCGCCAGCACCAGCACCGCGGTCAGCGTAAAGCCGGGCGAGCGGCCCAGCGTCCGCGCCGCATAGCGCAGGTCCTGGCCCAGGCGGCCGAGCCACGTCCACCCCCACGCCTCGCGCGCCTGTTCCCGCATGCGCAGCGTGTTGCCAAAGTTGTTGCGGCCCTCGCGCGCCGCCATCTCGCGATGGAATTCCATGTCGCTCTCCAACTCCTGGTCGAAGCGGCGGCGGTGAAGCAGATAGCGGATTCGGCGGAAGATTTCGCCCATCGTCGATCTCCTGTACGAGCCTTGTTTACGCGTCTTGTTATGCGGTGCGAAGAATGTCCTGGATGGCCTGCGTCACCCGGCCGTAGTCGGAAAGCTCGGTCTCCAGGCAATTGCGGCCCTCGGGCGTGAGGCTGTAAAAGCGCACCTTGCGGTTGGTCTCCGAGATGCCCCACTCGGCGGTCACCCAGCCCTTCACCAGCATTTTTTGCAGCGTCGGATAGAGCAAGCCCTCTTCCACAGCCAGCACTTCGCTGGACAGCAGGTGAATCCTCTGCGCAATCGCATAGCCGTGCAGCGAGCGGGTTTGCAGCACGCGCAGAATCAGCATGGGCAATGCCCCCGAAGGCATTCCCGATTTAGGCCTATCGTTCATAGGCATAAATTACTTATGTCTTATGCGGATTGTCAAGCACAAAAAATCATCCGAGAAACAATCGGGATGATCGTGCGACCCCACAATGGCTGTACCCGGGACCCACTGCGGTAAACGGCCGCCTCGTTGCCCGTCCCCCAGGGACCGAATCTCGTCCGCTGGATACGACATGATGCTGCCACTTGGGTCTGTTCCGGAAGGATGCGAATCTGCCACCCGATACGAGGGGGCTCCTTCAATCAAAATCTTTTCCTCGTGAGTAACTGACGGGTAGGCCGCTACTTCAAGGAAGCGAACCGCCAAATAGGTTGCCAGACCAATGTAAGCAGCTCCAGGCGGCACGCCTGCCTTCGTAGCACACGTATTTCAAATACCGCTCTACAAACTTCGGCTGATCCAGGAAACAAACACATCTCGCTAAAAACGAGCCTGTTCAAACTCATCTAAAGCAAGGTTTCATATCGAATAGTCTGCTTTTTACTGCTCCACTCAAAACAGCCCAATGGTCCTCTTTCGCCTTTCGGGGACAACCGGCATATTGCACGCCGCTCTGGCCATCTGACGAATCATACGCGAGATTGGCGAGTCATCCACAACGAGAGGTGTGGAAGTATTCTGCGCTAGCTGCGCAGCCGCATGGTCGTCTGGAATCTTCCACCTCGCAGGCATCGTAAGAACCTTCGTAATCTGGTCCTGATCAATCCCAAATACAGACGGAGTATATCTGTTGAGTACGACTTCAAGCTTGGACTTCTCTCTAGCGAAAAACTTTGAGACCAGGCAATTCGCATTGCGCAGTTCCGAAATGCACACCCCTGTAACCAGGTAAAGCGTGGCCGCTTCTTCAAATAGCTTGGTGTTGATCAGGTCCAGACGCGACCCTGAGTCAACCACGACGTGTTCGAATTCCTGCCGCGTAACAGCCATGAGTTTGTCCACAGCTTCATTCGACACTTCCATATTTGTAAATTTCCCTGGAGCTCCAAGTACGGATAAGGTGGGGCTATAACTGCACAATAACTTTGACAGGAGACGCGAGTCCAACCTGTCGACGTTCTGAAGGGCATCGACCGTAGAATATTTAGGACTGACTCCCAGAGCGAGCGCAGCGTTTCCAAGGGGCAGATCGAGGTCGATCAAGAGAGCGCTCCTGCCCGATTCTCGCCCTAGGAGCACGGCGAAGTTACTGGCGATTGTGGTAACGCCTGCTCCGCCTTTTGACCCGAAGAACACATGTAATCTGCCAATGGCCTTCTTACCGGGGCGATCTACCGGTCGGCGAACCGAAGTTCTTTCCAGGGCTTCAGCCCAGGAATCGTCAACGAGCGGCTCTGTCAGGAACTCCCGGGCCCCTGCCCGCATGCACTTGATAATCAGAGGTGCGTTCATATGCGCTGTAAACACCATCACGGTTACAAAACTGTTGCTACAGATTCTCTCGATGAGTTCCAATGATTCGACCGGACTACTATCCAGTTCTATAATGACTGCGTCGAAATTCATTTCCATCATCCTAAGCAGGTTTTCCGAGGTGGGATACTCGCGATACTCCCGAATCATGCCCACCTGAAGACCATCAAGAGCGCGCGCGGCCAAGGATCGCCGCTGATCATCCGGACTGACTAATGCGATGGACAATGTGTTGGCGCAGCCTTTGTCGAGTGCATGGACGTACACCGTATTCAGAGAATCGCTGCGCGATTCCAAAGGATCGATATCAACCACCTCGTTATTCTCTGAAAGGAGCTTCTTCGATAGTCTGAACACTTCATTGTCCTTCCATAAAGCCGAAAGCAGCAAATGACCTTCATGATCAAGATAGTCATTACGTTTAGCTCGCCACTTAGGCGATAGCATTAGGCAACGAGACCGGGCTGTGCCGCATCCCAGACCACCGCATCGAAATAGATATGCATCAGCCTCAAGTGATCGAAACCATAGGTATCCTCGATTGTAAGACACTCAGAAACTTTATTGCATTCATGAAACTCGATCCATGCCAATAGACAGCGCTCGGGGCCGACCGCCCCAAGAAGCGCTTGGCGAATTTCGTCGCGCAAAGGAAGTTGCGGGACAAGCGTTTCCATGGGAACGCGCAGCATTGCGGGAAGCAAGCTCAACATCCCCAGCAAGTACTGTTCGTTGGATTGCAAATTACACAGGCGTGCAGCCTCCGCGCAGAACCGAGCCCGCACCAGAGCCATGTGAAGAATCTCCGGTGGCTGCCCCGCATTGAGCGCGCATTGGATAGCGAGAGTGGCTATGCCTCGAAACGCATTGTCGCCCATAATCATGATCGCTGATTGAATTGAGCTGACGTGATGGCGAATCGCGTAATTGGGCGAGTTGACCAATCGCAGCACGCGATAAACGAGTGCAGCATCGCGTAGCAGGAGCGGACAAAGCGTACTAAGATCCAGTGGGTCTCTGAACAGCTGGCGAAGAATCTTGATGTGAAATAGTCTGTTGGCCGGAACCTTCGTATTTCGAATCATCTCGGGGTTACAGAAGTAAACTCCTTGGAAATAGCTGCACCCACAGCCACGCGCTCTCAAGTAAGCATCTTGGGTGTGAATTCCTTCTGCCACGATCGCCGTGGATCGGCCTTGCAGCTGCCGTCTGAGTGACTTTAGGTTGCTGATATCCAGGCACGTCGAATTGACTTTGATGTATTCAACTAGATCGAGTAGAGGGTGCCGCATTTCACTTTCCTTGAAATCGATCAGCGCAAGCCGGAAGCCCAACCTTGAAAGATTGCGACACGCTTCGAGCAGCTTTGGTGTGAGTTCCAGGGCGGCCGGTATTTCTAGAACCGTCAAGGATGGTGGCAGTACGGCAATAAGGTTTTCATTCAGCGCCTCGGCGGTGCATTTGACGAAGGCCAACACCCCGCCCGTCAAGAGGTCAAGGCCGAACAGGGCGATATTGTCAAGGATCGAGAGGGGGCACTCAGCGCTGTCAACTCCGATATCGCCTTCAGGGGCGTTCTGGAAGAGCAATTCATATCCATGTAATCGCCCATGAAGATCCAGAATGGGTTGGCGCACCATGCTTGTCAGCTCAACGGTTGGCACATGCGGAGCTCGATCACGAGCAGCTGCCGGCGCAGCTATGAGTTTGGCTGAATCAGACATCAAGTTTTGTATCGGCAGTTCGCGGGCCGGGTTTCAGTTTTCCGCTGGACTTCCCATGGCAGGATTCCAGAGCAAGGACTGGCAGCTTGGGACAGTTCCGAGTGGCAATAGAACGCTGTACTCAGTGGCAGGATTCGGCGGTTTCAGCACTCACCCGCCCTCGCTCCCAAAAAGCGAAGGAAAGGAAGGACAATTTCCCTTGCGTAGAATTGCGCCCCATAAGCGCATGATGTTTCTAGGTCCACCGTTGTGGTGTCGGAGGTTGCGGAGGGAGCAGGAGGCTTCAGCCTCCTGAATCAGAGCTGGACCTGCGAGGCCTTCAGGCCCGGATCGTTGCTTCTTTTCCAGGTTTTGAACCTGGGAAAAACTCCTCCAGATCGGGCAAAAAAACGCCCAAAATCGCCCTACCCCCCACCCCCCCTAGTGTGTATTATCAGACTTGTGACCTTAGAAACTAGCGTAAGCCGCAAAGAATGAACAGTATACCAAAAAACATAGTTAACTGATCAGTAACTGTAAGTGGCCGATTTTGGCCCTTTTTTGGCCGTTTTTGGGCCTTTTTGGGCTGATAATGCCACTTTTTGATGCCAAAATCCTCCCCTTTTTGCCGCTCCGGCGCTCCGTCGAGTGGAGACCATTCCGCATCGGAGTCGAACGATTCTGGTCTCGCTCTGGCGCGGAAGAGACCACAAGAAAATGGCGGCCCGAAGGCCGCCATTCTCTGCTTTGGTACTGATCTGAGACGGAGAGTCCTTACCCGACCGACGGGCGAGCTTCCACCTGTTTCGTCTTGATGACCAGCTTGGCCGGGGTCAGTTCGGCGCCGTCCCAGCCTTCCTTTACCGCCTCGATGTGAATCTCGCCGGGATTCTTCGTCGATTGCAGAATCACCTGCGCAAGGCCGTTGAAGAGCGAACGCTTGGGCTCCTTGTCGCTCTGCTGGCAGTTGGGGTCGCCGTTGCCGACGCCGATCAGAGCGCCGTCTCCCGACACCTTGAAACCGATGAAGTTGGAGGCAACGGGAACCGGGCGGCCTTCCTTGTCCAGCGCTTCCACCTTGAGGATCGCCACGTCCTCGCCGTCGGCGTCGATCTCGGTGCGGTCGGCTGTCAGGCGAATCGATGCGGCTGGTCCAGTGGTTTCGCGCTTCTCCGTGATGACGACCTTGCCGTCCTTGGAGCCGCGCGCCTCAATGAATCCGGGCTCGTACTTGGCTTTCCACTCCACGTGGCCCAGATGCGGAACCTTCTGGCTGCCCAGGCTCTTGCCGTTGACGAAAAGCTCGACTTCGTCCAGGTTCGAGTAGACCCAGACGGGGATTTCGTCGCCTTCCCTGCCCTCGAAATTCCAGTGCGGGAACAGATGCAGCATTGGCTCCTTGCCCCACCAAGCCTTGTAGTAAAAGAAGGTGTCCTTGGGGAATCCGCACATATCCACGATGCCGAATTGCGAATTGATGGAGGGCCAGCCGTAGGGAGTGGGCTCGCCGCGATAGTCGAAGCCGGTCCAGGCAAAGCCGCCGGCCTCCCAGTCGCGCGTGCCGTAGAATTTCCACCACTCCTCGGCCGTCTCGCCCCACGGAACCATGCCGTCGTAGTCGTTGACGGTGTTGCGCATGGGGTCGGTTGAGTAAGCGCCGCGGGTCGAAATTGCGCTCGAGGTTTCAGAGCCGTAAAGGGGCCGCTTGGGGTGCTCCTTGTGATAGCCGTCGGGCCCGTTGAGGTTGTAGTTGAAACCGATGATGTCGAAGGCATCGGAGACGCCTTTTTCGTTGTCGCCATTAACCGCCGCGGAAACCACGCGCGTGGGGTCGAGTTCGTGGCAGCGCCGCACCATGGTGGCCCCGATCTTGGCGCCCTGCTCGGCCTCGTCGCTCTGCAAGTGCCACTCCTCATTGCCGACCGACCAGAGAATAATGGAAGGCGAGTTGCGATAGCGCTTGACCATGGCTTCCAATTGCGCCAGGCCTTCGGGGCTGGAACTCATCTGCCGCGTCTCGCACATCATCATCATGCCCATGCGGTCGCAGGCCTCGACCCACTCGGGGGTGGGCATGTTGTGCGAAGTGCGCACGGCATTGCATCCCATCTCGCGCATCACGCCCAGCCGGAACCACTGCAGGCGATCGGGCACGGCTGCACCAACGCCGGCGTGATCCTGATGGTTGCAGGTGCCCTGAATTTTGACGGATTTTCCGTTGAGGAAGAAGCCCTTGTCGGCATCGAAGACGGCGGTGCGCACGCCAAAGGCAACGCGCTCCGCATCGCGCGGCTTGCCGCCCGCTTCCACGGTAACGATGGCCGAATAAAGGGTGGGCTCGTCGACCGACCAGAGCGCCGGGTTGGCCAGTTTCGCCGTCGCAGTGAAGGTTGCGGCGCCATCGACAGCGATAGACTGCGCGGCCGCTTCGGCGGTAGCGACAGTCTTGCCGGCTGCGTCCAGAATCTGCCAGCTTACCTTGGCGCTTTCCGCCTGCTTGCCCTCATTCTGAACCACGGTACCCAAAGTGAGCGTGGCCGCGTTGCCGTTGAGGGCGGGGCGCACCGTACTCTCCCATTTTCCCAGGTGCAGCGCATCGGTCTTGGTGAGCCAGACATGGCGGTAGAGGCCCGCCCCCTCGTAGAACCAGCCATCGCCAAAGCTGGCATCCACGCGCAGGGTGATGTAGTTCTTTTGGCCGTAGGTCAGAAAGTCGGTGAGGTCGAAGCGGAAGGGCGCATAGCCGTTATCGTTGCGTCCGATAAATATGCCATTCACGAAAACCAGAACGCTGCGGAAGGCGCCGTCGAACTCGACCGTAATGCGGCGGCCAAGGTCTGCGGCGGGAATATCGAATTCGCGGCGATACCAGCCCACGCTGGTCTCCGGATAACGGCGGCCGAGCGGCTTGAAACCGTGCGAATTCTGGACGTCATCATTCACAAAAGGCAACTCGACCGCCCAGTCGTGGGGCAGATTGAGTGTGCGCCACTTGGAGTCGTCGAATTTTCCCTTGGCGAAATCGAAATCGCCGGTCTTGGCAAAGTCCCCCTGGCTGTTGCCAAAACCAAGGTCGCGCGCCGGATCCGAGCCGTGACCTAACTGGAACTTCCAGCCGAAATCAAAGAGCTGCTGTTCGCGGGGCGCCACGGCGGCCAGAGCTTCGGCCGAGGCGGGCCCCGGATAGCCGGCCAGGAGGGTAGCAGTGCGTCCCCAGGCAGAGCGGGCGACCAACGAAGATGCGGAAAGGGCTAGTCCCGAACAAAGCAGTTCGCGACGTGAAAGACCAGGCATGTAAATCCTCGACCAGTAAAGTCTCACCGTAGACGGAGATCGAACTCCGGAAGGGTGAGCAAGGCGGAACTATACATCAAGAGGCGCGGCCAAGTAAACGGTTTCATTTGTGCTCCGCAACACCCGGCCCGCGCGCCCCCTCCGGCCGCCCCTCCGCGAAAAGATGCCCCGAGTATGATAACTTCAAGAAGTTGCGTCCCAGTCTGGAGAGATGGCCGAGTGGTTGAAGGCGCACGCTTGGAAAGCGTGTTTAGGGGAAACTCTAACGTGGGTTCGAATCCCACTCTCTCCGCCAACACCCCAATACATATCACTCTACATGGCTCCATACTACTCCTGCGCCTATATGTATAATTATTGATTCTATTAGGCTTATCGTCTATTTTCCCTCTACATTCCTCCGCGTGACTCCACTACCATCCTGCATTATCTGGTGGTGTTTTTGGTGGTAGCTGCCCCTTGAAGGGTAAAAAGGTGTGGTGGTATCTCATTTTTGGTGGTATCCTCGCTTTAGTTTGAGTTTCTAACGGAGGTGGGACAGATGCTTACAGCAGTGGAAGTAAAGGGCGCAAGGTCGGCAGGTAAGGCTTACAAAATGGGGGATCAGGGCGGTTTGTACCTGCAAATCACAGAGACTGGCTCGAAGCTGTGGCGCTATCGCTACCGCTTTGATGGGAAGCAGAAACTATTGGCATTAGGCCAATTCCCAGATGTGGCACTCTCTGAGGCTAGGGAGGCTCACCAGCAAGCCCGGAAGCTGGTGGCTGGTGGTGTTGACCCGTCTGCACAGCGGCAGGTAGAGAAGCAGTCACAGAGGGCCGCTGTAGAGACCTCCTTCGGCAGTATGGCTACGCTGTGGCTGGCACTGCACAAGACCAAGAGTGCCGTCAGGCATTACACAACAACCAAGGGACGGCTCATAAACCACATCCTGCCTTTACTTGGTGGTGTCGACTGCAAGGAACTGACACGCGCACAGGTGGTATCGTTCGCCAAACAGATTGAACAGGCCCATGGTAGGGAAACCGCCGACAGAAGCCTGATGGTGGTTCGCCAAGTGTTGAACTATGCAGCAGACCACGGACACATTGAGGCCAATGTCGCGGCAGGAATCAAGCCGGATTCCATCTTTGAGGGACGCAACAACGATATTCAAACTAACCATGCTCGTGTTCCACTCGAAGAACTGCCGCAACTGTTGAGGGACATTGACGCTTACTCAGGGATGCAACAGACGGCACTGGCTATGAAACTTCTGTCCCTCACTCTTTTACGCACTGGTGAGATGATCGGTCTTTCGTGGTCAGAGATTGACTGGGAAGAGAAGCTGCTCAGGATTCCAGCGGAAAGGATGAAAGCCAATAAACCACACATCGTTCCATTGTCACGTCAGGCTCTAGAGATTCTGGACAGACTGAAACAGATGAACGGGAGCAAAGAATACGTGTTCAAGCTGTCGAATATGGCGGTCCTCATGGCACTGGGTCGCATGGGTTACCACGGACGGCAGACTGGCCACGGATTCAGGGGCATTGGCTCAACGATGTTGAACGAGTCCCGCAAGTTCACACACGAGATGATCGAAACAGCTCTGGCTCACCAGTTCCGCACGGCAGTCTCCGGTGCGTATGACCACGCTGAGTACGTGGAACCACGGCGTGAAATGATGCAGTGGCTTGCTGATGAATACGACCGCTTGAAACTGCGGTGAGCGTGGTCATGCTGCCTGTTCCCATTGCTGCTCCATCCATTCGTGAACGTCAGACGCAAGCCACACGGATACTTTGCTGGCGATTTTCCTCGACTTGGGGAACTGCCCTTTCGCTTGTAGTGCGTAGATGAACGATGGGGAGAGGGCAGTGAGGCTGCAAACGTCCTTGATGCGCAAGAACTGGTGTGACGTGCTGGGGAACGGCAAGACGGGGGCTGTAGACAATGTATTTCTCTCCTGTAGCGAACACAAAAAAGCCCCTGCCGGGTTCAGTCGGTGGGGGCTGTGAGTTTAAGTTGTAGTTTTCTGGCTATAAGTCTCTTAAATAGATAGATTTAGCCTGTTTTGTCGATGTTGGGCCGTGGCGAACATGGTTTTCGTTGCGTGACATTGCCAGCGTTCATAACGGCGGGTGACTTTTCAACGGTGAAATCGAACCTTTTGCGACGACGTGGGACGGCGACAATACCAGCGCAGAATCAGGCTTTCCCCTCTATCTACGCTGCTTTTCTTATCATCTGGTGGCAGAGCAAGCAGTAGGCGGGAGCTGTACGAGTAGGATCATTCGTTTCAGCAAGCGCACGGCTGTTTTGCTGGCTTCTAGCCACAAACTGACCATCAGGGGTACGAGCGTTCTGGCCACATTCCCTCAGTTCTATTTGACTCTTGAGCAGTTGGATGGACATACGGAGAGCGACTGCTAACCGATGGGCAGATTTCAACGAGGGGCGGTGTTTGCCGTGCTGCCATTCGCTGATTTGTGTCTTGGTGAAGCCGGTCAACTTATGTAGTCGATACTGGGTCAACCCCTGCGAGGTCATAAATTCTTGGAACTTGGTCATGCTGTAATTTCCTTTCCCCTGCTGTTGCATGTGCTATGCTGCCCTTGCGAAGCAAGGGTAGAGGAGACGAACGTATTACGTCCGGTTGGTATTTGGCGGAGGGAGGCAGGTTCGCCGTTGCCCTCCACCAGCATCGAAGACGGCTAGGAGCTACCCCGTCTTCTCATCCTGCTTACTGATTACTTGCCTTGCAGGTTCAAAACCACGGCGATGTTCTTCAGAAGGCGATACCGGCCAGCGTTCTGCTTGAAGAAGTCGTTGGCATAATGCGAGTCACAACCACGCCCAAACAGCTCTTTTATCTGCTGCTTCTCAACTCCTGTAACGGAGGCGGGGTCAACGCCGATACTCTGAAGACGCCCAGAGTCCGTGAGAGCAAACCAATCCCTCTCACCCATCCTTGCGCGGATGATAGCGGGATCAAGGGCGGGGCGGGTGTCGTTGGCTACGTTGACCCGCGTCTGCTTCACCGCCTCAAGTTGCATCTGTGTCAAACGATGTGCCTCACGTTCAGCCTGTAGCTGCGCATAGACCGGGTTAGCGGCTTCGGCTTGCTTTTCTTCAAGGGCTGCTTTGGCGTAGCGGTAGGCGTCGTCCTTGGCTTCCTGCGGTACCTGCTCGAACGTCATTCCGTTCTTTTGTGCGGTTGCACGAATGAGGCTGTCGGCAGCGATCTTGATGGCTACTTCGTTGTTGACGGTGGGGGACGTGGTGCTGTTATTTTCGATAGTCATATAGACTCCTGTTATTTAGATATTGGGTTGCCTCCTGTTGAAGTGGAACAATGCCGGGGGAGAACAGGAGGGAAACTCCCCCGGCTTGTTTTTGTGGCGAACTGGAATGCCGGTCTCGACGCGCGTCTTGATGGGCGCGGAGACCGCTAGCCTGCATCATTCGTGAATCTGTCTGAGCGCAGGCATATTGATGGTCTGGGCGGCTGAAAATGTGCATTTTGAGCCCGGTGTCAGATTTTGTTCTCAAGGAGGGGTTGCGTTTCATCTCTCC
>Ga0302200_10002104_pt1 | contig 17929 bp, 22 predicted proteins | sample II_Bog_N3_1_FD_194585 | JGI IMG/M metagenome (GOLD analysis project Ga0302200, IMG submission 194585) | Peat permafrost microbial communities from Stordalen Mire near Abisko, Sweden - II_Bog_N3_1 | ecosystem: Environmental > Terrestrial > Soil > Wetlands > Peat | place: Sweden: Abisko... | reverse complement strand
GAAAAATGGTGCGCGGTGCAGGGCTTGAACCTGCGACCCCTTGCGTGTGAAGCAAATGCTCTACCACTGAGCTAACCGCGCGTCCAAATCAGGAAGCCACAAAAAATTGAAAATTTCAATCCAAAAGACTTCGGTTGCGCAACTTTTTCATTATGGCGGAGTTTGAAAGAGGAAACGGTGAAACAACATTCTCCAAATCGGAAAGGATGATTATGCCTAAATTTTGCCTCATTTTAATCGCGACCTGCTGCTCGTTTGCCTTTGCTTGCCGAGCGCAGGATGCGACCAATGTTTTAAAAACTGAAATTGAAAATTGCGAGGCCCAAACTGGAACGGTCATTGTCAAGGGCTTTGGCGAGACCGGTTCGTTGACGACGGGTGCGGGTGTCATTTCCGTGCGATGCAAGGAATCCATTGATGTGGGTCATGGCCTCAAACAATACGGCATCGCCGTTGAACTCGCGGCGAATCCTCCCCGGGATTTTTTTATTGTAGATTACGATGAAATTGGCTCGCTGCTCAGCGGCATAGATTACCTTTCTCAAATTACTTACTCCGTGACCACGCTGCCAGCATTTGAAGCAAGCTTCACAACCCGCTCAGGCTTGCGGGTCGTTGCATTCAGCGCGGTGCGGCAGGGCGGCATCCACACATATCTGCAATTCGGCGATGCGCCGAGAATCTCGCTCGCATCCGACCAGCTGGCCCAATTTCAAAATCTCATAGTGCAAGCCAAAAACTCGCTCGACGCCTTGAAAAACAAATAATTTCATTTACGCAAAACCGAGTCGCGCTGCGACCATTCGGGATTTGAATTCGGAAAATCAAGGTTGTAATTCAGCCCGCGGCTTTCCGGTCGCTTCAATGCACAGTTGACGATCAATTCGGCCACGGTTGCGATGTTTCGCAGTTCCAGCAGGTCGCCTGTCACGATAAAATTCCAATAGTAGTCGTGAATCTCCTCCTGCAAATTGGCGATGCGTTTTTGCGCGCGCTGCAATCGCTTGTTCGTCCGCACAATGCCGACGTAATCCCACATCAGCCGCCGGATTTCATCCCAGTTGTGCGACACGACGACAAGTTCATCCGCGTTCGTTGCGTTGCCGGACTGCCACAGCGGAATTTTTGCGTCAATTTTCTCCAGCGGAACGGAAAGAATCTTCTCAGCCGCACGGTGTGCGCAGACCAACGCTTCCAAAAGCGAATTGCTTGCGAGCCTGTTTGCGCCGTGCAAGCCGGTACAGGCGACTTCGCCGACGGCAAAAAGTCCTGAGATGTCCGTCTCGCCATCGACATTCGTGACCACGCCACCACATTGATAATGCGCCGCCGGCACGACGGGTATTGGCTCCTTCGTGATGTCGATGCCATAACGCAGGCACGTCTGGTAAATGTTCGGAAATCGTTCGATGATAAATTTCGCCGGCTTATGTGTGATGTCCAGAAGCACGCAGTCCGCGCCAGATTTTTTCATCTCGCTGTCAATCGCCCGTGCCACAATGTCGCGTGGTGCGAGCGATTTCATCGCGTGACAGCCGTCCATAAACTCGCGTCCGTCGAGCGATTTCAAAACGCCGCCTTCACCTCGAACAGCCTCGGAAATCAAAAATGATTTTGCCTTCGGATGATAAAGGCATGTCGGATGAAATTGTACGAATTCCATGTTCGCGATGCTGGCACCCGCGCGATATGCCATCGCCACGCCGTCGCCCGTTGCAATGTCGGGATTCGTCGTGTAAAGGTAAACTTTTCCACAGCCTCCCGTAGCCAGCAGCGTCACCGATGCGGAAAACGTTTCCACTCGGGAATTGTTTTTGTCAAAAACATAAGCACCGAGACAGCGATTGCCGTCTTTTAAGCCGACTTTCCGGCTCGTGATCAAATCAATAGCCAGATGATTTTCAAAAATTGAAATATTTGGCTGCCGTGAAATCGCATTGAGCAGCGCGCTTTCGATTTCATGACCGGTCACGTCCTTTGCATGGAGGATGCGCCGTTTGGAATGGCCGCCTTCGCGGCCAAGATCAAGCTCCTTTCCGCCATCTTCATTGGGAGCGTCGCGCTCGGAAAATTTCATTCCCAGATTGATCAATTCCTGAATCCGCGCCGGACCTTCCTCAACAATCGTTCGGACGACTTTTTCTTTGCACAGTCCCGCACCCGATGTAAGCGTGTCGCGCACATGCAGCTCGAATGAATCCTCCTTGCTCGTCACCGACGCGATGCCTCCTTGCGCATAATTGGTGTTCGACTCCGCGCGATCTTTTTTAGTAACGATGGCCACACGACCACGCGGCGCAACCGACAATGCAAACGTCAAGCCGGCGATGCCGCTGCCGAGAACGAGGTAGTCGAATTGTTTCATGTCAAAGTTGCGCGTTGTCAATGAGTCGCGTTTTGCCGATTGAAACCGCCAGCGCCATCTGCGCTCCGCTCGAAACTTTTGAGACCGGCGACAATGTGTCCGGCTCGAAAAACTCAATATAATCCAATCGCGCGTCAGGTTCGCTTTCAATAAACTTTTTCAAATCTGCCTTCAATTTTGCTGCTGAAACAGATTTCATTTTTTTAACAATCGCTTGCGCCGTTTGAATCGAACTCCAAAGAACGGTTGCCTGATGCCGTAAATCGCCGACAAGATATTTGTTGCGCGAACTCATGGCCAAGCCGTCCGTTTCGCGCAATGTCGGCGCGATGATGATTTTCAATGGAAAATTCAAATCTGCCACCATGCGTTTGATGACCGCTGTTTGCTGAAAATCTTTCTGCCCGAAGATTGACACGTCCGGCAGCACAAGGTTGAACAGCTTCGCCACCACCGTCGTGACGCCGCGAAAATGAGTCGGTCGCGTAATGCCTTCCATCGGAAACGACAAATTTTCCTCGACGACATAGGTGCTGTAATTGGCTGCTGCCCTGCCGGCATACATTTCGGCATCCTTAGGTGTGAACACCGCATCCACGCCCGCTTCGCGGCAGAGTTTTAAATCTCGCTGCAAGTCGCGCGGATAATTTGCGAGGTCTTCCGTCGGTGCGAACTGGGTCGGATTGACATAAATGCTCACGACCACTTTGCCGTTGTTGCCGACGGCCTTCCGCGCACTTTTTACAAGGCTCAAATGGCCGGCGTGCAGATAGCCCATTGTCGGCACAAAGCCGATTCGCGTGCCAGCGCGCCGCCACTTTTTGGCGAGCCGTTGCATCGCTGCGATGGAACAAACGATTTGCATGAAGGGAATTTAACTGTGTAGCACAAAACAAACAAGCCGCGCGGATTGCTCCACGCGGCTTGTCTAAACAGAGTGATTTTTTAACGGCGTGCGGCAAAATTCAGCGGTGAACTTTGCGGCATTTCGTGGGCGCAAGGCTGATTGATCGGCGCGTCGGGGGTGCGGTCATTCTGCGTCACGACTCTGTTGGCAAGCATCCATGCTTCGACTTCCTCGCCGCTGATGTCGGGTAACATATGCCCATTGATCTCGACACAGGGACTCATCATTTGGCCGCTTTTCTCAATCATTTCCTGGCGCTGTAAAGGGTCGTTGATGATATCGCGGTCCTCAAACGGCAGATCGTATTTGCGCAAAACCGCACGGACGCCCTGGCTCCAGCCGCAGCTTGGTTTCAGATATGCAACAATTTTTGGCTTGCTCATGGCTAAATACTGCCACATCCAACAGCGCAGGGCAAATTATTCCGACGGGGTCACATTGCGTTTCGCCAAGATTGCCTCAACGATTTTCATGGCCAACGCGGGTTTTTCTGCCATCGCGTTTTGCGCGGCTTCCTTGCCTTGCCCGATCATTTCACCTTCGAATTGCAGCCATGCACCTTTTTTATCCACGACGCCGTCAGCGATACCCACTTCGAGTATGCAACCTTCTTTGTTGATGCCGTGATTATAGATAATGTCGAACTCCGCTTCGACGAACGGCGGCGCAACTTTGTTCTTAACAACTTTTACGCGGACGTGATTGCCAATGGCATTGCCGGCGGCGTCCTTGAGCGTATCTTTGCGGCGGATGTCGAGTCGGACACTCGCATAAAATTTCAGCGCCTTGCCGCCGGTCGTCGTTTCCGGGCTGCCGAACATGACGCCAACTTTTTCGCGCAATTGATTTGTGAAAACGCAGGTGGTCTTGGACTTGTTCAAAATCGCGGTGAGCTTGCGCAACGCCTGGCTCATCAATCGTGCCTGCATTCCCATCGTGGCCATGCCCATTTCGCCTTCGAGTTCGGCTTTTGGCACGAGCGCAGCGACGGAATCAATCACGATGACATCCAGTGCATTCGATCGGGCGAGTGTCTCGCAAATCGTCAACGCCTCTTCGCCGGAATCAGGCTGCGAAACGAGTAAATCGTCCAAATTAACGCCGAGTTTTTTTGCGTATGCCGGATCCAAGGCATGTTCCGCGTCAATGAACGCCGCAAGGCCGCCTGCCTTTTGCGCATTTGCAATAACGTGCAACATCAAAGTAGTTTTGCCGGAAGATTCCGGCCCGAAAATTTCCACAACTCGGCCACGTGGAATGCCGCCGACGCCCAGTGCGAGGTCGAGCGCGAGCGCCCCGGTCGGGATGACGCCGATCTTGACCTTTGACTGTGCATCACCCAGACGCATGATTGCACCCTCTCCATAGCTTTTGTGGATACTGGAAATGGCGGCTTCTAGTTCGCGTGTGTGCGACGTGGAGGACTTTGTTTCAACAGTAGATTTTTCGGCGGGTTTCTCAGATTTAGAGGCCATAAATTTTCAGGTTTGATTTATTTATTATTAGGAATACGACGGTAGTAAATTTGACCGGAATAGTCAAACGCGGGTTGTTCACCTAATTAAGATTTACCGCGCTGGTTTTTAATGGTTTAATCACTGGCCTCCGGCTGGAAGGGTGGCTGAGTGGTTAAAGGCACCTGACTCGAAATCAGGAGTAGTCGCAAGGCTACCGTGGGTTCGAATCCCACCCCTTCCGCCAGCCTGTCCGCTTTCATTGCCATAACGGCAACTAAATTGATTACAAAGCCTTGCTTTTAATTTGCATCATCAAGGGTACGGTAGGGTTACACCCCATGGTCTGAATTCGGCGCATGCATCATTGTGTGTCCAGTGTCAAAAACCAACAACGTAACAACCGAAAGAATTAAAATGAAATCCATGTTCCCCCTAACGCTCGCGGCAGTAGTGAGCACAATGTTAATTACCAGCGCGCCGCTGCGCGCCGCCAGCACGGACAGCCGTATCGAGTCGTCCGCAGCAGCGTCCTTCACATTCAAAACCACGCTCAAAGATGATTCCATCACGACCGATTCCAAGGACGGCGTCGTTACTCTGACCGGCACGGTCTCCGAGGCGTCTCACAAATCCCTGGCCGAAAACACCGTGGCGAGCCTGCCCGGCGTCAGGAGTGTGGACAACCAGCTCGTCGTCACCGGCGAACAGCCGGCTGAACATTCAGACGCATGGATCACCATGAAGGTGAAAACCGCGCTGTTATTCCATCGCAACGTGAGTGCGAGTGCGACCTCCGTTTATACGAAGGATGGCGTCGTGACCTTGCAGGGCGAGGCGACCAGCATGGCGCAAAAGGAGCTTACCACCGAATACGCCAAGGACATTGACAACGTGAAAGATGTCCAGAATAACATGACGGTTGCCGCAACCGCAGTCGCTCCCGACTCGACCGCCGGCGACAAGGTTGACGACGCGTCCATCACGGCGGAAGTCAAATCGTCGTTGTTCTCGCACAGCTCGACCAGCGCCCTGCACACCGGAGTCACGACGGCGGACGGCGTTGTCACATTGACCGGCATCGCCAAGAACGACGCTGAAAAAAGCCTCGTCACCAAGCTCGCCACCGACATCAACGGCGTGACCAGCGTGGTCAACAACATGACCGTCGCGGTGCCCGTGGCATCCAATTAAGCCGCCAACGGATTGCCGGCTGGCGCGATGGCGTGCCAGCCGACAAAACCGGCTGGAAGAAATTTTATGTTATACACCATTGCAATAATCCTGATCATCCTGTGGGTGCTCGGGCTCATCACCGGCACGGCGGGCGGTTTGATTCACATCCTGCTCGTCCTCGCCATCATCGCCGTTTTGCTCCGGGTTATCTCCGGAAGGAAACCGGTGCTTTGAAAAAATAAACCATCAAACAGCTTGAACATGAAAACCATCATCGCAGCCGTTCTGGTCGTCCTGGGAATTGTGGTGCTCGCCTATTCGGGCTTGAGCTTCACGACTTCGGGAAAGGAAATTAATTTCCTGGGGATGCACATTGCCACCACGGACAATCATTTCATTCCGCCCGTCGCAGGTGCGTTCATGCTCGTCGGCGGCATCATGTTGCTGCTCGTGAAACCCAAGAGCGTCTGACTGGCCGGGCCCAAAGCCTAGCCGCAACCGATCCGCAGCATGAACACGCTGAAACTCGTCTGGATGACTTTCGTGCAACTGGTCAGGCAAGTTTGCCAGTTGCCCCAGGAAATCGTGAAGGCCGTGAATCGCAGGCAGCAGAAGACCGTCATAGACAAACGTGAAGCCGAACGTATTGACCGGATTTGCAACCCGTTGAAATATCGGGGCAAGTAATTTCATCGGTTGTCGGCGGACATGAATTTGCACAGCCCGGACGAAATAAATTTTGTTCGGACCGGCATCACCCGGCGAACGCTTTTCCTCCTGTGTTCACCGGGCTTTCAAAATTTTAACCGGGGTAGGGTTTCACCCCATATACGAATCAAAGGATTCGGTGGATGCTGGCGTGGGCAGTGATTTATATTGAAAGAAAAAACTTTCCGCACGGCCTCGGCGAATCCAGCACGACACCATGGAAAAAAAACTGACAGGATTGTCACGGCGCTATGCGGCGGCTTTGGGCAAACACCTGAAGCAAGGCCCGCAGGCAAGCTTGTCGCCGGCACTGGGGCTCGGACGCCGGGCAGTTGGCCTTGGGCTGGAGACGCTGGATCTGGCACGGATTCACGAGCAGGCGCTCGCCACTTTTGAATTATCCAACATTAAGAATGGCTTCACCAAGCTAGCCACAGTTTTTTTTACCGCAGCCAACATTCCCATTGAGGAAACACATCGCGCCACGCGGCAGGGCAAGGCGGATATGAGCCGGATCAAGGAATCGCTGGGCCGGCGCACAGAGGAGCTGGCCGCCTCGCAACGTCGATTGCAGCACGGCGTCGCCCGGCGCAAGGTCATGGATGCCGCCGCTGCGAAGTGCGGCGAGGATCACAAGAAATCACTCGAAGAATCGCTCCAACTCCAGAAACGTCTGCGTCAGTTGACGCATCGCGTGATGGTGGCGCAGGAGGATGAACGCAAGAGCATCAGCCGCGAGCTTCAGGATGAGATCGCCCAGACTTTGCTCGGCATCAATGTCCGCCTCCTTTCGTTGAAACAACATGCCAGGAACAGCACCAATGGGTTCAAGGAAGAAATCGCCAGCACCCAGCGGTTGGTGTTAAAGTCGGCCCAGTCCGTGCGCCGGGTCGCGCGTGAGATTGGCTACCAACGCGAATCGCCGGACGGCGCGTCCGCATCGCCTTAACCCACGCCTTGTGCCCACTGCCATGAAGACGAAATTCAAAACGAAACGCAGGCTCACTTCCGCCGATGAACGGCTGAAGAGCGTGGATGCGTTTCGTGCGAGCGAAATCCGCTACCGCCGTCTCTTTGAAACGGCGCACGACGGTGTCCTGCTCGTTGATCCAAGCACGCGCAAAATCGTGGATGCCAATCCGTTCATGACCAAGCTGCTCGGCTATCCGCACGACCAGCTCGTCGGCAAGGAGCTGTTTCAGATCGGCCTGCTCAAGGATGAGGTCGCGAGCCGGGAAATGTTCCGCAAGCTCAAACGGCAGCACGAAGTCCGCTACGAGGATCTGCCGCTCGAAAGCCGGGGCGGCCGGCATCAGGAAGTCGAAGTGGTGGCCAATCTTTATCAGGAAGACGGCCATCCCATCATCCAATGCAACATCCGCGACATCACGGAACGAAAGGCGGCGGAAGCCGCGTTGCGCGCGAGCGAAGAGCGCTATCGCATCTTGTTCGACCTGGGGCCGGTGGCGGTTTATGCCTGCGATGTTTCAGGCGCGATTCAGAATTTCAACGCCCGCGCCGCCGAACTCTGGGGGCGCAAGCCGGTCATCGGAGAAGCCAGCGAACGTTTTTGCGGCTCGTTCAAGATGTTCCGTCCCGACGGCAGCGTGCTGCGCCACGAGGATTGCCCCATGGCTGGCGTGTTGCGCGGCAAAATCGCGCAGGCCTTGGATCAGGAAGTTGTCCTTGAACAACCCAACGGCACGCGGCTGACCTGCATCGTGAACATCCGCCCGTTGAAAAACCATCGCGGAGAGATCACGGGTGCCATCAATTGTTTTTACGACATCACCGAACGCAAGACGGCGGCGGAAGCCCGGCGCCGCAACGAGGTGCTGGCCATCTCGAACCAGGAATTGGTTCTGGAGATCGCCCAGCGCAAGGCGGTGGAGGTGGCGCTCAAAAAGAGCGAACGCCATTACTCCCAACTGCTGGGAAAATCGGATGCCATGCAGGAACAGTTGCGGCAGTTGTCCCGCCAGATTCTGCTCGCGCAGGAGGACGAGCGGAAACGCATCAGCCGCGAACTCCATGATGTCATCGCCCAGACTTTGACCGGCATCAATGTCCGGCTGGCCGCCTTGAAAAAGGAGGCTGCCCTCAACACGCGGCACCTCGACCGCGATATCGCCCGCACGCAGCGTCTCGTGGAAAAATCCGTGAACATCGTGCACGAATTCGCCCGCGAACTGCGCCCGGCGGTGCTGGACGACCTCGGCCTGATTCCCGCGCTGCATTCGTTCGTGAAACTGTTTTCCAAGCGGACGCACCTGCACGTCCACCTGACGGCCTTTGCGGGGGTGGAACAACTGGACATCGCCAAGCGGACCATCCTCTACCGCGTGGCGCAGGAGGCGCTCAACAACGTGTCCCGCCACGCGCACGCCAGCCGGGCCGATGTGAGCATCGAGAAACTGGCGCATGGCATCGGCATGAAAATCAAGGACGACGGCAAATCCTTTCACGTCGAACGCATTTTGAATTCCAAGGGGAGCCAGCGCCTGGGATTACTTGGCATGAGGGAACGCGTCGAGATGGTAGGCGGCACCTTCTGCGTGGAATCCGCGCCCGGCCAAGGCACCACCATCCAGGTGGAAATCCCATTCGCCACCGTGCAAAAAAAAATGCTTCACAAATCCGGTAAACAATCCACCTTGGAATGCCCATGAAAAGAACCACCGTCCTGCTCGCCGAAGACCACATGATCGTGCGCGAAGGTTTCCGCAAGATGCTCGAACTCGAGGACGATTTTGAAATCGTCGGCGAGGCGCAGGACGGCCGCGCCGCCGTCGCCCTCGTCAAAAAATTCCATCCCGAAGTCGTGCTGATGGACATCGCCATGCCGCTGCTCAACGGACTGGAGGCCACGCGGCAGGTTCTCAAGGCCGTCCCCACCACCAAGGTGATCATGCTCTCCGCGCACAGCGACGACGCCTATGTCAAAAACGCCACCGACTCCGGCGCGATGGGGTTCCTGCTCAAGCAGACCTCCGCCCACGAGGTGTGCCGCGCCATCCGCGAAGTGCAAAAAGGAAAAACATTTTTCAGCCCCTCAATTTCCAGGCGTCAGGACCGCATCTATCCAAAATCGTTCGACCGCACGGGAGTGCTCAAAAAGAAAATATCCGAACTCACCTCGCGCGAGATGGAGGTGCTGCAGCTCATCGCCGAGGGCAAGGCAAACAAAGAGACCGCGTCGGAACTCGGCATCGGCATCAAGACCGTCGAGAAGCACCGCGAGCATCTCATGGAGAAGCTGGACATCCACGACACCGCCGGCCTCACCCGCTACGCCATCAGCGCGGGCATCATCGAGAACAGCGTCCAGTTGACCATTGTCTGAACCGATGCGGCGTCCGGCCGGTGGCCGGAAATGATGACGGAAGAGCGAACCTATTGGGGCGCGGCCCCGGCCCTGCAACAATGAACACAAATATTCTCGCCTTCTGGATGACCCTGGCCGGCACCGTCTGCTGGGGTGTCTGTTTCTGGTGGATGCGCCGGATTTCAATCAAGCAGAACTTCCTCCTGGACCAGTTGCGCGAGCAGGGCAGGCGGATTGAAAAGCTTTCCAAGATCGAGCACGACCTCATCAAGGAGGTCCATCCGCAGGTCAACGAGATCAAGGAAGGCATGGAGGAGATGATCGCCGTGGTAAAGGAAAACACAAGTCCCCCGGCGCCCAGGAAGAAGGGTCATTAGTCCCAGGCAGGAACTTTTTAGATGAGCACGACGCGGTCGCCACCTGATTTAAGGAGCTTGGGAGATTGCACGACGCGGTCGTCGCCTCATAAAAAGAGCTTTTGGACGAGCACGACGACGTCGCCACCTGTTTTAAGGAGTCTGGAGGCTTGCATTACCCGGTCGTCGCCTCCCAAAAGGAGCTTTTGGGCGGGCACGACGCGGTCGCCACCTGTCAAAAGGAGTTTTTACATGAGCACGACGTCGTCGTCGCCTGTTTTAAGGAGCTTGGAGGATTGCACGACGCGGTCGTCGCCTTCCAAAAGGAGTTTTTGGGTGGGCACGACGCGGTCGTCGGCAGTTTTTAGGAGGCAAAATCAGGGCCGGAACGCGTCCTGCCCGTTCAAAACCAGCCATTTAAGACAGATTTGCCGGTGAATGGATTTTCAAGTGGACGGGGAGCGCGACCGTCCCGGTTGCACCGTCAGGCGTCCCGCCGGATGGAATGGCGGCGGGAATTGGTGGCACTCCGCAAGGAGTTCGGCGCGATGCCGAACACGGCAGGCGGGACGCCCGCGCTCCCCATTTCCAGAGCAGTTCGCTTTCCGGCAGGTGCAAACGCCGGGTAGTGTGCGGCCTCTGGCCGGATTTGTCGAGCCGCAGGCTCGACGCTACATCTTTGGCTTCTGATTTCTTTGCCATGCGCGGAGTTTGAAACAAGCGGATGGCGTCGGCAATGACGAGTTGGCTGAATTTGCCGCAAAATCTGTTGGACGAGAATTGGCGGGAGTGGCACGCTCGCGTCACATCTTCGGGACAAGGTTTATGGCGGCAAAAGCATCAAAGCTACGACGTAGCATCCGGGAGCCGAACAGTTACGCGCTGGGCGGCATCATCCGGGAATTGCGCGAACAACGCGGCTGGTCCTGGGGCCAGTTGTCCGACGCCTGCGGCCTCTCGCGGCAGGGTCTCATCTTCCTCGAATCCAATGAGCGGCTGGCCTCCGTGGAAACCGCAGAGCGGATCGCCAAGGCGTTCGGACTGAAAGGCAGCGAATTGCTGGCGCTGGCGGAGCAGCGGACGGCGCAATGGCCGGCCGGTTGCGAAAAGTGTAACTATTGTTGCGTGGAATTTGGAATGCCAAAGGATTTAGATGGCGCGCGTGGCTGCATCCGCCCGGTGCTTTGACCCGCAGTCTTCGTTCCGGGCGGGCGGCCCGCAACTCAACGAAAGAAAAAAATCATGAAAATTCCTGAATACTTCGATGCGCTGGTGCAGTTGCTGGAGAACGCCGCCGACGGTGCGGCCAAATACGGCGCGGACATCAAACTCAAACAAAACACGGAGCCGGACATCCGCGCGGATTTGACGGCGCTCATCGGCACGCCTGCCGGTCCCGGCGGTGTGCCGCCCGCCGTGCCGGGTTTGAAGACGCTGTGGAACACGGCCAAGGCCAACAAGACGCGCATGTCCACCAACCTCGCCATCGCCGAGGCAAACGGTCGCGCTCTGGCGACGACGTGCATCGCGTCGCTCAAGCCGGTGCTGGGCAAGCAGTGGAACAGCGCATGGAACGAGGCGGGGTTCGTTTCCGGTTCGCTCGCGGTGCCGCCGCATCCGCAGTCGTTGCTGCTCCTGTTGAGCGGCTATTATGCAAACAACCCGTCGCATGAAGTGAAGAATGTCAACGGGATTGACTGCACGGCGGCGGCGTGCAAGGCGTCGTCGGATGCCATCGTGGCGGCGCAAAAGGCGAGCAACCAGGCCAACACGGACGCGGGAACGGCGCAGTCGAATTTGCAGGATGGCATAGATGCGGGCCGGGCGCGGGCAATAGGATTGCAATCCGAGTTGGGCCAGTTGCTGGACGACAACGATCCGCGCTGGCTGGCGTTCGGCTTTGACCTGCCGGGCCACACGGCGGGGCCGGATGTGCCGCAGAATCTCACGGTCACGCCCGGGGCGGCGGGATCGCAGGCGTTGTATGCGCATAGCGGTGATTCACGCCGTGCGGACGGCTTCCGGTTCATTGTAAGAAATGCTGCGGATGGTTCGGATATTACGGAGTTGTTGACGACGGACCCTGAGGCGACGTTCACCGGGTTGGTGTCGGGCACCAAGGTCAGTGTGACCGTGACCGCGCGCAACTCGACGGGCGAGAGCCAGGAAAGTTCTCCGCCGGTTGTCGTGGTGGTGCCGTAGTTGGCGGGTGAGGTCGGCGCGCTGCGATCCTTGGGGAGCGCCGCCAGCGGCGGGAGCGGACTAAATCCCGTTCAAAACATTTCTCACTTTGACGAGCAATTCATTGGCGGTATAAGGCTTGAGCAGCGTGGCGGCGGGTTGGAGCCATGGGTAACGTTCGAATTCCTCCTCCGGCAAAACTCCCGTGGCCATGATGACCGGCAATGCCATGCGCGCGGCACGCATTTTCTTTAGCAGATCAATGCCGGTCAGCCTGGGCATGGTGTTGTCGGTGATCATCAGATCGAAGTAGTCTTCATTGAGCGCCTCCCAGGCGGCTGCGCCATCAATGGCGGAATCCACCTCGTAGCCTGAGCGGATCAGGAATTCAGTGCCAAGTTCGCGAATACGCTGGTCATCCTCCACCACGAGAATTCGATGAGGCAGATTTGTCCGGCTTTGAAGGGGAGGGCTGCCCGGCTCAACAACTTGTGACAAGCTTTTAACTTCCATGACAGTCACTATAGGCAGAAAAAATTTCTCGGCTATAAGGTGATTACCCCATCAGGATTGTGTTGAGGCCGGCCTGGATTCGGCTTTGAATCCATTTTGCCATGCGCAGTGTTCGCGCAGAAAGAATTCGGGCAAAAAGCGTATGCGGGTAACACCCCATTTTATTCACCCGGCTGTCTTCCTATTATCAACCTCAATAGAGCGAACATCTCTTTACACAACGAAGAAATTTAACAAAAAAACCATATGAAACGGAAATATCAAATCATCATCAGCACATCAGCGGCCTCAGTCATGGCATTCACCGCGCTGGCCCAGGACAAAACAAACTATCCTCCAACAGATCAACCCGGAGACGTCCGTCAGGACAACACGGAGGTACGGGTGGACAAGTTGAATGACGCGCTTAAATCCAGCGATGTCATCGGGATGACGGTCAAAAATTATCAAGGCGAGACCATCGGCACCGTGCAAGACCTCGTGGTGGATGTGGAACACGGGCGGATTGTGCAGTTGATCCTTTCCACCGGTGAATATTCCGGCATTCACGGCCTGATGACGGCAGCGCCGCCGCGGGCCTTTCGTCACAATGCCGCTGACAACATCCTGGAACTTCACGCCAACAGGGAGAAACTCAAGATGGCCCCCACATTTGAACCCGGGACGTGGAACGAAGGGACGCAGACCAACCGGGAAGATGAAGTCTACGTTTATTACGGCGGCCTGCCCTCCTTTGTTTCCTCCAGCAACAACATTCCGATTACAAATTCGGATGGATGGCTCACCAGGACATTGCTCCGCAATGAGACCCTGACAAACCAGGCAGAGGGAAAGGAAAAAGCCCGCAAGGTGAACGGTACGCTCGTGGCGGGTGATGCCGAGAAGGCAAGCAGCCTCATGGGCATGACAGTGAACAACCTGCAGGGCGAGAAACTCGGCAAGGTAGAAAATCTGCTGATAGACTTTCCCACGGGCCGCATTGTTGCCGTCATCATTTCAACCGGCGGATTCCTTGGCATGGACGGCGAGTTAAGCCCCATTCCGCCGACAGCTCTCCGATTCACCGAGGTAAAGGACATGCTCAACCGCGGCACGGAATCATCTTTCAGCCCCATGAATTTGCCGCACACCGAGGATCAAAATGGCGTTCAGGTGGCTCATTCCTCTGCTTCCTCACCTGACAACGGTTTGGTGGATCAAAACACTTCGGATCACGAAATCCTGGTGCTGGACGCTTCGAAAAAGGCCATCGGTGACGCGCCGCATTTCAAGGCGGATCAATGGCCTGATTTCGGCCAGCCAACTTATGTCGGCGGAGTATATCGGGCCTATAACGTGCAACCTTTCTATAATACCAACGGGATTGTCGAACCGGTTAAAATTACTTCCAACCAATAGGTCGTCCCACATAAAGCCATGAAACATAATAACAATCATGACAACGCACAGAATGCCGGCCTTAAACTGACCCCCGTTCGCTTTGAATTCACCGACCCGACAGCCAGGACCGTCTGCATCGCGGGAACATTCAACCATTGGCAGCCCGAAGCCAAGGCGTTGCATTCCTCCGGTGTCGGCAACTGGTGGAAGGAAACCGCCCTCGCGCCCGGCACCTACGAATACTGCCTCGTCGTGGACGGCAAATGGATTCCTGATCCGGCGGCGCGCGAGACCGTGGCGAATCCGTTTGGCGGAAGAAATTCGGTTTTGCATGTGGCCAGTTCGCCGGCAGCCGCTCACCTGTCCGACGCGGAAAATTTGCCGTTGATAAACGACCGCTTTACCGAAGCCAGGTCTGGGGATCACCTTGCCGCCAAGGAAAATTTACCGTCAAACAAAGAAACAAACAAAAAAAAGAAAATATGAACAAAGAAACACACGCAACCCACAACGACATTGGATCACTGGCCGAAGACGCGCGAGCGTTGATGGCCGCCACCGCCGACGTGGCCGGTGAAAAAGTCGGGGCTGCCCGCAACCGTCTCGCCTCCGCGCTGGAACGCGCCAAGGAAATCGCCGGCAACGTCCGCGACAAGGCGGTCGCCGGTGCCAAGGTCACCGACCAGACCATCCGCGAGAATCCGTATCAGGCCATCGCCATCGGCGTCGGTGTTGGCGCAATCATCGGGTTTATGCTCGCCCGCCGCTGCTCCAGCCGCGACTGATCACATCATGGAAACATCCACCGTCAGCTTCAGGCAACTGGCCGCAACCTCGAAACATTTCGCGCGGCGGCTGCTGACCATCGGCGAAAACCGCCTCGAACTGCTGGCGGTGGAAGTGCAGGAGGAGCACGAGCGTCGCCTGCTCGCGTTTCTTCTGGCACTTGGCGTAGCTGCGTTTGGCCTGATAGCGAGTCTCACGCTCACGACGGCTATTGTAATTTTGCTTTGGTTCTGGTCGCCCGTAGCCGTGCTTCTGATATTGACCGCACTTTACGTCGCCGCAGGAATTTATCTTTATCGTCGGCTCATCGGACTGCTGCGCAACTGGCAGATGCTTTCCGCCACGCTTGATCAACTGCGAAAAGACCGCGAATGTCTGGAAAAAATCATCGCATGAATCCGCTCGCATCGCGTAAAAAACTTTTGATCGCGGAAAGCGAACTGAACCGCGCGCAACTTGTTCAGGAATTACAGACGATATCGGACAAAGTCCATTCGTTTGCAAATCAGGTGAGCACGGTCAGTTCGCTGGCAACCGCCGCCGCAACATTGATTGCCGGTCTCGCCACCCTCCGGCACAAAAAGGAGCCTGAGACCGCCGCTGAAAAACCTTCTTGGCTGAAAACCATTGTCAAAGGTGCAGGTCTGGTTTCCTCGGTGTGGCAGACATTTCGCGCACGGCCCAAATCTTAATCCGTCCCCCGCTACGCCCGCAAAACAGCTGCCAAAGCTGGCTGTAATTCCGTTTCGATTCCGACGTCTTATCCCTACACCGCTCACGTTTCATTTCTTGCATTTTTGAGTCCAGACTTTCAATTCGACGAAATGCTCGCGCTGGTCATCCACCAACGGAACGGTTTTCATCGTCAGCTTTTCACCGTCAAGAAAGAGTTGATTCTCCGCGGCAGCATCGGCCGGCAGACGGCTGATCGTGATATGATAAATTGTTTGGCGGAAGCGGTAATGGATTTTATAGGACGGCCAACTTGTCGGCAGCCGGGGAGTCAGGCGCAGTTGATCGCCTTCGCGGTTCACGCCCAGCAGGGTTTCCATCAGCAGCCGATACATCCAGCCGGCGGAACCAGTATACCACGTCCAGCCGCCCCGGCCGATGTGCGGCGCGACGGCATAGACATCGGCGGCTACGACGTAAGGCTCGACTTTATAGGTGGCGATTTGTGCGGGCGTCGCGCCGTGATGAATGGGATTGAGCAGCGCGAAGAGTTCCCACGCGCGGTCGTGGTCACCCATGAGCGCAAAGGCCATGGTGGTCCAGAGCGCGCCGTGGGTGTATTGACCGCCGTTCTCGCGCACGCCGGGAATGTAACCTTTGATGTAGCCGGGATTGAGCGACGACTTATCGAACGGCGGATCGAAGAGCTGAATTAATTTATCCTGGCGGCGAACGAGGCGCTGATCCACGGCGGTCATCGCCTGGCGGGAACGCTGCGGTTCGCCGGCGCCGCTGATCACCGACCAGCTTTGCGGGAGGGAATCTATCTGACATTCGGGATTGGTGGCGGAGCCGAGCGGTTCGCCGTTGTCGAAATAGGCGCGGCGATACCAGCCACCGTCCCACGCGTGCAGCTCGATGTTCGTTTGCAGCAATTCCGCCTGCGCATCGCAGCGGTCGGCGAAGGCGGTATCATTGCGCGAGCGCGCCAGCTCGGCAAATTGCGTGAGCACGTCGAAGAGAAAGAAGGCGAGCCAGACGCTTTCGCCGCGACCGCCCTTGCCGACGAGGTTCATGCCGTCGTTCCAGTCGCCACAGCCCATCAGCGGCAGGCCGTGTTCGCCGAATTTCAATCCGCGCTCGATGGCGCGCACGCAATGTTGATAAAGCGTAGCGGACTCTTCGGACTTGTTCGGCAAATCATAGTAGGATTCCTCGTCCGGCTTGACGAGGCGCGCTTCAAGGAAGGAAATTTTTTCATCCAGCACGCCGGTGTCCGCCACACACGCAACGTAGCGGCAGGTCACAAAGGGCAGCCAGAGAAAGTCGTCGGAAAAATGGGTGCGCACGCCGCGGCCGGAGGGCGGATGCCACCAGTGTTGGACATCGCCTTCGCGGAACTGGTGCGCGGCGGCGCGGAGTAAATGTTCGCGGGTCAGCGCCGGTTCGGCATGGACCAGCGCCATGACATCCTGCAACTGGTCGCGGAAACCATAAGCCCCGCCGGATTGATAAAAGCCGGTGCGGCCCCAGAGGCGGCAGCTCAAGGTTTGATAGAGCAGCCAGCCGTTCGCCAGCACATTGACGGCGGGATCGGGCGTGTCCACGTTCACCGCGCCGAGGGTGCGGTTCCAATAAGCCCAGACGCCTTCGAGCGCGGCGCGGCTGGCGTCCGCGCGACGAAAGCGCCGAATGAGAATCTGCACGTCTGCCGCGCTGCGGCCCACGCCGAGGCGGAAACTGGTTTCGCGTTCCTCGCCGTCCGACAAATTAAAACTGACCTGCACCGCGCCGCACGGGTCCAAACCCGCGCCCACTTTGCCGGACAACCGCGCGCGCCTCAGGGCCGCCGGCTGCGCCAGGCTGCCATTGCGACCGATGAATTCCTTGCGGTCGCCGGTGAATGTGCGCGAGGCGTCGTTCACATCGAGAAACACGGTGCGGTCGGGGAATTCGGTATTGTAATAATTGCGCGCGAGCAAAGCGCCGGTCTTAAGGTCCACTTCGGTTTGCACGTGCAGGAGGCTCTTGGAACGCAGGTCGCCCAGCACCCATTCCATATAGCCCGTTACGGACAGGCGGCGCGGCCGGCCGGAGACGTTGCGC
>Ga0302200_10002080_pt1 | contig 18055 bp, 25 predicted proteins | sample II_Bog_N3_1_FD_194585 | JGI IMG/M metagenome (GOLD analysis project Ga0302200, IMG submission 194585) | Peat permafrost microbial communities from Stordalen Mire near Abisko, Sweden - II_Bog_N3_1 | ecosystem: Environmental > Terrestrial > Soil > Wetlands > Peat | place: Sweden: Abisko... | reverse complement strand
AGTGTCCTCACTGGCCTGATTGGTTCTGGTGGGCTTGGCATAGTGGCCTAACGAAAAAAGCTGAGCCACCGCCGACCTGCGACGTGAACCGCGACAGCGGAACTGACCGCGCCAACGGCGGTTGGCTCCGGCGACTGGTTAGGCCACATGGTTATCTTTCATCTATCTTTAGCGACTTCCTCTTGCACAAAAAAACCTCCCTGCTTTTGTAGATAGTTAACAAGGTAGTGATGGCCAGCGACGGCATTGAACCTGCCAGACCAATTCTCATTGTTTCCACCCATCGAATAGGTGATAACGACATCGTGTTGACCGGGGAGTATATTGATGGGCGAATGTCGTCCACTTGCTGACATCTTCCCGTCAATCTGGTAGATAGATGGCTCAATTTTCCAAGGGAACATACCGCCATTGCCGGAATAGGTAATTCCATATACCTTTGGCTCACACCTTAGAGTTGCCAATTGATCAGGTGGCAGGCTTGGCTCGGTTGAACACGAAGTGGCTAGAATACATATGATAAATGATGCAAAAGAAACGAAGGATTTCAAACATTGTGTTTTCATAATTTGTGTTAAGTGGCCTAACGAAAAAAGCTGAGCCACCGCCGACTCGCGACGTGAACCGCGACAGCGGAACTGCCAGCGCCAACGGCGGTTGGCTCCGGCGACTTGTTAGGCGGCGTCATGGTTTGTCTGGTGCTTTCACAGTTATCCGATTTGTCATCCCTGAACTGAATGTATAAGCAATAATCTCCAGATTGCCGTCTGGCTTCGTTATGAAGTCAAAGCGGTCAAACCCATCGTAGTTTGTGGACTGCTTCATAAATATCGCAAGCTCCTCATAATTTGTTGGCCATCGCTGATTCGCCTGTCGAAAGGTGTAGGCGTTGGTTTCGTCGCACAAAAAAGGCATGCCGGTGCCCCAGTTGTAAGTATGCGGCTGAAACATACCAAATAAACCCGAAGTCGCCTCGCAACCGACTAAGCCGACGATTAGCACTATGAGCAAAAGGCCGAACAGAGCGATGGGTTTTGAATAAATCACTTTCATGTGCATAGCCGCCTAACGAAAGAAGCTGAGCCACCGCCGACTCGCGACGTGAACCGCGATAGCGGAACTGCAAGCGCCAACGGCGGTTGGCTCCGGCGACTGGTTAGGCCACTGGTCTCTCATAGTCCACTTATTTCTCAAAAAACCTTTTAAACTGTGAAACACTCATGAATCCTCGCTTCTGGCCATACTCGTTGTTGTAGTCATATTCCGCGCCGAACTCCTTCTTCAAATCAACATCCTTTGTGTTCGTGAAACCAGCGATGAAGATTCTGCTTCCGTCTTTATCGTCCCACTCTTTCAAGTTAATGAAGTATTCCGCTCCGCGAGCCTTCGCCACCTCGTAGAACCCTCGCGCGATAAACATGCTCGACCCGACCGATGATCCCATCTTCTGGTGCGTCATCCTGAGTTTTGATGTGTTTGTATTGCGCTCAAACTCCACGATTTTAATCAAACTGTTAGTGTCACCGAAGTCTTTGGAGTCAATCTGCACTAATGTTACAGCGTTGGTGTCAGTGCCGGCGTGGGACGGCACGACAGCGAAACCAAGAAGAATGACGGTCAATAATGTATGGACGTGATTTTTCATAAGCGTGTGAAGTGGCCTAACGAAAAAAGCTGAGCCACCGCCGACTCGCGACGTGAACCGCGATAGCGGAACTGCAAGCGCCAACGGCGGTTGGCTCCGGCGACTTGTTAGGCGTATCGTTCAAAGTCAAAATCTCGCCGTTACAAAGAAACGCTCTCCTCTTGGCGCGATGTCGAATGCGGCGAACTGCTGCTCAGTTCCATCATCGAAATGCAACGCATAAGTCCCTTCAGCCGGATAAAGCTCTACTGGCGAAAGAAAACTGACGGAACTCTCGCCCGGCGTGAGAAAATGTGCGACGCCCGTGCCAAGACGAGCCTCATCAACCTCGAAATGCTGGTCGGTTATGACAACCTCTCCCAAGTCGTCCTCGTTGAGAAATAAGTGCGCTCTATTCATGCCACATCCTATCTGAAACCTTGCCGTTCAAGAACGTGATAACAACCATCTTGCCTCCATAGCCGATGTTGTCGTAACTCCATGTCTCCATCTTGCCTAGTCCTGGCGCATCCATCTCGCTCTTGTCTTTCGAGCTACCAAGAACCTCGGTAACTTGGTCTTGCGTCATTCCAATCGTCACTTTGTCATAGTTCTCTTTTGTGAGCTTCGAGCCGCAGCCGACGCACAAAATGGCGACGGCTACAACCAACGCGCTGAATCTGAATAGTCTGCTCATGTGTCTTCCTTTCTGTTGTTTTGTTATACACTTGAAACATCAGCCATGTGGCTGATGCCTTCACAAACCTCCCCGTTGAAGATAAGTGCAATGTGAAATCCGGTCTTCATCCACTGGCAAACCGTCTTACCGTCTGCTGTGCCAGAAATCGCACTTGGGTTTCCGACTGCCGCGATAATCTCCTGCTTCGTCTTGCCTTTCAAATCTCCCATAGCTGCGAACTTTTGGTGAAGCTGCTTGCCTCCCAGTGTCACAAACCAACTGCCGCTGCCGAAGAAACTGATTACAATGACTATGATGAGCCAATAATCGCTTATGAATTTCATTATGTCGTCCATATATGTTCTTTCTTGTTTTGTGTTCGTGTGTCTCGGTGCGCTCGCTGATACGCCTAACGTAGAAAGCTGAGCCACCGCCGACTCGCGACGTGAACCGCGATAGCGGAACTGACAGCGCCAACGGCGGTTGGCTCCGGCGACTTGTTAGGTGCCGGCTGTCTGTAAATATCGCCAAACATTTCTGAATCCTTTCGGTTTGAGGAGCAACAGCACGCCGACAACAAGCTGTGCGAAAACTCCGGCGGAATACAACCAACTGCTGAAAACTCGATCTGCCGAATTCGTGCCGCCTTGCTTGTGATACGAATACAAAACGAATAAATCCTGCACCGCTCGTCCCAAGCTCGGAAGCGATGTGGCCAGAATCAAAATACCGGCAACTGCAAACGCGAGAGCTTGAAGCTGCTCAAATGTGCAAGCGACCTCCCTCGCATCGGCGGAAGGCGAAGATGCGATACGCCGAGCCAATGGCTCCGAAAAAATAAAAAGCACGACGGCCAAAATAAGCAGCGAACCGCCGGGGAGCAACGAAGTAAAAATAGAACCTCTGAATGAATCTGATGCGAACATGGCGGCGACAAGGCCAAAGGCGGAAAACAACGGAATCGCTTGGACGAAGCAATAAACCGCCAAGAGTCTCAAGCCGACGATTGCAAGGTTGATGGATGTCATAAAATCGAGTGTGTAGGCACCTAACGAAAAAAGCTGAGCCACCGCCGACTCGTGACGTGAACCGCGACAGCGGAACTGACAGCGCCAACGGCGGTTGGCTCCGGCGACTTGTTAGGCGTATGGACTCTATCTCTCATCTTCTGGAACTGGTGGATGAACGCGGCGTGACCAAGAACCGCCGACAGTCTCACGAACCGCCTGCCAACCCGGCTCAAGGTCTGCAACTTCGAGAACTGTCGGGTCAACCTTAACAACCTCCTCCAAAGCAACGAGCATGGCATCAGCCATCGAAGCGTCGGAACTGCCGATGAACTGCCAACTATGATCATCCTCGTCGTGCGAGACCAACAATATCGGCTCGGAACCATCCATGACCTGGCGCATGGTAAACGTGGCGCAATTTCGAGGCTGGTCGAACGGCCAAGTGTCTGTCGGGTTCGAGTTCATAGATGCGCGAATACGCCTAACGAAAAAAGCTGAGCCACCGCCGACTAACGGCGTGAACCGCGATAGCGGAACGGCCAGCGCCAACGGCGGTTGGCTCCGGCGACTGGTTAGGCCACATCAATGTCTCACTTTTTAAGGCGCTTGAAAACATACTGAAACTCCATGTTTGTCGTGACCACATGATTTGTGTCAGTCTGGACTACGGGAACAGGCTGAAACTCAACTAACTCCCAGCCAGTCTTGCCATATCCATCTAACATATTCGGACCCATCCGCTTTTCTGTGGTTCGGGTTCTATATTCCCACTTTGAAGTCTTCGTCGTGGCGCAGCCGACGACAATGAACGCGGTGGTGATAACAGCTATCAGTGCTTTGGTTGTGGTTTTCATAATTGGTGTGATGTGTTGTGGCCTAACGAAAAAAGCTGAGCCACCGCCGACTCGTGGCGTGAACCGCGATAGCGGAACTGACAGCGCCAACGGCGGTTGGCTCCGGCGACTTGTTAGGCCACATGGTCATCTTCATAACTGCTTTGGTTTTCGGCTGGCGATGGCAAAACAAATAAGCCCAGCAATAAACGAAAGCCGAAATAAATCACAGCAAATCGCCACAATCATTCTGACTGTCCCTGGCTCCATCGTCGCGGCAAACCTGGAAAGCGGGCGAGGAACGATGATGCTCAAAAGTATCAACAATATGCCAACCATCTGAAGCTGGCGTTTCTTTGGCGGCGTAGCATCTGGACCTTTCGATAACATATTCATAAAGCGCGAATGTGGCCTAACGAAAAAAGCTGAGCCACCGCCGACTCGCGACGTGAACCGCGACAGCGGAACTGACCGCGCCAACGGCGGTTGGCTCCGGCGACTTGTTAGGCCACATCGTCATACTTGAAAACATCTAAACTCTTGCCGCCAATAACCGCCCTCTCCACAAACTGCTGGGTCAATGGAGCGAAGTCTCGCGACCAACGGCTCAAAGCTCCCGGCTGCCATCATGGCACTAAAGCCGCCGCTCTCCGCTACAAAATCTCGAACTTGAAGAAGGCTGGCGGCTAATGTGATGACTGATGACGCCATAAGAACTCTCTGAAAAAGATTGTCGTGATTGAGATAAACAACCTGTCCGCCAGCCTTCTCGTCAAGGCAAACAGGATCGCCGGAACCATTCGAGCCAATCATTCGGTAACGGTCAAACTCGGATGGCTGATGCCAAACAACCGATACTCGCGGCAATGTGCCGCTCTTTGGCGGGCTGAAACTAAGGAATGGAGCGGCATCTTCTGGCAAACCAACCTCGACTAAAAATGCTCGCGCGTCCGCTGGCAACTGAACATCCGAAATGGACGACTGTGGAAACGAAACAAGATGCTCATGTTCCTGAAGCTCCCAACTCTGCTTGAACTGTTGCGGTGTAATCATTGGTGGCGCGAGATGTGGCCTAACGAAAAAAGCTGAGCCACGCCGCATCTGCGACGTGAACCGCGATAGCGGAACTGCCAGCGATAATAGGCGTTGGCTCCGGCGACTTGTTAGGCAGCAAAATATCCATGACTCAATAAAACCTGTGAACCGCAAACCTACTGCCAACCAACTGCTGGTGGCATAAAACCGGCGCGAGCTTCTTTTCAAAGCTAACCAACCGACGGCGACTAACTCAAACCAAAACTCTTCGGCGAACCACCAAAAAACTCCGCCGCGAAATCCGACCGGAAAATCTCCGGCGACGCTTTGCTGCCTAACGAAAAAAGCTGAGCCACCGCCGACTCGCGACGTGAACCGCGATAGCGGAACTGCAAGCGCCAACGGCGGTTGGCTCCGGCGACTTGTTAGGCATCATCGTCATACTATTCGTGTCCCCAACCATCACTCTCGCCGCCCAACGGCGTCGCTCGTGCGGTCAACGTAACTAGCCAAATCGTGATGTCTCGAAATACGGGACATATCTGCCGCCGCACCGTGGCCTGCCAGTGTGCGCGCTCTGGCGCATAGTCCACGCTGACCGTCCAACCGCGCTCGACTATCAACTCTGCAAAGGCGAGTGCCTGCTGGTGCTGCTCAAAAACAAAGCGAGCATAAATCGGCTTCAGCGTGTCTGTCAACGGCTCATCTTCTTTTGTCGTGGTGTCCATGATGCCTAACGTAGAAAGCTGAGCCACCGGCAAGCTGCGATGTGGCATAACGGAAACCTTCTCGGATAAAAGAAAGCGGCGATGCCGGTTGGCTCCGGCGACTTGTTAGGCCACGAAAGCGTGGCCGCAGATAAAAGCTCCATAAATAAATGACGCTCGCAAATCCAGACGCGCCGCACTTGCTCGCCGCACCAAACCAGCGCGAGCTAAACCCAAACTAACTGTCGAAATCTCTCGCATCTCAAATCGAACTGCTCAAATCATCGCCAGCCAAACCAGCTAACTCAATCCCGAAAATGTCTCGTGGCCTAACGAAAAAAGCTGAGCCACCGCCGATTCGCGACGTGAACCGCGATAGCGGAACTGACCGCGCCAACGGCGGTTGGCTCCGGCGACTTGTTAGGCATCCACGAATTACTCATCCTCATCCTTAAATAAGAATGCCGCCACATCTCGGCTTTTGATGACAAGGTAAATCCCGATGGCGACCAAAATCACAGACGAAAAAGGTAATAACCAATAGTAACCTCCTCCCTGTGAACCCATGCCTCTGTATTGCAGCAACTGAAATAACCCAGTGATGACGGATGGAATGCCGTGGACTGAAACCGAAAGTCCCAGAATTTTGATTAAGACGTTCGCTAGTTGTTTTGATTTCATATTTTGTGGTGGTGTGTTTGGATGCCTAACGAAAAAAGCTGAGCCACCGCCGACTCGCGGCGTGAACCGCGACAGCGGAACTGACCGCGCCAACGGCGGTTGGCTCCGGCGACTTGTTAGGCTGCATGGTCATACTCACTCTGTCAGCTTCTCGTAAACCTTAACCTTCTGTCCAACCTTGATTCGATACGATGTCATATCAGGATTCATGGCTCTCAAGTCCGCAATTGAAATCCCAAACCTGCGTGCAATCTTGGTTACGGTGTCGCCTGCCTGAATGACATAAATGCGAATCTCGTAGATCGAACCCGGAAGCGAATTCGTGGCCGACAATAATGCTGCGTCATCTCGGATGCTCCGAGTCTGTGCCTCGCGGTCAGTAGCGCAACCAGCCATATACAGCGCAGAGAATGCAATGGAAGCAATAATCAAAGGTGTTCGCATTTTCATAAAAGCGTAATGCAGCCTAACGAAAAAAGCTGAGCCACCGCCGACTCGCGACGTGAACCGCGATAGCGGAACTGCAAGCGCCAACGGCGGTTGGGTCAACTGTTGGGTATTGCACAGCGTTCCGTATCGGTTAAATATGACGATTCCAAGGAGCGATATAGTCGCCGGAAGCTGATTCCCGTCAATCCCAAAACCCTGGGCGACCAGCTCCATTTGAAGCGCATTGAAGCCGACCTGTCCCAAGCAGAAGTGGCGCAAAAGGCAGGTGTTTCAGTGCGGACGGTGCGGAAGTGGGAACACGGCATTGTCTGCCCCACGGAGCATCATTGGCAGGCGTTGACGGGCATTCTGCGCTTGGATTCCCCGCTCTCCGCAGGATGAAACCCATCGTCAGAGTGGCTTGTTGGCTTTTACACAGCGGATTCATGCCCAAAGTCCATAAATTCGGCAATTTAGTCCCGTTGGCTGATTTTGCTCCGAATGTAATTCACATGGTATTCGTCCGTTTCCGTGGAACGACCCAGGCGCTTCATTTCAATCCGACCCACCACATACGTCATTTGCCGCTCGTCCAGAACCCTTTCCCGGTGCTGATCGATGAATCCGAGCAGTTGATCCAGCAGAATTGTGTTTGGCCCAAGGTCAGTTCTCAATTCGGCGCTGCCGGTGAACACCACCACACCGATGAATGCGCTTTCCGGCAGTTTAAACAACGCCTGCACCGTTTTAACGTGGCCGTAGTTTTGAAACAGCGGATTCTGGAACCGGTTTTTTACCCGGTAAATTACCTGTGTCCATTTGGCATCACGGGGATTGCCGAGAATCCAGCCCGTATAGTGTTTTGTTTCGATGATGAATACCCCGCCTTCCGTTATGAGAATGTGGTCAATCTGCGTGGTTCCATTTTCCGTTGGCAGGGTGACATTGTTGATCAGCACATGGAGACAGTGCAGCTTGTCCAGCGTGTTCGCCACGAGCGCCTCGCCCATGTTCCGCTTGAGCAGCAGATGTCGGCCCGCCGCTGTCCCGATGGCCAGGCCAATAAAAAGGCACAAGATGCTAATCACTGCCAAACTTTACCCAAAGCAAACGTGACATTCCACTGTCAATCTTCGCTGTCTATTGTATCAATTGAGTTCGATGTTCCAATCAGGAATTTTTTTTAGCCCGACGATTCGGGCTGCCCGCTCTAATAATATCGAAATTTGTAACGGACCTAATCCTCCAGGCACAGGCGTCACAATACTATGCGCAGGGTAGGCTTTGGGATCAATATCACCATAAACAACAAGAGGCTGAACAGAAACCGGGGCGAAGCCAATGTCTATCAAAAGACGGTGTTTTTCCCCAATATGTCGAGCAGTTAGAATGTGAGGTTGACCGGTTGCCGAGACAACAACGGGAGTTTTTTGGAGTATGTCGAAGGATTCTCCCTGCTCGATAATCTGGTTCGAAATGCCCAAAGCATTCAATCCTTGCACTACGGCGCTGCCTACATGTCCCCGCCCTCCGACTACGGTTACCTGGTCGCCTGCGGCAAAGCGCTGGATCAGTCGCAATGTCGCCTCTGCAACGGCACAGATACTAGAGGGGAAATCGGACGCATTCGCATCCAAGTCCCCCACCAACTGGCATTGGCGGCAAATCCTTTGAAATTGGGCAGGTATTGGGCGTTGGATAATAATGCCGAGAGTCGCCCGGTCATGTTTAAGATCACGCAAAACACTCTCAAATTGGCCTTGCTCCATGGTTTCTTCGAGTTGGAGGCAATTCACCCGGAATCCTGCATGTTCAAAAGCGGCTTTTTTTGCCCGGCAGGAAATCGTTGCCGCCAATACCTGTTGAGGCAAGGCGGCGGCGACCTTCGAAAAGTGAATAATTGCCACTTGTGGGCGCGTAGTTGACAAGTGTGCGTGACAAAACCTGATGGTTTCCAGCAGACACTTGTTGCCTTGAACACGCAGAACGCTCACAACATTGGTGACAGGCGCTTCTGGATTGCTTTATTTATGGCCTCGGCAAGCTGTTGCGAACGGCCGGCAAGGTGGTCGCGGCTGGCACCGGCCTTTTCTGCTGCTGCAGGACTCAATTGCGGCAGGTTGATATCAACATTGCGCAGTGTGCCGGCAATCGCCCCTTCAATCAGATTTGACCCGGCACCGATATCGCTGAGAACATTTGCCTTAACTAGTTCACTTGCCGCGAGGCCGAGTTCAAGGGCATTGATCATGTCCCGTGCCGAAGCCAGGGGGGACTCGGTCGCATTCTCTGCTGCAGCCAAGATTGCCAGCTTGCGTGACGCGATTTCCTCGTCGGTCGTCTTAGGAAGCCGCAACGCTTTCATATAGCACTCAAAGACAGAAATATCCTCATCGGCGTGAACCTTTAATTTTTCGAGCAGCGCCACCGCGGCCAAAAGTGTGGCTTCAACGGCCGCCAAGTTTTGCGACGACTTTTTTGTGATCTCCAAGGCCATTATTATCAGGCCAAGGCCGAAGACGCTGCAAACCGCAGTCACTGACCCACCGCCGGGAGTGGGCTTGGAACTTGCCGTCTCATGGCAGAATGTATTTAAGGTTTGATCCCAAAGTGTGCTCATGTTGTTGAATGATGATGTTGTCGTTTAACCGCCATTACAAGGTTGCGGAAAATTAGAACTGACGTGATTGGTCCCACCCCGCCTGGAACCGGGCTTAAAGCGGCGACTCCGGCGCCTTGAACCAGTTCAGCATCAACATCGCCGACAATCTGGTTATTCACGGAATTGATTCCGGCATCAATAATGATTTGTCCGGCGCGCACATGTCTATCAGTAATCAATTTGGCTTTTCCGGCGGCAACTACAATAATGTCGCATCCCTTTAACAACTCTGCGATGTCGCCACTGCGCGTATGACAAACAATTGGAGTTGCGTCCCGGTTCAAAAGCATGCCAACCAAAGGTCGTCCAACTGTTTTCCCCCGCCCAACGATGCCAACCCTCTTGCCACTTAACCCGCCACTCATTTCAGCCAGCATAATGCAGGCAAGTGGGGTTGACGGAAGAAACGCCTCATGTTCGCGTCCGGCAATTATTTTTCCTAGATTTGTGGAAGCAAGTCCCTCGATGTCCTTTATGGCGGGAATCAAATCCAGAACACGGTCTTGATTGAGACTTGGGGCCAGAGGGAGCTCGAGTAAAATTCCGTGAATTGCCGGATCGGCACCAAGTTTTTCGACACATTCTTCCAATTCGTGTTGCGAAGGCGAAGCGCCGAGGTCAACCACATCCATTATGATGCCGAGTTTGGCGGCGTTTTTCACCTTTGACCTGACATAGCTAAGGACGCTTGCATCCGATGAGGCCACCACAGCCGCCATTCGGACATGAATGCCCTGCGTGTTCAATGCCTTGACCTCATCTGCTGTCTCGGCCTTAATTTTTTCGGCAATTATTTTGCCATGTAGAAGTTCCATTGGTGTTCAATTAAAGTCATGTATCAGCATTGTCAATGCTGCTGTTTAGATGTTATTTGAAAGAAATCTCGTGCCTTCATATTAAGCGATTCGAACCTTTGAAGCAACCACTTCTGGCCTGTTTTGAACTTCTTGCGTAAGAGCTTAAATTATTTTAAGGCTGATGTAAAACTTGCCGAATCTGGCAAGTTCTACCGCCTGCCTTGAAAGCCCTGTCTCCGCCCTGCTGGCGGGATGCAAATAAGAACACCCCTTTTCCAACGCGCCGCCGTCGTCCTGGTGCAACTTACGAAGCGTGACCGCGCCATCATTATTTCAAAGAAGAATCAATAAAGGCTGCAAAATCTTGATTTTGCAGCAGTTTGGTTCTGTGCCAAACTGCGTTCGGAATCGGCAGTGAGAAAAACGATCCCACATCCCGACGCAAACCTTCCCATTCAACCACCAATTCATCATTCGTGGCGTAAAAGACGCTGTTAATATGGGAAATAATCAGCCCCACGAAAAATTCCTCTGCGGGCGTGACCGGCAGTTTTACCACATCCGCCACCGGATCAATCACGCGAACAAGTTCCGGGGAACGGAAAAAGTCTTTCCAGACCTCGCGGTAATTGGCGGTGATGGTCAGGAGATTGGCGACCCGGCGTGTTTTCGTTTCAGAATGAAGCGAGACAGCCGTGAACCACAAACCGCCGATGATGCCGCCGGAGCTAAAAAGATTGAACCAATTTTCAGTAAGCCATTGTGCCATGTCCCCCATTTTAGCACGGAATGGGCAAATGGCGCTAGAGGCGGTCAGGGATGTCCCGCTTGGCGTTCACCAGAAGATTGCGCGGCAGACGGACAATCCGCTCATCCGGGCCACAGCCGGCCGTTGGCGGCAGCTTGGAGACGGCGGCAGCGGTGATGTCGATGCCGATCACGGCAAAGTCGCCACCGTCAAGCTCCCAAATGTCCGGGCAACCCCGGCAGGCGGCGGTTTGTGCCCCATTCTCATGCGGGTCGGGACCGATGCGTTTCAGAAATGCAATCATGTTTTGTTTGGATTTCCTAGCAATTCATTTTGCTATGAAAGTGTAGCAAATAAACCCCATCGCTCTCTTACTGTCAAGTTCGTATTCGCGAACATGGCCAGAAAACACAAAATCGCCAACGTCGTTGGCAAAGAGATTCAGAAGCTGCGTTACCAAATGGGGTTGACGCAGGAGCAGTTTGCCACCCAATGCCAGTTGCAGGGGCTTGATATCAGCCGGGGAACGGTTTCTCAAATTGAGGCGCAAATCCGTTGTGTGAGCGATTCTGAATTATTTCTTCTGGCGTCCGTCCTGGGCGTTTCAACCGAGAGCCTCTACCCGGCGAGTTTCAAAAAGGTGAAGCAGCGGAAATCAAAATAATTCTCAATTCGGCGCTTCCGGTTGTGACAATTTTCTGTTTTTATCCGGTGTCAAAACAGATGTTCCCAATTCCAGCAAAACCCAAAATACCGATGCCGTGGCCAGCGTGAACAATCCGCCATCGAACCAAAATGCCACCAGCAACATCAAAGCACCGGCTCGACAGGCCGCTTGTATTCTACATTCTTCATTCATCATTCTACAATTGCCCCGAAAGCACAGCCCCACATACACTACAAAACAAATCAAACTGGGCAGACCCAACTGCGTTCCCATCATCAAGTAATCATTCGTGGTAATGGCTGCTGCGCCATCTTCTTTCGGTGAATAGTTATTTTGATACGTTTCAACCGTTTTGTTCCAACCTACACCAAACGGATGATCCCGCATGATTTCAAAACCGGCTTTCCATGCGACGACCCGGTGTTGTGCCGAGGAACGAGCCAAATCCATGCGTTTCACATACCACGGTGACGCGTCCGGTGTTGAACTCCAAAAAAATAACACCACCACCGCCACCGCGAAAACTCCCGGCAACATCCACCGCCATTTGAATTTGCCATAGCCTGTTGCCAGATATAGCAACCCCACCGACGTCCCCAGCCACGCACCCCGGCTGTAACTGAACAGCAGTCCTACTGCCATCATACCAACTGCAATCAAAAGAATGATTCGGACAGACAAGCCCCGCGAGTCCATGACGATATTTTCTTCCGCAGATTCCGCCGACTTTGGACTGGCCGCAAGTAATCCAATTGCAAGAATCAGCCCCACCCCCATCAACATTCCGTAAATGTTTGGATTATCCCAAAGCCCCATCCAACGCGGCCCGTGGTAAGCATTATTCGTCATATCCAAATGGCACCACGATGAAAAAGCCAGCAGCATGACCAGACCGATGAGAAAATAGAACGTAACGCAAGAGATACCAGATCGTCCCTGTGTCATTACTTGATTGTTCTGACCTAACAGGACTTTTGCCGCCTTGCCCAGCGTTACACCTGCCAACATAATTAACGCGCTTGCTGGCCGGAAAGCCGTTTCATAATTAATCGCATAGATGAACCCAGAGATTAAAAGCAAACCGACCAGCAGGACATCGGTTAAACTGAATGTGAGGACAATAAAACAGGCGCACCAAACACCCAGATAAATATAAAACAGCCATTGAGCATCAAACCGCAGAAACGACGCCAGAATCATGCAAAGAACGTTGTTAAATGCACTGTGATACCGCAACGCAAATCCGAACAGGCATAACACTAAAATGGCAAGCAACGACGCAACTTTAATCAATCCCACACTGGGTTTGTAACTAGCTGGAATGCTCATTTTAGAGAAAGAGCATGACCTTATTCCGATACCAGCTTAAAATTCGCCAAGGCGGCGGGATTGGTCATCAACTGTGCCGTTTCTTGCCGAACCCAGCCATTTTCATCATGCAAAAGAGATTGAAGCGCCACTTTTGCCTGTTGATCTTTTTGAGCAATTTTTGCCAATTGAATCGCCCCATTCAAACGCATGGACGGCGTTGATGATTTTAGACAGACTACGCCATAATCATATCCATTATGGGGAAAAGGCGCTAGATTCTTTGCTGCCCGCTCCCGTTCAATCGAATTTAATAACGTGGCGGCATAATTGCCGGTTTTTTTGTCAGTTAATTTTGCCATCAATTTTGGCACCACATCTTGATTGGTGATCTTGAGGCGGGACAAGGCCAGCATCGCCTCGCATTGAACTTCAGGTCGTTTGTCATCCAAGGCTTTAATGAGGTCTGGAACGGCGCTATCTGACATCGTTCCTAATTTGCCCAAGGCCGAGGCTGCCCGGCTGCTTTCTGTGAGCGATGGAGATTTAAGCCGGTCTATCAGTGCCGGCAGGGCGTCTTTGTCCATGTGCTGCAAAGCCTTCAGTGCCGTATCTTGGTTGGTTTGCAACTCATCAACCCACACGGTGGCTGGTTTTCCATGGTAGAGCCGCTCGCGATGGATAAATGCCGTGACGAGAATGGCGGCCGGCACGCACAGGAATATAACGGCGTTGAAAATTTTCTTTTTCACTCAAACTGATTGGTTCGAGACGGGATTACCTTGGCGAGATATTTAGCCAAAGAAACAATTTGCGACTTTGTCAGCGGCCCGCCTTCTTTTTTGGAAAAGGCCGGCATGAGCGAGTTGGTTTTTCCCATGGAAATCCAAGTTTGCCAGAAGTCCGGGCTGGTTGGCACTGTCAGATGATGCAAATCAGGAACCATCGTGGCACGGCGCTCGCCTTCATGGCAAATTCCACAGGCAGCATAAAAAAGCTCCTTGCCATATTTGCCTTCCGTTGGTTTGACATGGCAACTAGCACAATCACCCCTAAAAACCGCCTGCCGGTCAACTTTGGCCATTTGAAAACTACGAGACCGGTTGGGATCAAGCATGGCTTGTGCAGTTGGCAAATCAGGTATTTGATTGGCGGGAGATAGGATGCCGCCATTGGATTGCCTTTGCTCTGGTGCCTGGAAATTGTCCGGCTGATTTGTTGTGAAGGCAACTGACGCAATTGGCGGCAAAATGCCAATTTTCACGTAAAGCACCTTGGAACCCTTGTCGGTGTTGACCGTAGCCGACTTGAAAAGCGTGCCGCTTTTACCAGCCAGATTGACCGTGATGCCAATCTGTCCGTTGGTGCCGGGTTGAATTATCCATGGCAATACCGGCAATTGTGCCGTGGTGCAACCACAGGAGGTATGCACATCGGTTATGGTCACGTTGCCTGATGAAACATTTGTAAAATTGAACGCCAAATGAGCATTGCTCTGGCCGGAGGTTACGGTTGTCACCTTGGTTTCGCTGTCCCAGTTCAAAGAATTATCCAACCTAATGTCAGAAAGACTTTGCGGCGTGACCGGCGCTTGAATGGGCTGATGACCGGCGGTTATTTGTTTGGATTGAAAACCAGCCGCAAACACATTGCTGCCAATAAAGATGAATATTATGACCGTCAGCCATAAAAAAACAAAAACTGTTTTATTCATCTATTTTGTAGTAGTATTCTGGAAACTCACTTTTGCTGGCAATTTGATAAAATCGTGGATACGGCGGCATAAACATAGGACCAACTTTGGCTGCCTGGCCCGGATTTCCAAAGGTGCTGCTGGAATCAATATCTGCTGTATAAACATAGCCATTTTGAGTGTGCTTAAATATATCAGATTCAAAAGAAACGCGCCCATTTTTTGGATTGGTTCCTTCCTGTTCCCTGAAAAAAACCATTGCATATTCGTTATCTTCATATTTTGTGGTTGCAGTAAACAAGACAGTATATTTTGTTATCTTTGGACTAAGCTCGTAAGTTGCCTTTTTAATGTTTTCGTCACCAACAAATACCTGAAGGTCTTTTTTGCCTGTCTCATCCGCAAAGCGGTATAAGGTTTTTGCATCTCCGACATATATTGCATGCCGATATGAGCGCTGGGCTGCCACTGGATCAGAAAAGTTCACCAACCAAGGATCACGCACATCATAAGTAATTGGAGGGTTAATTTCTCGAACATTGTAATGCATTTTCCAAGCCAACCAGTTAGTTGCCAGTGCCCCATCCTTCATGAGCGCGAAGCTTTCTTTGACGCCATTTATTCTCGCCACGGAAGCACCGCTATCTTGCAGATTTTTAATAAATTTCGCCTCATTAACAACCGCTGCCTGTTGTTGCGCTAGCCCCACTTGTTCTTGAGATGTAAATATGTTTGGGTCAGAATGATACACCACGGGTGCAGCTCGGCCAATCAAGTAGTCTAAAATCTTTTGATCATATTGTTGTAAAGATATTTTCCACTCGTGGTTTATTTTTGTTAGAAATACTGCATCTGCCCTTAATTTGGGCATGTCTGAATATTCTTTTTTCTGAGAACCAAGGCCAAATGGAGCTATTGAAACCGCAACTATTGAATTTAATTGCCCATTAGGATTATTGGAAACAACCGCCTCATCAACTATTAGGTAGATATATTGCCTGGAACATAAGCGCCATTCGTTATACAAACTGTCAATTTGTTCATGAAAGACATTGGAATTAGTGTCAGCAAAACAGGCATCAAACTGCACCTTGTTAGAGGCTTTGGCCGCCTCCAAAGCAATTGCCACAGCCTTGCTAGGTGCACCAAAAAAAACAGCTCCAAGGCACTGCTGGCTATTCATACCATCGTGGCGGACTATCCAATCATATTTTTCCCCGCGGATTAAAGTAGATTCCTGAGCGAACAATGAGTTGCCAATCGCCACAACAGCAACAACCAAACACAAGAATAAGTTTTTAAATAATGTTATTTTCCTCATACAGACAGATGCGTCGAGTAATGAGACGCATTAATTATAGGTTTGGAGTTATGCACACCGTATTAATTACTGTTGCGGGGTTGGGCATATGTTGACTGCCAGGCGTTATCCAATAATATCCACCTGGTCCGTGAGAACCTATCTTAGCATATGAATATAATGAATATGTTATATAATCTTGCATATAAATATTCATCTGAGTTGCTGGGGCTGGCGGAACGGCAACGCCATACGTTCTTAAATCAGACGAAAAAGACCCTGTTATCGAAATGTTTACCCCTCCAAACAACGTGCTGGTTGCGCTATCATTCATATTGGCATTAAACTGACAATCTCCAGTGGTATAAGACGCACTACAGCCATTACAATCGTCCTCCATTAAGGTATAAATTGTAGTGTTTGCATTCACGGAAGCGCCTGTCCCAGCTTTGAAGTGTCCAAAGCCAGTAATAGTAGCTAACTGGTTAGAGTAACCAGGAAGTGATCCCAAATAGTTAATTATATCCTGATACCAACTTGGAAAGACAGATATTGCCGTATAATCAAAATTGCCACTCAAAGCGTAGTTGGCATTACCTGTCTCCCATATTTTGTTTAGATTCCCAGAGCTTCCATTGGGGCAACACTTTTGTTGCTTCCACCAGTTATGCGTCAGATAAAGGGACGCTGTAGGATCTGATAAAACAAACAGACTTCCTGCGCCACTTCCACTTTTTATATCATTTAATCCAGACTGCCAATCAACCGTCCACGTTTTGCCGCCATTATTTGCATTTCCCACAATGCTACCGGCGTCTATTCCCCCAACATTCCAAGTATCGCTGATGAACTCCGAGAGGCCGTCGTCGGTGAGGAATAGCAACCAATCGTAGGATTGGGCTAGAACCACCAACTCCTTATTCATCGTTTCTTTTGTAAACCAATTACCGTGATTGCTTACGACTCCGACCGTGAGAATAAAATTGCGGAGCAATTCATTGTTATCGGATGCGATTATCTCGGCCATCATCACATCGTAGGGTTTGGAGTACAATGTTCCGTCCTCCATCGGCAACACACCGTGGACGGACCCATCGTGTGTCCTGATGCGTTGCATCGAACTTACTGTTCTAGCGACATAGGCTCCTTGTTTTGCTTTCTCTATGGTCTGTGGTCCTTTCTTCATCCCGTCCTCGACGCCTACCCGTTTACATTCAAACATTGCGTATGGTTGGCGGTATTGTGCCACCAGGTCGAGCTCCAAGCTGCCAATGGTGCCGCCGTGGCCTAGTGCGTGAAGTTCGGCCTGGCCTTTGCCTTCCAACATGCTCACCAAGCCAATCAGCAATTTGTCATCCGTCTCCCCGATTACGCAGGCGTTCCGTAGTATTTTTTCTTTTGTAAGCAGGACTTGGGGTTTTGGTTTGAAGCCGTGGAGGTGATGACCATCGCCGAACTGGCGGAAAATCTTTGCTGTGGTGAGTGGTAGGACGGCATCGGTTATCTTCTGAATGTCGATGCTTGATACGGGGTGGAGTGAATATTCTACGTTGTGCGTGATGGCGGGGTTGTTGTATTCGGCCAATCCACGCTCGATGCCGACGGATGGCGCTACCCCCCAAGATTTCAGTAGGTAGAACGTAACAATCTCAATGAACGTCCCCAAGCAACGGCCAGCGGCTTTTTTGCGGTCTTTGGCGTACGTGAACACACTGTCAGCCAACGCCGTTTGCATTTTATCAACAGAATCGTATGCCATTTGGTAAGGATGCCAAACGTTAGTCCGCTAGTCGAATCATTTGCACGCTATGAAGTCGTTCCTGCCAGCGTCGGCGAGCGGGGCGAGCGTAATAATTTCACAGCATGATTTCGATGGTGAAAC
>Ga0302200_10002068_pt1 | contig 18122 bp, 11 predicted proteins | sample II_Bog_N3_1_FD_194585 | JGI IMG/M metagenome (GOLD analysis project Ga0302200, IMG submission 194585) | Peat permafrost microbial communities from Stordalen Mire near Abisko, Sweden - II_Bog_N3_1 | ecosystem: Environmental > Terrestrial > Soil > Wetlands > Peat | place: Sweden: Abisko... | reverse complement strand
ACCGCGGAAAGAAAGCCAAAGGATTGCCACACCCAGAGAATATCGTTGTCCATGGCCTTTGGTATTCCCACCACGGAAAGCTTGTGCCCGGCATCCCTGGCATAGCGCCATAGAGCATGGGCGCAACTCATGCTGCCGTCTCCACCGATGACATACAAGATATCGATTCCATGGTCCAGCAACCGCATAACTGCAGATTTGAGCCTGTCATCCCGATCCTTGGCGTCGCCCGGAAGGAGTTTATCGGCGCGCGATGTGCCGATGTACGACCCGCCAACCTCAACAACGCTGCGAATTGCTGCCCCATTCAAAGGCTGCGGTGCCACGCCTCCCTTCAGAAGAGCCCGGAACCCTTCACGAAAACCCTGAATCTTCAAGGAGTGATCTCTCCCTGCCGCAATTTGTCGCTCGGAATAAAGAGTATGCCGCGTGACAATTCCATCAATTACCGCATTGATTCCTGGGGCAATTCCTCCCGATACGAGGATTCCAACCCCAAGTTCGCCGCCATCGACCAGCGGATGAAGCAGATGTGTACGCGGCCGCGCCTCAGGCAAAGTCAGCTTATTGATTTCCTTCGTCGTTTCATTCGTACGCGCATCCAGAAGCACTCGTGCACTGTCATCAGACAGCGCGCCGATGCTGTCATCGTTAATGGGGTTGCGCAGCGAGTCATCCTCATTGATGGGTTTGGCCCGCGCGGCCTCTTCCTTTGTAGAACACCGGAGAGAAGCGTCGTCTTTCACAACCTCTGGCCATTTGGTCCAGCCGCACTGGCTTCGGAGCTCGAGCAACAATGCCTCATCATGCTTGTGAAACTTGTCGAGGAACTCCTTTTCATTTTCGACAACGTAACAGCTTGGCAGGCCATCATCGGGAATCCAAGCCAATCCCAGCAGGTTAACAATCCGTGCCGCCAGTTCTCGCGCATACTTATAACTATGCTCAAGAACGACGGCCGGAACGACTGTCCGGCCTGCAAGTCTGGATAATGCCTCCTGCGGCAACGTCTCGACCAGTTGCACGGGCACAAAGGGGCAATCCTTCTTGTTCGTTAGAAAATGGTCGATCTCCTGTTTCTGAGTCCCGCCCCAAACGGCGCCAAGAAGAGCCACCATTCCGTCACACTCGTTAATCTGATCTCCAAGCTCTTCGTGTAGCTGCCCGGCCCGACCGTGCAGCGGCCAATAGATCGGACTGATCCCTTGCTTCGACAGCATGAAATAGACCCAGTCGACGAACTTTTGATCCGCAAATTCAACTTCTTCGTCAACAAACTTGTACGACAGAAATGGTTTTCGGCTTGGCATCCTCATCTCCGATCATGGGTCCCAGAGATACATCGAGCCTGACGGTTGTTTCACTTGTCTCGATCAATTGGGGAGAATTGTATAGCTACCAGGCAGGATTGGAGAAGTTCATTCCTCATCCCCGTGCGGAAGGATGCTAACCCAAATTCCAAACTCCCTTGCTTCGACTGTCTCCTTTCTTGCCTCACTCGCTGAAAGCGGATCCCGCCCCCTACGCCGCATCCCTCTCCGCCCCCCGCCCTCTCCACTGCACAAACCCCTCCAGCCTCTCCAAATTCCTCTCACCGCTCAGCGCCGCAGCCAGCGCAGTCAAAAAGTTGAAATTCTCATCCCCAAGCCGCGCGCGCATGTAGTCAATCATCGGCTGAATCGTCCAACTCGAGCTGGCGCATGGGTTGCGCAGCGCCGCCTTCATCCTCCGCGCAATCGCCGCCGTCCGTCCCCCATCCAGAATCGCAAACATCCATTTGAAGAACAGCACCCGCGGCAACACGTAGTCGCTCGCGCCTGGGATCGAATGTATCGCCGCCTCAATCTCCTGCCTGGCCTCGCCCCCGCGATCCATCAGCATCAGCGAACGCGCAAGGTGGCATCGGTTGCTCGCCACCTCAAATCCCTCCTCCACCAGCGGCCGCAGCAGCGCCTCCGCGCCCGCATAGTTCCCTGCCTGGTAGCAGTTGAACGCCTCCTCTCGCCTCGAATACTGATCATGCGGGCGACTTTCGCCTGCACTGCTGCCCGACTCGAAAAACCCGTCAAACCGCAGCGACATCTGCCGTTCCCGAATCTCATACTGATCCAACGGCTCCCAAACCTCTTCCCGCGCAAATGGATCCGACAAATCCAGCGCCTGTCCATCATGAAAGTTCACCACGTTCGCCCAATCGGCCTGCGCTTTGTCTTTCCCCGCCAGCCGCTGAATCACTTCCCCACGGATCCGCGCGCGCCCCACCGCTGGCGGCTCAGTCATCGCCTCCTCAATCCTGTCCACTCCCTCCACATGGTGGTCCAACACCCCCGCCATCTCCAGCGACTCAAATATCCCCTCCGCCCCAATCTGCCCAAACCGTGTATCGATCGCAAAAAACTCCTCCCGGCTCCGCAGCAGTTCTCTCAAATCCTCCCAGCCTAGACCCCGCGCCTTGAGGTGTGGCTCCAGCACCGCCAGCTCCTTCGCCACGGGTTGGCCCGGCTCAATCGCCTGTTCCAGACTCACCCTCCCTCGCTCTCTGCGCGTCCCCAGCGCTCCATAACAGCGCACAATAAACCCACTCCAGAATCCCAGATCCTCCCACCGCATCCCCCGCCCGCGCGCATGTCGTTCATAGAGCGCCTGCTTGATCGCCCAGTCCAGCGTCTTCTCCACCGCCAGAGGCCCGCCCTCAAGCCTGTCCAATATCTCGCGCCACTTCTTGCACACCTCGCCCGCCCACTCCGGCAACCTGTCATCCCCCAGATTCGCCTCCGCCACCCTCAGATATTGCCGCTGCACCCAAATCGCCGTTCGCCTGCCCCCGCCCTTCATCCTCAGCGGCTTGCTGCACGTCACATCGTTCGCCACAGTCTGCAGCGCCTCCAGCGGATCGGCCAACTGCACCCCCTTCCCCGGCTCCAGTCCCGCATCCGCCATCGCCACCACCAGCGCCGTCACTCCCACCTTCAAGAAAGTTGCCGTCTCCGAGCACAAGCTCTCCCCGCACAGCACATGCAGCCGCCCATACCCCTCGCACAGCGACTCGCTCTTGTTGTGCCAAATCCCCCGCCCCCCCGTCGAGCTCTCCGTCTCCACCAGCTTGAAGTAGGCCAGTCGCGGCGACAGCGTAAACTCCAGCCCCCCCGCCGTCGGATTGAATCCGCCCGCTCCCGTGTAAATCGGCCGCGTCACCAAGTGAGGAACAATCTGCGGCTGCAACTCCTCCTGCGGGATGCGGTGCATATAGCTCTCATGGCAGCCCCACGTCGAATACGAGCCGCTATAGTCCACGTTGCCGCGGAAGCATAGGATCTCCGTTCCCGGCGTGCACTCATTCTTCAGCCCTGCCGCCAGCCCCGCCAATATCCGGTGCCCTGCCAGGATGTACCGCACCAGGTCCCATGGATTCGCGCACTCCGGCGTACACAGCTCCGGGTGGTTCCCGCAGTCCGCGTAAAACCGCGCGCCGTTCCCCAGAAAGACTCCACTCGCAGACAGCCCCGGCAAGTTCACCAGTTGCGAGTGCCCCCGATTCAGCAGCCCGCGCAACACATCTTCCGGCCCCATCGGCCCCGCCTGATTACTCCCGGCAACGGCATACTCAGTCTCCACGCCAAAAAGCATCGTCATGACGCACCCATCCCCTCAATTCTCAGGGTGCCATGGACATTAGTTTTTTCTGTCGATCACTAGCAGTCCGCGCGCCGCCCGCCCCCTCAGCAGCACAAAATCAGCCCGCTTAGCCGGCCGCCCCGTCAACCCCGACCACCGCCAGTCACATACCGGATAGGGTCATGGAGATTGGCCACGCGCCACCGACCGTGGCCCGGCGCCGAATCAAGCTATTCATGAAATCAGGGTATGTCGAGTGGAATCGCGGGCTCATTGCACCACTCGGGAAAAACTGTCGTGACCCGGCAAGCTCAATTGGCAAACATGACGGCATCGTCTCCGATTGAGCTGCAAGGCGCCCGGATCCCCTTCGAATTGGTGCCCAGAGGGGGACTTGAACCCCCACGGCCTTGCGGCCTGCGGATTTTAAGTCCGTTTTTGAGCCTTCAGCACCACCCTGCACTGCATCGCACCATGACGAATAAACATCATAGAATGAACAATATGGAATCGTTTTCCAGATCGCACATTGTTGCACCAAAATGCCCCAAATCACAGTACAAAGTGGCACCAAAAGCGGCGCCGGGCAAATCGCGTAAGTCCTTTAGAATCGAGCGGCCTGCGGATATCCGGTCCGCAGCGCTATAAATATGCGCCGATGCTCTTCCAGGAGCATTCAAAAACGCGTCCGAGGCGGTCAAAAAGTGGCACCAGATTTCACATGAAATCCGGCTCTGCATCCCCTCGGATTTTAGTCCCAATCGATGCAGAAGTCACCGCAGACTCGCCGGATGCTCCGTCAGTCTCAACAGTCCAGTTCGCGGCGCAGGTGCATCTCCGGATCACGCTCGCAAGAATGAACGGCATTTTCGCCTATGGCGTGAAGCGCTACTAGAGGCAGGGCGCTATTGGCGCCTTGCTGCAAATCAGTGCGAGGCGGCGAGTCCGTCAATAAGCCTTACAACTGAGTGACCTCCGCCAAGTTTTTCCACTCGCACTTGTACGACGATGCGGTCAATCATCCCAGCAACGTGAGTAATGACAGCCACTTTACGTCCTCGACTGTACAGGGATTCAAGCGTCGAGGGCAATATCGAGAGTCTCCTGGTCAAGAGAGCCGAACCCTTCATCAATAAAGAGTGTATCCACCCATAAGCACCCATAAATCCATTCAAGACGCTCGGGTACAAGGTGTTCAACGCCGTCGGGTGTGTGGACTTCGCTGCCGGCTTTGGTGCCAGCTTGCCTTTCTCCTTCTCGGTGAACTCCTGCTTGAGCTTGAGGCTTATGGCGTCCACGTCCACTTTGTAAGCTGTGGTTGCGTCACGGAGAACCTGCGCCGCGTACTGCCGACTGGTCGCGTGGAGAATGGTGATCTCTACCAGCAAGCCGCTCAACGCTCCTTCCTCGGCACTCCGCAGATAGGCCGTAAACAGCTTCCCGTTGAGCGTTAGGATTCGAATTAAACAGACAGTCGAATGCCTGAACTACAGTTACATTTCAGTCTTTGCAAGCATATGTGCGATATTCGACAGAATTGCGCCCTAACGAGTTGCGGGGGACGCTTGCTCCAATTAACAGCCCTATATGGCTCATTTTCGAGACAGTCATTACTTTGAGATCAGAGCGCCCCAAGTGCTCAGCTCCACTTCTCATGCCGTGATCGAAATCACCTCTCCACCAAAGTGGATACACGACACCGGCCATCGAGGAGTCATTTGTCGCGGATGTTTCCCTGCCTTGCATCGTCTCGAACTAAGGAACCTCTGCACAAGTCCACAAGCCGCTTGATTGTTGATTAGACTATAACTATGAAGCGAGAGGCGCGTTTTCAGCAAACACTGGCATCGCAGGCGAGTTTTACGAAGTATGGTCGCAAGAGCAAGCGGGAGCTTTTTCTTGACCAGATGAGCCATGTGGTTCCGTGGCCTGAGCTATTGGCGCTGGTTGAGCCCGTTTATCCCAAGGCAGGCAACGGGCGGCAGCCTGTGGGCTTGGCGATCATGATGCGGACGTACTTTTTGCAGCAGTGGTTCGGCTTTTCGGATCCCGGCATGGAAGAGGCATTCTATGATTCGCCGGTGCTGCAGCGCTTTGCCGGAGTGGATCTGGGCTTGGCCGCCGCGCCAGATGAAACCACGATCCTCCGCTTCCGCCACCTGCTGGAACAGCACGATCTATGCGGCCAGATGCTGGACACGGTGAATCGCTACCTGGAGACGAAGGGCATCCGCATCACGACCGGCACCATCGTAGACGCGACGATTATTCATGCGCCCAGTTCGACGAAGAACTCCAGCGGCCAGCGCGACCCTGAGATGCATCAGACCCGGAAGGGCAAGCAGTGGTACTTCGGAGCCAAGGCGCACATCGGCGTGGACAGCAAGGAGACGGTGGTGCATTCGGTGGCGACAACTGCGGCCAGCGTGGCGGATAAACATATGTTGCCCGACCTACTGCACGGCGACGAGCGCAAGGTATGGGGCGATGGCGGCTATCAGGGCCAGGGCGAGGCCATTCGCGCGGCCGCGCCGAAGGCACAGGATATGACTTGCCGCCGGACGAAATACAAGGACTATGTGGATGAAGAAGCCAAGCGAAAGAATACAACCAAGGCCCGAGTTAGAGCCAAAGTCGAGCATCCTTTTCGCATCCTGAAGCGTGTCTTCGGATTTACCAAGGTTCGTTACCGTGGCATCTGGAAAAATCATCAGTGGCTGTGCGCCGCCTTCGCGCTGGTCAACCTGTACCAACACCGCAACCGGCTGGCCCCGCAAAGGGCGTAGTGTCTCCGGAGGCCGGAAAACGGCCTCAAGAAACCAAAAAGACAAGCAGCGACCATTATTCTTCGTCAGAAAACTGATTCAAAACCTAGAAACCATCTGCGGTTGAGTCGTCGCTACAAAATCACGAGCCTGCGCAGAGGTTCCCTAACCTCTGACTCATGAGCGAGATGCCTTAAGGTCGCAATTCAGGATGATTATTATCTAACTAGTAAGCATGCCAGTTACTTCGGTTGGCCGCGTGTAAAACTCTGCGGTTTCGCTTGACTTACCAAAGCTTCAGGCGCATAAAGGATGCGTCAGAAAATGGCGTGACTCAGTAACAGTCTGTGACTGACCACAACAAGTTGTCCACACTCGACCTTCACAATCTAGAACCGTTGTCATGCCTAATCACGTGATTTAGATCACCAACTCGGAGGGTAACTCCTTCAGCTGGAGGAACGTGTAGCGGTGGACGAGTCACACCACATCTCGTTGCTGATGAGGATGACAATGGAGTTGTGCGGCATGAGAATCGAGGGCATATGAAAAGACACCTGGTCTTGTTTATCTTGATTGGCGCGTTGACGGTTTCAAACATCGCCACGGCTCAACAGACGGCTCCGACAGCGGCTTCGTACCTGCAGCAATCTCTAGTCGCGTTGGCGGGGCAAACCGCAAACCAGGGCCTCACGCTCAACGGAACAGCCGAGTTCATTGCCGGGTCGACAGACGAGACGGGCTCCTTCAGTGCATCCTGTTCAGTGGCAGGTTCCAGTCAGGTGCAATTGCAGCTTTCAACTGCATCGCGCACTGAGAATCGACAAATCTCCAACGGAACCCACACAGGAAATTGGTTGGACAGCCAGGGCCAGCAGCATGCGATGGCCGGGCACAACCTTCTCACGCCGGAGTCGTGGTTCTGTCCCAATATTGCCCTCGCCAGGATTCTTCAGAACAGCAGCCTCACGGTCCAGTTGGTTGGAAACGAATCGAAGAATGGGATTGCTGTAGCCCACTTCACGATTGGCGCGCCGGCCGTTGACAATACCGAGCCAAACCAGCTCGTCGCCCATCTGTCCATCACGGACCTATTCCTTGATCCGACAACGCTCAGGCCAGTGGCTCTGGATTTCAATGTTCATCCTGACAACAATGCCCTGATCGATATTCCTGTTGAGATCCAGTTCAGCAACTACACGAGCGTGAACGGAGTGTGGATTCCGTTCACGGTGGAAAAGTATGTAAATTCCACTCTCGCTCTCAAGTTGCAGGTTGGGTCTGCCTCGACTGCCACTACCGCTTCGGCAAACTAGTTTCTTCTCGAAGCGACTTGGAGAATGGTCATGAAGAACGCCCGCGCTTTTCTTGTTGCTATTGGTCTTGCACTTTTCAGCCTCCAAGCATTGACGCAGCCGGCGACGGGGACCTACCCGGACGGCAGCTTCACTGGTGGTCCCGATGTCGTGAATCTCGGCAACCTGAATGCCAATTTGACGATCCCGATTGTCAACAAGCCTGGCCGTGGGCAGAATTTTGTCTACAATTTGACCTACGACAGTTCGGTCTGGTATCCGGTTGGGTCCAGCGGATCTCAAAGCTGGCAGCCGGTTAATACTACTAGCTGGTGGGGATGGCGGGGTCTTTCAGCACCAGCTTTCGGGGGAACTGTCACATACTCAGTTTCTACGTCGTCGGGTCAATGCGGTCAATACGGTCAGAACAGTTGGGAGCAGTGGACCTACAGCAACATCATTTATACAGACCCGACTGGCGGGACGCATTCTTGGATTGGGACTGTTGGAGTCTACATCAGCTCAACCGGTAGCATGTGTCCGCCAACCGGTGCGTCACCCTCGGGACCCACCGTCGCTGTCTCGAACGACGGGTCAGGCTACTCAGCCGAGTGGCAGATCTCTTCGAGCGGCATTGCGATCCAAATGCTGACAAGGACGGGAAACACGATAACTCCCGGGGCAAGCAGTGGTGTGATCTCCGAGGATGCCAACGGAAACGAGATCACCCTCAGTGGCGGTGTGTTTACGGATACGCTTGGGCAAACTGCTCTTTCGATGTCGTCAGGTTCGACCACCACACTTTCCAACGGCAATCCTTCCGGGAATCCCTACACGGTGAGCTATACCTCGTACAACATCAAGACCAATTTCGGCTGCCCGGGAATTTCGGAGTATTCCGCTAGCAATGTGAATCTGGTAAACCAAGTATCGCTTCCCGATGGCAGGTCATATTCGTTCACCTACGAGAACACGCCTGGTTACTCTGGCTACAAGACGGGACGTGTGGCGTCGGTGACCCTCCCGACTGGTGGCACGATCAGCTATGCGTATACAGGCGGCAGTAACGGGATTGTCTGCGCGGACGGCAGCACTGCCGGATTGACGCGGACCACTCCGGATGGCACTTGGACCTACGCCAGAAGCGGCTCAGGAACCCAGTGGACAACGACGGCTACGGCGCCGACCTACAACAGTGTCCAGAACCAAACCGTAAGCAAATTCCTGACCACTGGTGCAACATCCGGTGCTGATTTCTACGAGATTGAGCGGCAGGTGTATGCCGGTTCGTCGTCCTCAGGCACCTTGCTCGAAACGCTCCTCACCTGCTACGAGACGAATCCATCCAACTGCTCCTCTTCAATAGGCGACAGCGGCACAAGCGTCAGTACAAGCGCGCTTTCCCGCATTCAAAAAACGGCTCAATTACCAGGAGGGTCCGGATCAATTTCCTCCGGAACCCTTGACACCCTGGACGCCTATGGCAGCAACCTCACTCATGCGATCTATGACTTCGCCTCCGGAACATCGTATGGAAGTCTGCTGCAGACGACAACCACGACCTACACGACGAGTTATGGCGGTGATCGCCCGACTGAGGTGAAGGTCACAGACGCTGTGCCGAGTACCGTCTCCGATACGGTGTATGGGTACGGTACGACTGTCGTGGCGACCAGCGGAACGCCGAACCACTACAGCGGATACAACTTGGGGAACCTAATATATGTCGGTAAGCTGGTGAGCGGGAGTACATACCAGTACGCATACTATTCGTACTACGACACCGGGAATGTCTATGTCGCAACTGACGTGAATACTGCGACGACGACCTACACGTACGGAAGTGGAACAAGCTGCGGCAACTCGTTCCCCACGTCGGTCAGCAGCACGACGGGCGGCAGTGTAGTGACGTCGCTTTCGACATCTGCAACCTGGAACTGCTCTGGCGGCGTGCAACTCACAAATGTGGACGTGAACGGTAACACGACCACCTACAGCTATGGGAGTGATCCCTTCTGGCGGCCTGTGTCGGTCACCAACAACGCTACGGGGGCTGTAACCAATTACGCCTATCAGACCTCGTCTTCGAATACCTCGTCAACTTCAATGAATTTCAACGGAACCACATCGACCAACACAGTCGTTACCACCTACGACAGTCTGGGGAGAACCCTGCTTCAGCAGACTCAGCAGGGCCAAAGCTCATCCAGCTACGACACCGTAGCTACCGCCTACGACTCCATTGGTCGCGTAGCGAAGCAGACGCTGCCTTATTCCGGCACCCTCGGGAATTACGTTTCCACCAACCCCGGCTCAACAACGACCTACGATGCGCTGAGCCGGAAGACGCAGGTGGCCGACAGCGGCGGAGGAACCAAGTCTTATACGTATTCACAGAACGATGTTCTGGTCACTGTCGGCCCCCAGGTTACTTCACCCGCAACGGAAAACCTCAAGAAGAGAAACCTCGAGTACAACGGAGCGGGCTGGCTCGCCTCCGTCTGTGAGGTGGTCACGTCCACATTGCCCGCCGGTGGGACTTGCGGCCAGACAAGCTCGTACACCGGATACCTCACGAAGTACACCTACGATGGGGCGGGTCGGTTGACCCAAGTCAAGCAGAACGCTCAATCATCGAGCGTTCAGACGCGCACTGTAGCATACGACGAATTGGGTAGAAAGACCTCCGAGTCCATTCCGGAGTGGAGCGCGGGCACAGGTGCCGCTGGAACAACCAACTATTACTATGATTCAGTCAGCGGATGCACAAGCTCGACAGGCGACCTGATCAAGACAGTCGATCCCATAGGGAACGCAACCTGCATTACTTACGATCTGCTTCATCGGCCCACTTCGTCCCAGGTTGTGTCCGGTTCATACGCGTCGGTCACGCCACTGATGTATGTGGTCTACGACGCGGCTACCTACAGTGGCACAGGCATGCAAAACGTCAAAGGTCAGGTCGCCGAGGCCTATACCTGCAGTTCATCGACTTGCAGCTCGAGGCTAACAGACATTTTCTTCAGCGCGAGCCCGGTCACAACAGGCAATATGACGGGTGGTGTCCTATCTCAGATGTGGGAGAAAACGCCGAATTCAGGCAACTACTTCCTCACGCAAGATACCTACTTTCCCAACGGAGCGGTAGGCGCAGTATCGGCTTCGCTTGGTGGCTCTTCTATAGGCATCCCCAGCCTGACATATGGCGTGGACGGCGAAGGCCGACCCTACTCCGCAACCGATACTACGAATAGCCTCAATCTGGTCACGGCCACAGCGTACAACCCTGCCAGCTCGCCCACCAGCATCACTTATGGGAACGCCAGCACAGGTTCCGCAAGCGATGTTGACAGTTTCACCTACGACTCCTACACATACCGGCCAACCAACATAACCTACGCCGTCAACCCCAACCCGTCGTCCAGTGACTATACGGTGTCCACTGGACTCACATGGAATGCCAACTGGTCGTTGCAGCAGATGCAGTACACTGACCGCAACGACTCCACGAAGAACCAGACTTGCACCTATTCGGCAGACGATTTGAGCCGAATCGCTTCCGTAAATTGCAGTGGTGCCTGGGGTCAGACATTTGCCTACGACCCCTTCGGCAACATCAACAAAACAGGCAACAACGGTGGCACAAGTTACGCGGCGGCTTACAACACCGTCACAAACCAGGTATCGAGCGGCGTCACCGCTTCTTACGACGCCAACGGCAATCAGCTCACCAGCACCCCGGCCACACTCACCTGGAACGCGCTTAACCTGCCCATCCAGGTGAACTCAACCACGGCCACCTACGACGCGCTGGGGCGCATGGTCGAAAAGGGATTGAGCGGCGTCTATACCCAATTTGTCTATCGTCCGTCCGGGGCGATGCTGGCAGTTTACAGCGGAGGGCTCACCAAGGGAACGATTTCGCTTCCCGGCGGTTCGACTGCGGTCTACAATACAACTGGATTGAACTACATTCGCCACAAAGATTGGCTCGGGTCGAGCCGGCTGGCCACCACGTGGTCGACACATGGCGTCTACTCCAAGGAAGCCTACGCGCCCTTCGGTGAGTCGTATAACGAGGCCGGCACGGCAGACCGCAGCTTCACTGGGCAGGACCAGAATGTAGCCACCGGCCCCGGCGGGACTGGAGCGTATGATTTTCTCTTCCGCAAGTACGATCCGAGCGCGGGAAGATGGTTGAGTCCCGATCCAACTGGCTGGGATGTGGTGAATCAAGCCGACCCGCAATCGTTGGATCGATACGCTTATGTCGAGAATCGGCCGGTCAACTGGGTTGATCCTTATGGGCTGTCGCCCCCCTGTAATGGTGGACTCGTTTCCGGCGAGGAGGATGATGAGGGGGGCTGGCCGGAAGTCTCGCCTTATTTATACGTGAATTGGAATAGCCAGAACGTGCCCCAAGACGTGCCGCAGTTCAATTGCTATAATCCATGGAATCCTGGAAATCCTACCGGGACCAACTCCGGCGCCGGAGGTGCGCCTAATAATGGAAAATCGAAAACAGCTTGCACGGTCGACAATGCGTTGGCTGCGGTCCCGGGGGCTGCACCAAACGGTATCAACACGCCGGTTAACGGCCACTTAGAAGTTGGCATAGACGTTAGTGCGGCAACGCTGCAGGCTGATGGATTTCAGTTCTTTCAAACACCCTTTGGTCCAAATGGATATAGAGCAGGGAATGTTATTATTTCGGCTCATGTGAATGGATCTGGATCCGAGCTAAGTCCTGCCTCATTTCAGAACGCGCCCAACGGAATCGTTACCGCTCAAGTCCATTTTGACATTTTCAATCCGTCTACTGGCCTGTTTGGGATAATTGGGCATACGATCTGGGACTGGCTAATCGGGCACTTATTTGCGCATAGTGCGACGCTGGATCCTGGGTGCTAACATGCGGCGCTTTATTGTGTTTGTGTTTTCCTGCTTTTCTCTCGCTTGCAACGCTGCTGGACAGTCACCTAGTCTTGAAGGCGCCAGAATCAAATTCCCGTCCGGGAAGGTAATTGGTGCTTCATTTTCCAAAGGCCCAATTTTCATTCAGCAAGCAATCTTGGAGGCTTCTGGACCTAATGTTCTATCCTCTCGCCGGATCATCTCGTGGAGTCTTGAAACGAACTCAGTCGTGAGACAGCGGTCCCTAGCGGAACATCTCTCCCCACTTGTGGATAAAGGGTGTGGCAGAGTTGCAGTGGACGACGAGAGAGGACGTGTTCTCATTTGTCAAGACGCTGAGAATCTGGGTGTGCTGAGTGCGGATACTCTCGCTACGCTTTCTGAGATACATTGCGGTGGTCGAATATTTGACTTCGCCATCGATCACACTACAAATCGGGTATTCATCGCATGGGAATCCGCTTCTGACGACCAGTACCTAACTACTTTCGACATTGCGAGTGGTGCACAAACGCAGCAGGTGGAGGTATCTTCCGGCGTCGTTGCCAACGTTCAAATCGCACTTGACGAACGAACGAAGGAAGTTGCTGTAGCACTGTCCCGCTACAATCGCGGCGGGTACTCTACCAGCCTGTTTGGCTGCGATTATGCAGAACGGATGAATTGCAACTTCGCAGTCAACGTTGGGCAGGTTGCTCAAATTGCGATTCTCGGACGGCAGGTCTTGCTTGCAAGCGGCCTACTCGCCAACGATCCTCATGTATGCATAACTAATGTGAATCTTATGTCTAAAGAGATTAGCCATGAATACTGTGCGCCCAAGACCGGCATTCATTTCGCAGTGGGAATAGTCGCTGGAGATTATGTTGTTGGCTATTCGGGGGTACAGAAGTGGCTAGCATGGAAGGAAGTTAATCTTAGTGTCACCAGTTCCGTATCTATGTGGAGGTACGAAGGGAAGGAAACGGTCGAGACAATTCAACAAGAAGTACCCGCATCATTTTGCGAAGGGGCACGAATCGCGGTTAGCAGGGATGGACCACGCTTTTTGCTTTATAGCGAAACATCAAACATCGCTTACGTCTATTCAGTCGGAAAGCTAGTGGAAAAAAGTGGTTCCAATTAACGCGAACCCTGTGAAGGGCTATTTGGCGGGAGCGCTGGTTTTTGCAATATCCATTTGTGCGGGAGCGCAGCAGCCCGATCCTGTTGGCCCTAAGTCGGAGGCAGAAAAGCTGGGCTACGCGGGAAATCAGCGACTACTGGTAATCCAGGCCGAAGACCTCGGTATGGCCCACTCCATCGATAGGGCCAGCTTCGAAGCACTAGAGAAAGGTTGGGTCACTTCGGCGGGGGTTCTGGTTCCAGGACCATGGTTCCCTGAAGTTCTGCGCTGGTCGCGCAACCATCCGAACGCCGACCTAGGAGTTCGGTTGGACCTGAATGCCGACTGGTCAAGCTATCGCTGGCGTCCAGTTTCCGGATTGCAGAAGGGTTCGGGTTTGACCGACCCCGGCGGATATCTATCCAGCAATTCGGTTGCGGTTGCACAACACGGAACACCCGCAGAAGTGGAAGGCGAGCTGCGCGCCCAGATCGATATGGCCAAGCGCGCGGGAATGCAGATCACCCACCTGGACAACCACATGCGCACCATGATGATTACACCCGCCTTGTTTCAGTCATACTGGAAGATGGGCCAGGAGTATGGGCTGCCGATCATGCTGCCCAACCAGCAGGTGAAGCTGAGGGGCGTGGCCACCGCGAAGCCTGGCGTGTTCAACTTCGGCGGCATCGATGTGGACCTTGCCAGCCTGCCAATCGACCGCGAACTGGAGATCATGCCAGGGCTTGCCAAGCAGGACTGGCTGAGCGCCTACGAGAAAACTCTCGACGCATTGCCGCCCGGAGTCTACCTATTGAGCGTTCACCTGGGATACAACGACGACGAGTTGCAGGCCATGACCTGGGATCATCCGAACTGGGGTGCGGAGTGGCGGCAAAACGACCTGGATGTGGTGAGTAGCGCCGAGTTTCAGAAATTCCTCAAGGACAAAGGCTTTATCCTAGTGGGATGGAAGGACCTGCAGAAGGCGATACCCGCTCAACATCCAAACTCCAATTAGGTGCCAATATGGTGAGGCCGGAATTGCAAACTCGCATCTGCCGCGAGCGAGAGCGCGGCCTGACGCTGGTTGAGCTGATCATCACCATCGCACTTCTGTCGATCCTTGCCTCGGCTGCCGTGCCGGTGACGTTGTTCACCATAAAGCGCGACAAAGAGCATGTGTTGCGGCGCGACCTGTGGGAGATGCGCGACGCAATCGACCACTATAAAGACGTTGCCGACAGCGGGGCCGTGCAAATCAAGGTGGACAGCAACGGCTATCCACCGGACCTGGAGACGCTGGTGAACGGGATCGAAATTCGTGGCATGAAGGTGAGGTTTCTGCGCCGAATTCCGGTGGACCCTATGACAGGTAAGGCCGAGTGGGGACTGCATTCGATGCAGGATGATCCCAAGTCGGACTCCTACGGCGGCCAGGCCGTCTTCGATGTGTATTCGAAGTCACAAGGCACGGCTCTCGATGGCACGAAGTATTCGGACTGGTAGGTGGCGGAGATGGCTGATATTGAGGTTGTGACGTCGGTCTCTATTTCTTGAGCCCTAGACTCCGCAGCACCAGTTCGTCATCGCGTACTGCTCCATTTTCCTTATAAACCACGCCGAAGCCGCCCTGGTAGTCCCACATCGTCCAGCCGATATGATTCTTTTCGAATGCGGTGCGCGCCGCGGTAAGCCAATGCTCGCGAGACTCCGGTGGCGAGAAGTTGCGGTAGACACCGAACTCATCGCACATCAGTGGAACGTTTCGCTCGCGAGCCCAATTGGCGGCGAATTCAATATCGCTGGCGATTCTTTCTGCGTCCCAATGGTCGGATTTGTACTGGAGGATTCTCCATTTCGCTTCTTCCGACTCAGCATGCTCGATGGCATCTGAAACTGCTTTGTCAGTTGGTGGGAAAGGGAGGCTTTTCACGTCCAGCCAATAGTCATTGCCCCACGTGGCGCCTTGGTGGGTGAATATGTGCGGCTCGTAATAGTGGAAGTTGTAGATCAGATTGTTGTCGGCAAAAGCGGGTAGCCGGACAAGGTCCCAAATATCGGAGTAGCCAGCGCCCTGCACGAGGATGGTCGAGTTGGGAGCGTGACGGCGGATGACATCGATGGACTGCTGAAGAAGACCAGACCAACTGTAGGGATCGGGGACGCTGATCTCGTTCATTACTTCAAGGACGATCCGATCCTGATTCATTGCGCCGTAATGGTCAGCGATCTGTCCCCAAAGGCGGAGATACTTGTCGGCGGCCATGGGGTTCGAGAGCAAGGAGTGAGTGTATTGAGGGTTGGGGTGAAAATCGAGAATCACATCAAGATCGAAGGAGAGCGCCTGCTGGATCACCTGATCGAGAAACGCGATCCGCTCACATGATGCCCAGTCACCCTCGCACTGAAAAATGATGGGGTCGACCGGTATGCGTATATGATCGAAGCCGAGTTTATGGATGTGCTCGAGATCGGCCGGTGTTGTGTAGGCCCGGAGTTGAGCGAGCGAGTAGTTTCCGCTCTCGGAAAACCAGCCACTGAGGGCCACGCCGTGCTGCAAGTGCTGGAATCGCTTCCAGGCGAGAGATGTGTTTTGGGCTGGAGAAAATGAAGCTATGACGACGAAAAGCGCTATGGCAAACAAGATACGACGAGTCATGGAATCCTTACTCCAGAGCCGATGTGAATTGGTCCAGATACTGCGGCGAAACAAGTATAGCTCAGGTGCAGGGTCTCTTTTCCACGATGTTTTGGCTTTCTTGTCTGTAGGGGAGTAGCCACAACGTGAACGGCTATCTGCGTAACAGTTCAGCCCACTTTGCCGCCGCGCTTCTCCTGCGTAGCCCAAATCCGCTTGACCGCTTCGGAATTCCGCTTGCGCCATTCGGGTTGGAGATTGCGCCTTTTTGGTCAGCCTTGCTTCCGCGGTTGCTGCAACACTCTTTGGCGGACGATCTCGATTCCTCGTGGGTGCGGCCTGTCCGCGCCTCGACGAACAAACCTCATCAAGCTGTCCAATCGCAGGATCAAGTGCTGCCAGAATCTCCAAAATGTCCATGTTCCCTCCAGATCACCTGTGACCTCCGACGCAACAGCATGACCCGGCTGATCAATTGCCGCCAACATCTAAATAATGGCGCGGATACGCATGAGTCGCATTTCAATCTGCTCTGGCGGAGCCACAACCAAACACTGTCGACGATCATCTGGTCAGCCGGTATTCTCGCAATCTGCCGCCAACAATTCATGCGGTTTACAGACTCAGGCCAAGGTCGGCGGTTTCCTTACTGCCCGTCTGGACCTGAGCGTTGCCGTCAATTGAGTGAGCCGATGATTGGCCGAGTTGCTCAAGGGCGGCCTCTCGCGTTATTGGCTGCGCTTGCCGGTCGTAGAACTGGCCTTGCGGGTCGATGTGAAGCCAGTTTCCCGCTTGGGTGTGCTGGTAGCTCTGGACCTCGCCGGTCTCGCGCTTCCACTCGTATTCTGACGCTTCCTTTGGCAGGGCCGCTTGGATTGGAGCATTGTGCCGGTGCTCAGTGTCGGCAGCGGTGCAGAGGTTTTCGGATGTGTGAATCGTCGTCGCGGCAAGCGTCTGGCGGCGTATTTCCTCTTGCGAATGCTCTCTGCTGTTGGTCATCGGTGGCTCCTTGGTCTGGGTTTGCTGGTTGTTGGTCGGTTCGACTTGGACCTTTCGAAGGTCCACGGCTGAGGTCTTTGTCACGTCGGTACTGAGACGTTCACTCAGGAGCGCAGCGTCGTTGGTGTAAATTCTCACGTCTTCGGAAGCGCGGGAAACGGAGACGTAGGCGAAGCGGGTGTTGATAAGTTCAGGGTGGACCCTTGTGTCCATATTCACCAACACCCGGTCTGCGGTGAGCCCCTGGGAGCTGTGCGAGGTTACGGCGTAGCCGTGATCGAAATGCCGCATTTGCCCGGCGTCGAAAGTGACGGTGCGCTCTTTCACCCCGTCCATTTTCACGCAGATCTGATTGCTGTGTATCCGTTCGATGGTCCCCATATCGCGGTTTGAAACGGCAAGCTCGCGGTTGTTGGCGGTGAACTGGATGCGGTCGCCCTGCGCGAACTCGCGGTCAATCTCGCGGTAGGCCGCGATCCCTTGCAGCCGCTTTGGGTCATAGGTGGCCTGCTGGCCATCCTGCTTCTGGACGGTGATCTGATTCTCTTTGTGGTTGATGGAGACCACGGTTGCGTAGCTGCCCTTTTCAATGTCGTGTTCCTTGCTTCCCCGCGTGTAGTGGAGAATGTCGTCGGGCTGGTATCGCGCCGCCCAGCTTCGATCAACGCTGGTCATGTCGGACCGCGGCGTGAGCACTTTCATGCTGTGATCCTCTTTGGAGACGGCGCCGGATGCCTGCAATTCCCTGCGGATCGCGTTGTTGATTTCCTGGCGACTGGCGTTGTCGG
>Ga0302200_10002066_pt1 | contig 18129 bp, 18 predicted proteins | sample II_Bog_N3_1_FD_194585 | JGI IMG/M metagenome (GOLD analysis project Ga0302200, IMG submission 194585) | Peat permafrost microbial communities from Stordalen Mire near Abisko, Sweden - II_Bog_N3_1 | ecosystem: Environmental > Terrestrial > Soil > Wetlands > Peat | place: Sweden: Abisko... | reverse complement strand
TACTACCTCCGTGCCCTGGCCGCGACCAGCACCGAGAAGTCGACCATCAACACCGGCAAGCTGAACGCTGTTTCCAGCGGCGGCAACCACGGTGACGATTCGGTCCTGGCGGCGCCTACCGCGCCAGCCGGTCCGGCGCCAGTGCCAAAGGCCTGTGCGATCGACGAGCCGGATTGCGAAGCTTGCCAATAAGCTGAGCGAGGCCCGCGCCTTACCGCGCGGGTTGAGAAACCCCCGTCAGGCCCTGGGCCTGGCGGGGGTTTTCTTTTGCCTGGAGCAAACCGGCGTGCAACCCCGCTCCTGCGGCCTGCCACATCCCTGTAGGAGCCGGCGAGATCGCCATGCACAGGAATGGCCTCGAGAGAAAGACCTTTGCCGCCCATGTCGCAGGCACAAAAAAGCCCCATTCAAGGGGCTTTCCTGTGCAACGTTTTCAGCTAAGCCGCATCACGCCATCTGGATGATGGTCTGCATGATGGTGCTCTGGGTGGAGATGGTCTTGGCGTTCGCCTGGTAGTAGCTCTGGCCCTTGATCAGGTCCACCAGCTCACTGGTCAGGTCGACGTTCGAGGATTCCAGGGAACCGGAAACAATCGAACCGTTGGTACCGACCGTACCGCCGTCATAGGCCGGCTGGCCAGACGCGAACGTCTGTACCCAGCTGGTGCCGCCGACCGCCTGCAAGCCTTGCTCGTTGGTGAAGCTGGCCAGGGCAACCTGACCGATCGCCTTGTGCTGCTGGTTACTGAAGTTGGCGGAGATCACACCGGTGGCATCGATGCTGATGTCGGTGATCTGGCCGGTGGCGTAACCGTCGTTGGTGATGTTGCTACGGGCGGTATCGGCGTTGAACTGGGTGGTTTTCGAAAAGTCGACGGCAATGCCGGCGGCATTGGCGGAGGCACCGTTCGGCGTGAAAACACCGGCGGTTACCGTGCCAGGTACCCAACCGGACACAGTGATGCTGGTCGCGGTGGTGCTACCACCGATGCTCGCCAGCTTGCCCGAGGAGTCGAAGGTCACGGCCACCGGGACCGGGTCGGTAGCGGCCGGCGGAACGGTCGGCGGAACGGTTGCAATCGTCGGTGCCGTACCATCCGGGTTACGACCATCGATCAACGTATAGACGTTCCAGGTATTGGAGCCGGTCTTGACCGCATACTGGTCCAGCGAGTGAGAGTTGCCCTGGGTGTCATAGATCGTGGTGCTGAACGGCTTGGTGTAGGTCGAAGTCGTCGCGGGGTCAAACGGCGCGGTGATCACCGCCGACGTGGAGTCGAGGTTGAGCGTCGAACCGACCTGGGTGGTGACCTGCGGCGACAGGTTCGAGGTGTCGATCCGCAGGTTGGTCAGCACACCCGGAATGATGTTGCCGTTGGCATCGGCGGCAAAACCTTGCAGTTTCGCGGTGCCATCGGTGTTGGTGACGTAGCCGTCCTTGTCGGTCTTGAAGGTACCGGCACGGGTGTAGCTCAGCGAGCCGTTGCTGCTCAGGACGAAGAAGCCGTTGCCCTGTACGCCCAGGTCCAACACGTTACCGGTGCTGTCCATCCCGCCGTTGCTGAAGTTCTGCGAGACGTTGGCCAGGCTCACACCGTTACCGATGCTCTTGGCGCCGGTGCCCAGCTTGGTCGCCGAGTACACGTCGGCGAATTCCGCACGGGACGACTTGAAACCAGTGGTGTTGACGTTGGCAATGTTGTTGCCGGTGACGTCAAGTTGCTTGCTGGCCGCAGAGAGACCGCTCAAACCGATATTGAAAGACATGGTTCACTCCTTACTTCGTGTTGGTCGGCTCTTACAGGCCAATGGTCTGGACTTTGGACAGAGCAATACTGCCCAGGCCCGCCAGGTTGAGCATCATTTCGCCGCCGTTCTGACCCAGGGTCACGCTGCTGACCGTCGCCGGCAGGTTGGTCGTGAGTGCCGTGGCCGTGCCACTGATCGGCGCGGTTGCAGCGAAGGTGTAGGTACCGCTGGACAACAAGGTGCCGGAATCGTCCTTGCCGTCCCAGGCAAAGGAGGCATTGCCGGCCGACTGCGCCCCCATGTCGATGGTCCGAACCACCTTGCCAGTGGAATCGCTGATCTTCAGGGTCACATCGCTGACGGAACTCGGAACCGTTGCCGTCCCCGTGAAGGTCTTGGTGGTATCGACCACGGCCTGGGAGGTCGGCACGATGACCGAACGCCCGACCATCGACGAGGCCTGCAGCGCCTGGGACGACGTGAAGGAACTGGCAATGTTGTTCACGCTGGTGTTGAGCGTCTGGATACCTTGCAGGCTGCTGAACTGGGCCAACTGCGCGACGAAGGCACTGTTGTCCTGGGGATTGGTCGGGTCCTGGTTCTGCAGCTGGGTCACCAGCAGTTGCAGGAAGTCGTCCTCGCCCAGGGTCTGGCCACCGGAGGCGCTGGTGATGGCATTGCCCAATGCATCGGTGCTGCCGGTGCTCGCCGTCTGGGAGTTGGCAATGATCGTATCAAGCGTTGTGTTACCGGTCGACGTAGCGCTGGAAACCGTCATAAAAATCGCCCCTTATCACTGACCGAGGGTCAGGACCTTCTGCATCATGGTTTTGGCGGTGGTCATAATGTCCGCGTTGGTCTGGAACGAACGGCTGGCGGAAATCATGTCGGCCATTTCCTGAACCACGTTGACGTTGGGGTAGTAGACATACCCATTGGCGTCAGCCGCCGGATGGTTCGGCTCATAACGGGCTTCAAGGTTGCTGGGGTCTTCGACCACGCCCGTGACCTGCACACCGGAACCCGCCCCGTCCTGACTCTGGAACAGCGAGTTGTCAGCCTGGCCCTGGCCGTTCTGGTACATGGTGGCGAACACCGGGTGCCGGGCACGATAGGTCTGGTCTACGCTCGACGAGACGGTTTCGGCGTTGGCGATGTTACTGGCGACGGTGTTCAGGCGAGTGGTCTGGGCACTCATGCCGGTACCGGCAATGTTGAAAACGCTGGCTAGGGACATGACTTATTCTCCACGCAGGGCTGAAACCAGCCCTTTGAATCGTGCGTTCAGCAAAGTGAAGCTGGCCTGGAAATCGACCGAGTTCTGCGCATAGTTCGATTGCTCGATCTGCGCATCCACGGTGTTCTGGTCCAGCGACGGCTGCATTGGTGTGCGGTACTGCAGCGCAGCATCGCCATTGCTCACACCTTCAGCTTCGATATGACGGCTGTTGGTGGTGTTCAGCGCAAAACTGCCGTTCTTGGCCTTGTCGCTCTGCTCGGCGAGCACCGATGAAAAATCCAGGTCTCGCGCTTTGTAGTTCGGGGTATCGGCGTTGACGATGTTGTTCGCCAGGACTTCGGCGCGCTGGGCGCGGAAGGCCAGGGCTTGCTCATGGATGCCGAGCGCTTTATCGAAGTTGATACTCATATCGGGAAACCTTCAGCGGGTTGACCTGGTTTTCAGGAACAGGCTTTTCGTTGCAAGAGACAAAGCAAGGCCCATGCCAGGTTTTCGATGCAAGTAAATCAAGGGCTTGCGGGGAGGCGGCGAACGGCAATGCCAGAAAAGCGGCAAGGCATTTCCGCCGAATGCCGGTAAAGCGGCAAAAGCGCCGTAAAAAAAACGGGAACCCGCTGGGGTTCCCGTCTTGTGTGTGGCTTGCCGATTACTTGGCCTGGTAGATGATCCCCGGGCTGCACTGCACCATCTGGTAGTGGTCCGGCAGGCCGTTCAGGGCTTCCGAGGCCCCGAGGTACAAATAGCCACCCGGCTTCAGGGTGCCGTGGATACGCAGCAGAATGTCTTTCTTCACTTCGGCGGAGAAGTAGATCAACACGTTGCGGCAGAACACGATGTCGAACTTGCCCAGGCTCGCATAGCTGTCCAACAGGTTGAACGAACGGAACTCCACACGGCTGCGGATCGGCGCCTTGATCGCCCAGCGTCCCGGCCCTTTCGGGTCGAAGAAGCGTTGCAGGCGCTCGGGCGACAGGCCGCGGCCAATCGCCAGGCTGTCGTACTCACCGCTTTTGCAGTTGGTGAGCATCAGCCCGGACAGGTCGGTGGCGACAATCTGCGCGCCGCCCTTCAACTGACCCATGTTGGTCCGCTCGAACTCGTCGATCGACATCGAGATCGAATAGGGTTCCTGCCCCGACGAACACGCCGCCGACCAGATCCGCAGACGCTGGCCGGGGCTGGCCTTGATCATTTCCGGCAACACCTTGTTCTTCAGGACCTCGAAGGGATAGGTGTCGCGAAACCACAAGGTCTCGTTGGTGGTCATGGCATCCACCACCTGCTCGCGCAAACCGCTGCGGGGCTGGGTCTGGATCCGCTGGACCAGTTCGCCAAGGGACTTGAGCCCCTGCTGTTCCATCAGTTTATTGAGACGGCTGGAAACCAGATACTGCTTGTTTTCACCGAGCAGAATGCCACAGGCCTTTTCCAGGAAGACCCGGAACTGTTCGAAATCCAAATTACCCGTAGACAAATGATGCCGCCTCTACAATCGTTCGTACCGCCAGGAACGGAGGTCCCTGATCGCTTATTCTGCTGCCTTGATCCGGTCGACTACCCGGGCTGCCAGGTCGTCGGGACGGAACTTGGCGAGGAAATCATCGGCGCCGACCTTCTTGACCATTGCCTGATTAAAGACCCCTGACAGGGAAGTATGCAGGATGATATGAAGTTTTTGCATGCGTGGGTCGTTACGGATCTCGGCCGTAAGGGTATAGCCATCCATTTCAGGCATTTCGATGTCGGAAATCATCATCAGAAATTCCTGTTCCGGCTTCTTGCCCTCGTCGACCAGTTTGCGCAGGTAATCCAGCGCCTGCCGGCCGTCGTTCAACGCCACCACTTCCACACCCACGGTCTGCAGGCAACGCGTGACCTGCTTGCGCGCCACCGACGAGTCATCCACCGTCAGCACCCGCATCGACACCGCCTTGGCCTGGGTCTCGACATCGACCACCCCATGGGAGATGGATTCGGAGGTCGGCGACACTTCGGCGAGGATTTTCTCGACGTCGATGATTTCCACCAACTGGTTGTCGATCCGGGTCACCGCGGTCAAGTAGTGATCGCGTCCGGTGCCCTTGGGCGGCGGATGGATCTCTTCCCAGTTCATGTTGACGATGCGCTCCACCGACTTCACCAGGAAACCCTGGGTCTTGGTGTTGTATTCGGTAATGATCACAAACGGATTACTTTGATCCTTGAGACCACCCGACCCTGTGGCCATCGCCAGATCCAGGATGGGAATGGTTGCCCCACGGATATTCGCCACGCCACAGACCACCGGGCTGGATTTGGGCATCAGGGTCAGCTTGGGGCACTGCAGCACCTCCCGCACCTTGAACACGTTGATCCCGTACAACTGCTGACCGTCCAGACGAAACAACAACAGCTCAAGGCGATTCTGCCCGACCAGTTGCGTACGCTGGTTCACCGAATCCATTACACCCGCCATGCCAGCCACCTCTCACACAAGCTTCATGATCCGACGCCTACTCAGCACTAAACGGCACGAGCCTTGCTTTTTATACTGTTATGAAAGCACAAACGACATTTTTTCGACGCCTGACATCACAGTACCGCAGATTGCTCTGGGTCTTGGCGGTTTTATGCAGTCTGAACCCCGGCGGCCCTGCCCTTGCTGACTCGGCAACCCTGCCTGACCAGCTTATCGGCGTGACCCAAGGCTTTCTTGAGTTCACGGTAGAAGACTATCTGGCTACCAGTCAAACCGAAGGACGCTACGAAATCCAGGTCAACCAGCTCGATCCACGCTTGCGCCTGGCGGTTTGCGACAAGGAATTGACAGCCAGCCTGGAAAGCCCGGCCACGCCGATTGGCCGGGTCACGGTCAAGGTCCGCTGCGAAGGCAGCTCGCCCTGGACCGTGTTCGTACCGGCCCAGGTCAAATTGTTCCGCAATGTGGTGGTCACCACCCGCCCGTTGAAACGCGGCGGAATCATTGAACCCGGCGATGTCACGCTGCGCGAACGCGACATCAGCCTGGCCGGCCAGGGCTTCCTGACGTCCACGGATGAGGCCATCGGTCAGAAACTTGTCCGACCAATGGTCATGGATCAGGTCATCACCCTGGTTCATCTGGAGCAGGCCGAGGTGGTTCGCAAGGGCGATCAGGTGGTCATCAGTGCGACGAGCGGTGGCCTGGTGGTCAGGATGCCGGGTGAAGCCTTGTCCAACGGCGGCCTGAATGAACAGATCCGTATCAAGAACCTGAATTCCCAACGGGTGATCAAGGCACGGGTGACCGCGCCGGGACAGGTGGAAGTTGCGTTGTAGAGAACTGGCGCTAAGCAGCAGCTTTTCCTAAACTGTGTTGCACAGAGGGACACCGCCAACACGTGCCGGCTCATTCTTATCTGAGCCTAAAGTTTTTCCGGGTATGGCCGAAAACAAGGCAAGCGTCCAAATACCCAGAGGTTTTTTTATCATGGTCATCGATTTCAGTCGTTTGAATAACCCCCCGTCACTGACAGGCAGTACGCGCAGCAGCGCCAGCAAGGAAGCCGACGGCTCCGGCAAATCCGCGTCCGTGAGCACTCCGGCCGCCTCGGTCAGCCAGAGCGGGGAATCGGTACACCTCAGTAATGAGGCTCAGCAGTTGCAACAAGTCACTGACAAGCTGCGCGACCAACCTGTTGTCAACAGCGCCCGTGTGGCCGAGTTGAAGCAGGCGGTTGCCGATGGCAGCTACAAAGTCGACAGCAACCGCGTCGCCAGCAAATTGCTCAACTTCGAAGCCCAACGCTAGGCTCCGGCCTGCGTCAGGCTTTTGGACGCTTAAAAACCAAGGCCAGCCATGCACGACACCACTCTGCTGCAACTGATCATCGACGATTTTGCCCCAGCTCAAGACCTGCTTGAGCTGCTGCGTGCCGAATCCCTGGCGCTCCATGGTCGCAATATGTTCGAGCTGGAGGAGATTCTGGCGCGCAAGCAAGCGCTGATCGTCCTGCTCGAACAGCATGGTCGCAAGCGCAGCCAGTTGCTCGCCAGCATCAATTTGCCCACCAGCCGTGCCGGCCTGGAACAACTCGCAGCGCAATCCAGTATTGGCGAGCGATTGCTGAGTCAGAGCGATGTGCTGACTCAATTGCTGGCTGATTGCCAGACCGCCAACGAGCTCAACGGCCGCAATATCCAGGTTCAGCAAGCGACAACCGCAAACCAGTTGAAGATCCTGACCGGCGGTGAAACCCCCGCCCTCTATGACGCGCGCGGCTCAACAGCCAGGTCCATGAAACCGCGCCCGCTCAGCCAGGCTTGAACCGGGCCTTGCGCGTGCTCTATCAAGGCGCGCAACATGCTGGCAAAATGCTAGCTTTTGCGTGCAGTCGTATTTTGTCTGGAGATTGATGAACCGTGTCCAATGCCCCAAGCGCGGAAGATGCTCCGCAGCCACCCAAGGTGCTTAGCACGCCTCTGGAGATTTCCGCCAATTTGCGGATGCTGCAGGAAAGTCACGACCCGCTGATCATCACCTTTCATGAGCGCAGCCAGCGTTTCCAGAGCTTTGTGATCAATGTCGACCGCGAAGCCGGCACCCTGGCCCTCGACGAAATGATGCCGCGCGACGGCGAGCGCTTCCTGTTGGCCGGCGAACCCTTCCGGGTCGAAGGCTTCCATGAAGGTGTGCGAATCGCCTGGGAACAGCCGCAACCGATGACCATCGACGAGACCAACGGTTGCTACCGTGGCTCGATGCCCGATGAAGTGGTCTATCACCAACGTCGCAATGCCTTCCGTGCCGCCCTGAAGCTGGCCGCACTGGTCAATGTCGAGCTGGGCGGCGAGAAGCTCAAGGCGCCGTTGACCGGCAAGCTGCTGGACATCTCCGCCACCGGTTGCAAACTGCGCTTCGACGGCGATATTTCCGACCGCCTGCAACTGGGCCAGGTCTACGAGCGCTTTATTGCGGCCCTGCCCTTCGGCCCGATGACCGCCCCCGTGGAACTGCGTCACCTGCACTTCGAGGAAAGGATCAACACCACCTTCGCCGGCGTGCGCTTCCACAACATGAGCGGTCTGGTCCAGCGCCAGGTCGAGCGTTTCGTCTATCAGCTGCAGCGTGAAGCGCGGCGCTTCGACAAAGACGACGACTTCTGATCCAGCAGTCGCCATAAAAAACGGGCCACCCTCATCAGGTGGCCCGTTTTTTATGCTCGACGCCTCAGTTGCTCGACTTGTGCGCCGGCTCCGGATCCGACTCGTCCACCTCGGGCACGGCCTCAGCCTCGGGGGGTGTCGGCACGACACTGTCACACATCTGATCCAGCACGATCTGCTCATCGACCCGTGGATCCAGCGCCGCGCCCAACGGAGACATGGCTTCCGGCATGACCACGTGTTGCAGCGGCGCATCCTCGACCTGATGCAGGTTGGTCACCGCCTTCGGTCGAATCCGCCACACCAGCATCAAGGCGAAGAAGCTGAAAAACGCGTAGAGCATCTGGCTGCCGAACAGCTTCATCAGCACGCCGGCCACCAGGGGGCCGATACTCGCGCCGATGCCATAGGTCATCAGCAGCATGGCCGTCAGCGAAACCCGGCGATCGCCCTCGATATGATCGTTGGAAAAAGCCACAGCCAGCGGATACAGGCAGAACTGCAGCAAGGACACCATGAAACCAGAGGCGAACAGTACCTCCAGTGGCGCATGGGACATGATTGCCAGCGGCAATGAGGCCAATGCCAGCAAGAAGGCAATGCTGCGAATCAGCACCGCCCGGTCATAGCGATCCGAGATCCAGCCCAGCGGCCACTGCACCAGGAAGCCGGCAAAAATGCAGCAGCCCATGAACAGACCCACCTGCTCGGTGGTAAGTCCCTGCTGGGACGCATACAAGGGGGCCAGACCGTAAAAGGAACCGACGATGATCCCGGCGCCAAGAACCGTGGTCAGCGACTGCGGCACCCGCTTCATGAAAAAGCGCGGTTCCAGCGGTGCCGGATGCAACGGTGCCGGGTGAATCCGCCGGGTCATCGCCACCGGCACCAGGCACAGGGCAAAGCACATCGCCACCGCCATCAGCAGTTCCAGGCCCAGGGCCGGGTGCAGGACCAGGATCATCTGCCCGAGGATCAGACCCAGGTAAGAGGCAATCATGTAGCCACTGAAGACCACGCCACGCTGCTTGGCTTCCGCCTGTTCGTTGAGCCAGCTCTCGATGACCATGTACTGGCACATCATCCCCAGGCCCACGATCATCCGCAGGAACAGCCAGGCCGGCAGCCAGTCGATCAGGCCGTGGCCGAGCACCGCCGCACCGACAATACCGGCACAGGTGGCATAGGCGCGGATATGGCCGACCCGGGCAATCAACCGGTGGCCGATCTTGCCGCCCAGCACCAGGCCGAAGTAGTTGGCGGCCATCAAGGCGCCCACCCACAGGCTGTCGACATGCTCGGCGGCCAGGCGCAGGGCCAGGTAGGTACTCAGAAGGCCAGAGCCGATCAACATCATCAGCGAGGCGAAATACAGCGCTCGAAAGGGTTTCCAGATTTGGCGCATCGGCGTTCCGAGCGGCTCCTTGAATGGGGTATCGGGCTATCCGACAAGATAGCCCGAACGGGACGGCTACAGCTATGCCTGAGAGGCCAGAACACGACGTTCCCAGGGGGTAATTTCATCCAGGAAACTGGTCAGTTCCATGCTCTTGGAAGCGATGTAGCCTTCGATGAACACGCTGCCGAACAGCTCCCTGGCCAATGGACTACGTTTCAGACGCTCGAGCGCGGCATGCAAGGTACATGGCAACGACAAAGAATCCGGAACTTCGAATTCCCCCTGGATCGCCGGCGTCGGTTCAAGCTCGTGCTCGATCCCATGCAGGCCCGCCGCCAGACTCGCGGCAATCGCCAGATAGGGGTTGGCATCGGCCCCTGGCAGACGGTTTTCCACCCGCCGTGCCACCGGCGCGCTGGCCGGAATGCGCAGACCGGCCGAGCGGTTGTCATGGGACCAGCAGGCATTGTTCGGCGAAGCAAAGGGATGGCACAGCCGCTGGTAGGAATTCACGTTCGGTGCGAACAGCGCGGTGAAGTCCGCCAGGCAGGCCTGCTGCCCGCCGATGAAATGCCGGAACGTCGCCGTCGGCTCACCGTTGGCATCGCTGAATACATTGCGCCCGCCGTCGGCCTGCACCACGCTCTGGTGGATATGCATGGAACTGCCAGGGGTATGAGCCAGCGGCTTGGCCATGCAGACCACGGTCAGGCCGTGCTTGAGGGCGACTTCCTTGAGCAGGTGCTTGAACAGGAAAGTCTGGTCGGCCAGCAGCAGCGGATCGCCATGCAGCAGGTTGATCTCGAACTGGCTGACGCCCATTTCGTGCATGAAGGTATCCCGGGGCAATCCCAGGGCGGCCATGCATTCGTAGACTTCGCTGAAGAAGGGGCGCAGACCGTTGTTGGAGCTGACGCTGAACGCCGAATGGCCTTCCTCGCGACGACCGTCCAGGCCCACCGGCGGCAGGAACGCCTGGGTCGGGTCCGGGTTCGGGGCAAAGACGAAGAATTCCAGCTCGGTCGCGACCACCGGCGCCAGACCACGAGCCGCGTAACGCGCAATCACCGCTTTGAGCTGGCCACGGGTCGACAGGCTGGAGCTTTCGCCGCTCAGCTCGTCCGCATCGCAGATGGCCAGGGCACGCGGTTGCCGGCTCCAGGGCAGGCGGTGAATCTGCTGGGGATCGGCGTTGAGCGCCAGGTCGCCGTCGTCACTGCCGTAGAAACGCGCCGGCGGATAACCACCCATGATGCATTGCAGCAAGACCCCACGGGCCATTTGCAGGCGCCGCCCTTCGAGGAAACCCTCGGCGGTCATCACCTTGCCACGGGGTACGCCATTGAGGTCCGGGGTGACACACTCAATCTCATCAATGCCGGTCAGTCGCTGGGCGAGTGAACGCTGGCCATCGGTCGTCATGACTCAATCCTTGTTTTTGTACGGGCCGCTAACGGCGTCCTGTACAAAATACGCATCACCCGTTCAAGATTTCAAGCAGTGAATACAGAAAAGACTGACAGCACAATCAGGTGATGCCCTGGCGATTGCGCTCAAGGCAGATAAAGACTGAACAACGCCCCGCCCAAGGTTCCGCCATTGGCGATCTCGATCCGTCCGCGCACGCCGTTGCGCTCGTGCAGCCCGGCAATCCGCGCGGCGAAATACAGCCCCAGGCCGGTACTGCCGGTCGCCGGGTTGATGCCCTGGACATAATCGGCCTGGCGCTCGACCATCTGCTCCGGGTAACCGGGACCATCGTCATTGATGGTCAGTACCAGTTGCTCGCCCTCTTCGCGGACACTGATCAGCAGCGCATGACAGGCATAACCGATGGCATTGGTGACGATATTGCCGACCACCGAACCGATCAGTTCCCGGTCGAAGAAGCCTAGCGGGCTGAAATCGCCGACCTCGCAACTGGCGACGATCCCGCGACTGCTCAGCAGCTCCTGGCGCCCGGCCAGTTGCGCCCCGATAAAGTCGTCCATCTCATGGTAATCCGGGCGCAGCGGCAACTGGTTGACCCCCAGCTTGTACAGCCCGAGCAATTGCACCAGCATGGTATTGAGATGCGCGAACTCATACTCGATCACACTGTGCTCGGGGGTTTCGCGCTGGGCATCGGGCAAGCGCGCCAGCCACTGGCCATGGGCCTGCGTCAGCATCGCCAGGGAGTTCTTCATGTCATGTACGGTGGAGGCGATCACCGTGGAAAAATCCAGCCCCTCGTGAGTCTCACTCATTCGCCAAACGCCCGGGTGCGCAATTTCTGATACCTCTCATAACGGGGATCGCTGTCCGGCATCTTGCCGACCATCTTCAGGCAGGCACGACACTCTTCGAGCACCGCCGCATCGCCGCCCTTCTGGGCAATGACGAGCAAGGCCTGGGCCGCGTTCAAGGCAATACTGATGTTCTTCGGTTGCAGCGCCAGGGCGCGACGGAACAGGTCCACGGCTTCTTCCAGGTTGCCGCCCTTGTAGCTGCGCACGCCCTGCACGTTGAGGTCAATGGCCGCCTTGCCGCCGCCCAGGATCTCCGGGTCGTCGGTCAGCTTGGCGATGCCTTTCATCACCGTCGGATCGTCGCCGTAGATTTCCACGCAGTTCTTCAGCATCGAAGCCCCGGCATCGGCCTGGCCCAGTTGCTGCAGCTGCTTGGCCACCAACAGCGCGGCATCGGCGCTCATGAAGTTTTCCATGCCGTCCAGGCGCGACATCGCCTGCTCGGTGAGCTTGTCGGCGGTCTCCGCATCGTTGAGCAGCAGGCTGGTGGCCTTCATCAAGCGCGCACGCACCTGCAAGCCCTGGTCGTTGGCGTTTTCCTTGGCGACCGCGCTCAGGGTCTGGTTGATCTCCAGACGGGTACGGGTGTCCAGTCCACGATCGCTGCCCTTGCTGATCAGCGCATGGGCCAGGCCGAGGTTGCTCTCGGGATCCTTGAAACGCGATTGCTCGCCCTGGTACACGGCCTGGCGATAAGCCCGGGAAGCACTTTCAAAATCTTCGTTGGCCAGGGCCAGCTTGCCGAGCATCGACTGCCGGCGCACCGCCAGCGGCGAGAGGCGTACAGCCTCTTCCAGCACGCTCTGTGCGCGTCGGGTATCGCCTTCCAGCACCAGCACCTCGGCCAGGCCGTCATAGAGCGCCGGCATCATCGGAAAGGCCTTGAGCGCGGTCTCATAGAGCGCCTTGGCCTGGGTGGTCTGGTTGCGCTTGAACAGCAACTGGCCCATGCGCGCATAAGCCCAGGGCAACGGACGGTCGGCGAGGATACCGGTGAGAAAACGCTCCAGGGGTTCGAACTGATTCAGGTTCCACATCGCGTCGGCGCGGTAGCGCAGGCACAACGGAGCGAAACGGCTGTCCTGCTGGGTCAGGCGGGTGCAGGCGGCCAGCACCTCGGCCGGCTTGTCGCGGTCCAACGCCTCCATGATCGGCTTGAGCAGGTTCTTGCGCTGCACCAGCTTTTCCAGGCGCTGGGCCAGGCTGGCACGGTTGAACGGCTTGGTCAGGTAGGCATCGGGCTCGTGTTCGAGGGCCGAGAGCACCATGGCCTGGCTACTTTCGGCGGTGACCATGACAAACACGCTTTCATGGCTGATCAGCTTGTCGGTCATCAGGTCTTCAAGCACCTGCTGGCCGTTCTTCTTGCCGTCGCCCAGATGATAGTCATGCAGCACGAAATCGTAGCGGCGCTGGGCACACATGCGCAACGCCTGCTCCCCGGTGTCGGCGGTGTCCACTTCCTTGACCCCCAGTTCCCGCAGCATGGACCTGACTGAACTGCGGAAATCGGAGAAATCATCGACGATAAGAAAGTTTTTTTGGTGATACGCCAGCATCGAGATTCCTGTCATGGGAAATAGAAGATGAGCCCGTGGGCACTCACCAGAGCGGGTTCAGCTTCCCTGCCACCTTCGCGCGCAGATAATAACTAACAGCATTTTGCCATCAAGCAACTTTACAGCATCGTACAAAATCGCAGGCAAAAAACGGCCTTTTGCCAAGCGTAGCGGCAAAAGCCATAGAGGCTTGATCAACCGTTTGAGGCACGCCCTCAGCCCGCGGCAGGCGTCTCTCGGGATATCCCCATCAGGGTATCGTCAGATGCTGCGAAAACCTGAGAGTCGCCCTCCCTGTCCCGGTCATTTCAGCCGGTTCAGGCTAGGCACATTGCCAGCAAGGAGTGCAAATGAATGAATATTCATTGCAGGATATTACTAAAAATAACCTAACCGTCATCAGACAGAAATATTTCAGGAATTAAATCGTAACGTCTCTTTATAGGTGGGTCACTCCACTTAACCCCTTTCATTGAGGTGTTTGATGTTGCTGACTAAAAAAAGCCTGTCTGTCCTGCTGGCTTCCCTGTGCCTGAGCGGTGTGGCTCACGCGACCGATGTGACCGGCGCTGGCTCCAGCTTTGTCTATCCGGTGCTGTCCAAGTGGTCCCAGGACTACAGCAAAGACTCCAGCAATCGCATCAACTACCAGTCGATCGGCTCGGGGGGCGGTATTGCCCAGATCAAGGCGGCGACCGTGGACTTTGGCGCTTCCGACGCCCCGCTGTCGGCTGATGACCTCAAGGCCGGCGGCCTGGGTCAATTTCCCAGCGTGATTGGCGGCATCGTGCCGGTGATGAACATCGAAGGTATCGCGGCGGGCCAATTGAAGCTCGACGGCGAAACCCTGGCGAAAATCTTCCTGGGTGAAATCACCGAGTGGACCGACCCGGCCATCGTCGCCCTGAACCCAGGCGTGAAACTGCCTGGCGGCAAAATCACCGTGGTGCACCGTTCTGACGGCTCGGGTACCTCGTACAACTTCACCAACTACCTCGCCAAAGTGAGCGATGGCTGGAAATCCAAGATCGGTTTCGGTACCACCGTGCCTTGGCCGGTCGGTGTCGGCGGTAAAGGCAACGAAGGTGTCTCCGCCTACGTGAAGCAGATCAAGAACTCCATCGGTTATGTCGAGTACGCTTACGCCCTGCAGAACAAGATGACTCACGCGCAGCTGAAAAACGCCGCCGGCAAGTTCATCCAGCCTAACGCCAAAGCCTTTGCGGCCGCGGCCGACACTGCCGACTGGGCCAACGCCAAAGACTTCAACCTGATCATGACCAACGCTCCTGGCGATGGCGCATGGCCGATCACGGCGACCACCTGGATCATCATGTACAAACAGCCGAAGAACGCCGAGCAGAGCCAGGCCGCCTTCAACTTCTTCAAATGGTCGTTGGAAAAAGGCCAGCAACAGGCGTCGGCACTGGACTATGTCGCTTTGCCAGACTCCCTCGTCCAGCGGATCGAAGGCTACTGGAAGTCTGACTTCGCCCACTGATCCAGCCAGCAATAGGCAATAGCTAAAACACCCCTTCCTCAGGCAGGTTTTGCCGAGCGAAGGGGTTTGTTTGTGAGCAGACTTCTGATGAACGACATAGTGCAACCTCCGACCATGACCATTTACGCTGGCGAAGTGGCGAGTGATGCGCGTGCGACTCGCGATCATCGTCATGATCTCTGGTTCAAGCGCTCGATGATGGGCGCGGCGATGCTGGTGCTGTTTCTCCTGGCGAGCATCGCGGCATCGACACTCTGGGGCGGCAGTCTTGCGCTCAAGACCTTCGGTTTCGGTTTTCTGACCAGCACCGATTGGGATGCGGTCAATAACCACTTTGGTGCCCTCGTACCGATTTACGGCACCCTGGTCACGTCTTTCCTGGCGCTGCTGATTGCGGTTCCCGTCAGCTTCGGCATTGCGATTTTCCTGACTGAGGTCGCGCCACCTTGGCTACGGATGCCCGTCGCCTCGGCGGTTGAATTGCTCGCGGGGATTCCATCGATTATCTACGGCATGTGGGGCCTGTTCGTGTTCGGCCCGTTCATGGCCGAACACCTGTCTCCCTGGATCAACGACTACCTGGGCTCGCTGCCTTTGGTCGGTTCGCTGTTTCAAGGTCCGCCCCTGGGCATCGGCATGCTGACTGCCGGCATCGTCCTGGCAATCATGATCATGCCCTTCATCACCTCGGTCATGCAGGAAGTGTTTCGCAGCGTTCCCACCCCACTCAAGGAGTCTGCCTACGCGCTAGGCGGCACCACCTGGGAAGTGGTCTGGGACATCGTCCTGCCTTACACCCGCTCCGCAGTGGTTGGCGGCATCTTCCTCGGGCTGGGACGCGCATTGGGCGAAACCATGGCGGTGACCTTCGTACTGGGTAATGCCCAACAGTTCTCGGCCTCCTTGTTGATGCCCAGCAGCTCCATCGCCTCGGTCATCGCCAACGAGTTCAGCGAAGCCTATACCGACCTGCATCGTTCGGCGCTGATCGCCCTGGGCTTCTTGCTGTTTATCGTCACCTTTATCGTATTGGCACTGGCGCGACTCCTGCTGATGCGGCTTTCACGCAAGGAGGGTGTATGACCGGTAACGAACGTCTCTACCGAATCCGCGCCTTCAAGAATCAGCTGGCGATGGTGCTCAGCTGTGGCGCCACGGTCTTCGGCCTGGTCTGGTTGGTCTGGATCCTGCTGACCACGATCATCAACGGCTTTCAGGCGCTCAATCTTCGCCTCTTCACCCAGATGACACCGCCACCTGGCGTGGAAGGCGGCCTGGCCAACGCGTTCTATGGCAGCGCCCTGATGTCGGCGATCGCCCTGCTGATCGGCACGCCGATCGGCTTGATGGCGGGTATCTGGCTGGCGGAGTTCGCCCGTCACTCGCGCCTGGGCAACGTCGTCCGTTTCATCAACGACATCCTGCTTTCGGCACCGTCGATTGTACTGGGTCTGTTCGTCTACACCGCGGTGATCCTGCCGTTGAACCTGCTGACCAACCACCAGTCCGGTTTCTCCGCGATCGCCGGGGCCCTGGCTTTGGCACTCCTGGTGATTCCGGTAGTGGTCAGGACCACCGACGAGATGCTTCAGTTGCAACCCACTACCTTGCGCGAAGCCGCGCTGGCATTGGGTGTCCCACAGTGGAAATTGACGCTGCAAATCGTCCTGCGCGCGGCGAAAGCCGGTGTGCTGACCGGTATATTGCTGGCGCTGGCCAGGATCACCGGTGAAACGGCACCGTTGCTGTTTACCGCTTTCGGCAACCAGTTCTGGAGCAGCAATCTGCTCAAGCCGATTGCCAGCGTGCCCGTCGTCATTTTCCAGTACGCCATGAGTCCTTTCGAGGACTGGCATTCCCTGGCCTGGGCGGGCGCATTGGTACTGACCTTGTTCGTACTGATCCTCAGCCTTCTGTCCCGTTTGATCCTTTTGCGCAATAGGTTGACTTGATGAATAGCCGTGACCTTGGCAACGAAAAAACCAAAATTCGCGTTCGTGGCCTGGAGTTTTTTTACAACAACCAGCGCTCCCTGAAGTCCATCGACATGGATATTCCAGAGAAACGCATCACTGCGATCATCGGGCCGTCAGGTTGCGGTAAATCGACACTGCTGCGGGTCTTCAACCGGATCTACTCCATGTATCCGAAGCAGGAGGCGCGTGGCGAGGTCCTGCTCAACGGTGAGAACATTCTCGCCCCGGGCTACTCGATGAACCGACTGCGTAGCCACGTAGGCATGGTCTTCCAGAAGCCCGTACCCTTTCCGATGTCGATCTACGACAACGTCGCCTATGCCGTGCGTCACCATGAGCAACTGTCCCGCCACGAGATGGACGAACGGGTCGAGCAGGCCCTGAGTGGCGCGGCGTTGTGGGATGAGGTCAAGGATAAGCTCAAGCAAAGCGCGCAGGGCCTTTCCGGTGGTCAGCAGCAACGTCTGTGCATTGCGCGGACGATTGCCTTGCGGCCACAGGTCTTGCTCCTGGATGAGCCGACTTCCGCGCTTGACCCGATTTCCACCGGGCGTATCGAGCAGCTGATCACTGAACTGAAAGAGCAGTACACCATCATCATCGTGACCCACAACATGCAACAAGCGGCACGGGTGTCGGACTACACCGCGTTCATGTTCATGGGTGAGTTGATCGAGCATGCAATGAGCGACACCATCTTCACCAATCCCAAGAAGAAGCAGACCGAAGACTACGTTACTGGCCGCTTTGGCTGATCCGGACGCTGATAGAAAAACCACCTGCTGAGGTGGTTTTTTTATGCCTGGGATTTAGTGGCTATGCATGGCTGTGGGGGGGCGGGTTGCTGCCGAGGAGGCCCGCGAGCCTTGTATCGCTCTCATATATGGCCGTCATCGCCGGCAAGCCGGCTCCTACAAGAGCCAGGCACGGCGATGTCCCTGAGGTGGAACACCGACCTGTGGGAGCTGGCTTGCCGGCGATGAGGCCCATAAGCCTTGCAGCGTCTGAACCGGCCTCTTCGCGGGCAAGCCCGGCTCCTACAGTGTGGTGTCGTACACAAGATCGGTGAACGACGACGTACTGTAGGAGCAGGGCTTGTCGGATCGCCGCACCGCCGCGAAGAGGCCCTTGAGCGCGCCCGCGATTTCGGCGGCCCAAAAACAAAACCCCAACTGCTTTCGCAATTGGGGTTTTGGAATTTAATCTTGACGATGACCTACTCTCACATGGGGAAACCCCACACTACCATCGGCGATGCATCGTTTCACTGCTGAGTTCGGGATGGGATCAGGT
>Ga0302200_10002051_pt1 | contig 18231 bp, 20 predicted proteins | sample II_Bog_N3_1_FD_194585 | JGI IMG/M metagenome (GOLD analysis project Ga0302200, IMG submission 194585) | Peat permafrost microbial communities from Stordalen Mire near Abisko, Sweden - II_Bog_N3_1 | ecosystem: Environmental > Terrestrial > Soil > Wetlands > Peat | place: Sweden: Abisko... | reverse complement strand
TCTGCTGGACTACATCGTAGCCAGAATCATCCCCAGCCGACCCCGAAAACTCCTCGATACAGGTCAGCTTTTCTTAGCCAACTGCGGTTTTTAGGATTATTTCCGTGCTCACAGCTCATCCTGGTGGCCACGTCAACTGCCGTCCGCCCAGCAAATGCAAGTGGAGATGATCCACAGTCTGCCCGCCATCCGCGCCGGTGTTGACTACAACGCGATAGCCTTTGCCGAGGCGGTTGGCGCGCGCGATCTCCGCCGCCACGGAAACAAGGTGACCGAGCAGCGGCTTGTCTGCGTCATTGACATCGGCGAGCGAGATGATATGTTCCCGCGGCACAATCAACACATGCACCGGAGCCTGCGGGTGAATGTCCGCAAACGCATAACATTGCTCGTCCTGGTAGACGGCTTTCGAGGAAATGCTTCCGTCAATGATCTTGCAAAACAGGCAGTTCATAACCCGTCCAGTGTACAGGAGCATTCAACTCGTGTGGTCGAGCACAATCTTCCAGCCATGCTGACCCTTCCGCCACACCAATGAAAATATGCCGTCGTCCTTCGTCGCCGCGCCCTTCGCAGTCCGCTCCAGGTGAAACGCTCCCGTGACCACCGCATACTCCGCCTTGCCGCACGAGCCGGGCAGCAGCCTCACTTCCAAGTCATTGAAAGTCAGCGTTCCCATCTGTTCCTGCGTTGTGTAGTTCTTTTTGTAGCTATCGAGAATCGGCCCATAGCCCTTGCGCACATGCGAGCCAATGAAGGTGGTCTCCGGCGAATCCTCATAGGTCTGCATGAAGGTTGGAATATCGGCATTGTTCCACGCTGCGGCCTGCGCTGCGATCGCCGCTCGAATCGCCGCCTCGTCGCCGGTTTGCCCTTGCGCCGCCCATCCGCCACATGCCAATACAAGAATCACCAGGAAGCTTCGCATCTGAATTCCTCCGCATACAGCTTACAATGGCAGCATGTCCGCGGCCCCGGCGTCTTCCCCATTTCGCATCGTTCACACCGTATGCTCGCACGATTGCCCCGACTCCTGCGGCGTGCTGGTAACAGTGAATGCGGAAGGACGTGCCGTCAAGGTAGCAGGCGACCCCGCGAATCCGGTTACGCAGGGCTTTCTGTGCGGCAAGGTGGCCAAGTACCTCGATCGCGTCTATGCACCGGAGAGAATTCTCTACCCGCTGCGGCGCAAGGCGGGAGTCGCCAAAGGGCCGCTCCAAAGAGGACGCGAACACGAGGCCTTCGAGCGCATTTCGTGGGACGAAGCGCTGACCGTGCTTGCAGAGCGACTAAAGGAGACTGCGGAGCGTTTCGGTCCAGAGTCGATCCTGCCTTACAGTTACGCGGGCACCATCGGTAAGCTCGGCTATGGCTCAATGGACCGCCGGTTTTTCACCGCCTTGGCGCCAGCCAGTTGGATCGCACCATTTGTTCTGAAGCGGGCGGCGTAGCGTGGAACCTTGTATACGGCAAAAAGCTCGGCACCCCGACAGAGAACTTCCGCATGGCGAAGCTGGTGCTGGCGTGGGGCGCAAACATCCACGGCAACAACGTACACCTGTGGCCATTTGTCGAGCAGGCGCGGCGCAACGGTGCGCGTCTCATCGTCATCGATCCCTACCGCACACGTACGGCCGCTCTGGCCGACTGGCACATCGCTATCCGCCCCGGCACAGATGGCGCGCTGGCGCTGGGAATGATGCAGGTGATCCTCAACGAGGGGCTCGAAGACCGTGCCTACATCGACGAAATGACGCACGGGTTTGCGCAGCTTGCCGAACGGGTGCGCGAATATACGCCGGAACGTGTGTCGGCGTGGACCGGCATGACCGCTGCCGAGGTTGAGCAACTGGCTCGCGAGTACGCAACCACAAAGCCCGCGGCGCTGCGCATGAATTACGGCGTGCAGCGGTCCCAGAACGGCGGAACGGCAGTAAGGGCCATAGCCATGCTTCCAGCTTTGACGGGGGCTTGGAAATATCGTGGCGGCGGCGCCGTACTCTCCACATCCGGCGCGTTCGAGTTCGACGAGGATGCGTTACGCCGTCCTGACCTGGCGCTGGCTTCGCCGCTCGGCCGGTTGGCGCGCGCCGTGAACATGTCGGCGCTGGGTCAGGCCCTCACCGAGCTTGGTCAGCGCCCGGACGCGGAAGACGGTCCGCCTGTGAAGGCGCTCTTCGTCTATAACTCGAATCCCGGCGCGGTGGCTCCAAACCACAACGCCGTCCGCCGCGGAATGGAGAGGCCAGACCTGTTCACCGTGGTGCACGAGCAGTTCTTTACCGACACCACGGATTATGCGGACTACATTCTCCCCGCCACTACGTTTCTCGAACACAACGATATTCAGGGCGCCTATGGCCACTACTTTGTGCAACTCTCCAGACAAGCCATCGAGCCACCCGGCGAAGCGCGCTCGAACGTGTGGCTCTTCGGCCAAATGGCCCACCGCATGGGTTTTCAAGAGGAGTGCTTCAACGATACGCCGGAGCAGATGATCCGCCAGGCTCTGGCGATTGGGGACGATGGCCGCTCGTCGATCGCGGGCATGGAGCACATAACCTTTGAAGACCTTGAACAACAAGGTCACATCCCGCTCAGCTTTCATCGCGATGCGGAAACGCGGCCATTCCAGCCGTTCACCTCCGGGCTGGTTCCCACGCCGTCGGGCAAGGTCGAGTTCTATTCTGAAACGCTGGCGGCGCAGGGGCTTGATCCACTGCCGGGATTTATTCCGCCAACCGAATCCCGTTGGGGTGCAGCCGCCAAGCGATTTCCTCTCGAGTTTCTAAGCCGCAAGGCCGATAACTACATGAACACCACGTTTGCCAACCTCGATGGCCACCGGAAGATGGAAGCCCGCACGAGTCAGAGGCTGGAGATACATCCAAGGGACGCCGAAGCGCGCGGAATTGCGGACGGCGACGCGGTGCGAATCTGGAACGACCGCGGATCTCTCACGCTGAGTGCGCTGATGAACGCGAGCCTGCCCGCAGGCGTGGTGGCCGGCAAGCTGGACTGGGCGAAGCTGAGCGCAGGAGGTGCAAACGTGAACGCCCTGACCAGCGAGCGGCTAACCGATATCGGCGCCGGAGCGACGTTTTATTCAACGCTGGTTGAGGTTGAGAAAACGAGGATCAGGGAATAGAGACCCGGAAAGACCGGGCGTCATTCTTCAGCGCCGGCCCTGTGCTCTTCAAGAAGCCGTCGTCCCACGGCGTTGCCAGAACGGAAGATACAGCAAAAGGAATATGCCGAGCGCAACGCATTCCGCAGCTGCGATATACCAGGGCCATGGTCCAAGAACGTCGAGAAGAGACGCGTTCTGAGGCTTGGCGCGCAGGTACATATAGTCTGTCTTGAAGATGAAGTCGAATGTCCCCACAATTGCGGCATAGATGTTCAGGAATAGCATTGCCCTCACGGCAGACCCCGGTCGGGGTCTCGCTTGTCTTGACCATGCAAGATAGAGAACGGCAGCCACAATCAGGCCGTGGTCAACAAAGAACTGGACCGTCGAAAAGGAAGGAAAGCGTTCCAGCAGGTTCGGCGTGAGCAGCGCCATTGTGGCTCCGGCCAATGCGCCATAGTAAGCCAGATCGAATACCGCCCGATTGAGAGTGAACAGCGCCACGATGATAAGAAACCGCGATGCATCGCAAAGCTCCAGGGGAACACGCTCGGGAAAGGTAAGCTGGCCGTGCGCGGCCAGGAACCCGTAATACAGCGCTGAATCCGCCAGCAGCACAATCGCCAAGCCGATTCGCACGCCTTTGAACCCCGGCGAGAGCCTTCGCTGCACCGCCGCGAGCATGGCCACAAGAACAGGAACCGCACAAAGGATGGCGATATGCGCCGATCCAAATAGACGAAAATTGGTTGGCATGCGGTGGCTCCGGCTGTTCGGTCAGACTGTCACAATAGGCAAGAAGGGGATCTCAGGGAATTGTAGAACTCTGTGCCCCATCAGAAAACCGAAAAACGCGGAGTTGTTGTGGTCGCCTATTGTGGTGCGATGAAGTTGTCGCACGATTGCGAAAGGTCGCCCAATTCTATGGTGCGTGAGCGACCGGCAACAATTCGATGTAGTCCAGCGCCGCGGGGTCTGCTCCATCCGGCGCTCCGTCGATGCGAATAACGTCGCCGGGGTTCAGCTCTACGTTCAGAAGTGTTTTGCGGGTGGAGTTGTCCCCGTTTGGCCGTCTCGATGGCAGCATAGCGTCTGCGGCCCATGACGCGGCGGCAAGGCCGTTCACGTAGAGCGAGAAATGCGCTGTGCCGCCTTGCAAATCGAAGTACTGCGCGGCGAGGTTGAAGCGGCCCGATGCGCCAGTGTAGGTCCACTCGGCGGAGCAGGCGGCGTGTGGGGTCGGCGCGGCTGCGGAAGTTGTCCCTGCTGCCGCATTGGACCCTTCCGAGCGATTGGAAATGGGTGTAAGATCGCCGCAAATCACCGCCTTGCCCCCGGAAGCGTCTTCCCACGGAGTTACTTCGATTACCTTGTAGCCCGATAGACGCGCGTCTTCCGCTTCCATGCGCCCAGGATAGTGGCCTGCCCGCCCCCCATCGTCGGCAATGCCAGTCAGCTTGAAGAAATACTGCACAATGGCGTCGCGCCACACAATCGCATGTCCAGCCTGGTACTCAAGCCGGGCCAGCACGTCATTGTAGAGTGCGGGGTCAATCCGGCTTTTCAGGGTCTTCCATTCCTCCACCAGGTCGGCGGCCTGCGCGGCGCCGTCGTAGTGGCTGTCGTAGATTTGCTGAATGACCGTCTTGCCCGATTGAAGATGGAAGTTGTACGGCACGTGATGAAAGAAGAGCAGCAGCTCATCGGGGCAGGTGAGCAGCGACTCGTAGAGCTTGGCAACATCCGCCGGGTACTGGCCCGTATAGCCGGTTCCAGTGGCCACGGTTCGGTCCATGCCCACGCCATCATGATCGGCGCGATGCCACTGTCCCCATCCATTGTTTTCGCTCGATTCGATGTTGGGCCCGTAGTGGCTGCCGGTGATGTCGGTAAGGGTCTGCATTCCCAGCGGACCGGTGTAGCCCTCATAAGCCGGCCAAGACTGCGTCAGCATCTTTTCCACTGTGCTAACTACCTGCGGGTCGTTGCTTATGGATTGCCGTATCCACTCGTCGGCAATTTGCTCCGGGATCAGGTCGGGGTTCCACGCCAGGCGGCCGAATGCATACAGATTGGCCAATGCAAGTGGCGATCCAAGCCAGGCGTCTTGCCCCACGCCGGCCACTCCCACCATTCCACCCAGCGGCTGCTGGAACGCTTTGCCTTCAAGAATCTCCTTTACCGGCGTAGGCCTGTTGTCTCCGCGCAGGTCGAAGTCCAGCACTTCCTTCCACATCGGCGCAAGGTAAACCAGGTGGCGCTGCTGCCCGGTGTACTCCTGCGTGATCTGAACCTCCATTGCCTGGCTGGTTTGTTTCAGGCCAGCAAATAGCGGCGAAACCGGTTCCCGCGCCTGGAAGTCGATCGGGCCTTCCTTGGTTTGGACGATCACGTTCTCGGCAAACTTGCCGTCGAGTGGCTGAAAGATGTCGTAAGCGGCGCGGGCGCGGTCGGCTTTGGGGTCGCGCCAGTCGGCGTGGTGGTTGTAAACAAACGCGCGATACAGCACGACGCCGCCGTGCGGCTTCAACGCGGCTGCAAGCAGGTTGGCGGCATCCGCAGGTGTGCGTCCATAACTTGCCGGGCCAGGCTGGCCCTCGGAGTCGGCCTTCACCGTAAACCCTGCAAAGTCGGGAATCAGCGAGTAAATCTCATTCACCTTTGCGGCCCACCAGGCCTTGACCGCTGAGTCCAGCGGGTCATAGGTCGCAAGCCCGCCAATGGTCTGCGGACTTGCAATCGCCACGCTCATGGCCAGCCGCACGCCCCAGGGACGCATAGCGTCGGCGATGCGGGCCAGTTGCTTTATGTGGTCTGAGTCGAGCAGTTGCGGTGCGGCATTCACGTTGTTCACGTTGCAGCCGTTGATGCCCACCGAAGCAAGCAGGCGAGCATATTCCGCCACCGGCTTCAGGTCCTGGCGCACGTTCCCACCGTCGAAGAAGATGCTGCGTCCCGCGTAGCCGCGCTCAATCGAGCCGTCCGGATTGTCCCACTCATCCACCCAGCGAATTGCCATGGCGGGATGTTCGCTGATTGAGGTCCCGGGCTTCCAGCCGGACATTGCGAGTTCGCGAAACAATGCGAACGCGCCGTACAGGACGCCACGCTCGCTGCCACCGGCAACCACCACAAGCCGCTTTCCATTCGCAATCGAGTCGGCGATCCAGAAGGCTTCCGGCGGGAGTGTGGTTGGAATGTCCAGCAGTGGATAAGCTGACCGCACTTGCTGTACCGTGCCCAGGACGATTGCGTCCTCTGAACTGGCCTTAAAGGTCGAAGGCGATGAGGAGAAAACTCCTTCGATGCCCTGGACGAGTTCGTTGGCGGCCGTCTTCTCAAGCTGCTCTTGCCCCAGCGCCCACACATGCATGGGAACAGGGAGAGGGAAGTGGGCATGGCCGTGGCGTATCCACGCCTGTTCTGCCGTTTGTCCCGACGCAGCCATGCTACTTACAATCACAGCGCCGAGTACGAGCCCTGTTGAAAAATCGAGTTTAGCCGTCATCCTCATCGCACTTCCGCTCAGCATACTTTCTATCACGCCAACGTGGCCCGCAACAGACCTGGCACAACCCGCTCAACTGTCTTCCCATTCAATCTCAGCCAATCGCACCCCGCGAACCGCATTCGACAAATAGACGGCATCCGCTTCACGCAAATCTTCAATCGAGAGCACCCTTTCCTCGACATCAGCCTGTGTCTCCATCACATGGCGTCGCATAACGCCGGCCAGCAGTCCGCATTCCACAGGCGGTGTAGCCCACTTGCCATCCTTCACAGCAAACAAATTGTGAATGGCCCCTTCGGTCACTTCGCGGCGAAGGTTCAGGAACAGCACATCGTCCAAGCCGGCTCGGGTTGCAGCTTCGTAAGCCTCAGAGTAAAGCCGCCGATGAGTCGTCTTGTGAAACAGCATCCGGTCCCGCGGATCGGTACGCAACGACGAAATGCGCACCCGCGCCGGTTCACGTCTCTCCGGCAGCACTTCGGCAGCAATCTGCACCGCCCCGCTCCAGTCGAGCAGCAACCGAACCTTCCGCACGGCGTAGTCCTCAAATCCATCGGCAAAACCAAGAAGCGCGCCCTTTATCGCTCCACGGTCACAAGAATAATCAAAATAACCCGCCGAATCCTCCAGCCGGTCGAGATGCAACTCGATCAGCCGATATTCCCCATCCCAGAGCAGCGTTTCAACAAGCGAAAACCGCTCCGATTCTCCATTTGCCGGCCGGGTAAAAAACTCCGCCTTCAGCAGGCACTCGCCGAACTCACCGGCCGCATCGGAATCGATAACGATGCCGCTGCCCACACCCATTTTGCCGTACTCTCCGTTTAGCTCCAGCGTGCGAATGGCCACGTTGAAGATCGATTGCTCCTGTGAGAAAAACCCAATTGCGCCCGTGTACACGCCTCTGCGTTCCTCTTCAAGGCCGGCCAGCAGTTCCATGGCCCGCACCTTGGGCGCGCCGGTGATCGAGCCGCACGGAAACAGCGCGCGAAATATCTCGCTGAATCCAACCTCGGCCCTCAGCTCGCCCCTAACGGTCGAAGTCATTTGCCACAGGGTAGGGTAGCGCTCTGTGGCGAACATGTTCTCCGCGCGCACGCTGCCGTAGCTGCACAAGCGGCCGAGGTCGTTGCGCAGCAAATCCACGATCATCACGTTTTCGCTGCGGTTCTTCGGGTCGTTGCGGAGCCACTCAGCCAGCTCCCGGTCTTCGCGCGTGGTGCGTCCGCGGGGCGCAGTGCCCTTCATCGGGCGCGTGGTCATTCGCCGCGTCCCCTCCGTGCTTTCTAATCGGAAGAACAACTCCGGCGAAAACGACAGAATGCGGCGGTTTGGCTGCCAATGCACAAACGCCCCGTAAGGCGCCGGCTGGCGCAAGCTCAAACGCCGATACAGCGCGGCAGCGCTGGCTGGCGCATGCACACGGAAGGGAAGCGTGAAGTTGAGCTGATAAACATCGCCTGCGCGGATCCACTCGTGCACAGCCGCGATGCGTTCGGCATATTCCCGCTCCGTGAGGTCGAGAACGGCTTCCAGAACAGCCTCGGCTCGCGAATCTTCCCCCGCCTCAGCGCCACCGGCCGGCACGCCGGCGCGAAACTCGCCCAATCCAGGCGGATCGCCGTCGATCAACGTCCCTGTTCGATGGTCAAACGGGTAGGCGCGGTTATAAATCCCGAACCAGGCCAACGGCTGGGCCGGCCCGTCGCCTGCGCGCCCCCATCGTATCGCCGTCCTCGGCTCAAAGAAGCCGCCGCACTCGTAAGTGAAAAATCCGGCGGCAAACAATCCCGCAGCCACGGCGCTTTCAATCTCCGCGAAAAGCCTGGGAATTTCGGCCCACTCGTTGGCCACGCACTCGCGAATCGGAGCAGTGAACAACCTCGTCCAGCCCCCCCCGTCACGCTCCGGCTCGCCCTTTGCCGCGCCTCGTCCCGCGCACTCCAGCAGAACCGTCGCCGGCGTGCGTTCTACCAGCCCATATAGTTCCGCGGGTAGGGTATGCAGGCGATTCATGCGGCCTGGCTTACTGCACCGTCAGCGCCAGCGTGGTGGAGTTGGTAATGGCGGTAACGCCGTTGCTCGACTGGGCAGTCACCGTCACGGTATAGTTGCCGGCTGGCGTGGCCGGCGGAATCGGCGGCCCGTGATTGTAATAGTTGTATCGCGCGTTGCAGGCTGTTGCGCCCAACATCGTCACCAGCCCCACCAGAGCCAGTAGCGTGAGCCGGTTAAGCCATTGGCGGCGGCGCACTCCCCACGCAAGACTTCCCAGTCCCAGCGCGCCCGGCAGCAGCAGCGCCCATGCCACTGAGCCGCCACGCCGATTCGATGCCGTACCGACGGTGGCTGCCTGGGTCACAATAATCATCGAGCTGGTAATCGCGCTCGTCGCGTTGGGCAGAATCTCAACGTTCTCAGGGGTAAAGCTACAGGATGCCTGGTCCGGCAGGCCTGAGCAGCTGAGTGTAACAAACATTGGGGCCGTCAGCGCGCTGCTGTTCACCGGCGTAACCGAGGCTATAAACGATCCCGATTCGCCGGGGACGAGAGACTTTGTGGCTGGCGCGATGGATATCCCAAAATTGGGGGTGGTGGTTGCCAGCGTCTGCGCCGTGGCCGCCTCTGAGGTGGAGCGCCGGTGCGTAGGATCGCCGGTATAAACAGCTCTCAGCATGTGATCGCCAGCCGGTAATGCAAGCTCAAATGTGGCCTGGCCTTTGGCGTCCAGCGCTGCGCCGGCAAGTTGGCTTTCGCCATCGCTGATAGAAACGGCGCCTGTTGCCGCAAGGCCGTCCGCACCGAACACAATCACGGTAGCCTGCGTACGTCCATCCGGGTCGTGAGTCTCCACCGTCAGAGTAGTCTCGGTGGCTAATCCCCGCACGTTCTCCGCTAAAATTGCAGGCGCAGGCAGCGCCAGCGCGATACCCAGTCCCGCAACCAACTCAAGCCGCAGACCGCGGCATAAAATGCCTCTCACGTGCACCTGCTCCAAATCTCAACAAAAAATAGCGTACCGCCCAGTTGCCGGAAGCGTAGAACCCTATTGTATCCGGCGGGGGGCTGGCCGGGCTATGGGCCTCCGCCGCCGGGCACTTTGTTTGGACGCAGCGGCGGCGCGAATGGCGCTGGCAGGGACGGGGTTGGTACCGGAGCGCCACTAATACAACCGAAAGTTCACCTCGACGCTGATCGTCGCCGCAACCGGCTTGCCGTCCTTCATTGCCGGTTTGAAACGGTACTTCTGAACAGCTTCGAGCGCTTTTTCATCCAGCCCCATGCCCAGCGAGCGAATCACTCGGGGATTCAGCGGATAGCCCCGCGCATCTACGATGACCGCAATCATGCACACTCCCTGATACTTCTTGCGGCGCGCCTCATCGGAGAACTCCGCCTCCGGCGACACAATCGGAATTGGATTCGTGACCCCGCCAATCCCTGCTCTATAAATCGAGTCGCCAATTCCCTTTTCGAATCCAGGCCCATGGCCGTACCCGTCTCCTGGCCCATCGCCTCCTTCCTTGCCTTTACCAAGGCCGGCTGGCCCGCCCGGGCCGTTGGAAACCAGACTGACGTTTGGCGAGCTGTGTACACCGACATTGGGCAGGGATGGGTTATCGGGGAGCTTGATCTCCGGCGGGACAGCGATCGCAGGATCCATGGGGAGCCGTGGGTTATCGAGCATTGGAACCTGCGGAGGCAAGAGGAGCATCATCGACTGCTTCGGTGGCCTGCCGGTAATGGGATCCGTCAGGTCGTTGGACCCGCCACCACCGCCGCCTCCTGCGGCCGGCGTCCAAGAGGGCGCGGTAAGCGTGTAGTCTTTGAGATGGATTTTGTCGCCAAAATGCGAACGAGGATCGCTCATCGTCCTGGTTAATCCCAGCAGAAAAACAATCGCTAGCACCCCGCCATTGGCAACGGTTGCGGTGCCGATCGCCCAGGGATTGGTCCTCACGGCCATGCGGTCGGGCGCGGGGATCGGCGTCGAGGTCAATTCCAAAGGCGGAAGCTTGGCCGGGAACATGGCATCGCGGAAGCCTTCGTAGAGGCCGGCCCAGATCGGCTTTTCTTCAAAGCGCTCTCCAAGCACGTTAAGGATCGGATTTACGCTTGCGCCGACCGTCTTTTCCGCGAGCAAGTTGGCTTTCCGGTGCACACGCTCTCGTTTCATACAGCCTCATTTCCGGCCCGGTCGCGGCTTGGTGCTGCGAATTGTTATTGCGGTCCCAGGCTTCGATACGCGATAGACGGACCGAGCCGTGAGTCGTTATCCCACACCCGGATTTCCGCTGGTTGTAGTTTTGGATTCCTATTGGCAATCCGAGGCGTCTTGGCTTGCGTCGGCGACTTACGTTTTGAATGACCCGGCAAGGACGCGCTCTGTAATATGGTGGGTAGGCTCGCGCCCGGCGTTCGCCGTGCCGGGATGCGGCCAGGACTTACGCAAATGATCGCTCACCTGCGCGGAAAGCTCATCTACAAGCACCCCGGCCAGGCCATTGTTGAGGCCGCCGGCGTGGGGTACGACGTTACCATCTCGGTGCCCACGTTTACGGCGCTGCCCTCAGTTGGCGCTGAGGCGTCGCTGCACATTCACACCCAAGTCAGCCAGGATCAGATTGCGCTGTTCGGGTTTCTCGATCGCGAGGAGAAGCGGCTGTTTGAGCGACTGATCACGGTGAGCGGCGTGGGGCCGAAACTTGCCATCAAGATGCTCAGCGGGCTATCCACCGAGCGGACGGTGCAGGCCATCCGCGGGCAGGATCATGCCCAACTGGTGCGGATTCCAGGCGTGGGCAAAAAGCTGGCCGAGCGCCTGGTGGTGGAGTTGAAGGACAAGCTCGACGATTTTGCCGTCGCGCCCGCGCGGGCCGGAGTGCAGGGGCCAATTGCGGAAGACGTGCTGTCGGCGCTGGTGAACCTCGGCTATCAGCGGCCAGCTGCTGAGAAGGCGATTGAGCAGGCCGTGGCAAAAGAGCCTGCGCTAAAGGCCGATTTCGACGGGCTGTTCCGCGGGGCTCTGAAAGTAATCAGGTGAGATCGTTCTCAACGTACTTGGCCCCAATGCGGCAATGCCGCATTATTGAAACGTGAGCGCAATCCTCCCGACAGTAGTTGAGACGAGTGTGTTCGCTCGCAAAGCGGAGAAGCTCCTGACAGAGGAGGAGCACGAAGACCTGCTTCTCTATCTGTCGATGTATTACAAAGCGGGGGATGAGATTCGCGGCACAGGTGGGGTGCGCAAGCTCCGCTATGCCCTGAAGGGGGAGGCAAGTCGGGCGGTGTGCGGGTCATCTATTACTTTTTCGATGAAGTAAATCCGCTTCTCGCCCTCTTCCTTTACGGAAAGAACGAACAAGCAAGTCTGACGCCGACAGAGAAAAAGCTGGCGGCTTCCCTTGCAGCAGCGCTGAAGGCAGAAGCAAAGACCAGGAGGTTGAAGCGATGAAACGTACGAGCATCGGAACCGAGTTGATTGCATCCATGGAAGAGGCGTTGGCAATTGTTGAAGGCAAGGCGGAGCCGGCCCGCGTCACCACTTTTAAGCCTTCCATCGCTCTAGAGATCCGCAAGATCCGCCTCGCCACGGGACTGACCCGCGCGGAGTTTGCGCGCCGCTATGCGCTGGATGCGCGTGCTTTGCAGGACTGGGAGCAAGGACGCCGTCGTCCAGACCGCGCCGCGCGCGCGTACCTCACTGTAATTGCCCATCGTCCTAAGGCAGTAGAGGAGGCGCTGGCAAGCTGACGTGCGGCGTTGAAGGTGATTCGGTAAATGGAAGCCGTCCGCATGGATTCCGGTGGCGGAACTATCTGTTTGGCGCGATAATTAGAGCATGGCGACTCTACCCATTCACGATTCTCCCCCGACGGAGTTGATTTCCGTGCGTGAGTATCTGGCTACGAGCTATCGCCCCGACTGCGACTATGTGGACGGACGGATCGAGGAGCGGAATGTGGGCGAGTACGATCACGGGCTGCTGCAAATCATTTTGGGCCAACTATTCATGAACCATCGGGAAGCCTGGGGCATACAGGCCGTCACCGATGTGAGAATGCAGGTAAGCGGCAGCCATTTCCGCGTCCCCGATCTTACCGTGTTGCGCGCCGGTACCCCCAAAGAGCGGATCATCGCGCATCCGCCGCTGATCGTTATCGAAATCCTCTCACCGGAAGACCGCTTGAGCCGGTTTCAGGACCGTATTGAAGATTATCTCGTCTTCGGTGTCGAGCACATCTGGATCATCGACCCCGAGCGCCGCGCGGCCCATACCGCTACAGCCAGCGGGCTGCATCCGATTCGAAACAATGAGCTTTCCGTGCCGGAAACGCCGATCCGCGTGGTGTTGAGCGATCTGTTTGCCGAGTTGGACCGGGGGTGAAGGATGGACAGTTTGGCCGACGAACTATGGAAATGGTTGCAGCGTTACGTCCGCGATAAATTCAACGGAGAGTTAGATGCTTTGAGGAAAAAGAGGGAAAAGGACCGTTCCGCATTGAGCGAAGATCGACTTGCTCGCGGTTTCGGATTGATTCTGGACCCATTGGATCCACAATTCGATGAAGTCGAAGTTGAACATTTCAAAGCGGAGCTGCAGGTTTACATGGAAGCATGGCTTGAGGCATACAAAGTCAAAGGCTTGACGCCGGATGATCGGATTTGGAAAGAGCTGGGTAGCTTCAAACAACAGACTCTTGATGCTCGTACGATGAGCCTGCGCCAGACGGCAACAGGCAGAGCGAACAGAGCGGGAAGGAATTCCGCTCCAGGTATCGCACGAGCGGAGGCACTTGGGCAGGAGTTAGGGCGGTCCTCTCATGCTTTTATGAAGTTGCTCCATTGTGAATTCGAAAAGAGAAAGAACATGAAACAATCACGGCCAATTTCAGGATTCAGTCGTTGAACACCACCCGAACCTGGCGGGCGATTATCCTAGACTGTTTTCGTAGGACACTATGGCTCCTCCGCGCGTTAAGCTCCTCTTGTTATGGTTTCCAAAGTGAAAATTTCTGATGCAGTTCCCGCGCACCTTCGCCCCGAAGCCCTGAAGTTCCTCCGCGGCCTTGAGAAGCACAACGACCGCGAATGGTTCAATGAGCGCAAGGCCGTCTACGAGGCCGAGTTGAAAGAGCCGATGCTGGCGATCATTCGCAAGGTTACAGACGCTATGACCGGCTTTGCGCCCAATCATGTCCGGCCCGCGGAGAAGTCGCTGTTTCGGATCTATCGCGATACTCGCTTCTCGAACAACAAGCTGCCTTACAAGACGCACGTGGCGGCGTGGTGGAGTCACATGGGGCTGGAGAAGACTTCTGGCGCGGGATACTACTTCCAGGTCAGCCCTGAAGGCGTGGTGATTGCCGCGGGCGCCTACATGCCGGAGAAGGAGCAACTGGCGGCGATTCGGAATTGGCTGCTGGAGAATCATGTGGAGTTTCGCAAACTGCTGAACAAGCCTGCCGTCAAAAAGACGTTCAAGGAGTTTGAAGGGGAAGCGCTGACGCGGCCGCCAAAGGGGTTTCCGTGCGAGCACCCGGCGATGGATCTGATCAAGTGCAAACAGTGGGGGCTGAGTACCGCGCTGCCGGTTGAAGCCGCGGTGGAAGCAGGCTTTGCGGGGACGCTGACGAGGCATTTCAAGATGCTGGCGCCGCTTGTGGATGCTCTGAACACCCCCATCGCCGCGACGCTTGCGCCTAAGAAGAAGGTGCTTTTCGGGCTGAAGTAGCCGCAATCGTGCCGTCCTGGCTTACCTGGGACGCCAGACCCGCGCAGGGCGATATGCGCTTGGGCAATGGAACAAAACCGCGAAAACCGGGTAAATCAGGGTAAAAAACCGGGAAATTCGCACAAAGTCCCAAGAAATTTGTGGAAATCGGGGATTTGGGGTTGACTTTGCTCGGTTCAAAGTCGCATTGTAACGAACGACAGGGTTCTCCGGACCCGCATGAATACAGGGGTTTCGTGCAAACGTTGCCTCGGTCGCACTCCCTCCATGCGGTACGCATTTCGCGGCGGTGACCCAGGCAACAACGGCAGCCCCGAGGGCTTGCCTACAAGGAGATGATAAGAATGGCAACTGGACTGACCAAGACCGCGTTGACGCGGCTACTGGCCGAGAAGCTGGAATTGACCAACAAGCAAGTCGCGGCCTTCCTGGATCTACAGGCAGAGACCGCCGTAAAGGAAACCAAGAAGAACGGCGTCTTCGTGATCCCCGGCATTGGCCGCCTCGTGAAGGCAGAGCGCAAGGCCCGCATTGGCCGCAACCCCCAAACCGGCGCGGCCATCAAGATCAAGGCCAAGACGGTTGTCAAGTTCCGCGTGGCCAAGGCCGCCAAGGACGTTATCGCACCCACCAAGAAGTAGCATTCCGGACTGCGGACGAGAACGGGGAAGAGCGAAGCGCTCTTCCCCGCTCTCTTTGATCGTCGCGGCGGCAGAAATACTCCATCCATCGGATGGCGAGCCTCATCCGATGGGTTATGGCTACCACAACCGCAGTCGCGAATCCTCTGCAATCCGACGCTAGTCCGGTGGTTGGCGCTCCTGTCGTCATGCTTCTACGCCTTGAGGGATTGGCAGCGGCAGCGCTCTCCGCCGCTTTCTATGCGCACACCGGCGCAAGCTGGTGGCTATTTGCGGCGCTCTGGCTGGCTCCTGATTTGAGCATACTGGGATATCTTGCCGGCCCGAAATGGGGTGCGCGCATTTACAACGCCATCCATACCTACGTTACTCCCGCAACGCTGGCGGTGAGTGCAATGCTGCTGCGCAGTCCCTCGCTGGTTCCGATCGCGTTGATATGGATCAACCATATCGGCGTGGACCGGATGCTGGGCTACGGACTCAAATATCCGGCTGGCTTCGGGTGGACGCATCTGGGCCGGCAGGGCACCGCGCGAGGTTAGCGTATTGCGGCTAATGTAGTGTCCAACAAATAGCTGAATGGGTGGAGTTGGGTTGCGACATGCTCGGATATCCGAAACACATCGAAAAGATGACCGGCCTCTAAGCGGGTCCGTTCCTCAGCCATCAGGCCGAAGCGCTCGCTCTTCGGCCTCGCCGCATCCACCACCACGCAAAGCCGGCAACGGCGAGAACACCCACCGATGCGATCACCGGCAGGGCGTGGTGTGCGACCACATCCACGGCTCCCGGCCCAAGTTTCAGCACCAGAAGCGACAGCGCCAGCCAACGCACCATGCGGCCGCAGAATACCGCCAGCATAAACGGTGCCACCCTCATCTCAAACACGCCGGCGGCAAAAACGAAAGCCTTCCATGGGGTTGGCGGCGGCATCATGGAGGGAATCATCATAGCCAGGAACTCCTGCTTCTCGAATCGGGTGCGCATCCTTTCAAAGCGCTCGCGGTTCACTCGCTTCAGCAGGAAGAGCTCGCCTCCGGCGCGGCCCAGTCCGTAGGGAAGCAGGCCACCCAGCGCCGAGCCTATGGCGGCCAGCAGACAATAGAGCCAGAAATGGCCCTTGTCGTTCCAAATCGAGTAGGCCAGCAGCGCGTCCATGGGGATGGGCACGGTCGAGGAATCCAGCAGGGCCAGCGCACCCATGCCCCAAATGCCGAATTTGGCCAGAAACGGCAGAACCAGCAGATGCAATTTGGCCATGATTCGAGCAAGAAACGACTTCAACCGGGTCCCCTTCCCACTCCAAATCCGTCTCAATGATCAGGAACCATTGTACGGGCCGGAGCACCCCACACGGACATCGGCCAGAATGAGAGAATAGATAGAAAGGACTCGAAACGGAGCCGGGGGCTGGGTGTGCGCCCTGACTTGCTCCGTTGGAACGAATGCCCCTGAGCCAAGCGCCAATCGATTTGAACGAGCCCAAGGGCCCTGCCGAGACAAGCCAGGAGCCAAAGGACGCTGCTTTGGGCAGCCCAGCGTCAGGCGGCGAGTTGCGCGAACCTGTGTCCGATCCGCCGGTCGTTCGAGGCTCGCGATGGGTTGACTATGACACCCACGAACTGCTGGAGATGATCAGCGACCTCGAAGACGAACGCCGCTGGGCGCGCCTTCGTGAAGGATTATGGATAGCTATACTTTTCCATCTGGCCCTGCTCTCGGCCCTTACCTGGATTCCGAAGTATGTGTTCAAGGTGCCGCAGGTCATTGATCCCATTGAAGCCATCAAGAATCGCAAAGACCTGCAATACCTCGACCTGCCTCCCGACGCGCTGCGCCAAGCTCAGCCTAAAGTTGCTAGCAAGCCGGTTCCGGAACGGCAGCCTCAGATTGACAAGAAGACGCTGGAAGCTATGAACCGGGCTGCGCCGCCGCCGCCGACTCCCACCCCGGAGCCTCCCGCGCCAACCCCTGTGCAGCCTTCAGTAACTCCGCCTGTCACCCCTAGTCCGCAGGCTCAAATTGAGGTGCCTCGTCCAGCCGCGGTTCCGGCCAGACCCAACCCCTTTGCAATGAACAGCCAAAACCCGGCTGACCAGCTTCGGGATGCCATGAGAAGCGCGTCGCGTGACCGGGGAGCGGGCGTCTCCGGGAACTTTGGCCCCAGCGGGCTGGCGCGTCACCCCGGCGCCGGCGCCGGCGGCGTGCAAATCCTCACCGACACGCAAAATGTCGATTTCAGTTCCTGGCTGCAGCGCTGGCACTATGAGACGGAACGGACCTGGGACCCCCTGATCCCCGACGAAGTAAATCCGCCGCTCAACAAGTCGGGACAGGTGCTGATCCGCTTCAAGATCCTGCCCAACGGTCAGTTGATGGAGCCTCCGATTCTGGAAGGGCGCTCGGGCGACACGGCGCTGGATCGCGCGGCCTGGGGAGCGCTCACCGGCTCCAATTACCCGCCGCTACCAAAGGACTTTCACGGACCGTTCATCGAATTGCGGGCCCTGTTTATGTACAACATGGAGCCACAACGGTGACGGCAGCCCTGACGGCTCAAAGACACATCAAGCCGTAGCATCGTCCTCTGTCAATTCGGGAGTCCCCGGCGGGGCTCCATTCGAATTCTCCCCCGGACCCGTTCCATGCGGCAACTCGATTCCGTCCTGCTCCAGCAGCGCTTCATAGATGGGCGTATAGCGCCAGTACCGCGCCAGTGCAAAGGCGCTCATGTTGGCAATCATCAGCGGCAACACCAGCCCGTAGCCGCCCGTCATCTCAAACACAATCAGGATGGAAGTCATGGGCGCCCGCACAATTCCTGCAAACACCGCGCCCATACCCACCACGGCAAAAGCGCCAATGGCATCGTTGGAGTGGTGAAAGACGCTCACGTCCAGGTAGCCCACTGCGCCGCCCAGCATGGCGCCCATGAACAGCGCAGGAGCAAAAATTCCTCCCGAGCCGCCGCTTGAATAGGAGCACACTGTCGCGGCCAGCTTCAGCACGCAAAACGCCGCCATGAAGAGTACCGGCATGGTTCCGGTCAGCGCCAGCGTCAGCGTTTTGTAGGGATCGCCCGCAATGCCGTTGAGGTGGAAAAAGTAGAGCGCCAGCGCGGCCAGGCTGCCGGTTGCTGTTCCACCAATCGCCGGATGCACCCACCGCGGAACCCTCTGAATTCGTCTGAACCAGGCGCGCAAAGCCAGCAGCG
>Ga0302200_10002050_pt1 | contig 18249 bp, 16 predicted proteins | sample II_Bog_N3_1_FD_194585 | JGI IMG/M metagenome (GOLD analysis project Ga0302200, IMG submission 194585) | Peat permafrost microbial communities from Stordalen Mire near Abisko, Sweden - II_Bog_N3_1 | ecosystem: Environmental > Terrestrial > Soil > Wetlands > Peat | place: Sweden: Abisko... | reverse complement strand
CCGGCACCCCTCCGGGTGAGGGGATTGCCTATGTGCAGCCCGGATTCGATGACAAGAGTTGGCGCTCGCTGACGCTTCCACATGACTGGGGGATTGAGGGTCCTTTTGATCAGGCACTTCCCGGCGAGACGGGTAAATTACCTTGGTCCGGCGTAGCTTGGTATCGCAAGTCGTTTGAACTGCCTTCCTCTGATCAGGGAAAGAGCGTGGCCCTTGAGGTTGACGGGGCCATGTCCTACGCGACGGTCTGGTGCAATGGGAAATTCGTCGGAGGCTGGCCCTACGGCTATGCCTCTTGGAGGGTTGATCTGACTCCCTTTTTGAAATTCGGAGGAGAGAACACACTGGCCATCCGCCTCGATAATCCTCCCAACTCTTCCCGCTGGTATCCGGGCGGTGGCATTTACCGAAATGTCTGGCTCACCACAACCTCGCCAATCCATGTCGCCCACTGGGGTACAACGATCACCGCGCCTTCAATCAGCACGAACTCCGCAGAGGTTCAGGTGAAGACCATCGTGAAAAATGATTCCAATCAGGAGGCCGAGGTCACCCTTTCTACGAGTATCATTCCTCAGAGTTCTGACGGGAAACCTGAGGGAGCGTCCGTTGCAACCGTACCCTCTGTTACGGTGAAAATCCCCGCGGGACAAAGCCAGGAGGTCAAGGCTCAGACAACCGTTAGCGCTCCTCAACTCTGGGATCTGGAACATCCAAATCTCTATACTGGTGTCACCACGATCACGCAGGATTCAAAGATTGTCGATATTGCCAAGACGACCTTTGGTATCCGTTCGATTGAATTCACTGTTGGGGATGGATTTCATCTCAACGGGAAGCGGGTGCCGCTTCAAGGTGTCTGTATGCATCATGATCTGGGCGCACTAGGTTCTGCAATCAACACGCGAGCCTTGGAGCGCCAAATCGAAATTCTGAAGGAAATGGGAGTGAATGCCATCCGTACCTCTCATAACCCACCGGCACCGGAGTTGCTCGATCTCTGCGACCGGATGGGGATTCTCGTGATGGACGAGTCGTTCGACTGCTGGAAACTCCAAAAGAAGCCCAATGGTTACAACCTGCTCTTTACCGATTGGTCGGAGGCCGATCTGCGCGCCGAAGTGAGGCGCGACCGCAATCACCCGAGCGTAATCCTCTGGAGTATCGGTAATGAGATCCGGGAGCAGAGCAAGCCCGAGGGAATCGCCATGGCAAAAGCGCTGTCACAGCTCGTCCATGAGGAGGATCCCACCCGTCCGACCACCATCGCCGTGAGCGATATCAATGGTGGATATAACGGTTTCCAAACGGGGGTCGATGTTTTCGGTTACAACTACAAGCCGTGGGAATATCAGAAGTGGCGCAAGGCCAACCCCTCCCAGCCCATTTTTGGGAGTGAAACAGCCTCCACACTAAGTTCCCGTGGCGAGTACTTTTTCGACACGCCCGAGCAGCTGGAACAGCGTTATGACTGGGACGTGAAGAAGGCTCAGGCCGCCGGCAAGCCGATTCCTCCCAAGCCCACTTTCCAGCCCGTCGCGGAGTCCAAGTCAGAGGGAAAATCCGATTTTCAGATGAGTTCCTATGACCTCTACGCTTCCTCGTGGGCGACCCGACCCATGGATGAGTTCAATGGACAGGATCAGAATCCGTTCGTGGCGGGAGAGTTTGTCTGGACAGGGTTTGACTACTTGGGCGAACCGACCCCCTACAACAACGACACCACCAACCTACTCAATTATCACACCCCTGAAGAGAAAGCCAAGGCCGAGGCGGAGCTGAAGGCGGTGGGGAAAATCAAGGTGCCATCACGCAGTTCCTATTTCGGCATTGTCGATCTGGCCGGATTCAAGAAAGACCGCTTCTACCTCTATCAGTCCCGTTGGCGTCCTGACTTTCCCATGGTGCATATCCTGCCTCATTGGAACTGGCCGGATCGCGTGGGGCAGGTCACCCCTGTTCATGTCTATACCTCCGGCGACGAAGCAGAACTCTTCCTGAACGGCAAGTCCCTGGGGCGAAAGAAAATGGTGGCTGGCGACTACCGCATCCGCTGGGATGATGTGATCTATCAGCCCGGTGAAGTGAAAGCGGTGGCTTATAAGAATGGGAAGGAATGGGCGACCGAGACGATCAAAACCGCCGGAGATGCCGCCAAGCTGGTGCTCTCTGCAGACAGGAATGCGATTCACGCCGATGGCCAGGATCTCTCCTTCGTGACCGCCACGGTGGAGGACAAAGAGGGCAATCCGGTGCCGAGATCTCATCCGCAGCTTAGTTTCTCGATTTCAGGTCCCGGAGAAATTGTGGCAACCGATAATGGCGATGCCACCGATCATACCACGTTCTCATCCCCCGAGCGGAAAGCTTTCAATGGACTGGCTCTGGCCATCGTCCGGGCAAAAAAGGACGCTGATGCCCCGATCACGCTTCGGGTGAAATCGGAAGGACTGGAGCCAGCCGAGGTCGTGATCAACCCCTCTGTAGAGTGACAGAATAGATGTCGCATCCTTGGCCAGAATAGGTGTCTCAGATTTTGACAATATAAGCGCCCCATGGTCGTGGAGCTAGGTTTTATAAGGGGTAGAAGGCGATGCCCCTAATGTCTCACTGCTCAGGGAAGGGCACTTAAATTGTCGATGCCAATACCGTAGTCATTTCCCTGGGAACAGAATGCAATAGGTACTGCAATTCAATACGCCTTCCTTTTCGAAGGGGTATTTCAATCGGTTTAAGGGGGGCTGAGTTGACACATGGCGGAAGGGGCAGGGTTCGCAAAAGTGTCATCCTGCAGTTGCCCATTTGACACACGACACTTTGTGAGCAGCAATCACATGAAGAAAAGCCATACACCAATCCTTGAAACTATTATCCAAGTTCTCACCATTCTGGATCTAATCAGACACTTAATCTGATGGTCTCGGCCTTTCTGGATTGATGCCGACAGCCTGCATCAATCCAGAAATTCTCCAGCCAGCGCAATATCCCTCAGAAGAGTTCTGGTTGCTTCTCTGTGAGGGGCACTACTTCCATTTTACGGCAATCGTTTTCCATGCCACTGATGATTGTTTGAATAAGATCAGGGTCCAATTGAGAATCGTGAGCCATGTGCAGCACATGATGGGCAAATTCTGCGATGAACCCGATGCGGCCCAGATTTCGACGACTCATCTCCTGAACAATGTACAGAGTTTCTTCATCCTTACTTTTATAGCCTTCCGCTAGGGACTGCACATTGTTCGGGCAAAGGATGCGAAGACAGCCCAGCATTTCTTCCCCGTTGATTTCGGGAATTTCGTATGTGTCGGTGACATCCTCCTCTCTCAGTCCCTGTGAAAGAAAATAATTGGGTGAATAGGTTGTCCCCAGGACCAAGGCGAGCGAACCCCCAGTTTCCTCAACCATGCCTCTGAGACCAATGAGCAATTTCAGCAATGATGAGGACATCATCTGCGCGTTGGTAATGGCCAATGTTGTATCAACATTACGGAGACGCTCGGCGATTCTTTCGAGTACAACTAATTCTGAGCGAGGGTCGCTCTCCCTACATTCCGACACACCAATTTTTCGGGCCAGGCGCATGAAAATTTCCCGTTCTGTGCCACATGGTGGGCAACGGAAGATGTTCAGATTTATTGAATGAGCTTCATCAAGATTGATGAGAAATCTTCGTTTGCCAGATTTTGGAGATCCTTTAAGAATCATTACTCCGTTTTGCTGATGTGTTTTGAGAATGCGTTGAGTGCATTGAATATGCCAGTTAAGGTCGATAAATTGTGGTTTGTTCATTTTGCGTGTTTTTTGACGGTCTTGTTGGGGATTTGACCAACAGGGGAGGAGGGCTCAGTGATCGGAGGGGTATTCAACGTCTCTTTCTTTGGCAAATCTGGCTCCTGGTAAGGGCGATTGATGCTCAGCTTGTCGGCATTTCTGATGCGTTCCTCATCTCGGGCTTTCACCTTTTGCTGCCTGGCTTTCTTGCGGATATTTCGATCAGCAGTTGCGGCATGAATGTCGTGGTCACTGAGAGACGACACGCAACTGTTAAGTGATTTATCGGCATGCAGGATTTTTTCACGCACTACCGCTCCGGCCAGATTGGCCTGTGTTTGCGACTCATCGCAGTCTTTTTGAAATGACTCACGCATGTCACGCTCCGCACTAGAGTCTTTTACAACGACGCTACCAATTCCTTTGAACTGCCCCTTCACATAGACCCTAAGACGAGAGCGAGAGCCTCCGGGCGGCCAGGTCACAACCGCTGTTGTACCCTTGAGTCGATTGGCTCCCCGACAGTAATAGCTGGATTTGCCCAGTGTGAAGCTGCCAAATCGTTTCAGGGTCACCGTCTCCCTCACCTGAAAGCACTCATCGGCTTCTTTGCTGCCAAGCTTGGGGACAAACCTTTTTACGCCCTTTTCCCATGCTTGGGCGGGGGTCATCTTTATATGTGAATGGACACGTTGGGTGTTGTATATATGAACCGCCTCCCAGATCAACTTCTGTAGATCGCTGAAACTGATATAGAATGTAGTGCCGTTTTTTTTGCTTCCTTTGTGAGATGATTTCCAACGAATATTTAGTCGTTCGATTAAGCTGATTTTAAAAATCCGCCGCAAAGTACACCAGTACCGCTCGATATATGGATTGTCCGTCGGTGTTTTTGGACGACTGAAACTATGGAGGATCTCAGCGTCACGAAATGCGGCCATATAGACGCCAGAGGTGTAAGCGCTGCCTCTGTCAGTATGCCATTGCTGTGAGATCATCCTGCAATCACTGAGTCCGAGCTTTTTGCATTGAGTTCCCGCTATGACCTCCCGTGCAAGTTGCAGCGCATCTTCTGCTGTTGGTTGCGATTTCGTCATAAGGATGCCGCAACAAGCTCGTGATGATCCTTCAAGATGACCGAGAAGTTCTGGGATGATTGGTTCGCCGGTATCGTCGTCTGTGACGACGAGTCCCTTTTTCGCAACTTTCATCCAGTCACCAAACACGATTTCGCTAAAGTCGTAGACAGGTGATGTCGGCAGAGGGCAGAACTTCCTTTTCAGTTGCTCCAATTCTTCCGGATCAGTGCATTTTTCGATTTCGCTTAGTCTGTTCCAGTTCCGATAAAATGACCTGCGACTATATTTTTTGTATTTCCTTTCTTTGGTCACGATGTGCTGCCGAATTGCCTCCATCGAGGTTTCACTGCCCAACTCTCGCTTGCATCCCAGTATCAATTTTTGCAGCTCGGGATCTGCGCTCTTTTTCGGAGGGCGGCCAGGGTTTTTTTTGCGGTTGTCTTTCACCGCCGAAACGAGGTCGGCCTTCGACTGCCTAAGCAATCTGACGATGTGATCCTCGTGGTAATCGCACTTTATACCTGGAATATTTCCTGCTAACACTTCCTTAGCATAACGTGACCTGCTCATGTATGAGGCGTAGCAATTATAGTATGTTTGGTGTAGGGCGTTACGCAGGATTTCTGCTTTGTCTTTCAGCATGAAAGAAGCAATACCTTGAATTTTAAGAGGCCGGGATGGTGGTGTATTTTTGTATTTCACCACTATAGATACGGACAAATTTTCTATATAATTGTGTTTGCGTAAGATAGTGTAAGCATGCATAAAATCCCGACGGTTGATTTCAGCATGGGGCGTGGTTTTGAGGCAGATGCCTCCACGCAGCGTGTTAGATCACACGAAAAGATTTATTATTTTTCACGAATTAACAGAGTAACCCGTGGCAACTATCAGCGTCCGTCTCCCTTCATCCATTCTAGCAAGAGTGTGCGCCCTTCGCGAAAAGCACGGTTGGTCATTGAGGGAGATATTGGAACAATCCATTGATTTTGCCTATGATCAGACGGCAGAATTTTCAAAATATCTGAGCAGCTATAACACTCATTCTGGAAAGCGGCGCGGGAAACGACGAACTGTCATCAACACATCTATATCAGATAAGCATGATCGGACATTGAGGCGGCTTCCTTCAGATGACAAAACCGTATCCGAGGCATTAAATGCTGCTGTTCGTCAGTTTTTGGATTCTCTCTTGTACAGGCCATCTGACCCAGAGCGAATTTTTGACGCCACTCCTCTGGAAATGTTTTTCCCCGTCAAGTCTTTCATGGTGGAAAAATATCAAAAACGAGAATCTCTCGCATCCATACCGCCAAATAGTTCTGTTGTGGTTGATGCCAGAATATTTTTATATGCCTACGTCAGTGTCAGTGACACTGAATCAAGCAGATGGATATTCCAAAAATCCGGCATTTCACGGGAGTGCCATCAACTTATCAGGCGCATTAGGGATGGAGATCTGACCGGATACACCACTGTTGGTGAGCTGGGTAGGCTTTATGATCTGCTTCCTTATTCCGAAGTGGAGAAGGACAAAAGGCGGTTCTTCATCGCAAGCATTCTTAAATCAGGATTCCACCTGCTCCCTGAAGATAGTGCGACCATACTCCGCGCAATAGGCTTAAAAGATTTCTATCAGGACTCCCTGTTTTTAGCTGCTGCCTCTTTCCTTCATTGTGATCATCTTTATATCGCCACTGCATCGAATTCGACATCTAAACGGAATTCTGAAATTTCAATCAGGACGCCATTGGATCTTTCCTCAGAGAGTATTTATACCGCCCCATAGCATTCCGAACTACCCGTCTTTCATCCGTATCTTTTCGGATGAAGACTTACACATTCAGTGCTGGTGATATCGAATATTGCGAGACGGGAAGATTCTGGGCGTTCATCAATGCTATGGGATATCAGAAGCACCCTTTTCCAGTGAATTTGATCGGCTCTATCCGTATTCGATTCGAGGGGTTTCATCCGGTTGACAGGATTGTTACAGATCCAATCTTCCGTCGATTTGCTCTTTGTTCTGATCTGGCCGCACTTCCACTTTGTCTCTTTTGCGACCTGAGTGATCCTGCGTACCGTCTCATGGTCTATGCTAGGATGAACCATCTCTCCATTATCGAGCAGAACGGCGTTTTTACCTACCAGCCCAAAAAGGAAGAGCTGGAACAACTTTGTGCCAGTGAACTTCTCCAGTTGGATGATCTCGCAATTGAGCTAAAATTTCATCACAAAGTTCACGAATCACGGTCGATAGATCTCGAATACTATCTGGAACACCCCGACCTATTGTAGAAATCAAGGTTGGCGGGTAGAATCGGTATGTGGATTTCAGCCGACTTCGAGATTGCTCTGATGCATGTATCCCCGTGCCAACGGACGGGGGAAGCAATGGGTTGCCCATATTCCGCTTTGATTGTGAAAGTATCCGTCATTCCGACACCACGGCTTTCGAAAGATGGCTGAATACAAAATCATTTTATGTTGTCGCCATCGAGTTTGAGCCCCCGGATAAGGATGTTTTTCTGCCAGAATGGGAGCCGTTCAGAGAGTTCTCAAAAAAGCTCTTAGATCGTATCCCAAAGCCATTTTTAAGAATTCATCACAATTCTCTGATCATGCCGATTCTCGGCAGTCTCGACAGATTGAGTATGAAGAGAGCCGTGCATGACGGGTCAGTGCATGTGCAAGTTCCCATTGATACGCTGCAATGGTATCTCCTGGAAAAATGCAGGGGTATTCAGGGGGACGTTTCTCCTGATAGGGAAAAGCAACTCGATGCCATGCTGCAAATTGGCAAAGTTTTTGGATTCAGTGACGAGGACTGGCTAGATCCCTGAGGCGCTTTCTCGGGACGCTGTGTTTGGTATGCGGGTCGTATCTTTCAGGTATGGCTACTCAAACTACTGAACGACTCTATACCGACAGCATGCTCAATGAGATAATTCGGAGAACATCTCTTCTGGATAGAGCAAAGCGAAGCAATGGGACTCTCGAAGAGATCGCATCCGAAAATGGAGTTTCCAGAAGAACTCTCAGTCGAATTTTGCAGCGCGATCGTGAAGGTAAGGAACTCATCGATCTTCGGCACAATAATCCCGGCAGAAAGTCCGGAGTGACAGATGAAGCTCTGGGTTACGCGCTGCAATATCTTGAAATATTTCCCAAGGCGGGGTTCACGGGAGTGATTGCGGCCATGGAGGAGGGGGAATATGGATACAAAGGCTCGATTCCCACGAATCGCCAGCTTCGCTACACCCTTCAGCATCTGCCTCTTGATATGAGGGCAATGATGCTTGATGGAACAAAGAATTATCTTAACGAGGTCGCGATGATACCTCGTAGGGAAGAAGAGCGTGTCAACGCCGTTTGGCAGATTGATGCCACTGAACTGCCGGTGCATGCCATTGATGAGTTGACCGGAAAGCTCATTAAACCATGGCTTCTCTCTGCGATTGATTCGTTCAGCAGGGTCGTTGTTCTTGCCAAAGTTTGTCGCTATCAGCCAACGCGAAAAGACGCCCTACTGGCGATACAGGAAGCAATCCTTCCCAAAAACAATCCGATGTTTTTCGCCTACGGAGTGCCGACGGTGATGATTCCTGACAATCACAGTATTTTCACCTCTCCCGATTTCAAAGATTCCGCTCGGCTTGCAGGTATTAGACTCGAATTTCCTCCGAAGGAGGCTCCGTTGGCCAAGGGAAAATGCGAACGCTTCTTCCGTACAGTCCAGGAGCAGCTTTGTGCACGGCTAATCGGTTACGCCGATCAGAGCAGTGGCTTACATAAGGCGAGACAGGCAGCGCTTCCTGTTTCCTGCATTCAGCCGCTGGTTGACAAATACCTGCTTAAATATCATTCCAAAACCCATTCAGCGATCAAGATGGCGCCATGGATTCGCTGGCAGGAGAATGCCGAGTTTGCCGAGGGACTGCTGTTCAATGGAGCGGATATTAAAAAAGCCTTCCGACTGCGCATTGAGTCCACCGTAGGAAAAGATGGAATTTGCACACCAGAAGGATGGCATCTCATTTCACCAGACTTGATCGGACTTTCTGGCGAAAAAGTGATTCTTCGCGTCCCTCTGGATGGAACAAGCAACGGAGTCGAAGCCTACTGGAATGATCACAAAGTTGCAGACCTGACAGTTGTAGAGGGGAACACCGACATGGCTGACGCCATCAATAAAGGAAAAATCCGCAGAACCGAGGAACTCCGTGCTTTCCGCAAGATGATGCGGTCTCGCATCAAAAAAGTGCCAAAATTCAAAACCGACGCAAGGAAGGTAGGGAAGGAGAATGTGGAATCCGAAACACCGGAGAAGTCCACTCGCGGCAACCTGAAATCAGAACCGGTACAGTCCCTGCCAATTGAGGAGGAATAAGTATCTTAACCCTATGAACACAGAAATTCTCTCCACACCCTTTATTGAGCGCTGTGTTGCTTTGCTAAAAAATTGCTCAGCAACGGAATCAATCGGGGCGATTATCGGTGGCAACGGAACGGGGAAGTCATGCGCCATGAGGGCGTTGGAACTTCGTTACGGGAAGCTTGGACTCCCGGGAATATGTTTTCGATACCGGTGCTGCCAGATCGAGGCAGGTGCCACGCGTGGCATTCGTGATCTTCTGTTGGAACTTGGGGCTGGCGGGGCGGCACTCATGAACGGCGGCAGCGCCTCGGTGCAGGTTTTGGCCCGAATAGCCATTAGGGAATTTAAACAACGCAATATCAGGACTGTTTTACTAGATGAGGCCGATCAATGGAGTGTTCAGACTCTTGCTGGTCTGATTTCTCTCTACGATCTCTGCAAAGAGAAGGGCTATCCTGTTACTCTGATTGTGGCGGGTGCCGAACGTCATGAACGCTGGATTGGAGCGCTTCCTGCCATGAGGTCACGAACCCTCCATTTTGAAAATTCAGCCAATCTTAACGAGAAGGGAATGGCTTCTGTGCTAAAATCTTGGGGAGAACCCTTTGCTGGTTTGGTGGCCCGGGTTGAGTCTGGGGAAGTTTCAGCAAAACGGGTATTTCTACGGATTTTCAAGGGGACTTCGGGGAATTTTCGGCGTCTTTTCTATTTCGCTGAACTCGCCAAGCAGGACTCTGGGCAAAAAATTGATACCGCCTTTGTCGATGCCGTACTGGCAAAAATGGTGAACTCATGAGGAGATTCTGGGTTGAAGAAAGCGGTGTCCGACAACTCGTGGAGGATGTGGAATATCTCTGCGGGAAGCTTGGGAGGCCGGTTTGCTCGAAGGATCTTTTGGCCCACTATCGGGAGTTTCCCGACGAGCAACCGGACAAGGTTCAGGCTCTGGGACAGCAACTCATCAAGGCGACCTATGCCCGGAAACGGGCTTCACCGACGCTATACAAGATCGGTATGGTGGGGAGTTTCGCTTTCTATGCGGCAAACCGGGATGCTCGATGGGCTGAGGCACTTCGGATTCATGCATTGAAATTGAGGATTTCACGCCAGATCACCCTTTCTATGCCGAGCGTTGCTCAGACATTGATTGGAAGTGCAGATGAGCCTCTGGCACGGAATGCCATGCGGGGGTTTCTGGATGAGTATTTACCGGCAGTCGTGGACCCGGGGTTACGCGGATGGAAGAAGTTGTCCTCGCTGAGAAGGCTTATCAAGGTGGCTGAACAGCATGCCAGTCCTGTTTTTGCGAGAATTGAACCGATGGACTTGATTGGGAGGAAGGAGGCTAGGGCGTTGATGGTGCGTGAATATATTGCCAGGAATCCTGAATTTGATCCCGCGGGACATAATTTTAATCGCCACCTCTCTGTTTTAAGGTGGCCTCAGGTTGGACTTTTCCCTGATCGGATGGAACTGGTTTATTCCAAAAGGCAGGTTTTGACTTACTGCGAAGCCCGATGGCCGCAGAGTGTTGAGGAACGAATTAACTCCGGGGCTGTGTGGCGGTGTTTGTGTTATGGCGGCGGAAATGCAAGCCCTCCAGACTTCTAAAACTCAATCGGCCTGTTCGTACTTCCCCATTCGGCGGTACTCGCTTTTCTTCCCATTTTGGCGGATTTTCTCGTGTTTGAGCAATTGGCGGCAAGCCTGGAGCACTTCCCATGGTATCAAATCCAAGCGATAGGCGATCGTCCTGTAGGACTCGAAATGGTGTTCTGGCATTGCAATCAGAACCATCTCTTCAATTTCCTGCGGCACATTCCAATCATCACTTTCTTGTGTTTCCCAGCCAGAGCACCAGTAAATTCGATTGCTCCACACAATAAAATGGCTGCCACACGCGCTGTCTCTCCAATACGAAGGGTAGAGCGAAACTGACTTCTTGCCGTAAAGTTCCCATGCGTCTCCAGCTCGACGGTCAAGGTTGATGAGGAGATCGTCCCCGCAACCGCATGGGCACCGCATAATCATTAATCGCGGGGTACCTCGAATTACAACTGCGACATCACCAGGCTGTACAAGTAGGCGTGAAGCAGCATCTCGGTTCTCAACCTTGCCCCGAAAGTTAATCTGGTACGCACGCTGGTTCATATCATGTATTCAGGATTCGGCATAAGCGAGATAGCCAATCGTTCCGCCACGACCATGGCATAAGCATGGCGTCTTTCGGCGAGGGAAATGAGGTCGGTATTCTTCAAGTGTTCAACGGGTAGACGTGCGTACCGCATAAGGTAGGCTCCCAATACGATCTTTGCCTCGGCTTTCTCTCCATCGCAGCCCAGCAACACATGGCGAAGTTCTCGCAGCGAGCGGCGCAACCAGGAAAACTTTCCAGGTTGGCTATCGAAAAGTGCCGGAGGATGAAGCGTTTGAATGTTGAGGCCGTAAATTTCATCGATGAACCCCCTCCATTCTTTAAAATCGTCAACCTTGTCTTCGTCATCGGTGCCAAACATAAGGCTTACTTCCAAGGCAGCAGGATCGGAGGTCAGTGGCCCGTCAACAATAGATGCAAAATCAATCACGACAGCATCTGTACCCCTAATCATCACATTGCCATAGTGTAGGTCTCCATGTGTTGGTCCGATAAGGCACTTAATTGGTCGAGCCGCGTCAACAAGTTGAGCCTCAATCCAAGTGGAATTAGTAGTTAGCCCAAAATCTTTTGCGATCTGTTCTCTTTCCACCATAAGAGGAATCGCTGCATTCAAATTAATGCGTGCCGATACGAAGCCGTTGAGAACGTCGGGAAGTGGATCCGGCTTGCTGGAGAGAGGTTGGGCGCGAAAACCGCGAAGACTTGTCTCGAAAAGCGAAAACAAGAGATTTATGGCCTGTCCGGAACGAAGCGCCGTACGGAGATCGACGGCATAGTCGACAAATGTACCGACCAAGGCTCGTTTCTGACGGGTACGAACGCAACGCTTTTCGGCAATCTGCGGACGAAGGTTGAATGGAAGGTAGTGCTCAACATGGTCGCGATAGCATTCCATCTCTTTTTTTACTGCGACCGGGTCATCGATTTTCAAAAAAAACGGCAACGGCCGCGGCCTAGCGTTTCCCTCAGCAAGCCACGCTTGAACCTTATAGACAGACATTGACGCCCGCCCACCCGATAGCCGCGTCAGGAATAGACGATCACAATCCCAGAAGGCCCGTTTAAGGATGAGCTCGTCCTCTGCAGAGAGGTTGATCTCGACCGGATTGATCGACTCTATCGACATCTTGCGTTCTTCACCGTCTGGAAGCGGGATAATCGGTCCTTCGGGGGGGCCAGGATCGTGTCGAGCGATCTTCTCTGCAGCGTCCCAGATATTGTTCACTTCAACTACCTCAGTTGATTGTTCGAACTGTGCATCGGTTGGCTGAAGCTCAAGAATACGCAGATAGTCGGTGCGATTCTGAGCCAAGATAACCACCATGATTTCCCGATCTTTCATTTCGGGAATGAGTTGCCTGAGGCTTTTTAATATCCTACCAAACTCTCCCGGACGATCGCTGAGTACCACGCCCTTTGCCTGATTTAGCACTTTTCGGTCAGCCAAATCCGAATACGTAACCGCCGTAAGATATAAATTGCGTTGTTCGAACGGAATTTCGTCAAAATTTCGCTCTCCCAGAGTCAATACCTTGTTGCGCTCCGGCCACGCCATTGTCTACTCCTGTCGTGCCGGCAATGGCCAGTCATCTGCACGTGTCAAAGCACCATGGGGTGAACATACCACACACCGTGGATGCGGATGACAATAGGCGGGGCGACAATGTCCTGTGAGGCCATTATAATTCAAATGTCGCGCTGTACCCGGCACTCCCACCGCAGTGTTAAGAAACATTGTGACCGCCAATGAAGCTATCGTCCCGTTGAGAGAAATCACTGCCGGTGCAGGTTGTATATCTCCCTTTATGTAAGGATCCGATTTGCGCTCGAAATCTGTCAGTAAATCCCGCCTCACCTCCTCTGCATCAAGAAGATTACCGCATACCATGCAGGCCATACCTGGAGAAAGAAGCTGCGTGCGTGCGGCAATATGGGTAACGGTCTCATTTTTGGTAGCGATGACTACGCCCATATCGATCATTGGAATGAGGTACTGGTATGCAAGTTGGTTCAGCACTGCTCGACTGCCGTGAGAATCGGTACAGCAAAATACGAAATCCGAGTCGATTAGCCGTTTCGCAACCGAATCCAGCAGCACGCTTTCCTGACGGACTTCGATAGAGATATGTTGATTGATTTTTAGCGCCAGATCCTTTGCGACGTCCACCTTCGGCCTTCCGACATCCTTCGGACTAGCTCCGACGAGCCTATTCAAATTGCTTTCCTCTACCGTGTCAGGGTCTAGCAGGAGCAGATCCTCAGCGCCAAGATGAGCCAAGGACTGCAGAACAATGGAGCCAGTTCCCCCCAATCCGACTATCCCAATTCGGAGAGCCTTAATGATTCTCTGCCCCGAAAGGCCAAAGGCGCGAACTTGGCGGTCATAACGAACACCTTTTACTTCTATAGAATGCTGATGTCCACAGTCTATTTTAATTCCGCATCCTACCACTGTCAGCGTTTGGCTCTTGCCTAATACTCGCGCCAGGGATTGCTCGGGAGTCAGTAAAAGGGCCGCGTGGACAGCTTCCGGTATGCGTTGTTCTAATAACGCCGCGAGCGCCGTTTCACCCTCGTCGTCGACCTTGGAAAAACGGTTCATCGGAAATGGATGAGTGTGAACAAAAATCACTGATTGCTTCGCGAGTCGCGCACGTTGAACGACTCCGGCTACAAATTCTGGTTTTAGTTGTGCAGCAATTGGGCTTCGCTGGGAATAATCTGCAATTTCAGGTCTGATACATTCCTGAACTACTATCCGCGCCAGCCTTCCTGAGATATTGATCGAGCGTCCTAATAGAATCGCACATGTCTCTTCCTTCGGTCGTAAAAGTTCGCCCCGAAGCTGTTCAAGCAGTTCCCAAGTCAATACGAGACGACTCATATGACTTCAGCAAATCTTTTTCTGATCACGTGGACGTATGTCAACAAACTGTCGGCATTCGGATTCCAAGCTTCTAAATGCCATGAAAACCACAGATGCGCACCACCTACATGTGGAATTGGATTTTGTCCACTGCTTCTTGGGAGGTCTCCTCGCAGCAGTCGTAGATCGTGGTCTGTCCAAAAACAGTCTGGCTTCGCCATCGGATAACCCGTTGGGACGAGAAATTTAATAGTGATTGGCGATTTTGACCAACCTGCTGGGATCTTGAAATCAGGAACTACCACCAAAAACTGACTGCCTGGGAGTGCTTGCAGCGTAGCCTCTGGAAAATGTTCTTGGAGCCGTTTAAGTTGCTCCTCCAATATACTCATTGCCGTCCAAAGCTGGCCGGAGGAACTGTGTAAAGCCGGTGCTGCCGGTGCTTTTCCAGCGAAATGCAGGTGCTGTCGTTTACCAACTGGTCAGGCTCGTTCCCCAGACCTTCTAAATAAAGGGCATAGCCTCGCTTCTCCTCAGTCAGATTCTTGCGTATGTCGGCACCAGTCAAAGACGATTCTTTGGCTTCAAATTCCTTCCCATCGACAAAGTACACCCATTTTTCTTCGACTTTCGTAGAGAAAAATTTAGGACCTTCATCAAAAGAAACCCGCGATTCTTCGGTAATGAGGAATGGGTGAGGATCCCCATGGCCCTCAAGATAGAGAGGCTTAACACGCAGATCTTCTGGCAGACGGCTCTTGATTTGTATCCCCGTAAGATGTGCTTCCTCGCATTCGTAGGGCACCTTATCCACGAAATACTGATACTTGATTCCACCCGAGTGGGGATTGAGATTTTCTGTCATAGGTAGTCTAGGGATGTATCACGGCTGGCAGGATGGGTCGAAATCCAATTCTGGAAGCCTATGCTTTAGATTGCCCGTTCTCCTCGAAAGGCGCAATCGTTTTTGCTCAATTGTATTGTCGGTTCGCAGCCAAATTCTGAACGTTTCTTGCGTTGAAAAGCAAAGTCTCTCTCCTGACAAGTTGAAACCCTAAATTCCGACTAACCCGAAACTGGAAAATCAAAAGACTGCTGGAAGGGTTCTATTTTTGATGCTTTCTAGAGTGACTTGATTTGATATCTACTACTTCCGTATGCCGTTTCAGGTTATCTGTAAAAAACAATAAACTCAGTGTTTCAAAGATCATCACAAGTGCCTCAGAGCACACTGTATTGTGCTCAAACAGCCAAAGTATATCATTATACCAAGTCTCAAAAACAGGGGACGAAATGAGACGATGGATATCCTCTTCCGGCGCTCCCTCTGCACAAATTGCCAGACCATGCCAAAAAGCCAGCATTTCGTTTGCTTGTGTCGATCCATAGCCATGAGCTGGCGAATGGTCTTGGTCATTTATTGCCACCGGTTTATATCTGAGTATTGATGCCGCCATGAAGCCGGCTATCTTCGGTCTTTGGATCCGATCCGTTATTTTGTAACGTTTTGAAAACGCTTCGCGTGTTGCGATGTAGTCTTCAGTAATTTTTCTGACGGCTACAGAATTTAACGTAGGAACGAAGCCCAAATCTTTGAACTCTTCTCTAATTTTGATCCAAGCCGCCTCTAGTGTGACAGATCGGGCAAAGCGAATTTGTTCAGGCGTTTTTCTGGGCATGTTTAAAGTTATCGTTTGCTGCTTAGCCCGATTTTGGACACATCACAGCATTCGCTAGAGAATGAACCTCATGCGATGAGAAGTTCGACTCCGCGATGATAAGGCGACTATTATCCGACTGAATAAGCCTTTTTGTAAGCCTTTAGAAGAAGTCCAAGAGCGCTGATGGTTCCTTCCGTCGTAGAATCTTGGGAATTATTCGGACGACCTTTATCGAAGTGTTCCTGAACGAATGCAGTTGTTGAAGATGTCTTGGCAACGATTTTGCGCGCTTGGACAATGCAAGTTTCTGGTTGAGGAATGGATGTCATGATATATTAATAATTTGTCTGCTTCTCTTCCCATCGTCAACCATGCAAATTTCCTGCGATTTGTTGCATGGTCATTGCGTGGTCAAAATGTGGGAAGAATCTGATAGGCTGTTTTTTGTATCAAACAAGGAGATTTTTTAGAAATTTCAATTTTTTAATATGCGCGGGATAAGTTATTCACAATATATTTTTAGCTTTTCGCTTGTTTCTTTTTACTGACAGCAGTCCTTGAGCCCTTTACGTCTTCTATAATTTTGCAAGCAGGAAGGTTTTGCCCATCACTGATAATCAACGGGTTAAGCAGGGCCTTCTAAAAACGCTTGGATAAAATAATACCACCCAAACGGAAGTTTTTGCTTCTTTTGTCTCCAAAATGATGGGCGAACAATAAAGATTTACCCAAATCCCGCCCGTATCCCGATGAGTAGAAGGCCCTATTTCTTGGGAGAAGCCAGGATGGATGTCGCTTTGACCCCAAGCGCTCTTGCAATTTTTTGCAGAGTCGAAAGCGTCATCGACTGCTCGCAGTTGAGATAGCGGGATAGGGATTCCTTGGGGATACCAAGTCGAGCGGCAAAGACGCCGAGCGACTGCTCCCCTTTGGCTCGCGTGAGGTATGATGAAACCCGAGCTTCCAAGGCTGCCCTTGAATCATCACCTTTTAGTGACGATTTGTCTTGCCGTCTCCCCTTCTTCTCTTCAATATCTTTTCCCATACTCTTCACGTGATAGGGATTTTACCCCTTGCTGTGAAAAAAAGGAAGAGGTGGGAGCAAAAATCCATGCACCGACTCGATATCCTCTTTACCGTCTATAATCTACCAGACGACCATGCGAAAGAGTCGTTTGCGCAGGGGGTGATGCGATGGTCGGCGATTATTGGGGATACAATCACGCCACTCCGGCCCGAGACTGTTATTTGCGATTTTGGCAAAATCTTGGATCAAGCCTGGAGGCAAACGCGTATCCGCTGTCAGTTAACCGATGCGTTGGCCAAGGAGGCCACATTGGGGACTGCGGAAGAAAACGCCGATTGGTGCCAGACCGTCAAAACAATCATCTGCACCATTGGTACAATAATCATGACGGGTGCAACCCCGTCGAGGTTATCGAAAATCCATGCCATGGCAGCACAGTGCCCAGGAGTCGGTAACCATTTGATTATACTTCGATCCCATGAGCCTTACTCGCCCGATCCCGAAGATCGCTATGGCTGGCGGGACTACCCCAACATCCAAAGAATGCCCATGGTGATTTGCGACATGCAAAAGCATTCGCAAGCTGAATCATCCACAGGGAATAAAGAGGCTGCAAATGTTGTGAGACTGTATCAGGAAAACCGCAATCAGCGTATCCGGGCGTCACTTTTGTCGGGGCAAGTTGCTGCATTTGATGGATTACGCCTCATGCTCAAAGCGAGGAGGGAGAGACTGACTGCTGGCGGTATAAAACCCCGACTACATGGCCTCGTTATCGGGCCGAGTGGATCGGGCAAAACCCATGTGGTGAGAGCAGTCGCCGAATGTGAAAACCTCCCGATATATGAGCAATCAGCAGGGAGTTGGATGCCGCAGGGAAGCAAATCTGAACTCAACTCAGCACGACGCATTGCGCAGTTTGTGGACGCGAACGAAACTGGGATTATCTACCTTGATGAAGTCGAAAAACCATTTCCGCCTGATTTGAGCAAAACCGTGCCATGGGAGAGGTATTGCACGGACGAGTTCATGAGTTTGTTGGACGCGAAAGTCGCGCAATGGGATGGATGGTCTGTCCCGCTCGCTGAAAAGCTAGATCGGAGTTTTTTCATCGTTTTGAGTGGTGCATGGCAGTCTGCCTATTCAGCGGCATACAAATCGCATCGGATTCTGGGCGGAGATTGGACGAACCTTTCGATTGCCGACTCGTTCTTGGACGACAACCATTTGCCGCCGGAATTGCTCAACAGGGTCAGCACCAACGTCATTGAGGTACTGCCTCCATCGCGCGACGAACTCGCTGAAATGA
>Ga0302200_10002049_pt1 | contig 18255 bp, 14 predicted proteins | sample II_Bog_N3_1_FD_194585 | JGI IMG/M metagenome (GOLD analysis project Ga0302200, IMG submission 194585) | Peat permafrost microbial communities from Stordalen Mire near Abisko, Sweden - II_Bog_N3_1 | ecosystem: Environmental > Terrestrial > Soil > Wetlands > Peat | place: Sweden: Abisko... | reverse complement strand
ACTAAAGAACATTTAATAAAGGAGTTTTCCTTATATAGTAGCTTAAAGAAAATATTACCTGACAATGTGTTTTCTTCTATGATAGATACTTATCAAAAATTTATATCGGGTTGATTTCATTTTTTTCAATTACTAAATTAACCGTTTGGGCGACAAGGAAGCTCATACTTGCAAATACGAAAATACACAATTGGTTAAAATAAACTGAATGTATGTTCATGCTTTTCTTTCATCCCCATGCAGGAAACAAGGCGTTCTTCACTTCTAAGCTACTCATACAATCACGCCAGCTTTCGTTCGGTTCAATAAGCTTATCAGCACATTGAACGCTCACCGGCATTCCGAGCTTGCATGCTTGTTGAGGTAGCAAAGGCATTCATCACATTCGCTTTCTCTGCCTTTATTTACGTTTCATTTATACTGCGCATCACTTGGTTTGCAACCAGGTGATGCTTGCAACATTCAATATTTATAAAGTCAATCGCTCATCATAATTTTAGCTCACCAGCTGATCGCAAAAGGCTGCGCAAGCATAAATAGGATTATGGTTTGATTGGTGATGCTTGCTTGTGTGGGACATACTCCATATCGCTCTTTGAGCTTCTCTATGGAGACCTTTTGCTCAATTCGCTTGGTGGTGAGCATGTTTTTTATCAGATATATAAACCTAGCGTTTAACTTGCTATTCTATATAAATATTTCTTCTCGAATTTAATCAGCTTTAAGCTAGTGTTTATAAAATAGCTATATATTTAAAAATATTATATGGGTAGTAGCAATCTTTCATTTTTACATTATATATCTTAGTACTAAATGGAAATATTTATTGACGGAAAGGAAGTAATAGCTTCAGGAGCAGTTATAGCTTATTTAAACGAGTTGATTGAATTTAAATTAGGTGCAAATGTTGAAGCTAACATAAAATTTATTTCGGACAAAGATGTTATAGGGTCCAATGTTAAAGCTGAATTAACTCAGATTGGCATTATTCTATTAAACTTTATAAATTTTGATGATCCACTTGGTATTTCAAATGGTACTCCAATACCACTTGGAACACTTAAGGGTAGACGAATATATTTTGAATATGTCGTTTACGGTTTAGGCCAAGACAAGAAAAAGCTATTAAATTATACCCTAAAATTAGATAAGTTAAAAAAAGATGAGTAATGATCCTAACGGCAACATTAATTTAGAAACTATTAATGCGAGCTTAGCTCAACCCATTATTCATTATGACCCACAAAGAGTCGACTATGCTGTCAGCGAGCAAGATATAAACGCCTTACAGAATTCGAATTCTTCTATATGGAAGGATGTTTTTCTATCATCTGTAAGTTTAGGCATTGCTACGTTAGTAAATGGAATAGTTGCATGGCAAGAATTGGAAACCAACAAGCCCTTAAACTTAAATATATTTATCAATTTGTTAGTTGGTTGCGTATGTTTAATCCTGTCAATAATCAGCCTTATAGTATGGCTCAAGAATAACAACAGTTCTGCGGCATTAGTAGAGGCTATTAAAAGTAAACCAGCATTTAAACTGCCATCTTAACCACTTTGTTTAATTAAGTGTCTATACCGATATATATTACTACTTTAGCTATTAATAAATCCTAAACTATCCTATTAATGTCTGAAGAATTAAATGACGACCCAACTAAGGTAAAGGCAGATCCATCCAAGGACTTCTTTATTTCAATGCTCGTAAAAGATATCACCTTGCGAGACGCAATCGGTGATTTAGTCGACAATGCAGTTGATGCAATAAAAGCTAAGGCATCAAATCCTGAGGCTTTAGATGACTATGAAATTTCTATTAATCTTGATATTGATAGCTTTACCATTAAAGATAATGGGTTTGGTATGGAGGTCGATATAGCCAGGAAATACGCCTTTAATTTTGGTAAATCACATGAACGTAAATTAACTAAAAAGTCGATAGGTCAATTCGGTATTGGAATGAAGAGAGCCTTTTTTAAACTTGGAAGTAATATTCATATTAATTCCATTGCTCCATCATCTCAATTTGAACTTACAATTGATGTTAATGAATGGCAAAAAGATACTAGTAATAACTGGCAGTTTGAATTTGACGCAGGTAAACTGAAAGAAAACATACTGAATAATCACTCTGTAACAGGTCTCGAGTTGACAATAACTAAGTTGAGCAATGATTCCAAGACTAGCTTTGTGGACAAAACATTTATTGATAAGCTACAAAAAGAAATCGCATTGGAGCATATGTTAAATATTAACAAAGGACTAGTGATAACTATAAATGGTGCTAAGTTATCGGCAAACCAAATTACCTTGGTTAATGATGATAATATAAAACCAACTTATTGGGAAAAAACAGCACAAGATGAGTCTGTAAAAATTATAGCTGGAATTTCTGCAAAAGATGCCGACGATGGTGGATGGTATATTTTTTGTAACAACAGACTAATAGTTGCTAAAGATCAGACTGCCGAAACAGTTTGGACAGGTGGTAAGGGTGATGGCGTGCCTAAATATCATGCTCAATATCATAGATTTAGAGGCTATACGTTTTTTGAGGCTAATGATTCATCTAAACTTCCTTGGAATACAACTAAGACTGGGATGGATATGGATTCGCCGTACTATAAAGAAGTTCGGTCTAAAATGATAAATATGACTAGGCAGGTAATGGATTTACTTGATAAATTAAAAGAAGAAAAGGAAAAAGGAAACCCTGAAGATAGCCAAACACTAAACAAAGAAGTTGAAAGAAGCTTAAGTTCCCCTAAACCAGTATTGGAAGTCCTTAAAGAGACCATAAATCTTGATAGTAGTTTTCATTATCCAATAGCTTTATTTAATCCTATCAAGAAAAGTAAAGCTGTGAAAATCACTTATCAAATATCGCCTGAAAGATTTGAAGCGGTGAAACAAAGTATAGGCGAGTCTAATGCCAATGAGATCGGCTTAAAGACATTTGATTATTATTATAACAATGAAATTTAATCTATGTCGAGCAGCTTCGAGAAGATAAACTATAGCCTTAGACCCAATAAAGGCATAGAAAGAAAGATGATGTGTGAAGCATTTAATAGATTAGCTCTATTAGATCATTTAAGTAATTACCGATATATCGGCATGGGTTCAGCCTACTTTGCTGATTTTATTTTGTTTCATAAAAATTTAGGAATAAAAGATTTAGTAAGTATAGAAAAGGAAGAGGCGAAAAAGGCTAGGTTTGAGTTTAATAAACCTTTTTCCTGTATAGATATTAAATATGGTAATTCATCGACTATACTTCCGAATTTGGAGTTAGAGAAGAAGAAAAACATCGTTTGGTTAGACTATGATGATAAACTTTCAGATTTCATGTTTGCCGATATAGATACTTTTTTTGCCAATAGTGCTACTGGAAGTTTATTTTTATTGTCGGTTAACGTAGAGGAAGCTTACCTGCCTTCAAAACAAGATGGAGAGCAAAAACAATCACTAAAAGAATATAGACTAGAAGAGATGCTAGGACGAGTTGGTTATGAGAGATTGCCAAATGAGTTCATGGATTTAAATTTCAACACCAAGAATAGAACTATGGTGTCTTTTGAAATGGTTAGGCGACAAATTAATACTACACTAATTACTCGTAATTTGTCAACTGAAAACAAGGTGTATTATAAACAATTATTTAACTTCATTTATAGTGATAATGCGACCATATTGACAGTTGGCGGAATACTCTATGATGAATCTCAAAAAGACAAATTAAATGAAATGTCATTTTCAAACTTGGACTTTATAAGAGAACAAGATGAAGCTTATAGGATAAGTGCCCCTAATCTCACATTGAGGGAAATTAAGGCTCTAGACAAGGCATTGCCAGATAAACATAACATAGAAACGGAAAGGGGAAAATTCAAGAACAAAAAGTTGGAGGAAATTCCCGTAATACCAAGCGATATTCAGAGTTATGCTAAAGTTTACAGATACTATCCTAACTTTGCAGAGGCCTTAATTTGATATGACTGATAAAATATTTAATGTCTTAGACTTGTTTGCAGGTGCCGGTGGATTCGGTTTAGGTTTTACTTCCTCTGGTTGTGATTATAAACTAATATGTTCACTTGAGATAGATAAATGGGCTGTCGAGACATTGCAGGCAAACAATACGGATAACCATTTAGTAATACACAACGATATAAGGGAGTTTGATACACCCGAGAAGATAAAATCTGCATGCCCTGAAAAACCAGATATCATAATAGGGGGGCCGCCCTGTCAGGGATTTAGTTTAGCAGGCCCTACTAAAGACCCGAATGATCCTCGTAATTCCTTGTTTAAAAATTATGTGCAATGGGTTAGCGTTCTGAAACCTAAGGTATTTGTAATGGAAAATGTTCGCGGGTTGTTAACCAGAGAAAATGATCAAGGCGAAAAGGTTATTGAAATAATTCAACAGGCCTTTAGGGAAGTAGGCTATACGATAAATATTTGGGAACTAAATGCTGCGCATTTTGGCGTACCTCAAAGTAGAGAACGAATATTTATTGTTGGACACTCCAATGGTGTCATCATTCCTCCTCCTAAACGAACACATTATCTTCCAGAAGAAACGAAAAAATTAAATGGTTCTGCAAAGTTATTAAAACAAGCGATCCCGGTAATTGATGCAATTGGCGATTTGCCCGAATTAAAAGCAGGCGAGGGAGAGGAGATATCGGCGTATTCGAAAGATGCTCTTAGCGACTATCAGACAGCGCTACGCGGCAATCAAAGAAAAATATACAACCATGTCACTATGGCTCACACTAAAAGGATGGTTAAAAGATATGAGGAAATTTTGAAGGGCGTAAAGATTGACGAACTTAGTGACGATTTAAAGGTTAGAAAACGCAATGGAAACGGAGTGTTATCTGAAACAGGATATAGCTCAAATTACAGGCACTTAAAGCCTGAAATGATTTCTTTTACGATACCAGCCTCTTTTTACTCAAACTTCGTTCATCCAACACAGCCTCGTAATATAACATCAAGGGAAGCGGCCAGGCTTCAATCTTTTCCCGATAGTTATATTTTTAAAGGTAAGCGAACCCAAATTTCATCTAAATTATTGAAGCAGCTTGGCAAAGAAGATGAAAACCATCTATCTCAATATAATCAGATTGGCAATGCTGTTCCGCCTTTGTTATCTAAAGCTATTGCAAAACACTTAGTTAAGTATTTATAACTGGCTTTAAGATGTTTGTTGTTTTGTTTAATGTTTCTTTGAAACGCTTGTTCGATAGTTCTCATTCCCATATAATCATAACCTTCCATCCGAACTCCTATAAAAGTTGTTAAACAATAAGTCCGTAAAGAGAGTGCACCAATCTCCTGTAAATGGAAGAATTTCAATTAACGTAACAACCCAGGATCTTAAACATCTTGAAAGGAGCACAAACATATAATACAGTGTGAAGATTAATGATTTTCAGCAAAGTTAGGACTGATGCTTCTGAAGCGCATGAAAGACTACGGCATAAACTTACTTAAAATACTATTGCGTTAATAGTTTCAGGAAGGAGAGGTAACAACCTGGAATTTCTAAGCAAACTAGTTATGTCATTTAGCCAAACCGTTGAATGACCTTTGCAGTATCTTAAAAATTTCCATCAAATATAAGTAAGTGCCTTATTGATTGATTCCAGCTCACTTGCTATCGTTTGGACATCGTTATTAGATATTGAGGGCTGGAAATAAGTAATATAATTGAGCAATTCTTCCAAAGCCAAAAGCTTAACGTGTTGAAACTCTTGGGTTGGCTTGTGTTTAATTAAAACAATTAGATTCCTGATAGGAATCTTCCTGTCGCCCCAATGATGAGTATTGATTCTTAGCTTTGAACTGGATATTCTTTCATTCAATAGCCTATACAGAGCGTAATTTGTTCTTTTAATTTGGTCTACCGGAGAATGGAGGTCTATACTTTCCATTGACTTTTGGCTCCAGTTTTTTGTTTCTATCAGGAATATTCCGGAAGTTGATACTAAGATATGATCGATCTGAATAGATTTAATATAATCATTGTTCTGCTTACGATATATGGCGGGATGAAATTCTAACGTAAAATCATTTATTAAAACATATTCATTTGATAGTTTCTCCAACTCTTTTACTATCTTTTGTTCACCTATAGCACCATATATATAGTTATTGATTTGATCAATTACATTCTTTTTTCGAGCTAATTCACTCAATGATCGTTCACTACTTTCGCTTACTGCATCGTCAAACCTTGTTGTGATAAAGTTATAGCGAACATCTTTAATGTTGAAATCGGTAATTAATGGATTCAGGGAAGATGCTATAATATTTTCGAAATTGTGTGATACTGAAAATAATTTACGTATGACACCTGCCCTTTTAAGATGATTGATGAATCTATGAAATATATTGGAATGATTTAAATCTAAGCTATTAAGCTTCGCTTCTAATTTACGTACCTCAATTGACTTTTGTTGTTCCAATTCTGCTCTCTTTTCATCAATAAGTTTCTTTAATTGAGGTGTTTCTAATGTTAAGTTCGTTGTTTCATTTTGAATGACTTGACGATGATTTGCAATGATTTGTTGCTGTAATGCAGGATAATTCTTTTGAAAGTCGATTAACTCTTTTATAGATTTAAATTCATCGATATCATGTGCAAGTAAATGAGATTTCACTACTGTTAAAGAACCTACAGTATTATAAACCTTACACATATTCTATCTAACTTATTCTAAGTGGTTTTTATGATTGCACTAATATAATAACTTGATTAATAATAAGAGCTTTAACTTATTGATAACGGGCTAACGGTTTTGAAGAACAAAACGGTGCATATAAAAATACCATCACAAGCACAGAGAGAGTAGCAAATTATATTATGAATGTTAAACAGAGGATTATTAAGCACTCCTTTATAAATTAATATCCAGAGCATAATATCCTGCTTATTTTAGTTTAAAGGTATCTAAGACAGTAGAATTTCAGGGAATATAGATAGATCTTTTACTGTTTTAAAAGTTAATCGTACTCAATATGTGAGACGTTTCTAAATTCCGGTATAAAACCATTATTATTAAAATTTCGTCTCATTTAGAAAATGGGATAAGGATTACATAATTCTGCGCGAAGTTAGGGCCGATACTTCTGAGCGTGCAAGAGCTTCCCGCATAAACCCACAGACAACACGTAGTCCATTTATTCGTTTGCCATCTTGCACTTTATCGTATCGAACCTGAGTGTTTGCTTTAACTATTTAATCACTAAAATCATGCACGATTCAACTTAAGAAAACCAAGGAACATTACTAAATTAGCATTGAACTTCATTAATTTATTTACAACGGTAATCCTGTTTGCACACAGCTTGCACAACTGAGGATAGATCGCTCAAAATAGGCTTTAGGTGGCTGAAACCGAAGGAAACGGCTACAGCTTACAAGCAGAGGGTCACTGGTTCGAACCCAGTAACTCCCACATAAAAAGGTCTTGCAATTGCAAGGCCTTTTTTGTTTAAAAATGGCCTCTACGATAGCAAAAACGCGGTTTTTGTATCTAAGTATTCTCATCAGAGGCAAGACATCCATAACTCAGTTTAGCAACAATTTTTGTCGAACTTCACGAAAATGTTTTACAAATGTTTTACAACGTTTTCGTGCCTAATCAACTGTTATGGCAACTTTCGGAATCAATATGCCTTTTTACGCTGAATACCAGGTCCGCAGCCCGCTTTCGGGTTTTATTAAAAAACTGTGGACACTTGATAATTCCAATAGCCGACTGGAAACAGGAGAACGCGCCGTATTGCCTAATGGTTGTTTTACCATCGCTTTTATCACCGGCGAAGGCATACAGGTAAAAACACGGCTTACGGATACGCTGCTTACCCCCGGTGTTTATTTTGTTGGGCAGCTTACGGAGGCCATCAGCGTAAACCTGCTCCCTCATACCAAAGCCATTATGGTGCAGCTTTTTGCATGGTCACCCGCGCATTTTGGCACGGCCCCGATGTTGGATTATGCCGATCGGGTGCTGCCGCTCACAGACCCGGGGATCAATGTTGATGCACTTAATAACCCGGCAGTAGCCTTGGCCGTATATCGAGCTTTTGCAGGCCGTTTTCGCCACAACAAAAATACTTTTCTGATACAACAGGCATGTTTGTTACTGGCCGGCGCGGGCGGAGCACTTACCGTTGGCGAACTTGCCGCAAGGCTCGGTTGCTCAGAAAGGCAATTACAAAAACAGTTTAAACAACATGTGGGGCTTAGCCCTAAAGCGTTTGCTATCATTCTCAGACTTAGAAATGCAGTTGACGATATCGCTTATCCGAGACAGGCCCATGTGCTGCTTACCAGCCTTGCGCTTGAGAATAATTTTTACGACCAGGCGCATTTCATCAACACCTTTCAATCAATTATCGGGGTATCACCAGCCAAATTCGATAAAAAGGCTTATCTGCTGGCTTTCAAAAAATAAATACTGTTCGGGTTTTTCCAATTTATGCTGAGGGTAGCCGGCTAATTTTGCACATCACTGAAAAATTTTGGTTATGCTTTAGTGTTAATGAGTAGCCCCTTGCCAGGCAGGGGGCTTTTTTTATTGCTATAGTCGGAGACTATGTGCATAAGGGTTCGATGTCAGAGACATTGAACAGCAAATTTGAGTGTAATTGGGTATTGTTTAGTTTGATGTTGTCTGTTTTTTCCTGTATAACTTCCCCGCCTTTAATCTTACAGGGTTCTTTTTATCCAGCACATTAAAATAAAGGTAAAAATTACGTGACAATGTTTGCTCACTGTCGCTAATCACAAAAACATAGGTTGAATTATTTTTCCAATAGGAATCGTCAAACTCATATCCATTAGACTCATCATCCGGGTCGATGAGATAAAATTTTCCTGTGATTTCTTTTCCGTTTCTTGAAAAAGTATAATTTAAATCAAAAGAACATGAGCCATATGAAAATGAAAACAGTTGTGCCGACGATTTGCCATCAACCAACCAAAAGTACAAATCGTTATATGTGGCTGCTCCACACATACCCGGGGCATGACCACTCGTTTCATCCTCTAACAGCAGAATAAGAGAAGAATTATTTTGCAGGCGATAATCCGGTTTTAAATCAATTTTATCCCAATCTTCATTGTTAAAATCGGTTAGCGTTTGCGTTCCGATATGGTATCTTTCAGTTAGTGTTTGTTGAATAACCCCTCCGTATTCCTCCTCATAGCCTTCAATGGCCTCAGCTTTTATAATGTATTTTCCTGCCTTATAATTTCGGCGTGCTACGGTTTTAGTAAGCGACTCTAAAGATGGGCTGTAATAAGAAGTGTCGTTTAACAGCACAAAGGATGTATCCTTATGTTGATACGCGCCCGATTCAACCGTTAAAAAAGGTGATGTGGAATTGTTGTTATCGTCATCATTTTCCTTGTTATAAATATTAAAAAAACTAAGCTTATCTGTTAGAGTATCGTATTTTAAGAAAGGCCGGGGATATTTTCTGCCTTGCCTTATATCTGAAGTAAAACCAAATGAGCTGGTGTCTAAAACAGCTGTAGTAGTAATAGTGATTTCACTACTATCAGCTGGCATCGTATTAGTCGCTTCGGTATTATCAGTATTATCTGGTGGGGTGCTCGGAGGAAAGTTTACTTCGACCAGTGAATCTTTTTTTAACCTGAGCATCACGGCAGCATAGCTGATTTTTTTAATGTGGTTAAAATCAGTGTCATTTGGCAGGTTAGATAGGCTGTTAAAATCCTTTAGCCAATCATGTTCATAATCGGGCTTGTCTTCTGTTTTAGAAAGCAAAAAAAGATAGGACGGTTCTTTATTGGGCAGCCGGTAAATTTTGTTTAGCGTATAATTTGCCAGATCGGTATAATCAAAGCGCTGTTCAACTAATTTGCCATGATTAAAATATTGTAGGGTAGTAATAAAAGTATCGGGAGCTGCAATTAATTGCGTTGCTTTTAATGAGCCATCGGCACAATATAAGATCTTGCCGCCTGCCCATATATGCGTAATTTGGTTTGTATCCTTGTGATTAACCGGCTTATTTGCATTTATTATTGATTGTGTTATCCAGGCCGAATCCTTTTTTTCATCAGCCCTTAAAGCGCTGTTTTGCCCGAAAACTTCAGGGGTTAAAGTAAGTAAAAGCGCTATCAGGTTCAGTAGTTTAAGCAGCCCATGTATTTTCATTTTCAAGCGTATAGTTACAAATTTTTTCTGTCCTTTTTGAGATTATCCCTTAAAAAACGTCTATGCCTCTATCCGAAATCCACACCGCTGTCTGTAGTCCACCGTTGTCCGTAGTCTCCGACTACTTTTATTATTTCCTGGCAGCGATAAAGGCCTTAACTGCATCACCCGCAGCCTGAAAGTAAGCCGGGCCTGCAAGCGTAGTTATGCTTACCATGGGCTGGAAAGAGGTGAACGAGTGATCTTTCAAAAATATTTCCGTTTCATAAGCTTCTATAGCGCCTTTAATAACATTTACAGCAACTGCGCCGGTAGGCGAATCAATGCCGGCATCTTTCAAGTCGCTGGCATGTGCATAGCTGGTAACCCCTAATCGCAAAGCTTCACGCATCTCTATACGGCCAACGCTGGTCATCAGGTCAGCGTTAAATTTGTTCCGGTCGCCAAGCCCTATAATGAGCAATCTTTTTGCAGGCATGCTGCCCTCTGGCGGGGTAATGAGTAATGTTTCCAGCGCATGGCCCGCAAAACGGCCGCTTTTGCGCAGTTCGGTAAGTAATCCTTTTAAGGCGTCATCAACATGTACCAGTCCGTTAACGTTACGCGGCAATGCGGGCGGCGAATTAAAGATATCGCCCTCGGTATATTCAAAAACGCAGATGACCTGTAAGTCTGTTTGCTGGTTTGATGGCGACTGAACTGCTGCCGCTATGGTTACCCCATCTAACTGCCCTAAAATTGTTGTTGTGCCCACAACGGGTAACGGTTGTGCGGGAGCTTGCGCATGGCCAACTGTAAAACCCAGAAGAACGATGGCGATGGTAATAAGCGCTTGCCTGAACAGCTGTTGCAGTACGTTGCTTGTTGTTGTTTTAGCGTGATCCATAAGTTTTGGAGTTTGATAAAACAAATTTGGGCAAAAAGGAAGGATAAAAAGATGATGTAGATTAAGAAATGAACAATCCTTTAAAAATATCACATGCTCATTACTGATTTTTTTCAATACAAAATAGTGACTGAGCCACTGAACGTTTGCTTCCCATCTTTTGCCTTTAATATATAATAATATACACCGGCAGGCAGTTTACCGCCATTGTATTCGCCATTCCACGGTGTTTTATAGCCATTGCTTTTATATATCAGGGTGCCATAACGATTAAAAACTTTTACCGTTACAGTTGGGTCAGTATTTACACCATCAATTACCCAGGTATCATTAATCCCATCTCCATTGGGGGTAAATGCATTAGGAATTTCAACCTCGGGGCATTGTTCTATAACATGTATTTGTAACGATGCCTGGCAGCCATTTGCATCAGTAACCGTTAAGCTAACGGTTTGCGGTGTTGTAACAGTAAAGGTTTGCGCGGTTTGTTGATTGTTCCAGAGATAGTTGGAAAATCCAGCCGGTGCAGTTAGTGTTACAGGTTGATGTTTGTAGGGGCAAATTGTAGTATCATTAACATTAAATACCGGAAGGGGCAGAAAAGATATAGTTATACTGGTATCAGCTATGCAACCGGCGGTGGATGTAAGTGTAACTTTATAAATGCCTGCTGTACTTACAGTAATTTGGTCGGTTGTTTCACCTGTGGACCACCTAACTGTGCCGTTTTTGTAAATAGCCTGTAGACTTACACCCTTGCCTTGGCATAATGTAGTATTTACATTTTTAAGAATGTTTATAGCTGGTGTAGGAATAAAGCCAATTTGTACAGGTAACGATGTTTGTGAACAACCGGTTGCCGTACTGCTTATTAACACGGTATATGTGCCGGGTATACTGGTTGTAATTGCCGTTAAATTATTATAACTATCTACAGGGTTGCCATCGCGCAGCCAAGTTATATTGTATGATGGATCAACAGGGATGTTTACGCTTAGTGTTGCCTGGTCGCCAAGGCAATATGCAAGCTTATCGGGTTTTATGGCAGGCGTGGGTATGTGATTGAAACTTACCTGCACCTCTTTTGATGGCACCCATGAATTGCTACATGCGCTAACCTCTACTTTATATTTGCCCGGTTGAGCTACAATTAAAAATGAAGTTGTATCGCTGTTTAATGTATCGTTATGATACCAGCGGTAATGATAGGATGGGCTGTATGTTACATTTAATTTTACTGATGTACTATCGCAAACCGGGAGTTTATCGGGGTAATTGAAAGTAAATACGGGGTCGGAAATTAAATTCACTTTAAGATGGTTGGTGGTGATATTAATATTTTCGCAGGGATCATGAAGTATGGCATAATAATCACCCACCGCTCTGATGTTAAGCGTATCACTGTTTTCACCGGGTAATGCTGCGCCATTTCTATACCAGTCGATATTAGCACCGCTGTAAACACCCAAATTTATTTTTGCTGTAGTTGAACTTAGCGAACAAAGATTAAGCGTTGATAAAGTATCAGGCTCGTTTTTAAAACTTATTGCTTTAATTGAAGCTGTATTTATATAGCTGCTATAATCAGATTTTATAAGGTATAAGCCGTTATTTGTAGCTATCCATGCCGCGTTTTCGCATATTGCTGCAGCGTGCAGGTACGAGGCAGCATCAACACAAATATCATTTACGGGTTGATTGCCGATATCAGCATCAAATGTGAATGTATTATGTACATCAAGAACACCATTATAATTATGATAACCCGAACTGCTGAAATACAATCCATTATCAGTGCCCGCTAATAAGTGTTCCTTTGTTAAAGCCGGAAATACAGCTAAACCATAAATAGAGGTTACTTTATTTACTTTTATACCGCTCAGATAGTGTGTATGAACAGATGATGTATCATTTGATCCGAAGAATGTATTCTCAAACAAGCCATTATCTGTGCCCCATAGCTGGTTCAAATATTGTGAATTGTCATATTCAATACCAGAATTTACTGAGGTTATATTTCCTGTTATATAATAGAATGTATTAATAGGAGCTCCATATGGAGGGGTGTTGTAGGTTAAAACGCCATCCCAGATTGTGAAGCTGGTACGGCTGGTAACAGCGTATTGATAATTCGGATCATATATTCCTCTTAATGCTAAGTTACTGTAAGCCTCTGTCCTGTAAGTTGTTTCAAATAGCCTGTTATCCATAGGAAGCCCTACATACAATGTGGTAAACAGTGATATAGCTTCGTTTACACAATCGTAATAATACATATTGGCAGTAGTAGCTATTATCAGCAGTTTTCGGCCCAACAATGGCGAGTTGTCACCTTCATCACAAAAACAATTAGGCTGCTCATTATATAAATGATCAATCCCTACCTGGTTTATCATTCCTGAAATGCCATCGGGCGACCCGATGGTTTTTATAATGCCTTTTTTATATTCTATAATATTACTTGAATTTGTGCCGATAAACACCGTGTCCTGACTCAGGCCTGCAATATCAGTAAACTGCAAACTAGCTTGAGCAGCAAAAGTAGCCGTGTAGTCATCAATGGCAAGGCTTAAACTGTTGATCCGGTATACCTGGTTATTTTGAGCAAGCACCCAAAGGTATGGGTCATAATAATCGCGTTTTACTTTGATGATCTTTTTGCCGGTCAGTAAATGCGCGCTTAAATGAAAATCAACATCCTGCTGACAGTAAGCCTTTTTGCAAATAGTACAAAGCAATAGATATACAACCAGCCAGCCGATCTGCCTAAACATGATAAAAATTAAGGATGACTAAATATATTAAAATTAAGAAATCCAAAAATGGATTACAGGTTTACATTAAAGCAAATGTAAGGTATTTAAAATGTTAATTATCAGGCTAAAATGTAATAATGGATGAGGTAGCGAATATGGGAAATGCAGACCTGGGCTATATTAATTATGATGGCATTTTTTAAGCCATGAGTTATGGATTGCGATTTTTATATGCCAATACAATTTATAATCCTGGGTTCCGGCGTCGGGATGATTCATTTTTAAAGCGCTTCCACATAACTGCTGATAAACTTTGCCAACTGCTCTTGTTCGGTTACGTTGAATATGTTGCCATCATAGATCCAGTAGCCCTGGGCATCAAATAAAATCCTGCCTAAATAATCCGGTTGATCATAGGCTACAAACAATTCATAGCTCAATACTTGCCCTTCGGTTTTCATGGCGGGGATGATCCGCACCACTTCATCCGGCCCGCTTTTGCGCTTTACCCAGGCTTTGGCCTCTTTAAATAAATAAGTATTGTTCATAATAATCAGCTCAACCATAATTATGAACACAAAAATGAAAAAATATTTTGTGAATTCCATATAAAATACTAAAAATATTAGTATTAATTGAGCAGTTAATTCAAAATTCACCTTACCCCAACCCAATCATCAGTTTTAAATGGCGATGCAGGTAAACCAACCCCATTATACAGATTACAGGTTGGAAAATTTGCCCAGCCGTAACGCACTGCCACCGGACTAACAACATCAGTACTAACAACAATCACTTTATTGCCTTTTATTATGGCTTGCGCCGGATGGAAAACCTTATCTGCCCCAGCAATGGTAAAACCTTTCAGGGTATCGCCTTTGGCAACCAGGCCGTTGTTGGTGTAATTAAATGACAGCTGTATTTTACTGCCCTCTATTTTTTGCGATTGATATCTGGGACCTGAAAAGGCAATGGACTCACCATACGTTTTTGCCCTCGCCACTAAAGCCAGTCGGCGACCAACTTCCTGCTTATTTTGCGGATGGATGCGGTATTGATCGCCAATATCAATAGTTACAGCCATCCCGGTATTAGGCAACGATAAAGTTTTAAGCTGGGCATAACGCAGCGCTGGCCAATCAGCAACCGGTGGCTGATCTGTAGCACCATAATTGGCTATCTGCACAAAATAGAACGGAAAGTCGCCTTCGCCCCATTTTTGCCGCCAGTCGCTGATCATCAGCGGGAATAGTTGTTCGTACTGGTAGGGTCTGTCGGCATTGCTTTCGCCCTGGTACCATATCACGCCTTTAATGGTGTAAGGCAGTATAGGGCTGATCATGGCATTATAAATAAGCGTGGGCCTGTTAGGGCTGTTGCCATTTGTAGGCGGCTGTGGTAGTTGTTTCAGTTCCGTAGCTAAATGATAGTTCCAGTTACCTGCAAGATCGATCTTCGCCGAAGTATCGCCCACTATCGATAAGGTCATCGGCCCTTTGTTTATGCCGCCAAGCCCGCCGTTATCAAATACGCGTATAGCAATAATATTATCACCAGCTTTTAACAGTTTGGCGGGTATGGTATAGCTCCGTTTATAAATAAATAGTTCGGTATGGCCCACTTCCGTGCCATTAAAAAACGAATCATCATAGTCGTCAATGCCACCGATATCCAGTTTCAGGTCCTTGCCCGCCCATGTTGCCGGTAGTTTAACAGTTTTGCGGAACCATACGGTGCCATCATAATTTGGCAGGCCTGCTTGTTCCCAATAAGCAGGTACGGCCATCTGCTGCCATGCAGAATCATCAAAGCCGGGCATGGCCCATAATAATTTTCCGTTTTGGTACGCCGGATCTTTTAGGTTGATATTGTTCAGCCACGCGCGTATATCATCCTGGTATTTGGCATCCAGTTTTTCCTGTGTAAGGCCAGCTTCGGCTGCCTGTACAAAAGGCGCGAAGGCCGGCATGGTTTTTAACGCACCGCCACTGGTCCACGCTTCGGCCACGGTGCCGCCCCAGGTACTGTTAATAATGCCTATCGGGATGTGTTTATCATCATATAAATTCTTCGCGAAGAAATAAGCCACTGCCGAAAACTCGCGCACGGTTTGCGGGTTGCAAACATTCCAACCCCATTTTACAGGCACATCGGTACGCGGCTGAAAGCTGGTTTTGTTATCTATTTTCAGCATCCTTATTTCAGGATAATTGGCGGCATCGGCCAGCTCTTTATCTATATTGAGCACATTGCCGTAGAAGCCAGTCAGCTGCATTTCCATGTTCGACTGGCCTGAACACACCCATACCTCACCTATCAAAATATTATTTAAAATAGTCTTGTCGCCATCATCAAAAGTAATGGTGTATGGCCCGCCGTAGGATGGTGTAGCAATTTTGGTTTTCCAGTTCCCATCAGCAGCCGAAACCACGGTATATTGTTTATTGTTCCATGAGGTAGTGACCGAAAAGTTTTTACCGGGCGTGCCGGTGCCCCATATTGCCGCATTGGTTTTTTGCTGTAGTACCATATTGTCGGTAAAGCAGGCAGCCGGTATTACTTTGGCTTGCGCCGAACTGATAAACAAGAGTAAAAGTACGGTGCAAAATATAATAGTTTTAAACCGGTCGCAATAAACCGGTTTAGCGCTTTGGGCATATGGATAGGTAAATTGGTTCATAATGGTAAATGTAGAAGAATTTTAATTAAAAGGTAGGGGAATTTTCAATTGGATTTTAAGAATTAGGGAGGAAAAGATTTTTTATGTAGTCGGAGACTACAGACATATTAGTCCGAAGTCAGGGACTTTGGACAGCGGGTTAAACTTCTACCAGTAAGCGAGGTAAGGTTCGGCTTAAAAATGCGCAAAATATACGATTTGCTACACAATTAGCATACTCAATCTACCTGATAGAAAATTAAGCATAAGTTTACTTATCTAAACTTTAAAGCATGGAAAATAAAGCAACTATTTTCTTTTTTGCTGCAATAATTCTCCTGGTGATCAATACTGAATTAAATGAGGTAAGCAGCCTTAATTGCCATAACAAAACTAAAAGGTCGCAGCATTTAGTTTTAAGCATATTGAACTAAAAAACTCTATATGAAATATTATATTGATAAGCTGCAAAAGGCGTATAAACATGGTTTAGGTAAGGTATTAATAGGGCAGGCTAAAAAAAGAGTATACTATTTATTGTACGTTACATACCATTTCGACAAGTGGCATCTCTACAGACCCTTTGAAACTACTAACTACAAGCAAATGATTGTTAAAATAATTGACCCGATTCTGGAAAAAGATTCGACAGTGGTTGATGTTGGGTGTGGAACCGGTCAGATATTAAGACATATTAGAAAATCCCGGCGCATCGGCATTGATCTTGATAAACAGGCGCTTCAATGCGGAGAATTACTGAATAAATTTACTAATCCACCCATTGAATATTTAGAAGGGAGTATAGCTACAGTATCAACATTAAATACGCCGGTTAAGGCTTTAATATTAACCAATTGGCTGCATGCCTACGACGATACTTGGATAACTGAAAACCTGTGCCAGCTATTCAAAAACAATATCGTTGAAAACTGTCTTGTTGATGAGGTTTTTACTCAAAAAGACCGCATAAAAAATATTTTTTCGAAATTTGGAACGGCCACTGTAATTGAAAATGACTGGCAGGACAAAAAGAATATCTTCCTTTTTAAAATAAATAGCCCAACCGCTGGCGCGCAGGCCTGATAAATATTTATTTCTTGATGTAAAAAAGGTATTCAGCCGTATAGGGTTGCGCTAACAACTGACCTTTATGCTGTTTGTCGGCTGTGACAGGGGCTTTGCCTCCCTGTGTATTGATCCGTTGGATAAAAACAACTGGGGTAAGTGTACCCGTTCCGCCCGGTGTGATTCCTTTCAGCAACAACCACGGTATAGCAGTACTATCGGGCGAGTTGACCTGCTGCAATTTGGCACCGCTGATTGTTGAACCATCAGTATATGCCCATGTAGGTTTTTTTGCCGGATTGAGATAATGTTTTCCAATTAATTTATGATAATCAGCGGCAGTGTATAAGTTGGCGCGCGGCTCTGAAAAAGTCCATACGTAACGGGAAGTATCCGCCGGATCCTGCGTGCAAATATACACCTGTACACCTTTAGCATAGGCATGCATAATCAGCTTATAATCGTCAGTAACTTTTATAGCTGCCGGAACTTCCTGCGTTTGTGCAAAGCCTGCCAGCGTGCAGGTCATTAACAATAGAGACAAAATAGTACGGGTCATGTTTTTACAGTTAGATTATACGAAAATATAAAAAAACAGGGCTTTTTATGTAGTCGGAGACTACAAGCATAATAGTCCCGAAGTTCGGAAACTTCGGACAGCATTTATAGCAAATAAATTTA
>Ga0302200_10002048_pt1 | contig 18263 bp, 9 predicted proteins | sample II_Bog_N3_1_FD_194585 | JGI IMG/M metagenome (GOLD analysis project Ga0302200, IMG submission 194585) | Peat permafrost microbial communities from Stordalen Mire near Abisko, Sweden - II_Bog_N3_1 | ecosystem: Environmental > Terrestrial > Soil > Wetlands > Peat | place: Sweden: Abisko, Stordalen... | reverse complement strand
GTCATAGACCACGTAGACCGCGTCCGGGTTATGTCCCAGCTCGCCGAACAGCGCTTCGAGCAGTGCCTTGGGCGGCATCAGGCCGGGTGCCGGTGGCTGGCCCAGTTGGGTGCGCTTGGGATCGACGAAACGTGCGCCGGGAATATGCCCGCTGGCATAACGGGCGCTGCTGGTCAGGTCCACCAGGATCAGCTCGGGGGCGTCGAGGCGGGGCAGCAGGTCGCTGGGCTCGATCACCAACGGCAAGCCAGAGAAGTCAGGCATGTGAGGTCTCCAGGGCGCAAAAAAGGGAGGATTGTAACGCAGCGTCAGGCGCCACGGTTGGTAAAGGCATGCAGCGCCTTCTCGATGCACTGTGCGGTTTTACCGAAGGCCTGCACGGTCATTTCCGAGAAAGGCCCGCCACCCTGGTCGGCCACCACCAGCATCACCACTCGACCATTGTTGCTCAGGGAGCGCAGCAGCAGGTGTTCGCCGGGGAACTGCGCCCGCAGGTTGCCGGGGAGCAGGGCAGAGAACTGGGCATTGTTGGCCGGGGTCAGGCGAATCTGCGCCGGCTGGCTCAGCAGCCGTTGCAGCACCGGACTCGGGCTGACCTGCAACACCAGGCTGGCCGACTCCTTTGCCAGCCCGGCAATCTGGTGCACCCGCAGGGTGCTCTGGGTCCGGTCGGCCATCAGGATCATCACCCGGCGCAGTCCGCAGGTGCTCAGGGCATCGCGGGCGATGCCGGTCAGGTGCATGGCGTTGGTGAACCGGCTGGGTTCGGCGAGCAGTTCGGCGCAATGTTTGCGCCACAGTCCCAGGGCCTCGGGCGAAGGATCCACTGCCGGTAGCAGGCCGCTGTGGACGCGGCGCATGCTGCCGCGCCAGATCAAGGCTTCGGCCGGGTGCCAGAGGTCCGGCATGCTGTGCTGGTTGGCGCTTTGCGCTGCCTGCTGGTGCAGTTGCTGCTGCAAGTCGTCCATGGGTTGTTGCAGGTACAGGCTGGTCAGGTATTGCCAGCGCAGGTGGTGCGGGCTGTCCCAGGCCTGTTGTGCCGAGAGGGCCAGGCCGTTGGCCAGCAGTACCGTATTGGAGGGTTGGTTCAGCCAGCGGCGCAGCTCCGGATCGGCGTCGAGCCGCTGTTGCTGGTGCAGGCGGTGCTCGCTGTCACGGGCGATGTGCAGCGCCCTGGCCAGGGGGCGCAATTCGCTCTTGAGTACCTGATAGCCCTGGGTGACCCAGTTCGGCAGGCGCCAGATATCGGCCAGGGCCTGGCACAGGTCGAGCAGGCGCACGCCGAACAGCTCCTGCTCGACGGCCGCGGCCGGCTCATTCTTGTGAATTACCCGCAGCTCCCAGTCTTCGAGCAGGTTGGGGTGGGTCAGGGCCAGCGGCCAGAGCGGCGAGAGAAACAACAGACTGCCCCAATGGATGTCCTGCCAGAGCCGCGCCAGGCGCGCGGCGAACAAGCCGTTGGCCTGCTGGCTGGCGTGCTGGCTGATCAACTGGAGCTGCCGCAAGGCCACTGGAATCTCTTCCGGGGCCTTGGCCGGCAGGCGCGCCAGCAGTTCCTCGGTGCGCTTCAAGCCCAGGCGATTGATCGCCACTTCAAGGTTTTCCGCCGGCTCGGTCATGCTGCCATGGGTGTGCTGGTTGGCCTCGCAGATCACACTCAGCGCCAGGGCCGGGCTATCCTGCATGAGTTCGGCGATATCACGCAGCGAACTGCGGCTGTCGCGGATGGCGCGACAGACCCGGTCGTGACTGTCCTGGGGGACGGGCAAACGCACGGCTTGCAGCAGCTTGATCCAGCCCGGCAGCGTGTTGGGTTTTTGTGTGGAGACAGCCGTTTCGTTAGCCATATTCGAGCGCGATCATCATCACTGTTAACAGGCCCGTAAAGGGCTGGGCAGGCGCCGCGCAATCGACCGTGCAAGCTGGCACATGGCCGGTTTTCTGGCTTTTCGCCTGAACTGGCTATAGTCTGGCGCAGATTCGCCGATAAGGAGAAGAAGAGATTTATTAACTTCCGAATATGACCTTGAACCCGACTCAGTAAGTACTCTCTACCTATGGCTAAAATTATCGGCATCATTGTCGTATTCGCGAGCGTGCTCGGCGGGTACGTGCTTTCCCATGGCAAGATCGCCGCGCTGATTCAGCCCTTCGAGGTGATGATCATCGGCGGTGCGGCCTTCGGTGCGTTCCTGCAGGCCAACCCGGGCTACATGACGATGCACGTGGTCAAGAAGTCCTTGAGCATGTTCAGTTCGCGGTTTACCCATACCTTCTACCTCGAAGTCCTGGGGCTGATCTACGAGATCCTCAACAAGAGCCGCCGCGAAGGCATGATGGCGATTGAAGGCGATATCGAAGACGCCTCCGCCAGTCCGATCTTCGCCAAGTACCCGGCGGTGCTCAAGGACGAGCGCATGACGGCGTACATCTGCGACTACCTGCGGATCATGTCCTCCGGCAACATGGCCCCCCACGAACTCGAGGGGCTGTTCGACATGGAGCTGTTCTCCATGAAGGAAGAGCTCGAGCATCCGGCCCATGCCGTGACCGGCGTCGCCGATGCCATGCCCGGCTTCGGTATCGTCGCGGCGGTACTGGGGATCGTGGTGACCATGGCCTCCCTCGGTGAAGGCGACCAGAAAGCCATCGGCATGCACGTAGGTGCGGCGCTGGTGGGTACCTTCTTCGGTATTCTCGCCGCCTATGGTTTCTTCGGCCCATTGGCGACTTCCCTGACCCACGATGCCAAGGAAGAGCTGAACATCTACGAAGCCATCAAGGCCTCCCTGGTGGCCTCGGCCTCCGGCATGCCGCCGTCGCTGGCGGTGGAGTTCGGGCGCAAGGTCCTGTATCCGAAGCACCGTCCCAGCTTCGCCGAGCTGGAACAAGCGGTTCGCGGTCGCTGAGTCATGGAAAACAATCAGCCGATCATAATCAAGCGCGTCAAGCGCTTTGCCGCCGGGCATCACGGAGGCGCCTGGAAAATCGCCTTCGCCGACTTCGCGACGGCGATGATGGCGTTCTTCCTGGTGCTGTGGCTGCTGTCCACCGCGACCCCGGAACAGAAGATCGCCATCGCCGGCTATTTCAAGGACCCCATCGGCTTCTCCGAGAGTGGCACGCCCTACATCATCGACCTGGGTGGTTCGCCGGTGCTGGCACCGGACAAGACCCTGAGCCCCGAAGTCAAATCCCAGCCGCAACCGGACAAGGTCACGGTCGACACCGATCAGGTCGAGAGCATGGCCGAGCAGGTGGAGAAAGAGCGCCTGGAACTGCTGATGCAGGAGCTGCATAAAAAGGTCGACGAGAGTCCGGAACTGCAGAAGTTCAAGGACCAGATCAAGTTCGAGATCACCCCGGATGGCTTGCGCATCCAGATCATGGACGCGGAAAACCGGCCGATGTTCGACTCCGGCAGTGCGCGTCTGAAGCCTTACTTCGAAGACATCCTGCTGGCCATGGCCGACACCATCAAGGCGGTGCCGAACAAGATCAGCGTCAGCGGTCACACCGATGCCAAGCAGTACGCCGGCACCGGTGGCTTCAGCAACTGGGAGTTGTCGGCCAACCGCGCCAACGCGGCCCGACGGGCCCTGGTGGCCGGTAGTTATCCGGACACGCAAGTGGCGCGGGTGGTGGGTTACGCCTCGTCGTCGCTGTTCGACAAGACCGATCCGTTCAACCCGGTCAACCGTCGCATCGATATCGTGGTCTTGACCAAGAAGGCGCAGAAGGCCATCGAAGGCGAGCAGGGCTCGGATGACGCCCCGCCGGCCACGACCCCGACCGAGGGCCAGGGCGCACCGGGTGAAGTGCCGGCCGATCCGAACGCAGTGCCGGCGGACAAGCAACCGCTGCCCGCCCACGAGGTTCGGCAACGATTGAACATCTTCGAGGACGGGGTGTTGAAGATGGATGAGCCGGGCAAGCCCAAGACAGGCTCATAAGCCAGACAACAAGGCCGCGATGATCGCGGCCTTGTTGTTTCTGTCGCCTCAGTAGCTGTCTTGCGGCAGGCTGGCGATGATCGAGCGGTAGCTGTTCATCCGTTGCTGCTGCACGCGACCGTCTTCCAGGGCCTTGAGCAGGGCGCAGCCGGGTTCGCGATCATGTTTGCAATCGCGGAAGCGGCAGGTGCCGATCAGGTCGTTGAACTCGATAAAGCCCGCTTCGACGTCGGCGCGGCTCACATGACCCAGGCCGAATTCGCGAATCCCCGGGGAGTCGATCAGTTCACCGCCACCCGGGAAGTGGAACAGCCGCGCGGTGGTGGTGGTGTGGGTGCCCTGGCCGGACAGCTCGGAGAGCGGGCCGACGCGGGTGTCCACCTCGGGCAGCAGGCTGTTGACCAGCGAGGACTTGCCGACCCCGGACTGACCGACGAACACGCTGATGCGCCCGTCCAACTGTTGCTGGAGCTGCTCCATGCCGTTGCCGTGATGGGCCGACACTTCCAGCAACGGATAACCCAACTGCCGATAGACCGCCAGCAACGCATTCAGCGCCGGGGCGTTCTGCTCGTCAATCAGGTCGAACTTGTTCAGCAGCAGCAACGGGCGGATACCCGCATGTTCGGCGGCGATCAGGTAACGGTCGATCAGATTGGCATGGGGCTCGGGCAGCGGCGCGAAGACAATCACGATCATGTCGACGTTGGCCGCTACCGGCTTGAGCTGGCCGCGGCTGTCCGGGCGCTTCAGTTCGGTGGTGCGCGGCAGTTGCGCGACAATCACCCCGATGCCCTGGTTGCCGGCACGCCAGACCACCTGGTCGCCGGTGACCAGCGCCGGCAGGTTGGCCCGCAGGTGGCAGCGGAACACCTGGCCCTTGAGCTCGCCTTCCAGTGCCTCGACTTCGACCTGCACCCCGAAGTGTGCGATCACCAGGCCCGTCTGCTCGGCCCCCAGGTCGCCACCTTCCAGTGCCTCGACGGCCTGGGATTCGCGTTTGGCGGCGCGTGCGGCGCGTTCGCCCTGGATCTTTTCGATGCGCCAGTTCTGGCGGCGGTTGAGCTGGCGTTTGGCCATGGGTGTTCCGTGTCGTTGAATCGGCGGGGAGGGTCAAGCGGTCGCGAGTTTAGCACGCCCGGCAAGCGCGGCCTGCGCTAAACTGTGCGGCTACGCCGAGGAGCCCACCCATGCAAAACCCACAGAACCTGATCTGGATCGACCTGGAGATGACCGGCCTGAACCCGGACACCGACGTCATCATCGAAATGGCGACTATCGTCACCGACAGCAATCTCAATACCCTGGCCGAAGGCCCGGTGATCGCGATCCATCACAGCGATGCAGTGCTTGCCGGCATGGACGAGTGGAACACCCGCCAGCATGGCGGTTCGGGCCTGACCCAGCGCGTGCGCGACAGCCGTATCGACATGGCCGAAGCCGAGGCGCAGACCATCGCCTTCCTGGAGCAATGGGTGCCCAAGGGCAAGTCGCCGATCTGCGGCAACAGCATCTGCCAGGATCGACGCTTTCTCGCGCGCCATATGAAGGCCCTGGAAAACTATTTCCACTACCGCAACCTGGACGTGTCCACCTTGAAAGAGTTGGCCGCACGCTGGGCGCCGGAAGTGCGTGACAGCTTCCAGAAGGGCAGCACGCACCTGGCGCTGGACGATATTCGTGAGTCGATTGCCGAGTTGCAGCACTATCGTAAGCACTTCATCAAGTTCTGAGTCGCACCGGTGATTAGCGCGCTGCGCCCTTTTGGGGCGCGGCGCAAATCAGTAGACTGCGGGCCTTTACCTGCCCGGATCGCCATCATGTTGCTGATGCTCTACCTCGTCGCCATTACCGCTGAAGCCATGACCGGCGCCCTGTCGGCCGGACGTCGCGGCATGGACTGGTTCGGCGTGGTGCTGATCGCCTGCGTCACCGCCCTGGGCGGCGGGTCGGTGCGCGACGTGTTGCTGGGGCATTACCCGCTGACCTGGGTCAAACACCCGGAATACCTGGTGCTGACCTCGGTCGCTGCCCTGGTGACGGTGTTTATCGCGCCGTTGATGCGCCATTTGCGCTCACTGTTCCTGGTGCTCGATGCCCTGGGCCTGGTGGCCTTTACCCTGATCGGCTGCATGACCGCCCTGGAAATGGGGCAAGGCATGATGGTGGCTTCGGTCAGTGGGGTGATCACCGGGGTGTTTGGTGGGGTGTTGCGGGATATTTTCTGCAACGATATTCCCCTGGTCTTCCGTCGTGAACTCTATGCCAGCGTCTCGTTTGCCGCCGCCTGGTGTTTCCTGGGCTGTACCTATTGGCAGTTGCCCAGCGAACAGGCGATCTTGATCACGCTGTCCGGCGGTTTCCTGCTTCGCTTATTGGCCATTCGCTTTCACTGGGAAATGCCGAAGTTTGTTTATAATGACCAGGCCTGACAGGGGGCCTATATATCTATTGTTTGATCCCTTATTGTTGATCTGTTTCGCTGGCATTGGATCAATAAATTCCGTTTTTCTTTAGAAAAGGACTGCGCGTAGCCTTGTGACTCATCAGGAGTAATAAGGATATTGCGATGCTTGAGTCTTTTCCCCCTGGCAGCCTCTCTTCGCGCCCCCTTGTGCAGGGCGGGAAGCTACTGTTCGACCATGGCTCGAATCACTATGAAGTCTCGGGTGGTGCCTTAAGCAAAGACAGCCTGATCTATCTGGATGCGGTTCGGCGCACGTTGGATAAATATGAGGTTTCTTTACCGGGCCTTTATCTGAAGGATAGGGAAATCTACGCGGCCCTGGGCGAAAAGGCCTATGTCGTGGGTCGAATTTATACGCAAGGAGCGAATGAAAAACGCATTATTTATCCCTGCTTTCGAGAGGGTTTTGTATTCGACTTCATGAAGGAAATACCGGACTTTTCTCTCTGGAAGGCAATGAGTGAAGAGTCCAGGGCGGAGTATACAGAACTTAAGTCGACGTTGATAAAGGCGCCCGCTGCCGAGGAACACCGGGTCAACTTTGTGCTGACCCAGGATTTCACGACCCAGGTCAGTCTGGAGGGCGGGGATTTCAGGAGGAAAAAAGAAGAACTTGGGTTTCTGCATGGACTGCTTTCTCTTTATCAGGTGGGCGTCGCACAGGCAAGGATAAGGGCACTGCGCGGGGTGCTCCTGACGAGTGCCGTGGTGTCCGCGACGAAAAACAGTCGACGCAAACGAGCCGTCGGGCATTCGTTGAATCTCCTGGTGGGTGATGACGTTGCCGATATCAGGCTCTATCAGCTTATCGCTTCACAAAGTGTTACCGATCGTGCGTCCATGCAGTTGCTTTCCACCTACTACAGGCGATGGAAAGGGCGTATCAAGACACGGAAAAACTTTATTGATTTTTTGTCAGCCATCAATCTTCGCTCAATTCCCCTTGAACACTTTACCGGGCTTCACCAATTAATTGCATTGAGAGAGCATAGCCTGGCCCAAACGCTTCTTTCTCTACCTAACGTAAACTCGGCTGAATGGCGGCGGGTGTTGCTCAGTGTCCACGAGGAGTTTACGACAGTTAGAGGAAGAATCCTGGCGGGTGTACTCAGTCCTGGCAGTCGCCCTTATTTAACCTGGGACGCGGCTTATACCCTGAGCAATAGCCGCCTGCTGATAGGCTATGCTTCTTCCGCCGCAGAGGGCGTGCCTTTTGATGGGGTTGTCAACGTTATAGGGCATGGCGTCGATATAGAGAGCCGTGTGCTCGGGGACGCAGAAAAGGTAGCGAATTGGCTATACAGCAATTTACTCGTGACCTATGCCGAGGCTGGGCTTAAAAAATTGAAGGTTGTCAACTTTCAGTCTTGTCATATCTCTCAAAGTCTGGCCACCCATATCACGCTTCTTCTTCTGGAGAAGGCGCTGCCTCATTTTGAAACGGACAAGATTCCCAATGTACTTGTCGTCAGCAGTCCCACCGCGTCTCTTGTATTAACCGCCGAGCCACCACTCGGGCGTCTGTCGAGCCGCTGGCAAGCGCAATATCTGGTTTTTCCGGGCCATGTTCTCAGGGCATTCAGGTATCTCATCAATACCTACCCTAATATTCAGTTGGCGGTCAAAGAGCATTTTGAATGGCCTGGCCATGATCCCGATTTGAGTAACCCGTCATTCGTTGAGTACTTGAGGAGTACCAATGTTCTCAAAGTGAGTCGGATATCTCCAATCGCCAGTTCTGATCTGGAAACCGTATCGCTCAGGTATTTAAGGGGAGTTGTAGCAGAGTATTTTAATGTTCGGCAGCGCGGTGTTGATGAATATACCCGGCTCATCAGCGAACATTTTCCCGAAAGCGTTGACGCGATTCGCTCATTGGTCACGGTCGCCTCTATAGCGGAGGGGGCACAGTTATTGCCTGTTGGTGAAGTCAACACAATCAGAAAAGTAGTGGCTTTTCTGGCGAGCCTGAAACAGGCCCGGGCGCGACTTGATTTCGTGGGCGGCTATCATCTGTATACGAACACGAAACTAAAATTTCTGATTGATCCTTATGATCCTGTTGGTCCGTTAAAGATAAGGAGTTTTACGGATGTGATTTTCAGGCTGTGTGGTAGCCCGGTACCTAGCAACGAGACAAATTACCAGCTTGCTTACAAGAAGATGTTTCTACTCGATAAGCAGGATTATTTCGAGATGACCAGCATCAATATCGATGCGGCCGCGCGTGAGTTTTTCAAGAATATACCCCATGTAGAGTTCACTCCGGCGGTGTTCCATTCTTTTCAAGAGGCGAGCCCTCGGTCGAACACTATAGTGGTGGACACGGCCCTGCGACAGAGCCTTGTGGGCAGTGAACAGTTCGGCGTGTCGACGCGAGACCTGCGAGCGGTATTCGAGTCGGGCGAGGAAACCAGGATTCTTCCCGCCATCGATCAGCTGGAAAACAGCCTGAAACGAAAGAAGGCGTTGCTGCAGGACTCGACGTCCTTGAGAAGCCTGCAAGAGACCCAGGAAAACCTGGGTCGCGCGAAAACTGCCATCGAGAAAAAGCAGCTGTCCCCCGTCGTCCTGAAAACCACCGCGCGCGTGGCGGCTGGCTCCAGCCGATTGCTCGGGGCCTTCGGAGTCTTTGTAGACTTCCGCACCCAGCCCTTCCACCTGGATTTTTCTTCGGTCAAATCAGGCCTGTTCACCACCAGCGACTCACTGGCGGTGGTCAAGGGAGTCTTTGATTTCACCACCGACATCGGGCCGGTACTCGCCTTGCGCCTGGCCTCCAGCGCCTCGCGAGCGCTCTGGCAGCCCCGGCTCGATCAGCTGTTCTTCAAGATGAACAAGGTGCTGCTGCCCCTGGACGTGCTGTTCACGGCGGTCAGCCTGTATCGCAACGTCGAAGGCGCGCGGTTGGCGAGGACCGCCGAAGAGCAGGCGCTCTATATCACCATGACGGTGATCGATGGCGCCTCGTTTGGTGTGAGCCTGGCGGCATTTATCCTGATTGGCGTGCCCGGGGTGGGGGTGGCTCTGATCCTGGTGGGCATGGCCCTGGCTGTGGTGAATATCCTCTTGAATGCCATCGTCAGTCTTTCCCATCTGGAGAACTATCGCTGGGATGAAAAAGTGGGTCTGTTCTTCAGCAATCTGTTCGGCGCTTCGACGCTGCCGGGGATCCTGACCCAGCAGCAGATGCGCCAGGCGACGGATCGACTGTTCGAGGGGAATGCTGATCACACGCAAGGTGCCATCAGCAGCGGCTTGCAGGAAGAGGGCATCGATCTGTTGCTGACGCCGATGATCAATGACGCGGACGATAACGATCAGACCAACCGGCTCAAGGACATCGGGATGGTGAGCCAGGACACCAGCGTTCGCCAGCAGCCCAGGGGTTATACGTTGTCGCCACTGGGGCTGAGCCCGGATGACTTGACGTCCTGGGCGGACGCCAAGGACAAGGAGAAGACCGAGCAGGCCCGCAAGGGCTGGTACCTGCGTCGCCGGGAAGCCCGCCGGGGGCAGGAGCGCAAGCTGATGGTGACCATGCCCTCCACGCCGAGCACCCGGCTGCAGGTGCTGGACTTTGGTCCTATACCGACGATCCTGCTGTTTGGTGCCACGCCTCATCTGCTGCTGGAAGCCAATCCGTTCGGTTGGGCGGCGGGAGAGTCGCCGCAGGCGCAGGCCCTCAACAAATACCAGGTCCGGCTGCATCCCGAGACTGCCTACACCCTGCAGTTCAAGAAAAGCGTCCTGACATCAAAAGACTTTGATTCGAACTTTGGCAGCCGAACGGAATTGGTGGTGCCCGAGGGGGCTTTCCAGCGTTTGCCTCAAGTGAGCCTGGACCTGTCCGGCCAGGAGGATGCCCGCCAGACGCTAGCGGAGTTGGACTTGTCCCTGTCCTCGCTGGAGGTCGTCAAGTTCAAGGACAAGAGCACGTTCAGGCTCGACCTGGTGAGCGCCGATGGCCACAGCGCCTGCGCGCTGGAACAGGTGGTGCGCACCGTTCAATTGCCGGCCTATATCCAGTTCAAGAGCGGAGAAAACCACCCCGTGATGGCGGTGCTGGGGGAAGGCTCACGGGTAACGCTGAGGAATTCGACGGGACGTTCACTGCTGCTGCTGAGGCGGGAGGTCCGCCGTTGCGAGATTGAGATACAGGCGCCGGTCAGCGGTTTTGCGATTTCCGTTTAGTTATAAATAAAGTTGAAGCACTTTAAGGGAATATAAGTGATGAGTGACAGGAAAGTAGTAAAGATCACCGGGCATGCGCTCGAAACGGACTCCAGACTGGACAAGGTCGAGTTGATTCTGACGGATACCTCGCTGCGGTATTATGATCTCACCACCCGACTGGACCCGCGGGTGACGCCCGTCAAGAAACAATCATTTAACGTGGAGGATCGTGATCAGGCCAAACTGCGTGTGTCGTTGGAAGGCAATTTTTTTGTCAGCGAAGTCAAAGACGATGAATTGATTTTAAGAAAAAACATAGAAAGTAATTTAAAGCTCATTCTGCAAAACCAGACCATTACCTTGAAGCCCGATCTCTATTATGGGAATCGTTTATATAACGTCCTGGAAATGGATTTGCCGGAACTGCTGGTTCCAGGGAATAACCAGCCGGTGATGCTGGGGAGCGCCGCCAGCCGGCCCTATGACTCGACAGCGCTTGTCTTCAATGCAGAGAAGGAGGCGGATCTCGACCGGTATCCGGGTGATACACTTATCAATTACGAAATCAAGCTGACCCGGCATGACGGACAGCCGACGAACCCGACAAGGGGGTATCTGAGCTTTGAGGAGATAAAGAAGACGAAATCGAGAGGTTTCGTGCTGCTGCCGAGTGTACCAACGTCAGCATTCAATTTGAGTTCCCTGCAGTTTTCCTATCGTATTACGACGCGCGGGGGCGCTCGGCTAGACACTATCGAGGATGAAAAAAAAGATTTTCTGCAGGTCAGGGTCAACGCTTCGAGTCATCAACTCATCGATATGAAGGCGATCAATAAAACCCATACTCTCGATTTTCTGGAGATGAAATGTTTACTGAATGGCCCGGACCTGTTCAAGTACCTGGATGTTGCCTTTCCTCGGCACAGGGTCTTTTATGATTCAGGGAGTGAGGTGACCTATAACAGTGTTCACCACCTCGATCTTTCTACGTCGGTTAAAAAAATAGAGCATGGACTGCTGATTGATATGGCGTCGCTGGCGTCGGGCACTTATCTTGATCAGAAATCTTTTTTGCGCATGCAGGGATTGGCCTATTTTGAGCAGGCGCCGCCGGAAGTGGTCAATTTTTCGTATGAGATGCTCGACACGGATTATCAGCCGTTGAGCGAAGAGCTGTATGTGGGGCGCTGCCACTTTAGAAAGGTCGTCGAGGACGCTGCCTCGAAGCGCTTATTCAATCTGGACACGCGGGGCGAACCCTACTTTTTCGAAATGGATATCAAGGACCCTCTAAAGGAAAATACCGCGGTTTGTTATTACCGAATCCACCTGACTTCGCCTTTTCCCTCGGTTGCAATGGATCAGGTGTTTTTCTCCGGAATTGATTTTTACTTCGACCGCAAACTGACATTTGCCACGATTGCCCAAGCGTTGGACCTGCCCTACGAGGGATTGGATATTGCTCCCGTGGTCCAGGACGCCAAGCTGGAGGCGTTTCTTGAACAACACATATTGGCCTATACGGCTATTCCTTTCTCTTTTGAAAGAATGGCGAAAGATGTTTTCATGCGCGCGAACTTTCCCGAAGCGCTGGCGAAGAATATCTCTGTCCATGGTTATTCCAAAACGGGAAGAAAACTATTCAGTACACCCTGGTTGAAAAAAGCCAGCATCGAAGAAGCGCCCGCCTGGTGGCAGGGCGTGGACATACTGGTGCTTTGTCTCTGGATGAGAAAAGATGCCCTTTCGGCAACCCCTTCACCTTATTCATACCGAGCGGAACGGGAGTTTGACGGTGGAACCTATGACGCACCGTATTTTCTGACTGTCGAAGGAAAGTTCAATCCTTATACCTACATACCCTACCTGAAAGGCAACCATGAATATGAGCTGGACCCACTCTTTTCCAACATCCTGTACGTGGGACAAGGGCGCAGCAAAGTCCAGGGCCGAGGTTCACCCAATACGATTTATCTGATGTGGGACTCGCACACCACCTTTGATTTCGCTGCGGAGGAAGACTTTCAGAAGGGCCTGGCACCTTCTCGTCTGAAGCTCGTGGGGGTCGAGTTGGAGTCCGTCACGATACAGGCCCCGGGGCCGGAGGATGAGCGTTGGGGGAGTCTCGTTCTGGAGTGGGCCCTGTTGGTTGATCCCGAAAAGGAACTGGCGGCGAGCCAGGATTCGGCGGTCCAGATCAGGTTGGAGGACAGTCGGGCGGCGCTCAAGGAAGGCTCGTTGACGCTGGTCAATTTCTTGAAAGAGCCGATCGCTGAGTTTCTGGAAATCGAGATAAGAGGGCGTCTGTACACCCTGGAGGTGTCGCAAAACGACGGCAAGGTTCATTGGCGCCGGCAAGTGGATCTCAGTCGTGAGACGTTGGGTGAGAAGACCGTGCTTCGTCAGTGGAGTGGCAAGACCGAGTACGTGTTGCGCAACAGTATTCTGGGGAAACCCGATACGCCTCTTTATCCCAGCGAAGACGGCCAGGATATTTTGATCGCCCGTGGAAACGTGGCCTATCTGCATGGCGGTCAGCGTGAAACTCAACTGGTTGGAAACTTGCCTGAGAACTTCTTCTACCTCAACCAGGGTGGAACCGACAATGTGATTGCCAATGGTTACAGAAATACCATTGAAATTTCCGGTGTGTTGGGCGGGGATAAGGTGCTCTTCCTGTCGACAAAAAAAGCGGCGATCAACTTTGTTTCAGCTCCCGCGGTCAGTTTCAGAACGGCGCAGGTAAAAGATGACGACCTGTTCTTTTTTCTGGAAACGGAAAACCATCTGCTGACGATTTGCTTGAAAGGGGTTATGGCATGGCAACGTTCCGCGCAAGAGCGACTCAGTCTGCTGCTTGAGGAGGGGACGTTCAGCGCCGATCAGTTAATCGAGTTTTCAAGACGGTCGGAGCTGAGCCATCGAGAGGACGCTTATCGGCTCCAATCGGCTTTGCCGGAGCCGGCTCTTCAACAAGGCTTTACCCAATTGGCCGATAGAGTCGCTGAGGATGAGCACTCGAAGGCCTATCTGAAAGATCAGATAAACAAGTATGACGTGGTCGAAAAGGAATAAGGAGAGGCCCTGATGTCTGCGCAAGTCAAGCTATTGGAAATGAACGAAGGTCGTTATAAGGTGACATGCCCTTTTTATGGAAAAAAGGACTATGCCTTCACGTTCAAGTTTACCGCTGTTCACGCCGTCTGGCAGGCACATGATGCCGATTCCGCCAGTCTTGTCGCCAAACCGAATATCTGGATGGGCGAAGAGAAAGAAGATCATTATGCCGCTGAGCAACGGTCGGGGGCGGCTGATGAAAGGGTGTTTGCTTATCGGCTGGGCCGGAGTTTTACATTGGTCTGCCTGAACGATCAATTGTATCTGATGCTGAGGGTCTGGGAAGAGGATAAAGAGGGCAAGGTTTCATCGGCGAGTCGGCGTAATAAAAGCGCGGTGAAGGTGGCTACCCGGATGGTCTCGGGAAAAACCGAAGTGCTTATGTTCTCCCATCAGGACCCCTGTGTCATCAAGCTGGAAACACAGGATGGCCTCTCGACCGTCAAGGTATGGAATACTCAAAAAGCCGGAGAGACACCCTATATTTTGAGTGACTTCGGTGATGGGTTCAGGGATTTTTTCTCTGGCTTTAGTGAGTTCCAGTTCAATACTATTCCCGTGGCCATAAAAAATGGCCAGCACTCCTTGCGCCTGGAGAGAGTGGCGGCATGGGTGGGTAACGCCCAGCCAGAGGGAGAGGAAAATTTCAGGGATTACCTGGAAGAAAAAAATCAAGTATTGAAGTGCTTTGGATACCGGCAATTACCTCTGGAGCACTTGTCCGCCCATTATCCGTTTCAAAAAAACAGATGGGGAGTGCTGAATAACAATCTGTTTTATGCCCTGGAAAATGCCCATTTCAATATCGAGACGACTCAAGGGCTGAGTTTTGATGCATTCAGGAATAAAGCCTCTCTTTCCTTTACACCCACGGCAGGTCAGGGCGTCTCTGGCAGTTGTATGTTGGATGTCCGCTGGAAAGAGTCACGGCTATTCGAAGTCCAGACAGTCGCTTCGTTGATTGACCGATGGAGCCTGTCAGAGCCTGTTTTTTCACGGCGGCAATATGGGCTGAACTTTAAAAGGATTGTGGAGGACGTAGAGCGTTTTGATCCGGACCAGGCTTTTGTTCCCGGTGCCCACTATAAAGATCGAGCCCTCGTGAACATCATCAGGACCGGTACGCTGGCGAGCAGGCTCCCGCTCTTCATCGAGCAGCTACGCGTGTCAAACTTTGAGGTGGCGGGGCAACTGAAGGCAACCATGAGTCAGCTTCAGGTCAAACTGAACGAAGATAAAAAGGCCCTTTACAGCCGTCGAGCCGATATCGGCGTTCTCACCTGCAAGACCTCCGCACCCCAGAACAGCATCGTATTCACTGTGCAAATGCTGAGGCGAATGAAGGTTGACTCAGCGACTGGGGAGTTGAGCCATGAGGCGAAAGTGGTTTTTCACGACGTCGAGGGCAATGATCGTGGGGCGATAGACGTGAAGGACTTCCCGTGTTTCCTGCTGCTTTCTCTGAGTGATGATCGAAAGGCCTTCCATGTGTTCACCGCCCGTGCGGACAGCGATCTGTCCAGCGCGCTGGACGCTTCTTTTACTTATGCGATTTCCCCCACCACTGATCAAGCCAAGCCCCAAGACAATCAAACCATCGATGAAGTCAGTTTGACGCTCGGCCTGGGAAATACAGGGGGAGGCGGCCCGATGATCTCGATCAGGGATTTGAGTCTTTGGCGCAGTGCATTGTGGCGGCGTGAGGGGTTACTGACAGTCGGGGACAAGGTCGACAAGGACTATAACGTGAAAACATTGGCCCACTTAAGCTTTTCTGGTTCGCTCAACCATGTGGTCGAGCAATATAAAAAATCTTTGAAGGTTTAGGTGGGCGTATGCAAAAGTTATCGTTTGACTACAGCCTGAATCAATATGAGCTATCAGGCGCTGGGCTGGACAAGGAAAAGCTGGCCTATCTTGAGTCCATCCTGACGGTCTTGAAGCGCTACGCGGTTGTTTTTCCAGGTCTTCATTTGGAAGATACAACGATCAGGGCAACGCTGTTCGGGAAGACTTACACCTTGGGCGAAATCTATACCCAGGGGCGTGGGGAGCAGCGAGTGATCTATCCCTGTTTTCGGCATCAGTGGGGCTTTGATTTTACCCGGGATATCCAGCCCTTTGTGCTTTGGCAGGCGATGAGTGAATCGTTGAGAGCGACTTATTCGGAGCTTGAATCGGGTTCATTGAGCGCAAGAGGAGAGGCTGCGCGCGCGCAGGTCCATTTGGCATTGCTCAAGGATTTCATCGCAATGGCCAAGGTCGAGGGCAACAATGTTATTCAAAAACAGCAAGAGCTGAATTTTTTGAAGGGATTGATTTCGCTCTATTATCTGGGGGTTGTGCAAAAGAAATGGCGAGTGTTTCAGGGCGTCAACTTACCGATCAGCCCCTCCCGACCGGGTGCACGTGTGAAACGTGCCGTGGGCGCGTCGCTCAATCTGCTGATTGGTGAGGATATTGCCAGCCCCCTGCTGTATCAGTCACTTATGTCCTATGAAGAGCGGCATCCGTTGACGTTTATCGACTTTTATTTTTCTTACAAAAATAGAGGTGCGCTGAAAGATGCTGATGATTTAATCAGGTTCTCTATTTCCTTTAGAGAGGTGTTTCGGCGGAGCCATGGCCGCGAATGGCAGATCAGTGCAATTGATTTTCCCACCATTATCGATGTCGTGAACCCTGACACTGCAATACCCGTTGATCCGGAGGCCGCTCATCGCTATATCGGTAATCTGGATAAGGAATTTATCCGTTTCAGAAAGCATAATCTGGATCGGCTGATTGTCGCTGATCAGGACTTGGGCGTCCACAGCATCAGCAGCTACCATCAGGCGCGATCACACGATATCGATACGTTCTTCGGTCGCGGCCGGCCTAAACCCATTGATGTCCTCTCGATCGATTACATCAGCCCACGGGCTGCTGGCGCTCCGTTTGACGGCATCATCAACATCGTCGGCCATGCGGATATTTCGGGTTTGGCCGGCGTCTCCAGCGCTGAGAGAATCGCCGGTTGGATATATAGTAATTTTACCAGCGTGTTTGGAAGGGAACCTGCCAGGTTCAAGGAAATCAGGTATCTTAATTTTACGGCATGCAATTTCCCCAAGGCCATGGCGGAGTATGTCACCGCTCTTTTTGTCGAGCGCTGCCTGGAGGCGGGGCGCTTTAATGTCCGGGGCGGGGATGGCGTAGAAAGGCGCTGGATCCCGAATATAACCGTTATTTGCAGTCCTCATGCTTATTTGGTAGCGGCCGCAGGCTCAGGGATGGTGCCTTTCCATGCGACGGATACGAAGGACAGAATGCCGCCACTTCCGGGTGTTGTGCTGAAAATAATGAAGGAAATGCAATCGTCTGAATTTGCTGATTTTATATCGAGGTCTGGAACTTTGGATTTTGCTGAGCCCGCGGTTCAGCGCTTCTTGCAAGAAACTCATGTGTTTTCCGTCACCGGTCTGGTCAAAGAGGCTTTTCAAGGCGGTGTTGTATCGGAGGCCGAGTTTGATCAGGCCAAGCAGGAGAAAGCGTCCAGTTACAGTGTTTATGAACATGATCTTGAAGAGGAAAGAAAGAGGAGAAAGGCAGAGGTCATAGCGATGGGTGAAATGCCGCCGTTGTTGCCTGGGCCTTTGGCGCAAGCGCGGCACGTTGCCCGAATGGAACACTTGGCTTATGAGATGGTTTCCATCAGGCCCAAGGACTCAGAGGCATTTTTACGTGTCAATACATTTGAAACAATGCGCCTGTTGCATGAGTACTATGCGGAAATAAGAAATCGCTATCTCTCTCGTAAGCCGGATGGAACCATTGATACCGATGCGAAGGTCAATAGTCAACAGTACAAGCGAGCTTTGGATGATCTGAGGGCAGAAAATAGAATCAAGATTTTGATTGATCCGTTCGATCCTGGATATCACTACAAACGGCAGTTGATACTCAAGGGCTTTCGTGAGCATTTAGGTATTGCCTATCGGGAGTTTCAGGATTTTCCGTTCTACAGTGCGCATCATTCCCCGCTGTTTGGCGTGCAGCCTGATAATTACGCCACAACCTCTTACTACAGTCAGCAGTTGGCGCAGATTCTCTTTTTTGTGACCAAGCAAGAGTACAGGGAGATGACAGGCATTGAGGTGGATCGGATTCACCTGTCTCCTGAGCGTCGTGTGTCAGACTCTATTTTCAATGAGGTTCAACGACCCTATAACGCTTGGACTCTAAGGCCGATATTGCTTGGCACGCCCCTCTATCGCAGTCTCCTGGGCAGTGAACAGCTCGGTGTGTCGACACGGGAGCTCAGGGCGCAGCTCGAATCGGGCGAGGAAACCAGGATTCTCCCCGCCATCGATCAGTTGGAAAACAGCCTGAAACGCAAGAAGGCGCTGTTGCAGGACTCGACGTCCTTGAGAAGCCTGCAAGAGACCCAGGAAAACCTGGGTCGCGCGAAAACCGCCATCGAGAAAAAACAACTGCCCCCTGTTGTCCTGAAAACCACCGCGCGCGTGGCCGCCGGCTCCAGTCGATTGCTTGGGGCCTTTGGGGTTTTC
>Ga0302200_10002037_pt1 | contig 18334 bp, 17 predicted proteins | sample II_Bog_N3_1_FD_194585 | JGI IMG/M metagenome (GOLD analysis project Ga0302200, IMG submission 194585) | Peat permafrost microbial communities from Stordalen Mire near Abisko, Sweden - II_Bog_N3_1 | ecosystem: Environmental > Terrestrial > Soil > Wetlands > Peat | place: Sweden: Abisko... | reverse complement strand
CGGAACGTTATGGTGTACCGGTTTACATTGCAAATTATCCCGTATATGATGAAGAAAATGGGAACGTAATTGTGGCTACACTAGGTGTTGTTATACCAAAAGCACATGCAGCGAATTTAAAGGATATGTCTGAAAATTTATCGAATAACTTAGCTGGTATATCTACGGCAATTGAACACTTGGCAAAAAGTGCTGCTACGATCAACGCAAATGAACAGGATTTATACAAATATGTTCAGTATGTTACAACAGCCATCAATAAGATAAATACGATTACGGAATTTATTTCATCCGTATCAAATCAGTCTAATATGCTGGGGCTTAATGCTGCAATTGAGGCTGCTCGTGCTGGTGAAATGGGGCGAGGTTTTGCCGTTGTAGCTGAAGAAATTAGAAAACTAGCGACACAATCGGGTGAAACAGTATCCCAGATTAAAGCATTAACACAAGACATTAAGAAAAATGTAAGCGAAGTGGACAAGCGAAGCAGTACTTCCTTAATGACCAGCCAGGAACAGGCAGCGGCAACACAAGAGATTTCTGCCAGCATTGAAGAATTAATTCATATAGCAGAACGATTGAACACATTGGCACAGGAATTATAGGGAAATGCATCCTTTATAGTAGATTCATATCTAATATAGAGGATGCATTTTTGTATTTATTGGTTTTACAATATAGACCAAAGAATAAGTAACAAAAGCATTTCGACTTTTTTGTTTCGATGAATATCTCCAATATGAAAACTTGGTGTTTTTTTAGACGGATAAGAGTTAAAAAGCAGGATGCTGTAAAAAAATATCGAATTTATTATGTATAATAAAAGGCATACTATAAAAAATTCAATAGGTACGGAATTGGGTTAGCTACTGTTCACAAAGTATTAACATGCCATGACGAAAAAATTTGATGAGGCTAAGGCGATGCCTGTTGTTTTTCTCTAGGCAAAAGAAAGGTGAGTAAACATGGGGTTAAGAACTATTCTATATGTCAATGCGAGCCATCTGGATGGCTTATGTTTTTTATCTGTTGCAAAAAAAACCTTAAAATCAAAGGGAATATTAGCACTTTATATTCTTTTTTTAAGTAAAAAAAAGAAGAGTGCTAACGTTTATGACTTTGGTATGACTGCTTATGTCGTAAAACAGATTGAAGTATTTAGAGTAATCATGAATGTATTGCCTTTATTTAGAGGATGCGATCATGAATAAGGATGACAAGAAATATCAATTAAAAATGCTTTGTCTGGAAGAGTCGTTGATGAATGCTGATTTAATACAGAAGTATTTAAATGAAAATACTGATTATTCAATTCAGATGGATATGGTTATTAAAGAGAAAGAATTTGTTGCTGCAATATCAACGAAAAAATATGATCTTATACTTTCTGATTTCATGTTGCTTGATTTTAATGGGTTTGTTGCACTGAAACATGTCAAATCTATATGTCCATCGACTCCCTTCATTTGTGTATCGGGGCTTATTGGGGCAGGGACAGCTGTGGAAATTTTACAACAAGGTGCTACAGATTATGTTTTTAAAGATAAATTGGGACGATTGATCTTTGTTATAGAAAGAGCATTAAAAGAATCAAAAGAAAATGAAGAAAAAGACAAATTGGTAGCAGAGTTAGTCATTGCGAATAAAGCGAAAGCAGACCGAGCGGCAGAGTTGGTTATTGCAAATAAAGAGCTTGCTTTTCAAAATGAAGAAAAAGAAAAACGGGCAGTAGAATTATTTATTGCGAATAAAGAGCTGGTTTTTCAAAATGGAGAAAAAGAAAAACGAGCCGCCGAATTGGTCATAGCGAATGAAGAGCTTGTCTTTCAAAATGAAGAGAAGGAAAAACGAGCCGCCGAGTTATTTATTGCAAATAAAGAACTGGTTTTTCAAAATGGGGAAAAAGAAAAACGAGCCGCCGAGTTAGTCATAGCGAATGAAGAACTTGTCTTTCAAAATAAAGAGAAAGAAAAGCGAGCCGCCGAGCTGGTTATTGCAAATCAAGAGAAAGTAGATCGATCCATAGAATTAGTCTTTGCCAATAAAGAAAAAGCAGATCGGGCTGCAGAGCTGGTGATTGTTAATAAAGATTTGGTAGTTCAAAACAAAAAAAATTCATATTTAGGTTTCCATGATCAACTTACGGGGCTATATAATCGCAGATTTTACGAAGAAGAATTAAAGCGACTTGATATAAAGAGCAACCTTCCTATGACCATTGCAATGGGAGATGTAAACGGGTTAAAGCTGGTCAATGATTCCTTCGGACATGCTATGGGGGATGAATTACTTAGAAAAGTGACAGAAGCGATCGAGAACAGCTGCCGGGCTAATGATATTATTGCCAGACTTGGTGGCGATGAATTTGTTATTATATTGCCTAAAACGACTGGTTTTGAAGCAAAGATGGTTATTAAACGGATATGGGAGCGGGCAGCAAGAGAAAAGGTGAATTCTCTTAATGTTTCTATTTCCTTTGGCTATGCAACAAAAACGAATGAGAAAGAAAATGTACAAGAGATATTCAAAAAGGCTGAAGACCATATGTATAAACATAAAGTTTATGAAAGCTCAAGTACGAGGAGTACAACTGTAGATCTGATTATAAATACGCTGTATGAAAAAAACAATAGAGAGATGCTACACTCGAATAGAGTCAGTAAACTTTGTGAAGATATTGCAACCAAAATGAATTTTGACAAAGACGATGTCAATAAGATTAGAACAGCTGGACTTATGCATGATATAGGGAAAATAGGTATTACGGAAAAAATTCTTAACAAGCCTCAAAAATTAAATAATGACGAATGGACTGAAATGAAAAGACACCCTGAAATAGGATATCGTATATTAAGCTCAGTTCATGAATTTTCAGAAATAGCTGATTATGTTCTTGAGCATCAAGAAAGATGGGATGGTAAAGGATATCCGAGAGGGCTTAAAGGTGAAAAAATCTCAATACAGTCCAGGATTATTGGTATTGCTGATGCTTTTGATGCCATGACTACTCATAGAGCTTATGGTATAGTATTAAGTGAAAAAGATGCCATAGACGAAATAAAAAAATGTTCCGGCACACAGTTTGATCCTATGATTGCAAAGATATTTGTTGAAAAGGTTTTAGAAAAAAAGTGGAAGTAATTTTTTTAGTACTTATTAATGTAGTGAAATCAATGCTGCTAGTGTCACGTGGAATAGTACCAACAAGAGTAAAACAACTTCGAGCCGGAGTGAAGTATTTGATGATCTCACTATATAAGTATCGTTGCTTATAATTGTATAGAATATAAAACTGTGAAAAACAAGTCTATAAGTTAATCCTAAATAAGTCTTCTATGATAAAATAAAATTCATAGGAGACTTATTTTAGGATAGCGGTTATCTAATGGGTTGAAAATTATTCAGAAAGCAGTCGCTGCTTACGGAAAATGTAATTTCGAATAATTAAGTGAGAATATGGAACCAAGTCATTTATAAATCATCAGGTTTTGGTAATAACATTTTGTGCTTTAACGCATAGTCAACCAGCTCACTTTTTTGCTTACAATTGAGTTTTAACATCAGTCTGGTCTTATAGGTACTGACCGTCTTGATGCTCAAGTACAGCATATTTGCTATTACTCCTAATGAGTAACCACGAACAAGCAGCTCAAAAACTTCTTTTTCCCGTTTGCTCAAAAAAAACGGTTGATTATCGAGTAGAGCTTCCGGATTATTAAAGAGTTTATCAAGTAGAATTTGAGTATCTTGTTCACTTAGATAGCGTGCTCCCTTTGCAACGGTCCGTAAAGCTTCAAAGAGTTCCGTGTCAATCGAGTTCTTCGCCAAATAGCCACCGGCTCCTAACTGCATTGCTTCTTTTATATAATGATCATCCTGATACATTGTGAGCACGAGAATTTTAATAGGAAGTTGCAATTTTTTTATTTCCTTTAAGCATTCTAATCCGCTCATAATTGGCATGGAAAGATCTAAAATCAGGACGTCGGCTTCTGTATGTTCTAATAGAGCAAGAACTTCATAACCGTTTGCTGCCTCACCAACAACTGTAAAATCCGCTTCGTTATCCAGTAGGAGTTTCAGACCAGTGCGCAGCACGGCATGATCATCTGCTAATATAATTCTCAGCTTTTTCAACATTCTTCACTTCCAATCGGTAATATAACAGTAATTCTAGTCCCTTTACCAGGTGTAGAGTCAATGCTTAGGACGCCACCAAGCAGCTCAGCCCGCTCCTGCATACCAAATAAACCCAAGCGATTATTACCACGGGCAATTTCCAACGCATTTTCTTCCATACCCTGACCATCATCTTGGATTTGCATACAAATACTGTTGTCAACCTTCGTTATCATGACATCTACATGCTGTGCTTTGGCATGCAAGAGAATATTTGTCATGCTTTCTTGCAGAATACGATATAAGGAGACAGCAGTATTATTTGACATATTCAACTTCTCCAGGGGTGGGGTAAACTCGACGTTTAGTGAATTTTGGTTATTGAAATTTGTGATATATTTTTCCATAGCCGCAACAACACCGAGATAATCTAATTCTGGCGGTCGCAATTCCACAGCCATTATTCTGATTCGTTCCAGAACATTTACTGTGACGGTGCGAGCATCGGCTAATAGCTTTTTTTGTTCTGAGGTGGTCATTTTTGAATGTAGGACTTTTATATAAGCCAGCAATGATGCCATACATTGTCCTGTTTCATCATGTAGTTCCCGCGATAAACGACGCTGTTCATCTTCCTGAACCGTAAAGAGGTTACGTATCAGAGATACTCGCATTTCTTCTTTGGACTGTACTTCTTTTAGTAAACGATAATTTTCTCGGTTCTTTTTTCGTAAGCTGTGTGCCATTGCGTTAAAGGCCCGTGCCAAGTTGCCAATTTCATCGGCATTTTGACCCTTTATCCGCACATTATAATCACCTTGCTGTATCCGGTGGGCCGATTCCAGCAGCACGCGCAACGGTTTCACGATCAAGTAAGAAAGGCGCGTTGCGCCAATCGCCGCCAAAAGGCTAACGAATAATACAGTTAAAATAATTTCCTTGATATTTTGTGCCAGCAGCCCCTGCATAATCTTTTCTGACAAACCTATCCGAACAAAACCGATATTACCTTCTTCAATGGGAAATAGAATTTCTCGAATCTCGCCTTCGCTGCTTTGTAAGCTCTTAATCCAAAGCTCATTGCCATCCTGAATAGACAGTTCTTCGGCTACGGGTAACCGAACACTTGCAAGTCCTTTTGGCAGGCTATTTCCAAAGGTACTGGCAAGAATTCTACCTGCCGAATCCGTGATAAGTATATAACGAACCTCTGGATTATTATTCTTGGTTTTATTTAGCCGATCGGAAATATCAAAATAATCTTCAAGTAAAATATCATTACTGCTCAGAGCCGCAATGGAATTGCCAATGTCAATGCCACGCTTGTCAAGTTGCGTTCCCAAAAGATGCGAAGTAGCGTTTAACATTATTATGCTAATGACAATCCCCGACAACACAATCATTCCAATGACCAAAATATTGATTTTGTAATATAAACTAAAACGATTGATCTTTTCTCTAAATTTAGCAATTTTTATTTTCATAACTATATAGTAGTCCGATCATAAATTTTCTTCAATGGAATATAGCGTTCTGGTTGTGGTGGAATAAAGCGGTCTATCATCAGTTTTTTCATCGCTTGTGCCGTATCGGGGTCTTGATTCATTTCCAAAAATATTTGTCGTAGTTGTTCAATTTGCTCGTAGGGAAGATCCTTGCGCACGACGACAGGTCCCGTCGGAGCTGGATCAAGCACTGAGATAATTCGAATGTTGTTCGTAATCTCAGGGTTTTTACTTTTAGCATAGTCGTAGATTTGGCTATCAATGCTCGCTGCATCCGCAACATGATGGGCAACGGCCCAAATGGATTTATCATGATTATAGGTATAAAAATATCGTTTAAAGTATCGTTCAGAGTTTGTTCCTTGCGAACGAAGTATATCCTCAATGATCAAATGCCCAGAAAAACTTAAGGGATCGGTAAAAGCAAAGGTCTTACCGGCCAAATCCTCAAAAGAATATATATTGCTGTCTTTGTTAACAATTATATAGGGACGGTATACAATTTCATCATCCAATGCTGCCATAGCCAATATTTCAATGTCGTATAAACCCTTGTAAGACACGTAGGATCCCGTGGAAAGAAAAGCCATATCCGCTTCTCCATTTGACAGAAGTTTATTAACTTCCACATAGGTCTTGCGCTGAATCAATACAGTCGGATGACCGGTAACCGCTGAGATTCGCTGGGCAAGGATACGATAGCAATCAATCGTATCTTTAGGTGAAATCACAGCTGCCAGTGCAATAACCAATGGTCGCTGCCCATTATCCACAGGTATATCGTCTTGTACCATTGATTGGGTTTTATTAAAATCAATATACTCTTCAGACGGAGGCCTACCACATCCCGATAAAATAAATAAACACATAAAACTGATTACAACGAGGGAAAATTGTCGATGTGCCATATTCTGAAAAATTCCTTTCCTAATTGATGTGCAAAGTCTGCGTAATTATTATAATCCGATAACATACGATTAGGACTAGTATAACAAAAATATACGGTAAAAGCATCTGTTTGCTTTTGTTTTGACGTTTTTATCTTTAATTTTGCCCATGAAATACTGGAAAACACGAAAAATTCATAGGTGCATATTTCTTAATAGTTTCTTAGCATACAAAAAAACGGTCAGCTTTCGCTGTCCGTTTTTTATAAAAATGGATAATTTACACGATTTCTTTTGGTTTTGCATTCCATACTAATAATGCCAGTAAGCAGGAAACAACGGCTGCTCCAACCCAAAATTCACTGGCTGTAGTGAAGTCATAAATTTTTTGACCATCCACAATTGTCATATTTGAATTGATTAAGTAACCACTGATGCCTTCCTGGATCGCTGCACCAGCATAACTGAGAAGCCCGATCATCCCCATAGCCGCACCCGTAGCACGTTTTGGCACGATGTCAACAGCCATCAGACCGCCGAGGTAACAAACAAGCGCACCCATTACCCATCCATATAAAGAAAGGCTGAACATATCCATGGCAAAGCTTGGTGGAGCCCAAAGGAAAAGCATAACCGCTACGGTATATAAAATACCATAGATCAAAGCTGGCTTGTTGCGTTTGTGATTAAAAAATTTATCAGATACCAATCCGCATGTCATAGCACCAAAGATGCCAGCAACCTGCATGACGCCGAGAACACTACCAGCTCCAAGCGTCGAATAGCCTTTTTCCGCTGTCAAATAGATGATACCCCAGCTTTCAATTGCATAACGAGTGATATAGCAGCAAAGGCTGGAGAGTCCAAGAATCCAAACTGCCGGATTTTTAACAACTTCCCATTGGAGCTGAGCAACGGATTTGTCAGTCTTAATCTCTTCTGGAGCTACGTCGCCTTTGTATATTTCAACATTCGGCAGTCCATTTGTTTCTGGACGATCATGCATGCAAAGAAGGATTACTGCCGAACCAAACATACATACAATCCCCGGAACGATAAAGCCCATCTGCCAGCTATAGGAAGTTACTAAAACGGCTGTAACGACATACGTAAAGGCTGCTCCAAGATTATGGCTGGTAAACCAAACACCATAATATGTACCGCGTTCTTTGTTAGTAAACCATTGGTTTAAAGCGACGATGCAAGGACCAGCTCCAAACGACTGGAACCAGCCGTTTATACCCCAGAGTACAACGAGAGGTGTAAAGCTGCTGCAAAATCCCATCGCCGTGCTGGCCGCCGCAGACATAAACAACCCAAAAGCAAAGAACCGTTTATTATTGAATCGATCCGCCAAAAAACTGTTGGTAAACTTACCAAGACCATAGGTGATAAACAAAGCGGAACCCATAATGCCGAGCTGCTGCGCATCAAGGATGCCTAAAGTAAGCAGCTGATTTTTAATTACTGAAAAATTAAGACGGAGTACATAGAATAAACCGTATCCGATTGTAATTGAACCGAATACCTGCCACCGCATTTTGTTAAACTTTGTTTTGATTTCAGATGGGTTTTTGATCGGTGTAATATTTGCACCAGTTTTGAAGAAATCCCAAATAGCTCCTAACATTAAAAAACCTCTTTCCCATTTTTACCTTTTGATATATCGGACGTTTTTTGGTGTCTAATATATGCTTATTTATAATAAGTCTTCATATACATTATCCTTATTTTTAAAAAATAAGGATAGCAGATATAGTCTGATTTTTGTAGGAAAAATACCTACATTTATAAAGTGCTAAATTCCTACAAAAAATAGAGCTTTTCTGCTATAGAAAATTTTAGCCGAATGGTATAATTTTTTCAGTCAATTTATAACATTTAAATATAAACAGGAACCTTAACACTATGAGGAGGACGAAATATGGAAAAGGCGACCGTAATTGTAATTGGTGGCGGAGCCACTGGTGTAGGAATACTTCGTGACTTGGCAATGCGCGGCGTAGATACAATGCTTCTTGAAATGCGTGATATGGTGAATGGCTCAAGCTCTCGTTATCATGGTTTACTGCACAGCGGCGGACGCTATGCAGTAAAGGATTCGGAAGCAGGGCGCGAATGTATTGAGGAGAATATGATTCTGCGTAGGATTGGTAAACATTGTGTTGAAGCGACAGAAGGTTTCTTTGTGCGTTTACCAGAAGATGATCCTGCTTATGAAAAAGAATGGGTAGAGGCCTGTAAAAAGATCAATTTGCCAGCAATCCAGCTTGATCCGATGGAAGCATGGCATTTGGAGCCAAACTTAACACATCGTGCACAAGCTGTATATCGTGTACCGGATGCCGCTATCGATGGGTTCCGTATGGCTTGGCAGAATATTGACTCTGCCAAGCGTTACGGTGGTCGTGTTAAAACGTATACGGAAGTTATTCGTGTGAATTCTTCCAATGGGCAGGTAACCAGTGTTACGGTACAAGACTATTTTACTAAACAAAAATACGATATCGAATGTGACTTTGTCGTGAATGCTGCTGGTCCTTGGGCTGGAAAAGTTGCTGGATTTAGCAATATTCCAGTCAATGTACAGCCAGACCGCGGTACATTGATCGCTTTTAACCACCGTATTACAAGTCGTATTGTCAATCGTTTACATAAATCATCTGATGGTGATATTTTTGTACCACATGGCTCGATTACGATTCTTGGGACAACGTCTAGGGCTGTTGACTCTCCCGAAGATACACAAGTAACAACTGCTGAAGTTGAATACTTGTTGCGTATTGGGGAACTTACCTTTGAAGACCTTCGTGGGTTCCGTATTCTGCGTGCATTTTGTGGATCTAGACCGCTTTATACAGCAGATGCCGATGCGAAAGGGCGTGGTGTATCGCGTGGGTTCGTCATTCTGGATCATGAACATGATGGACTTAGAGGGTTTGCTAGTATTTGTGGTGGTAAGTTTACGACCTATCGCTTAATGGCTGAAAAAATGGCGGATCTCGTCTGTAGATATATCAATAACACGACGGTTTGTCGTACAGCAGAAGAAGAACTTGTGCCGGATATTGATGCAGTTGATATCAAAAAAGCACGCAAATATTTCCCGTCCTTCGGTGTTAAGCTTGCCGCTTCCCGTTTAGGACAGCAGAAATTTAAAAAGGTTATCCAACGTATGGAAGCGGAACCTTTGAAACGAGAAATCGTTTGTGAATGCGAAAATGTAACGATGGCTGAAATCGAAGAAATGGTAACAACCACGGATACGGCTTCTGATTATACGCTCAGCGATATTCGTCGTAAGACAAGAATGGGGATGGGTACTTGCCAAGGGGCTTTCTGTACATTTCGCAGCATGGGAATGCTTGCGCAAAATGATCTTATGAAAGATCACGATGCAATCGCAGAAATGAAAGATTTTTTGCAGGCTCGTTATAAAGGTATTTCTCCGGTAATGTGGGGGAATACAATTCGCGAAGTAGAACTGATGCGTGGTATCTATGACGGTGTATTAAATATTGGTGGGGGAATAGATTGATGAAAGCATGTGATGTAGTTGTGATTGGCGGCGGTATCTCGGGGATACTAGCTGCGATTGCTGCAGCGAAAAAAGGAAAATCGGTAACGATGCTTCGTTACGGTTATGGTGCTTTTGAAATTGGCGGTGGTTTAATTGATCTCATGGCATATCCGAATAATAAAAAGGAAAGCAGTTCCTTAAAAAACTGTATAAATACACTGCCGAATGATCATCCATACAGCAAGCTTGGATTGCAGCGAGTCGAAGCGGCCGTAGAATTTCTGCTTGAGCTTACGAAAGAGGAAGGCTATGCCTATGAAGGCAGCGTTGATGAACTTCATTGGGTTCCGACAGCTGTTGGAACAATGAAACCGACGGGACTTTATCCGAAGTCTTTTGATGCACAGGTTCTAAAAAAAGCGGATACGATTTACCTCGTTGATTTCAAAGGTTTGAAGGATTATTATGCTAAATTGACGGAAAAAATGCTAAATAAAACGATTGGCAAAGATAAAAAATATGAAATCGTAACCGTAGATCCGCGGATGGAAGACGCCATCGGGGGGCGTGATATTATGATCATGGATATCGCTCGCTGGCTCGATACAAAGGAAGGTCAAAAAGACTGTGCTAATCAGCTTCAAGCTTTCGTAAAACCTGGTGCTGCCATTGTATTTCCACAGGTTCTTGGAACGATGCCAAGTTATGATGCTTATGACAAAATGAAATCTGAGCTGCAATGTGATATTACAGAAGCTCTATGTATTCCACCGTCGGCGGCTGGCATGCGTTTGTCGAGACTTCTTCATAATGCTGCTAGAAAACATGGCGTAAAAATTATTGAAAAAGCCAGAGTAAACTCGGCTGTCATAACAGATGGTGTATGTGGAGCTGTTGTAGTCAGCGGGGGCGGCAAAGAACATACCTATGCCGCTAAAAGTTTTATTTTGGTGACAGGTGGGTACTATAGTGGTGGTCTTGAAGTTCTCGACAACAACAAGATTATTGAACCGATCTTCAATTTACCAATAAAAATTATGTCCCAAAAAGAAGACGAATGGGCAAATGTTGAACTCTTCTCCAATCAAAAACAACCGTTTTCCTTGGCTGGTGTTATGGTTAATCATGAAATGTGCCCGGTCAATGAAAAGGGCGAAAAGGTATTGAAGAATGTTTTTACTGCCGGACGCAATCTCTGCGGGTATGATTTCTGTTTTGAAAAATCTGGAAATGGTGTAGCGCTTGCATCTGCTTATCAGGCTGCTGCGTCAGCGATGGAGGTATAATGAAATGGATGAAACGAAAATAAATTTGCCGGATTGCTGTATTTCTTGCACAGCCTGTATAACGGCTTGTCCGGTCACGGCAGCAACACATAAATTCCGTGGACCCAAAATGGTTGGTCCAGTGCAGTCGAGACTTCATTTCGCGGATGATGAAATGGATTCGACCCTATACTTGTGCTCAAACTGTAAAAATTGTGATATTGCCTGTCCATCGAGTGTGCCAATTTCAACAATGAATATGTTAGCTCGGGCCAAGTATTATGAAACACATAAACACACGCAGCGCGATGCAATACTCGGACATCCAGAAAAGATGGGGTGGTTGTTAGAGCGTATGCCGCTGGGAGCTTTTTTTGCTAACGTTGGTGCCAGTATTGGTACATCCCTTGGGATGGTAAAGGCTATGGGGCTTGCTGATGAGAGACCGCTGCCACAATTTGCTTCGGAAACCTTTGGCTCGATGCTCAAACGAAAGAAACAGGCGGTTTTAGACAAAAAAGTAGTATTCTTTCCGGGCTGCGTTATTAACTACAATGAACCGCAGGTTGGCATGGACTTTGTTGAAGTAATGAATCAGAACGGTTATGAAGTCTTAACGGAAGACGACTTTGTCTGCTGTGGATCACCACTTGTCACTACGGGCTATATGGCAGAAGCGAAAAGAAATGCAACGAAAAATTCGCATTTGATTAAACAATGCATTGATAAAGGTTATCCGATTCTTACGATCTGTACTAGCTGCAGCCTGATGCTGGTGCAGGAATACCATGAATTGTTTCAAGATGAAATTCCAGATCTTGAAGAAAATGCAAAGCATATTTTTGATGCTTCTGAATTTCTTATGGATATCGCGCAGCAAGATCAACTGAACACGAATTTCGGTGAAGTCAACCATAAATTCATATATCATGCACCGTGTCACTTACGTGCACAAGGTATTGGTCTGCCGTCCCTCGAACTGTTAAGACTTGTTCCAGGGTTACAGATCGATGATATTGATGCTGGTTGCTGTGGTATTTCCGGTAATTATGGTTATAAAGCAGAAAACTATGAACGGTCGATGAAGATTGGTAAAAATCTAGTTAATGCAGTAAAAGAAAGTTGTGTAGATACAGTTCTTACGGACTGCGGCACTTGCCGCAATCAAATTTCTCATGGGGCGCAAGTGAAAGTTAAGCACCCAATGACGATTTTGGCTGAATCTTATAAAAATAAACAATAACTAAATGGGCAGGATTTCATAATTAATGTTACCAGATTTATCGATAAGGCTAAGTGAGACACTGAGATTAACGAAGTGGTAACTTGTTTATCGAGAAAATAGCCAAACAACGGAAAAGGCAGACAGTTTGATTTGCTGTCTGCCTTTTCCAATTTCCACGCTTCATCTTCACCAATAAAATCAAGGGTTGTACTGTGGGGAACAATTGATGGTGAGCTGGAGAGTTTAATCTCTATTATTAAGGTCTTGTCCCTTAGATATGTGCAAAATTTCATAGATTTTAATGTTTTCCGTAACATAAACTTCATCGGGGATGTCTTCGTAAAAATAGAATTGACTATATGTCCATTTATCAGGATTGTAAATTAAAAACTCTCCGATAGATTTTTCTGATAAATTGTTTTGTGGGAGATTGAAGACAGCTGAATTTAAATTTTGAGTTTCTGTAATGCAGCCAGTACATTCTATAGCAAATTTACTTTTAAGCAATTTTACATCGGTTTTTACGTTTAGCGGGATGCCAATATTGATTTTTTGCCAACCGAAGGATTCTAATATATTATCGTAAAATCCGTTGAAAATGAATTGATTCATACCTTCTGTTTTATCCCATAAATATAGTGGGGCGTAAGAATTATAGATATTTTTGTATTTATCTTTTTCTGTTATCAGATAGAATTTAAAAAGCAAGCCGGGAAAGGAATCCGTTTTAGAACCATTTGTAAGGACTCTGTTGCGAATACTATTCATATCATAAGTTTTAGGCACTATAATTTTATATTGCATACCAACCATTATTATCACGCTCTTTTCTTTTTGATAGGTTCAGTATATTCTTTTCTTACAGCATTGTAAAAAAGGTATAAATTATATTTGTCATCATTTATAATGATGAATATAGAGGTGCTAAAATGGAATTCAACGATCTGCGTATATTTAGAACCGTTGCCCGATTAGAATCTATAACGAAAGCAGCAAATGAACTCGGTTATGTACAGCCAAATGTTTCAGAACGCATTAAAGTATTGGAAAATGAATTGGGTGTTTCATTATTTAAACGCAATAATAAAGGTGTTCGCTTGTTACGAGCGGGGGAAGTTTTATTACTGTATTCTGATAAAATAATGGACACTCTCGATGAGCTGAAACGAAATATTACGTCGGAAAATGAAGTATATAAAATTGCTACGACGCAATCTATTGCCAAAACTTACATCGAAGAAAAGTTAATGAAATTCAATTCGTATTGCTCACTGTATATTGAACAAAATCGTTTATTAGAAACGCTGCTTAAAAGCGGTGAGGCAGATATAATTGTCACACATTCCACTATCATCAATCCTTTATTCAAGCGTGTAGGGGGCTATGAAGAAACAGTTTTTCTATTTAAAGAGAAAAATAAAAAGATCATAACGATATCTGAAGAAACGTTTTTTATCAATCGAGATAAAAGCTGCCCTTTTCGGCAAATTTCTTTGGCTTTTGCCAGTGAACATAATATTAAAACAAGTCAGTTGTTAGAGATTGATTCCTATGAAATGATCAAATAAATGATTTTGGCACAAAGGGGAATTGCGTTTCTTCCGGCCCAGACACATGCAGAAAATTTATCAACGGTTCCACTTGAAGATACAAATCGCATAAACATAAATTTTTATACAAGACAAGATAGTCATAAAATTGTTCCAGACTTTTTAATGAACTAGGCTGATATTTGAAAAGAAGAATAGCAGTTGACTGATCAATGTTCTGAGAATATATCAACAGCGGTTATTTTTTATATACGCGGCTTGACTATGCGCTTGTAAATATAAACTGTATTTTGGGTGATTTAGTTGAAATACTAAAATAAAAAGTTTATACTTGTATAAAAATTAATTATTTTTAGATGAATTTAGACATGAAATTTTGCTTGATTCGTGATGTTGATATCAGGAATATTTTGGGTAAAACATCTATGTTGTATTACGAAAAATATAAAAAAATGATAAAAATTGCCAAGGCAGAAAGTGTCTTTGTAGATATTGCCTGCCTTGAATTTAATAGGAATGAGCATATTCAGGAGGCGTCAATATCAATATGAAGGCAGAGTTTCATGCAATTGATATGGAAACATGGCCAAGAGTGCAAACATATAATTATTTTACACAAATGGTTACAACGACTACATATTCTATTACGGTAACGGTGGATGTTACGATACTTAGACGTATATTAAAAGGTAAAAAAATCAAATTTTTCCCTACATATCTTTATCTAATAACACGATCTATAGGAAAACAACAGGAATTTCGGATGGCACTTCAAGATGGCGTATTAGGTTATTGGGACTATTTAACGCCGTATTATCCAGTCCTTCATGATGACAAAACAATCACATTTATTTGTACCGAATATGATGAAGATTTTAGAGCTTTTTATAAAAATTGTATTGTAGATATGGAACACTATCAAAAGAGTCATGGTATTATGTCCGTAAAAGCAGCTTCTAATAATTATATTATAGCTTCTATTCCATGGTTTTCGTTCAATAGTTTATCTATGCATTTGCAAAATGCTAACAACTATTACGCACCAATTTTTGAATCAGGCGGTTTTACGGAAAAAGTTGGTGAAACTACGATGCCTTTGTCTATTACCGTTAATCATGCTACAATTGATGGTTACCATATAAAGGTGTTTTTAGAAGAATTAACAAACAGCTTGAATCATCCTGAAGAATGGCTGTAATGAAACTAACAAAATCCATCTTTCTCCTAAAATTATGCCAAATATTATGGCGAAAAAACTATTGATTACTAATGGTTATCGTCTTTGAAATTGATCTTTGGGGAATGTTGGCGATATTCTGAGGGGAGCAATGATTTTGAAGGGAACACTGTTGATTTGCTTGTGTTTGGTGATTTTTTGTCTAAATTCAGGTTGCGCAACAACCATAAGAAAAGCAGACATGAATTCTGAAACAACCCTTAGTTCGCAAGCAATGAAAGAGGATTTAGTTTTTTTAGAAAAAACAATAAAAGAAGTTCACCCGGACCCTTACCATGCTACATCTCAAAAGGAATTTGAAAAAACGATGGACTGTCTGCTAAGAAGAGTAGACAGTAAGAAACTTACATATGATGAATTTTATTTTATAGTAATGGAAGCGATAGGGTTAGTTAAAGATGCACATACAACTGCATTTTACAATGACAAAGAGGAGCGATTGCCACTTAGGTGGTATTGTTCCTCCGAAGGTTTATTTTTAGATTCAGACTATGGTTCATTACGAAGTGGCGATGAAGTGATTTCACTTGGTAATAAAGCACCAAGTGAAATAATAAAAGCCTTTAGTACGTTTACTCCTGCTGAAAATCAGCAATGGATTTTTAGCAACTTGGAAGAAAAATTGTCAAAAAAAGCTTATTTGGAAAAATTAGGTATTGCTGATGTAGGCGAACAGGTGTCAATCGAAGTAAAATCTATAGATAATTCTACAAAAACAGAAGTAATTAAATTACTCCCTCAACAGCCTACTTTGAATAATAAAACTTCAAATGTATGTTCTTACAAAATTTTAAAGAATAATAATTTGGCAGTACTTACTTTAAATGCTTGCATAGATGATGATAACTACCGAAAAACATTGGAGGCTTTTTTTGATAAGGTACATAGGCAAGGAATCTCGAAAATTGCTATTGATGTTAGAAAAAATATGGGGGGGAATTCCCAGGTTATTGATGATTTTTTGACCTATACCAATGTAAACACATATACAAACTTCAGCGAAAAAATTAATTTTTCCAAACAGGCAATAGGCAAATATGGATATCAAAAGTTACTTGAAGCATCTAATGCCCATACAACAATTATGCTTTCACATAAAAATGATCATTTATACGATGGAAAAATATATATTCTTACAGGAAAACAAACCTTTAGTTCAGGAAACTGGTTTGGCGTAATTATGAAAGATAATGGAATCGGAACAGTTGTGGGCGAGCCTACGGGGAATGCTCCTTCATCCTATGGAGAACTTCTTTATTTTACGCTACCTAATTCAAAAATAAAGTTTCAAGTTTCGATTGCACACTGGGTTCGACCCAATCCAAATAATGATCCAGCAACTACTCTTCAACCTGATATATTAATTCCATGTACGCGAAAAGATATTATATTGGGTAGAGATCCTGTTTTAGCTTGGCTAAAACAGCAATAAAGTCCATTGTGAATACTAATCTAATCACGTAAGAGTAAAAAAATATTGTTGTCAAATGGTTTGTTACCAAGGTACAGGAATTTTACTGAACGATAGATCGGCGAGGACTGTTCGTGGTTTTGCAAGAAATTAAGAAGACGATATAAAATTAGGCACTCGTAAGCCTAATTTATATCGTCTTTTTTGTACAGTCTTTCTATATTCCTGAATGGTTGCTGATTTCGTAAACTGAAACCACCGCTGCCACCGGTATCTTGACCGTATTGTATTATGAGTGTCTCTACTTTTTAGCAGACTTTTTTGTGTTGCGATTTTGGGCATCATAAAAGACAAGTTCGAGAGCGGCAATTGCTTTTTGTCGATTCTCATCATTTAATTTATAAGTAACACCATTAAAGATTACTTCTGATTGATTAAGAAAATTTACAAGATCGGTAGAAGATTGTTGTTCTTCTGCTTTATGAAATTTAGCACCTAATATGTAATTAATTGATACACCAAAATAGTCCGATAGCTTTTTTAGAATATCAGAACTGGGCGTGGCTCTGCCTAGCTCATATTTTGATATAGCAGATTTTTGAACATGTAAAACATGTCCTAATTCCGTTTGCGTAATCCCTTTTCTTTTTCGTAATTCGCGTAGTGGGTTCATGGAAGTACACCTCTTTCTAAGATAATAATAAAGTTGTTGATAGAGATACACAAGCAAAGTAGCATTACAGAAAAAATCAAAAAGTATCTTGACAAGATATATATAAGTTGTATAATTAAAGTGTCTTAAAAAGACACACAAAGCGATTCAATAATGGAAAGTTAAGAGAAGATAAAAATAGAATAATTATCTGTAATAAAAGGGGGTTACTAATTAGCACGATGAAATTTATTTTGATTAAAAATTCGATAAAGTAAAATATGTTGAATTGTAAGACATAAAAGAAAAAATAAAATTTTTTAACCATAAAGTGTCTTTAAATGATACTTTATGAAAGATTAAAATGTCATTGTTGTTAAGTCGCTTTATGTAAGTAGATAGAACTTTACATTAATATCCTTAAATGATTATATCACGAAGCAATAGGCATGAAAATAAAGGAAGAGGCTTGTTTTATGAAGAGGCATAAACTTCTTAAAAAGATCATTTTTTATTAGGTTTGCTAATTTTATAATTTTTTATCCCGTGTTTATGGAGCACATAGTCTTTGATGATATTCAGTTCTTCTTTGACGGGGTCCGGTAGATAATCAAGTTCGTTTTCCGCACAGGTCGTGATGGAAGGTTCAGTATCCGAAAAAAATTCAGCTAACGATATATTGAGACCCTCACAAATTTTATAAATCGTAACAACTTGGGGATTACGGCTTTTTCCGTTTACGATGCTATCAAGGGTAGATTGAGTCAGACCCGATAAATCAGCTAATTTATTAATCGTAAGGCCTCTTTCTTTGCAGAGTTCCATAATTCTTGCGGCGATTTTAGCGGTGATATCCATAATCTATATCTCCTCGTATAATAAGTTTTGTAAGCAGATATCCGCCAACTTACAAAGCTTATTTTTTTATTTCAAGTACTTCATTAGGAACTCCTGATGCTACAA